>Ga0310786_10002806_pt1 | contig 26080 bp, 20 predicted proteins | sample AusTroGonzalo_MG_FD_203881 | JGI IMG/M metagenome (GOLD analysis project Ga0310786, IMG submission 203881) | Bovine rumen microbial communities from tropical cattle in Woodstock, Queensland, Australia - Gonzalo_03 (v2) (version 2) | ecosystem: Host-associated > Mammals > Digestive system >...
TATGGTACGATAGCCCTCAAAACGGGATGATTCTATGATTGATGCGCCTATGCTCATGTCGTTGTCCACCTTTACCTGGAACTCCTGTTTCATGGACTCCTTGTATGTGGGGTAGAACATATCCCTGTCTGTTGACAGCCAGTAGCCGCTGTCAAATGACCATCCTGAATCTGTTACCTGAACCTTTACGTTCAGCACGGTTCCGGCGCTGACGCGACCATCGGCCGGAACGGCAGGCGTTACCGTTACGCTGCCGTGTGCAGGTTGGTCAATACGAACCCTGTAACTCTCTTGTGCGGATGACGATACACATACGGCCATTGCCGCCAAAACAGATAGTAATGTGACTTTTCTCATAAGGCAATATGTTATTTTCTAAATAGCAGGGGAGCAAACTCGTAGAGGCTGCGGCGCCAGGTCTGCCACTCGTGGGCTGTAAGCGGTGATTCGTAATAGACTGCGTTCAGTCCCTGTGCTTTCAGGTCGCTGACCGTCTCCTTGGGAGCCTGGCCGCGCGGATTCTCCACTTCACGGCTTCCGTAGCTGATAAAAGTAAGCTTGTTCTCCTTCTTGAACTCAGGATGCTGCTCCATATCCTGGACCGATATCACTCCGCCGCTGAATATGCCTATGTGCGAGAATACGCCCGGAAAGTTCAAGCTGATGCTGCGCGTCTGCATGCCGCCCATAGAGAGTCCGGCCAGGGCCCGATGAGCGGCATCGGGAACGGTACGGAAATGTGAATCTATATAAGGGATTACATCCTCAATAAGTATCTTGGGGAACAGGGTGTTGGCATTGTTCATAAGGGTTCCGAAACCGGCGTTGTCGGCACGGTGTGAGATCTCGCCGTTCTCCATGACGATGATGAACGGCAGGCTCTTGCCGTCGGCTATGAGATTATCCATGATGAAACCGCAGCGTCCCTGACGGCTCCAGCCGGTCTCGTTCTCGGTATATCCGTGCTGCAGATAGAGAACGGGATATCGGGTGGTATAATCGGCATCATACTGGGGCGGCGTATAGACAAACACGTGGCGCAGGCCGCCGGCGGCATCGGAGTGGAAATAGAGCTCACGAATCTGGCCGTGAGGCACGTCACGCAAAGCATATTTGTAGTCATCGTGCGCCGGAATCTCAATCTGAGTGCACTCGGCACCCGATCCGTAAAGGAAACGGCTGGCGGGGTCTGGCACATTGGCTCCGTCTATCACAAGCCCGTAATAGTGGTTGCCCTCATCCAGCGGGTCACTCTGTCCCATCCAGTATCCCTTATCATCCTTGGTCATGGGGTAGTTTATGCCGTTTATCTGCAGGAACACCTCATGTGCGCCGGGAGCCAGTATGCGGCCACGCACGATACCCTGTGAGTTCACCATAGGGTACTCCTGCCCGTACTGGTTGGTTGACATACTCTTGAAATCCTCCTTGACTTGCTGAGCCGCAACCTGAGCCGTAAGACTCAAAGCAACTCCTATTAACGCTATACCAATCCTATTCATATCGCATCAATTTTGATTCTGCTTACTCTACCCTACTCCTTATACTGAACCTGCACAGGCTGAACCTTGCTGTAAAAAGCAGCTGTCTCACGGGCATTATATACCTCCGGCACAGCATAAAGCTCAGGCAGATTGAATGACTTGAGCGTGGACACGTACTTGTCGGGATCCTTTTGCGGAAGTAGGAAAGGCTTGCCTACCGTACCGTCCGGGCCTATAAAGGCAATGTAGGGACGGCCATATACCAGATCGTCACGTTTTGAGGCAAACACTACCCAACGGCTGTTGCTGCTCCAGCTGTGATAGGTGTCGGCACCGAATGCGTTTATATCGTGCAAAATATCTACTTTTCTTGTCTGCAGGTCTATCAACCATAGTTCACTCTCCTTATGCCAGACAGGGAAAGTTCCGTAACTGGCCGCAGTAGCCATGAGCCAATGTCCGTCAGGAGATGCCTTAAGATGGCTGAACGACAGGTTATCGCCTGACGGTATAATGGTTATAACCCTGTCGCCCATGCGGCCGGTCTCGGGGTCAAACTGCACTACCGCTATGTCATAATGCATTTGGGCAATGCTGTCGGGCTGTGCATGATGTGCGGCGCGGCAGAAGAATATGGTTCTGCCGTCGGCCGAGAAACAGGGGAATGTCTCCTGATACTCACTGCCGCTTGTGGCCGGACTGTCAGTTACGGTAAGATTGTCAAAGTCAACCACCACCAGGTCACTCCTCTTGTCATAGACCTCCATCCTAAGATCAACGCGGCTATGGATGGCAAAGGTGATATCGGCAGTAGTAAAGACTCCGTAGCGACCATCAGCCGATATGTCACCATATACCGTGTTACCGGTCTGCTCTGTCCTTGTATTTAGTTTAACGGTCTTGCCGTTGCGGTTCAGTACGGTTCCTCCCTTGGCTCCGCGCAGATGCATGAACGATGTTCCGGTGCGGTTAGAGGTATGGCAGTTCATGCAGCATTTCTCCGCATTGCGGTTGTCACCCAGCAACCTGGTGCTGAAACTGGTCAAATCACGCTGCTCTATCTGAATGCCGCTCCACACCTCGTAGGCCGGTTCTATCAGGCGGTAACTCATGTATCTGTCTATGGGATCGGCCATAACCGTCCAACTGAAAGAGGTGGAAAGACCCGGGGAACCATGAACTCCGCGGGCATTGACCTGAACGTTAAGGATGCCGCCCTTCTCTGCTTCAAGCATGGAGTGCCAGCGTTTGACCGGAAACTTGACAAGCCCCTTGTGACCCTTGAACCTGTACTCCCCGGCCAGACCCTTTACCGTTACGTCTATACGTCCGGAGCCTGCTACCCTGAAATTGAGCGGCGCGATATTACACGGTATCGTAACATCGCTGTAATCCGGAAACATGCCGCTGCCGGTATTGGCCACTCTGTTTGCGCAGGCGGTCAGCAGCAATGAGGTTAAAGCCAATATGATTATCCTGTTTCTCATCTCTTGTCTTCTGATGTATTGAACCTGACAGCCATGATATAATGCCAGTATGTTCCCATAGCCTCTGTGGTTATTGACGTCTGGGGGTTGGATGATTTGGCTCTGGCTTCAAGCAGATTCATATATGAATCAACTGTTTTCTGTGATATGTGATATTTCCCGACAGTTTCCACGAGTGACTCTCTGGAATCTACACTGGTAAGCAAGGCCTGTTCATATAATTCCGGGACTGTCACCATACGGTCCAGCTCGTCCAGGTAATACCTGTCATACAGATTCCTGAAAGAATTGATGTTCTTGTCCAGAAGATATGAGCAGAGCAGATAATCAATGGCGGTCTTGTTATATGGTGATTCCGATGCTATTATGGAGAGTGCACCCTTTATGTCTCCCTGCGCGTAGAACCGGTCATTGTCCAAAGTTCCGGCACGCCATTTAAGATACTGTTCCGGAATATTATCCGCCTCGATGCAGTCCAGGAGTTCTGCCGCCCATTTACGATGGTTCCGGGTACGCATCAGGATGTTCAGATATTTGCGGGCTACGTCATAATCGGCCGTTACAACGGCAATTTCAGCCAGACGGCGGAGCATACGGGTTGAGTAGTGTCCCGGCATTACCGTCTGTGCCAGAAGGGCGCAGTCCGTTGCATCAGAGACATTGCCCACCTCAAGCAGCGCATCGGTATAGTAAATCATTGAGAAGTAGGGGTCACCCTGGCCGGTAGAAAGGAACAGTATGTCCGATGACCTGCCCCATCCGCCCTGGAGCAACCCTTCGGCCAGTTGGCCCTGACGGGCGTTACAGAGATTCCAGTAATAATCGCTGTACATGTTGCGGTCCCTGTATCTGGTTGATGAGGCCATCCTTTTTACTTCATCCCACTCATTATGGTAGGCAAGCGTTCCTATCTTGACCACGCTTTCCAGCTTTCTGTCAGATACCGTATCCGACAAGGGGATTAACAAAGCCGAAAATGTCGATAACATGACAGCCTTCCAACGGTTTTCCATGAACCTGTAATATGTAAGGGATACTGCAACGGTTAACAGAACCAGGAATGGCTGCAGTATGAGCAACGCCGTTGCAGGAATGATATAACTGGGACATACCGGCCAGATAAGCGTCTGCATGAATGTCAGGTTATAAAACCTTCCGCATATAATCATCAGGGCAAGCCCGGCCACAAGACTGATTATATGTGCAGCACCTTTCTTTCTTTGCATAAAACCCAGCAGAAGGGCTAATGTCAGGGCATGACCGCCCGCCAGGACAAACATTACCGGGATAGAGAGGCCATATATCAGGTAACTGTATTCTGAGTCTTTGATACGTGCCAGAGCGCATGCTGCCCATATGGACAGGACCAGACCTACTGTGGCTGATACGGGGTAATTGGGAAATGGTATGAAATAGTACTCCAGCAGGACAGGCAGCATGAGCAGGATAAGGCAGAGCGGACGTCTGGGTTCAGCCCTCCTGAAGAACTCTGCAAGACCCGCCAGTATTGCTATGAAAAGCAAAAAACTCAACACGGCCCCCACCCTTCCGTTTGAATAGAACTGTGTAAGCCAGTCGCCGGCTATGGAGCTGATCACGGCCGGATTGGAGAGATACCACTCCATCCTGTCGGCACCAAGCATGAATATGCCTATCTGCTCCTTGAATTCCAATCGGTACGGTGCCCGGACTGCCAGCAGCAACAATAGGGCCAGCAATAACAGCATCGCAAACAAAAAATCCAGACTTCTGCTTTTTCTACTCATGATCCTCACTATTGTAATTGCAAACTTAAGCAAAAAAAGCGTCAGTTACGGGGATTTTATCTACTTTTGTGTTTTGCAACGCACGCGCGCACACACGATGGCAGGAAAACTCTATCTGGTACCCACTCCGGTGGGAAATCTTGAGGACATCACCTTGAGGGCTTTACGCATACTTAAGGAGGTGGACCTTATCCTGGCCGAGGATACACGTACCAGTTCCGTACTGCTTAAGCACTATGACATACACAAGCCGCTGCAGTCTCACCACAAGTTCAATGAGCATGAGACATCGGCTGTAGTGGCGGCCCGCATTCAGGCAGGTGAGTCTGTGGCGCTTATAAGTGACGCAGGCACTCCGGGTATCTCTGATCCGGGATTCATGCTGGTGCGTGAGTGTGTTCAGCAGGGTGTTGATGTGGAGTGCCTGCCGGGCGCAACCGCATTTGTACCGGCGCTGATTGACTCCGGGCTGCCTTGTGACCGTTTTCTGTTTGAGGGTTTCCTGCCGCAGAAGAAGGGCCGGCAGAGCCGCATCAACGCATTAAAGGATGAACCAAGAACCATAGTGTTCTACGAATCGCCGTTCCGTCTGGTAAAGGCGCTGGAGCAGTTTATTGAGGCCTATGGCCCGGACCGCCCGGTAGCCGTTTGCCGCGAGATTTCAAAGGTGCATGAGGAGTGCGTGCGCGGAACATTGAGTGAAGTTCTGGCTCACTTTAAGGCCCACGAGCCTAAAGGTGAGATTGTGATAGTATTGGGAGCAGACAGATGAAAGAAGAGTTCCAAGTCATAACCGAGAAGAAGGCTGAGACCGCGATACTGGTGGGTATCATCACGCAGGATCAGGACGAGCGCAAGACACAGGAGTATCTTGACGAGCTTGAGTTCCTGGCCGATACCGCCGGAGTGCGTGTGATGCGCCGTTTCACCCAGAAGATACCCCAGGCTCTGGCTGCCACATACGTTGGTAAGGGCAAGCTGGAGGAGATGCGTGATTACATAAAACGCATGGAGGATATGGAGAACGAGGTGGGTATGGCAATCTTTGACGATGAACTCACAGCCAAGCAGATGTCGGCCATAGAGAGCGTGCTTAACGTGAAGGTCCTGGACCGCACATCGCTCATTTTGGATATATTTGCCATGCGAGCCCAGACAGCCCACGCCAAGACTCAGGTGGAGCTGGCTCAGTACCGCTATCTGCTGCCCCGCCTGCAGCGAATGTGGACTCACCTGGAGCGTCAGGGAGGTGGTTCCGGCGCCGGCGGCGGTAAGGGATCGGTAGGTCTGCGCGGACCTGGTGAGACTCAGCTGGAGATGGACCGCCGAATCATCACCAAGCGCATAAGCTGGCTCAAGGAGCAGCTGGCCGATATAGACCGCCAGAAATCCACAATGCGCAAGAACCGCGGACGCTTGATCCGCGTTGCCCTGGTAGGTTACACCAACGTAGGCAAGTCCACCCTTATGAACCTGCTCTCCAAAAGCGATGTGTTTGCCGAGAACAAGCTCTTTGCAACACTTGACACCACCGTCCGTAAGGTTGTGGTCGATAACCTGCCGTTCCTGCTTTCAGATACTGTTGGATTCATACGCAAGCTGCCCACAGACCTTGTGGAATCTTTCAAATCCACACTTGATGAGGTCCGTGAGGCCGACCTGCTCATTCACGTGGTAGATATATCGCACCCCGACTTTGAGGACCAGATGAAGGTGGTTGACAAGACCCTGGCCGACCTTGGCGCAGGTGAAAAGCCCACCATAGTGCTCTTTAACAAGACCGATGCCTACACCTGGGTAGTGAAAGAAGCCGATGACCTCACTCCTGCCACGCGCGAGAACATCACCATCGATGAACTTGAGCGCACCTGGATGGGCCGCCTTAACGGCGAGTGCCTGTTTGTATCGGCACTTAAGAAGACGGGAATTGAGAATATGAGAAAAGTACTATATGATAGAGTAAAGCAGTTGCACGTACAGAAGTACCCCTACAATGATTTCCTCTATCCCGACACCGAGTAACACATTGGGGACGGTTCTCCTTGTGATGACGAACACAGAGAGAACCGTCCCCAATGTGTTCCAAAACGCGAAAAAACAAACTAAAATAAAAATACGATGGCAAATTTTAAGTATGCGCCCATGTTTCAGTTGGGCAAGGACGAGACAGAGTACTATCTGCTCACCAAGGACTATGTAAGTGTAAGCGAGTTTGAAGGCAAACCCATTCTGAAAGTTCAGAAAGAGGGTCTCACCAAGATGGCCAACGCCGCATTCCGTGATGTAAGTTTCCTGTTGCGCCGTTCACACAACGAGCAGGTGGCCAAGATCCTGCGTGACCCCGAGGCATCGGACAACGACAAGTACGTAGCACTGACATTCCTGCGCAACGCAGAGGTATCGGCCAAGGGTAAGCTCCCTCTGTGCCAGGATACCGGTACCGCTATCATCCACGGCGAGAAGGGCCAGCAGGTATGGACCGGATTCTGCGATGAGGAGGCTCTTTCTGAGGGGGTTTACAAGACATACACTGAGGAGAACCTGCGCTACAGCCAGAACGCTCCGCTTGATATGTACAATGAAGTCAACACCAAGTGCAACCTGCCCGCACAGATTGACATTGAGGCAACCGAGGGTATGGAGTACCGCTTCCTGATGGTTACCAAGGGTGGCGGATCAGCCAATAAGACATACCTGTATCAGGAGACCAAGGCCCGCATCCAGAACCCCGGTACTCTGATTCCGTTCCTGGTTGAGAAGATGAAGAGCCTGGGTACTGCAGCCTGCCCTCCCTACCATATCGCATTCGTGATTGGCGGTACCAGTGCTGAGAAGAACCTCCTTACCGTTAAGCTAGCTTCAACTCACTACTACGACTCACTGCCCACTAGCGGCGATGAGACCGGCCGCGCATTCCGTGACGTTGAGCTTGAGAAACAGCTGCTTCAGGAGGCCTACAAGATTGGTCTGGGCGCACAGTTCGGAGGTAAGTATATGGCACACGATGTACGTGTTATCCGCCTTCCGCGTCACGGCGCAAGCTGCCCCATAGGCTTAGGTGTAAGTTGCAGTGCCGACCGTAACATCAAGGCCAAGATCAACAAGGACGGAATCTGGATTGAGAAGATGGATGACAAACCATACGAGCTGATTCCTGAGGAGCTGCGTCAAGCCGGCGAGGGCGATGCCGTAAAGGTTGACCTGAACCGCCCCATGGCCGAGGTCTGCAAACAGCTCTCACAGTATCCCGTAAGCACACGTCTGAGCCTTAACGGCACAATCATAGTAGGTCGTGACATAGCACACGCCAAGATCAAGGCACGCCTTGATGCAGGCGAGCCCATGCCTCAGTACCTCAAGGAGCACCCCATCTACTACGCAGGTCCCGCCAAGACTCCGGCCGGAATGGCTTGCGGATCAATGGGTCCCACCACTGCCGGACGTATGGATCCCTATGTAGATGAATTCCAGGATAACGGCGGATCGATGATCATGCTGGCCAAAGGTAACCGTTCACAGGCCGTTACCGATGCATGCAAGAAACACGGCGGTTTCTACCTGGGTTCAATAGGCGGCCCCGCTGCCATCCTGGCCCAGAACAATATCAAGTCTATCGAGTGCGTAGAGTATCCCGAGCTTGGCATGGAGGCCATCTGGAAAATTGAAGTTGAAGACTTCCCCGCATTCATTCTCGTAGACGATAAAGGCAACGATTTCTTCAAGCAGCTTAAGCCCTGCGAAGGCTGTAAAATCATTTAATTGAGAATTGAAAATTGAGAATTGAGAATTGGCCATGCGGTGCGTATTACGCAGGTTCTGCGTATTAATTCTCAATTCTAAATTCTCAATTCTCAATTAGAAACCAAGTTATATGTACTTTAAGGACATAATAGGACAGCAGGAGGTGATAGAGCGTCTCATTAAGGACGCTCAAGCCGGTACTGTGCCCCACGCTCTGCTGTTCTGTGGTCCTGAAGGTGTAGGCAAACTGCAGACAGCAATAGCGTTTGCACGCTATCTGCTGTGCCGCGACAAAGGAAACAATGCAGAATCCTGCGGAACTTGCCCATCGTGCGTAAAGATGGACAAGCTGGTTCACCCCGACCTGCACTTTGTATTCCCCGTAATAAACAAGAGCAAGACCGCAGGCCGCTCAACCGTATCGGACGATGAGATAGCCACCTGGCGCGAGACCGTGCTGGAGCAACAGTATTTTGGTTTTGAGGAGTGGCTGAGCGCCATTGATGCCGACAACAAGCAGGCCAGCATATTCGTAACTGAGAGTGAGCAGATTCTCTCCAAGTTGTCACTCAAATCTGTTGAGGGCGGTTACAAGATAATGATAATCTGGCACGCCGAAAAGATGAACCAACAGTGTGCCAACTCCCTGCTGAAACTGCTTGAGGAGCCGCCTGCCCAGACGGTATTCATCCTTACCACCGATGCCCCGGAGCAGATGCTTGAAACCATACTGAGCCGTACCCAGCGCATAGATTTCCGTCGTATCCCCGAGCAGGAGATAGCGGTCAGACTGCAAGGTCCCGGATATCAGCTTGACCCCGAGACTGCACAGAAGATTGCCCACCTGAGTGCCGGCAGTTGGCTCAAAGCCATAAGCACCCTGCGCATAAACACAGAGAGTGAGGAGTTCTTTGACTACTTCACCCAGCTGATGCGCCTGGCATACGGCCGCCGCCTAAAGGACCTCAAACTATGGGCCGACAACATTGCAGGCGGCGGACGCGAATGGCAGAAACGGTTCCTTGCCTACTGCCAGCGCATGATACGTGAGAACTTTATCTGCAACTTCCACAATCCTGAACTCAACTACATGACTGAGCAGGAGCGGCAGTTCTCAGTAAGGTTCTCCCCGTTCGTGAACGAGAAAAACATTATAGGGCTGATGGACACTCTGTCCGATGCCCAACGAGATATAGAACAGAACGTTAATTCCAAGATGGTTTTCTTTGACCTTTCACTCAAGACCATCATGCTAATGAAACAGTAATATGGACCAGGATTTCATACTAAATAACGGCAGCGGAGGCATATGCTGCAAAGGTTGCGGCCGCGGAATGGGCCAGCTCCACTCTTTTGACTATCTGGCAGGTGTGCCGGGAGCCGATGAGGGCGATTACGTTGAGGTTCAGTTCAAGAACACCCGCAAGGGATTCTTCATCAACTCCAACAAAATACCCTTGGAGAAAGGAGATATTGTTGCCGTGGAATCCAATCCCGGCCACGATATAGGTACAGTCACTATGACCGGCCGTCTGGTACAGCTCCAAATGAAAAAGGCCAATCTGCGCCCCGACATTGAGATAAAGCGCGTTTATCGCAAGGCACGTGAGGTTGATATGGAGAAGTATGCCGAGGCCAAGGCACGCGAGCACGACACCATGATCCGCTCACGCCAGATTGCCAAGGATCTGGGTCTGGAGATGAAGATAGGTGACGTTGAGTATCAGGGTGACGGACTCAAGGCTATCTTCTACTACATTGCCGACGGCCGTGTTGACTTCCGCCAGCTCATCAAGGTTCTGGCCGATGCCTTCCACGTACGCATTGAGATGAAACAGATCGGTGCCCGTCAGGAGGCAGGCCGCATAGGCGGTATAGGCCCCTGCGGACGCGAGCTCTGCTGCACCACCTGGATGACCAGCTTTGTATCGGTCTCAACCGGTGCCGCCCGTTTCCAGGACCTCTCCATGAACCCGCAGAAACTGGCCGGCCAGTGCGCCAAACTCAAGTGCTGCCTCAACTATGAGGTCGATGCCTATGTCGAGGCTCAGAAAGGATTCCCCTCACGCGACATACCTCTGGAGACTCTGGACAGCACCTACTACTTCTTCAAGGCCGATATACTGAACGGACAGCTCTCCTACTCTACCGATAAGGTCTTTGCCGCCAACGTGGAGACCATCACCCCCGCCCGCGCGCTTGAAATAATAGCAATGAACCGCAAGGGCCAGAAGCCCGCAAGCCTGGACGAGAACGCCGTCCGCACCGATTCCCGCATAGAAAACGACATCCTAACCGACGGAGACCTCTCCCGCTTTGACAAAAAGAAAAAGAAGAAAAAGCACCACAACCGCCCCAACCACGGTCCACGTCCTCAAGGACCTCAACAGCAATAAACTTTTAGGGGAACAGAAGGGATATATAATCTCTGAAACTACGGCCCTTCGGGCCTATCCCATTGTCCATTGGCCAATGGGATGACCTTTTTTTATTTCGCTACCGCGAAAAGCTCCTTCGGAGCGGGCCCCTCCCTCTAACGCGCCGCTTTTGTGAAGCAAAATAAAATAAGGTTTCGCCCCGAAAGGGGCGACGGTTTCCGAGACCATATATCCCTTATGTTCCGCTCGCTTTGGAAGTTTAAGCGCAAAAAGTAAACTATGGGCTCAAATGACTCCTGTAAGCAGCACGGTTTTTTCCTCACCATTTGAGTCGATGCCCGTTACAGGTATTTCAATGTGAATGGTAATGGAATCGTCCCAGAGATATGAGTAATTCTCTTTAGTGTAAAGATAGGTATCATAATCAGCACTAAACGGTACGGTTCCTTGGGTAAAGAAATCGCTGAAACCTATTGTTATATAAGGTTCTTTAAGATGCTTGTACTGTTTTATGTTCTCGTTTACTATGAGACTCATTTCCGGGTATCTGACCATCATCCTTATTGCAACCTCAAATAAGTCTGAGATATCCTCTCCTGCCGGACGGCCATCGACTTCAACATCTGCATAAACTCTTGCGGGACCGGAAATACCACCATAAACAACTTTAAGATATGTGTCAACCCCTGTGTCATACCGGAATCTGTAATGAGAAAGAGTATCGGCAAGGTTCTTTTCTTTCTGTGCATTCTCCTCATCACTAACCCTATGCTTATTAAAAAAGCCATCACTATTACCCTTCAGTTGAGGACGCATAATATATCCCACTGTCCCTAACTGATTATATATTTCAGTAAGCTCTATCTCTGTCTCATATGCATCTATGGACATGAATTCGCAGTAGAGTTTATCATAACGATAGTAATCCTCATTCTTTTCCGTTTCCTCCTTTCCACAAGAAATGATAGAAAGCAAAACCATTGATAATACAAAAAACCTTTTCATGTCTAAATATTTTTACTGAATTGTTGAAATATAATCGATTACAATCGGCAATTATAAAAAAAAAAAAAACTTCTTCCAAAGGATTATTCTTATTTTGATCCGAAAAAGACTTTTCGAACAAAAGACCGAGAATCAGGTCAAAAAAACAAAAACAATCTTGGAAAATTGATTTAAAACCTCCTAAGCGAGCGGAACTAAAGGGGATATGGTCTCAAAAACCATCGACGCCCATGTCGTGCGAATGGGAGGGGCCCGCGCCAAAGGCGTGGGAGGGGTAGCGCGAAGCGCGTAGTTTTGGAGACTATATCCCCTTTAGTTCCCATAAAAAAGAACTGCACCTATTGTGTGCTAATAGCTGGTAGTGCGCTCGCAGTCAATGCGCAGAAAGACGGTGAGGAGGATGGTGAAGCCCCAGAGCGATGAGCCTCCGTAGCTGAAGAACGGCAGGGGGATTCCTATTACTGGGGTGATGCCCAGCACCATTCCTATATTTATAAATAGGTGGAACAGCAAAATACATACTACCGAGTAGCCGTACACGCGGCCAAAGACCGAAGACTGCCGTTCCGCAAGGAAAATAAGACGTAGCAGAAGGCCCAGATAGAGCAGCAGCACAAACACGGAGCCTTTGAATCCCTGCTCCTCACCCACGGTGCAGAAAATGAAATCGGTATCCTGCTCCGGTACGTATTTCAGTTTGGTCTGGGTTCCTTTCATGAATCCCTTTCCGGTAAGCCCACCGGAGCCTATGGCTATAAGTGACTGGTTCACATTATAACCCGTACCTCTAGGATCATCCTCCAGGCCAAGCGTAACGTTGATACGGGTACGCTGATGCGGTTGCAGGATCTTGTTGAAAGCATAATCAATGGAGAGCAGGTAACCTACCGAGCCTATGGCAAACACCGCCACAAGGATATAGTTGCGTGCCATATCCTTGAACGAACGGAATATGATATATGCACTGGTAACCGCAATCAGACCGGCCTGAAGCCAGGTAACCTTGAACGGCACTATTGAGAGTGATACGGCCAGACCTATCAGCATTCCGCCCACGCCTATGCCCAACACTGTCAAAGAGAGGTTGCGGTCGCGGGACATGAGCCAGATTCTCCATGACACAAGCAACTGTATGATTGTAAGCACAAGCCAGGTTCCAACCTGGAAAGGCTGCTCACCAAAACGGACAGGGCTGAACTTTATCTCCAGAATAAAGAACAGGATGGCACAGAAACCTACAAGCAGCACGCTCCCGGTCATTCCCTCGCGATACAGCACCAGCAGGAAAGCCACATACACCAGAGCTGAACCGGTCTCGTTCTGGCATACAATAAGCAGCATGGGTATTACAAAAATCGCACTGGCCTTGAGCAGATCCACCAAATTTGAGGGATTGAAGTCAAACCTGTCAGTAAACTTGGCAAGAGCCAGCGCAGTGGCAAATTTGGCAAACTCCGCCGGTTGCAGGCTGACAGGACCCAGGTTGAGCCAAGAACGCGAACCTTTGGTATCCTTGGCTACGAATATGGTCACAATAAGCAGCAACAGCAACAGAATATAGATTATGTAGGCGTATGAATTGTAGAAGTTCTGGGTAATGAACAGCATCACTGCACCCAGCACAAATGCGCACAGTATCCATACCAACTGCTTGCCGGGGCGGGTGGCAAATGAGAAAAGGTCCGGGTTGTCCAGATCGGCGCTGGCACCGCAGATACTAAGCCAGCCACATACCATCATGACCACTACAATCAGAACGGTCAGCCAGTCAAGCTTGCCTATTATGTCAACGTTCCTCCTCTCCATAGTCAATCACACGGTTAGAGTATTGTTCAACCTTCTGTTTGCTCTCCTCCGACAATCCGCCGGTTATGTACTGCTCCATCATCAGAGCACCAATAGGAACGCCATACACCGCACCGAATCCGCCGTTCTCCACATAGACCGCAATGGCTATCTGCGGATCTTCCATGGGTGCAAACCCCATGAATACAGAGTGGTCGGCGCCTCGGTTCTGGGCTGTTCCAGTCTTGCCGCACACCAGATAGTCAGGGTTGTTGGCGGAACGGCATGTACCATTTATTACCGATTGGCGCATACCCTGCACCACAATCTCATAGTTCTCCCTGTCAACATTGACATAATGGGGAGTAGTATAGGCCGAGTCAAGCTGCTCTCCGTCTATGGCACTTACCACATGCGGCTTGATGTAATAGCCACGGTTGGCAATGGTAGCCCCAAGATTGGCTATCTGCAAAGGAGTGAGCGTGACTTCGCCCTGCCCTATGGCATTGCTTATGGTTGTCAAGCCGTTCCACGAGCGGTTATAGTGGCGGTCATAATAATCAGAGTTTGGAATCATGCCGCGGGCCTCACCGGGCAGATCCACACCTAGTGTATAACCGAATCCCATATCCACCATATAGTCCTTCCACACGGTCAGGGCTTTCTGCGGTGTACCGTATTTAGAAGCTCCTATCATGTAATAATAACCCCAACAGAAGTATCCGTTACATGATGTGGCAATGGCAAAATTGAGAGATAACGGCGATGAATGCTCGTGACAACCTACCCTGAGACCACGGAACACGAATCCGCCAGTGCACGGATATTGAGTGCGGGTATCAATAATCCCTTCCTGAAGGAATGTTAGCGCCTGCGATGTCTTGAAGGTGGAACCGGGCGGATAAGTACCTTGAATGGTCCTGTTCAGGAGCGGTTTCTCTGCGCGAGCAGCCAATGACTGGTAGTTTTCACCCCTGTGTCTGCCCGACAGTTCCGAAGGGTTAAACGTTGGAGACGAAACCATACAGAGTATCTGGCCCGTCTTGGGCTCAATGGCCACAATGCTGCCTATTTTGTGCTGCATGAGCTTTTCACCCAGCATCTGCAGCTCTATGTCTATGCCAAGTGTCAGGTTGCGACCCGGTATGGCCTCCTTGTCAAACTCGCCGTCATAATAACTGCCCTGTATGCGGCCGTATGCATCCTTGAGCAATACCTCTGTTCCCTTCTCGCCACGCAGTTTGGATTCATAGTATTTTTCCACTCCCTGCTTGCCTATCACGTCACCCTGGGTGTACCAGCCGTCTTCGTCTATCTCGCTCCGGGAAACCTCACCCAGGTCACCAAGCAGATGGGCTGCAGCCTCATAGTTGTATTTGCGCTGCTGACGCTGGTTTATACCGAACCCACGGAAACGGTACAGGTTTTCCCTCAGATCCGAAATCTCACTGATTGACAGCTGAGCCATGAACACCTGTTCAGTATATGGAGAGTAACCGGGGTTCTTGCGCAGGTTGCGGATATCGGCCATACGGCTTTCAAAGTACTCCCTTGTTATGTCCAGTGACCTGCATAAAGCCAGCGTATCCAGATTCTTGACGTTACGCATCACAACCGTCACGTCAAATGACGGCTGGTTGCTTACAATCATCCTGCCCTTGCGGTCATAGATGACTCCGCGCGTAGGATAGATGGTACGGTAATAGAGTGCGTTGTTGTCGGCCGAATTGCGGTACCGGGTATCGAGTATCTGGATCTGGAACAGACGTATCACATAAACCAGCACTACGGCAATTACCATTATGCCGATGACCAATTTCCTGTTGTCAAACCTGTGACCCTTCACGGTGTCAAGAACGTTTTAGCCCTGAACTGACCGAGACGTGTTCCGCCACGAGCATGAAAATGAATGTAAGGAGAGTACTGAACACCACCTTCAACGCCAAGACCGTCCAGTCACCCAAAGGAATGCTGCGCAGGATGAAATATACAGTGTGATGCAGTAAAGTAATAAGCAACAGGTATCCGGCAAACTGACGGGCACCCATGGAAACCGAACCGGGCACAATAACGTCATGACGGTCCAGCGATACGAAAAGCTTTACTATACCGGGCTGGAACATGGCCAACAGAGTGGCCGATGCGGCGTTAAGGCCGGGAGTGCCCGAAAACATATCTATTATCAATCCCAGGAAAAACGCCCACAGAAGTATGCCCGTCCGTGTCATGGAAGTGTCAAACCTGACTATCATCCAGATATAGAACAGCGGTGTCACATAGCCGAACAGGGCTATCCTGTTCAGGAACAGGACCTGAAGCAACGCCAACCCTATCAGCGTAAGAAGCCTGCGAATGAATGAAACCGTCTCCATAACCCTACTTCAGCATCTGTTCATACAATTCGTCTATCTCCTCATCGCGGGTGTTCGAATGGACATATACCCAACCCAGGTCCGCCATGTTGACAGCCAGATTGACCTGTATGTTTAGGGTATATCCGTTACTGGAATGTTCCACATCCGTCACGGTACCCACGGGAATATCCTTAGGAAATACCGATGAGAATCCGGTAGTGACAATGGTATCGCCCTGCTTTACATCGGAGTGATAAGGCATATCCCTGAGTTGGGCTACATAAGGGTCACCCCCGGCCCATTCCAGGAAACCGAAACTGTCACTGTCCTTGACCTTGCAGCTGATGCTGGTACTGCCGTTGAGTATGGGCAGAACCACTGAATAACGCTTACCTGCCACCATCACCACACCTACAACACCTTGGGGACTGTACACGCCCATGCCCTTGGATATTCCATCCCGGCTGCCTTTGTCTATGGTAATGTAGTTGTCGTCCTTGCGTACCGAATTGTCGATGACGCGGGCAGCGATTACGCCATCCGATGACATGGAGCGTGCCAGATTGACTGTCTGGCTGTCTGTAAGCTCATAAAGCATGCTGCGCAGGCTGGCGTTTTCCTGTACCAAAGTGGCGTTCTCCTTGCGCAGGCCGAAATACTGCCCCACCCCGGAACGCCACTCATACAACTTGCCTGACATTAAGTTGGATGAGGTCAAGAACGCCTCTTTCTGCCTGTCGTTGAATCCGAACAGCAGAACCAGCGACAGCGTCTCCAACAATATGAACAGGAAAATATAGCTGTGCCTTACTATGAAGTCAAGCAGGGAACGCACGGCGGTCCTGCGGTATTATCTCATCAGGAATGAGAAACGCTCCACATTCTTGAGAGCCACGCCTGTACCCTTGGCTACACTGAGCAGAGGCTCGCTGGCCACATGGAACTCAATGCCTATCTTGTCGGCCAGACGCTTGCTTATGCCGCGTAGCATGGAGCCGCCGCCTGACAGATAGACACCGTTCTTGAGGATATCGGCATAGAGTTCAGGAGGAGTGTTCTCTAGGGTGTTCAGCACTGCACTCTCAATCTTGGCAATGGAACGGTCCAGACAGTGGGCAATCTCCTGATAGCATACGGGAATGGACATAGGAAGAGCGGTAATCTTGTTGGGACCGTTCACTATGAAATCCTCGGGAGCATCCTCGCCCAGTTCCGTCAGAGCAGCACCTACGTTTATCTTGATACGCTCGGCCATACGCTCAGATACCTTCACGTTATGCTGACGGCCCATGTACTCCTGGATATCGGCAGTAAAGTCATCGCCAGCCACCTTGACCGAGTTGTTGGATACCAGACCGCCCAGTGAAATGACGGCAATCTCGGTTGTACCGCCACCTATGTCAACAATCATGGTTCCCTCGGGTGCAAGCACATCTATTCCTATTCCGATAGCTGCTGCCATAGGTTCAAACAGCATATAGACCTCACGTCCGCCGGCATGCTCGGCACTGTCACGTACAGCACGCAGCTCAACCTCGGTACTGCCCGAAGGTACGCCTATCACCATCTTGAGTGAAGGTGAGAAGAGGCGGCGACCGGTATCTACCATACCGATAAGACCGCGCATCATCTGCTCGCAGGCATCAAAGTCGGCTATCACGCCGTTCCTCAGAGGACGGACAACACGGATATCCTTGTTGGTCTTCTCATACATCATCTTAGCCTTGTTACCCACTGCCACCATCTTGTCTGTGCGGTTGTCAAGGGCAACTATCGAAGGCTCGTTAACCACAATCTTGTCATTGTGCATTATGATGGTATTGGCGGTGCCAAGATCCATCGAAAGCTCCTGTGTCAATGAAAATAGTCCCACGTTTATATGTGTTATGCGTTATGAATCAATGTTTGAAATGACGGAATCCTGTAATGACCATGGTCATGTCATGCTGCTCGCAGTAATCTATTGACTCCTGGTCACGGACAGAACCTCCCGGATGGATCACGTTCTTGACTCCTGCCTTGTCTGCCAGCTCCACGCAGTCAGGGAACGGGAAGAATGCATCGCTAGCCATAGCGGCTCCCTCCAGTGTGAATCCGAACCCGTGCGCCTTCTCTACAGCCTGCTTAAGGGCATCCACACGTGATGTCTGGCCCACTCCGCTTGCCAACAGCTGCTTGCCGCGTGCAAATACTATAGAGTTGCTCTTGCTGTTCTTTACAATCTTGTTTGCAAAGAGCATATCCTCTATCTCATCATCACCAGGCTTGCGTGAAGTAACCAGCTTGAGCTCATCAGGGGTCTCAATCTTAGTGTCCTTATCCTGTACAAGAACGCCGTTCAGGGCAGAGCGCACCAGCTTTACGGGAAGCTCCTGCTCCTTGCGGATAAGTATGATACGGTTCTTCTTCTGGCCCAGAATCTCAAGGGCGTCAAAGTCATAATCCGGAGCAATGATTACTTCAAAGAATATCTTGTTAATCTCCTCGGCCGTAGCCTTGTCAATGGGAGCGTTAGCTACCAGCACTCCGCCAAATGCAGAAACCGGATCACCTGCCAGAGCATCCTTCCAGGCCTCAAGCAGCGTGGGGCGTGAAGCCACGCCGCATGCGTTGTTGTGCTTGAGTATGGCGAATGTTGTCTCATCAAACTCATCAATCAGGTCTATGGCGGCGTTTATGTCAAGCAGGTTGTTGTAAGAGATCTCCTTACCGTGAACCTGATCAAACATGGCGTCCAGGTCACCGTGGAACACGCCTTTCTGATGCGGGTTCTCACCATAGCGCATTGCCTTGCGGCCGTCCAGAGCCAGACGGAAATGGTCATCGTCATCATCACCGGCAAACCAGTTGTAGATGCAGCTGTCATAGTATGATGAAACGGCAAACGCCTCCTTGGCAAACCAGCGGCGCTCCTCAAGGGTGGTCTCGGCACCACGCTCGTTCAGGATGTCAAGCAGAGGCTTGTACTGCTCCTTGCTGGCCACGATGACTGCATCCTTGAAGTTCTTGGCACCCGCACGTATAAGCGATATGCCGCCTATGTCTATCTTCTCGATTATGTCTTCATCCGATGCACCGGATTTTACAGTGTCCTCAAAAGGATAAAGGTCAACTATCACAAGATCTATCTCGGGTATGTCATAGCTTTCCATCTGAGCCATATCGTTCTCCTCTTCACGACGGGCCAGGATGCCGCCGAACACCTTAGGGTGCAGGGTCTTGACACGACCGCCCAGGATTGACGGATAACCGGTAAGTTCCTCAACCGGCTGGCAAGGCACGCCAAGCGACTCGATGAAGCGCTGGGTTCCGCCGGTAGATATAAGTTTTACACCCTCCTCATGGAGCTTGCTGATAATCTCGTCCAGACCATCCTTATGGAAGACCGATATCAGGGCTGATGAAATTCTTTTTGTCTCGGACATTGTTTGGATATGTTTTTGAGTTATAACCGTATTTTTGCGCGAATTTAACCATTTTCGGGCAGCAAGGCAATATAAAAAAACATAAAGTAATCAACAATTGTGCAGTATAATTAAAATATGTTTTTACGTGCTTGCATAGGAACTTTTTTTCTATCTTAGCAACCGTTTACAAACTTTACAAACAATTACTTACTGACCATTATGGATAGACGGGACTTTCTCAAGACTCTGGCAGCAGCCGGAGCGATAGTAAGCGTGAAAAGCAGCGGTATGATGGATGTAATGGCATCAACCTTGCCTTCCGGTAGCCCTGCAACTGCATCAGACAACGCAGACCTTGCCGCAGTCATGAACGGAGAGCCTGCAGCAATGCTGGAGGCCGCAATGAAAGAACTGGGCGGAATAGGCCGCTTCATCAAAAAGGGTGACAAGATTGTTATCAAGCCCAACATTGGCTGGGACCGTACCCCGGAACTTGCCGGCAACACAAACCCGGATCTTCTGGTAGCATTGATCAAGATGTGCCAGGATGCCGGAGCAGCAGAAATAAAAGTGTTTGACCACACCTGCGACAACTGGACCCGCTGCTATGACCACAGCGGCATTGAGGCTGCCGTAAAGAAGGCCGGAGCCACAATGGTTCATGCGCATGAGCAGTCATCATACCAGCAGGTTGAAATACCTAACGCCAAGACCCTTAAGAACGCACAGGTTCACAAGGCAATCATAGAGTGTGACAAATGGATCAACGTACCGGTACTCAAGAACCACGGTGGTGCCCTGATGACCTGCGCCATGAAGAACCACATGGGTATTGTATGGGACCGTCGCGCATTCCACTCACGCGGCCTGCACCAGTGCATAGCAGACATCTGCACTTACAAGCCCGCAGTCCTGCACATTGTTGACGCTTACCGCACAGTAGCCACCAACGGCCCACAAGGACGCAGCGCAAGTGATGTAGTTCTGACCAAGGCCCTCTTTGCATCGCCCGACATCGTGGCCGTGGATACTGCAGCAGGCAAGTTCTTTACCCAGGTTAACAAGAGCATCCGCTTTGAGGACATCGAGCACATACCCGATGCACAGAAGCTGGGACTTGGCACCATGGACCTGGAGTCAATCAATGTAAAGAGAGTAAGACTCTAAGATATGCTTAGAAAGATCAGAACGGCGGTGGCCATTATCGTCATCGCCATACTTACATTCGGATTCCTGGACATAAGCGGAATCCTGGACAATCCGTGGCTTCAGAAAATACAGTTCGGACCGGCACTGCTGTCACTCAGCGTTGTCACTCTGGTATGCCTCATAGCCGCCACGCTCATATTCGGCCGCCTGTACTGCTCGGTTGTATGCCCGCTGGGCATATTCCAGGACTTTTTTAACTGGTTGTCAAGAAAATTTGACAAGAAAAAGAAATACGGATACAAGCCCGAACAGCCCTGGCTGCGCTGGGGCGTACTGGTAGTGCTGGTCATTGCATGGATTTGCGGATTCACCTTCCTGGTAGGTCTTGTAGAGCCCTACAGCGCATACGGACGCATGGCCGACGAACTGTTCAAGCCCGTCTATCTGTTTGGCAACAACCTGCTTGCAGCCATATCCGAAAAGACCGGCAGCTACCGTTTCTTCAAGGTGATAATATCACTCAAGTCAATCAGCGCATTTGTGGTGGCACTGCTCACCCTGTTCATCATTGGGCACATATCATATCATCACGGCCGCACATGGTGCAACACCATATGCCCCGTCGGCACATTGTTGGGATTTTTCTCAAGATTCTCACTCCTGCGCATACGCATAGACAAGGACAAGTGCAACCACTGTCTGGCCTGCCAGCGCAAGTGCAAGGCATACTGCATAGACTCCAAGAACCAGCAGATAGACTACTCCCGCTGTGTGGATTGCTTTGACTGCATAGACTCATGCAAGCAGAAAGCCATATACTACGGCCCTGTAAAATGCGGCAAACCCGCACCCGTGCAGCAGACTGACACTGTAGATGAATCCAAGCGCCAGTTCCTTAAATCATCGCTGGTAATAGCAGCCCTTGCGCCCGCCGCAATGGAGGCTAAGGTTACAGGCCGCAAGGATACCCGCGTGCCAATGTCACCTCCCGGCTCAATCAGCCACAAGAATCTGCTCCAGCACTGTACATCATGCCATCTGTGCGTAAGCAAATGCCCCAGCCACGTGCTCAAGCCAGCCGGTCTGGAATATGGTCTGGGTGGAATCATGCAACCCGTGATGAAGTTCGATGACGGCTACTGCAACTATGACTGCAATCTGTGCAGCCAGGTCTGCCCGGCAGGAGCCATCAAGCCCCTAACAGTAGAGCAGAAGCACAGCACCCAGCCCGGCCGCGTAGTATTCAACAAGGACATCTGCGTAGTCAACGTGAACCGCACCAGCTGCGGAGCCTGCGCCGAGCACTGCCCCGTCCAGGCCATCCACATGGTGCCCTTTGAGGGCGGCCTCACCATCCCCGAAACCACCCCCGACCTCTGCGTAGGCTGCGGAGGCTGCGAGTTCATCTGCCCCGTCAAAGCCGTCCACATCGAGGGCAACCCAGTCCACCTGGAAGCCAAAGCCCCCGAGCAGGACACCAACATCCAGACTGAAGACTTTGACTTCGGATTTTAATTGAGAATTGAAAATTGAGAATTGAGAATTACCATGCGGTGCGTAAAACCCGCGACATTAAAAAACGAGCGAAATTTCTTTCGCTCGTTTTTTATAATTCTCAATTCTCAATTTTCAATTCTCAATTACTTCTGTGCGTGCTTAGCCTCAATCTCCTTATTCATCTCGTCAAGTCTTTCATCAGTGAGAGGATACTTGAATACCAGATATCCAACTACAATAAGAAGGATGGCGGGAATGATAGTTGTGAATATAAGGATTGCATTCTGTACTGTCGGATTATAATCACTCAGGTGAGTATAATAAGCATTTACCGGAGCGCTGATGAATGAAGCCAGGAACACCACGATAAAGATGCTCAGAACCAGCTGCAGGCACTTGTTTGCCTTGAACTCCTCCCACATCTCCTTGAATGATACAGGCTTCTCGGGAGTGGTGGTGATGTTCTCCTTGCTGCCCATGAAGCAGAGAGTAAGCAGAACGAAACCGACAATTGCAAAGATGCATGTAACGGTGAACCATGCCTTAGGATCGGTAGGCAGAGCTGACTCCTCGCTGGCCAGGTTGAAGCCAATCAGACCCATCACCCAAGGAGTGATAAAACCTGCAAGTGAGAAACCGGCCTTGAAAGCAACACCGGCCAGAGCGTTAACGGTAGCGGCAGGACGGTTGCCTGTGCGGTACTCAGCCTCGGTGATAACCTCAGGAACAAGAGCCCACATGAGTGAACCAACCAGCAGACCTACACCTGTCAGAACCTTTGCACCCTGAACGATTACATTGCAATTCTGGACATCAAAGAACTTACCGATGATGAACAGAGTAATGAAACCTACAAGACCTACTGAAAGAAGCAGATAATAAAGACCCTTCTTTCCGAACAGTTTCTTTAAGACGGGAAGCAAAGGCAGGATGATGAAGGCAGGAATTGTACCGATAGCCATGAATACAGCCTGGTTCCAGTCAACGGCAATGCCCACGCACATGGCAAGTCCGATGGGGAAGCCTGCCTGCACCACAATCTGGCCGATATTGGCGCAGACCATACGGGTAGAGGTAAGAATAAGAACCTCATCGTTATCACGGGTCATAGAGGCCATGATAGAGCCGTAAGGAATATTCACTACCGAGTAGATCATGCTGAGCAAGGTATAGCTTACCGTGGCATAGAAAATCTTCATGCCCATGGACCATGTAGCTACCGTGGGGAGCATCAGGAAGCAAGCGGCAACGGTAAGAGGAATACCACCGTAAAGAAGATATGCACGATACTTGCCAAGCTTGGGATTGTGGTTATCAATGTATTTTCCTACCACAGGACTCCAGAAGCAGTCCAGGAGTCTTACTGCAAGGATAAGTCCGCTTACAAAACCGGGGTTGATTTTCAGTACCGTACACAGGTACAGCATCAGGAAACATGCAACCGTCTGGAAAATAAGATTCTGGGCCAGGTCACCTGAACCGAAACCGATTCTCTGTCCCCAACTCAGCTTGTAATAGCCGTTTTTTACTTCGTTTGCCATAAAAATGAGTTTATTGATTAATAATTATTAGTAAGTCAAATCTTTTCGGTCCACAAACTTACATAAAAAAACGTTTTTAAAGATGTAAAGAACGCATTTTATGCAATAAACGGCTGTCATTGGCCGGTTTCCATGAACTTTACAGCCCGCTGTATGGTCTCGTCAAGTTCCTGGATGACCTGATAATAGGCATCCATGCCCCAGATAAGTCGGGCTATGGTGGCCTTGAGCTGGGTCTTGAAAATGGTCAGGCAATCCTGGTACTGAACTTCGTCATACTCCACCTTCTCGTCATTTGCCTTGTCCAGGAACATCTTCATGACATCATTACCTATCTCGAATCCGCTGTTGTACTCCTGGAAAGTCTTATAGCGGCGCTGCAGCATGCGGCGGTTACGCTCAGTGTATTGCATCGAGGTGTTCAGCACAACATTCTTGGCTGTCACGTTACGATAGTACTGATTGGTGCGCGTGGTATCCAGCGGCACAAATATGTCAGGCATGATTCCGCCACCGCCATAAACGGTGCGATGCTGTATCCTGGTGCTGAACTTAAGGGAATCAGGGAAGTGGATGCTGTCAGGGTTAGTCAGTTCACCATGATGGAGGCGTTCCACAATATCATCGCCATAGTCAACGTCCTTACCGTACGGTTTCTGTATGCATCGGCCCACAGGGGTATAGTACTTGGCAACCGTAAGACGTATGAGCGACCCGTCATGGAACTCAATGGGACGCTGCACCAGACCCTTGCCGAACGAACGGCGGCCTACTATCGTGGCGCGGTCCCAGTCCTGCACGGCTCCCGATACAATCTCGCTGGCCGATGCCGAATACTCGTCAATCAAAACCACCAGCTTGCCGTCACGGAAATGTCCACGCCCATCGGCCACATAACCGCTCTTGGGCGAACGGCGACCCTCGGTATAGACCACCATCTGGTCGCGGCCCAGGAACTCGTTGGCCATACCCACGGCCGCCATAAGCAGACCTCCGCCGTTACCCTGAAGGTCCAATATGAGCGACTGAGCCCCCTTGGTGCGTAAATCGGCCAGTTTGGTTTCAAACTCATCGACCGTAGTTGCTCCAAAGCTGGAAACCTTTATGTATCCCACACCTGGACGTATCATATAGGCGGCATCTACGGTATTGACCGGTATCTTGTCACGGGTAACAATGAAATGAAGCAGTTCATTCACTCCACGACGGTTAATGCCCAGGTCAACCTTTGTTCCCTTAGGACCGCGCAGACGCTTCATGATAGACTCCTGCGACATCTTTACGCCGGCTATTGCGGTGTCGTTCACGGTCACTATGCGGTCACCTGCCATGATTCCCACCTTCTCGGACGGACCGTCCGGAATGGGCTGTACAATGAACAGAGTGTCTTCCACCATGTTGAACTGCACGCCTATACCCTCGAAAGAGCCCATAAGGGTCTCGTTAGACTTGTCGTTCTCTTCGGCTGTAAGATAAGTGGAATGCGGGTCCAGTTCCTCAAGCATACCCTTTATGGCCTGCTCAACAATCTTCTTTTCATCTACATCCTCCACATACAGGGCCGATATGGCACCCTCGGCCACAAGCAGTTTCTGCAGTTCGGCATCAATGGATGTAGCCTGAGGCTGCATCTGACGCTGGGGTTGCATCTGTGGCTGCATTTGGGGTTGTATCTGAGGCTGACGTTGCGGTTGCACCTGAGGCTGGCCTACACGCCCCGGCTGTGCCATAAGCATCATAGGCAGGAAAAGTGCCGCAAGCAAAATAATCTTCTTTTTCATTTCATTCGATTTAAGACACATTGGGGACGGTTCTCTGTGTGTTTTCGGAACACACAGAGAACCGTCCCCAATGTGTTATATTTTGAAAGTATCTATCATTAGAGAATCGGCATTGCGGCCGAATGAAATAAGCTCACGTACCAGGCTGCTGCTCACATGCTGCACTGCGGGACTGGATACCAGGATTACGGTCTCCACGCCGGCAATGGAACGATTAATGTCTGCCAGGTTACGCTCCTTGTCATAATCGGTAACGGAGCGGATGCCGCGCAATATGGCTTTGCAACCGTTCTCACGGACAGCATCAACGGTAAGACCTTTGTACTCTATGACGCTTACACGTGGATTTGACTTGTAGTATGCCTTTATTGCATCCAGACGCTGCTGAGCACTGAACAGAGGCTTCTTCTCTCCGTTTATGCCCACAGCGATCACCACCTCACAGCCCAGAGTCAGCGCACGCTCCACCAGATCGGCGTGTCCTATCGTGAACGGGTCAAAAGACCCGGGAAAAAACAGTTTCATAATCTTATTGACGGAACAAAAATAAGCATAATACTTAGAATTTCTCGCCTTCATCCTCTTCAACACGGTCCTCCTCCACTACCAGATTGTCAATGATGAAGTTCTGGCGCTCCATGGTGTTCTTGCCCATATAGAATGAGAGCAGGTCATCAACGGCATCTGTCTTCTGCAAAGTTACCA
>Ga0310786_10002807_pt1 | contig 26077 bp, 22 predicted proteins | sample AusTroGonzalo_MG_FD_203881 | JGI IMG/M metagenome (GOLD analysis project Ga0310786, IMG submission 203881) | Bovine rumen microbial communities from tropical cattle in Woodstock, Queensland, Australia - Gonzalo_03 (v2) (version 2) | ecosystem: Host-associated > Mammals > Digestive system >...
TGTTCCGTTCCCATTTATGGTCTAATTCCCAAATGTAGCCACCGGTCCGGTTTTCTCCTTCGATCTCTGTTTCTTCGAGTTCGCTTATGTTGACACGGTATTTGTCACGTTTGATTCTTTCGATAAGCACATAAACACCACGATAGACTCTATTGATGTACAAATCGAAATGTTTAGTGCGTGGGCTGTAACGGCCTGCTTGCCGAAAAAGCCAATGGGCTAACGAGTTCCGGACCATGCTTTTATCGACATAAGGCCCGAGTAAAATCCAGTCATCGGAAGGGGGGAGGCCGAGCAGGCCTACGTTCATGTCTTTGCCCGTTGAATCGTAGAATTCGACGGTATAGTCTGGCTTGGGCTGTTTTGCCGAGGATATCCCGCGGACTTTAATGCCAATGTTGTATTGCGTGGCTTTGGAGCTATCGGCAACGTTGTTTGTTTTCCCATCCAAGATTTTTATTGTGGCGGCTATTTTTTGAGTGACATTGTAGTTAAGGCAATAACCCTTAGTGTCAATGAACATAATGGGCAAATCGTAGGTCTGGGCTAGAGCGACCCCCACCGCAAAGCACCACGATAAAACGATTTCTTTTACCATTACACAATCCAGTTATTATATAAGGAAATATATATGCCTTTGTTTTGAAAAGTAACGCATTTTTCGGTAAACACTTTGTTTGCGTTTATGACTAGACAACAGTTGATTTTTATAAAAAAATGGGATAATTTGAAACCTCGGGCTGGCCTACAACATCTAATAAGATGTATTTTAAAGAAGGAGGTTTCTATGTTTGGAAAAACGCTAAAATCGCTTTTGCCGCTACTGATGCTTTTTGCTGGATTTGCAAATGCGCAGTCCCGTTACACGCCTTCGGAACTAGATACTCTTGTCGCAACGATTGCGCTTTATCCTGATCCGTTGCTCGTTCATGTGCTGGATGCCTCGACGCATGTCGAGGATATTCCACGTGCGTCTGCTTTTGCAAATGCCCATCGAAATTTGAAGGGCGACGATTTGGCTTATGCCATTGAGCGTGCGGATTTGGAATACGATGAGTCGGTCATCGCGTTAATTCCTTTCCCGGATGTTCTCCGTAAAATGTCGAAGTATGCGACTTGGGCAAAGCAATTGGGTGAAGCGGTTGAAATGCAAAAAGCCGACGTGATGGATGCTGTGCAGCGCATGCGCAAGGTTGCTCACAAGAATGGCTATTTGAATAGCGATGATAAGGTAGAAGTTAAGGTTGATGATAATGTTTGGATTCAACCAACTCGTGAGGAATATGTGTATGTTCCGGAATACGACCCGCGTGTCGTTTATTACGTTGTTTCCGATGGCAATGTTCGGTTGCGTTATGTGAATGGCGTATGGACTGGGGCTGGCCTTGTTTATTGGGGCTGGGATCCTTTCTATTACGATTGGGGATACCGTCGCCTGCATTATCGTCATCCGCATCGCTATCACAGACCGCCGGTGCGGCATCATGCAAGATCTCTGCATCGTGAACGCATTAAAAACCCGCCACTGCCGCGTCCGCGCATGGATAATCCGCCTCCTTCGAATTATAGGCGTCCAGCAGCACCGCCGCCGCCGCGTTCTAATAGCTTTAGGGAAAGTCGCCCGGTTCCGCCAGCTTCTGCATCGCAGAGCTTGAATAAATCGGCTACATCGGAACCTCGCACAACGTCGACTCCATCACCATCGACGAATTACAGACGCCCGTTCCCGCCTCCACCTCCTCCGGCTTCAAGTTCGGATGATAATCAAGGTTCTCGCAGGGTGGAACGCCGTGGTTCGCATAATCCGCCGCCGCCACCACGCCGCGGAGATTCTAGAAACCGCTAATGTACAAGATTGGATGACGATTCCTAGCCACTGCCAACTATCTCTCGTCTTTAGTCTCTCGTCTAATTTTGCTGCAAATCGGGCATTCTTCGTTTTTGTGCCCACGGGCTTTGCAGTAAGTGCGACCAAAGTAAATGATTTGCAAATGACGCTTTTCCCATTCTTCCTTGGGAAAAGCTTTTTTTAAATCCGCTTCTGTCTTTTCGACGCTCGATCCATCACTTAAGCCCCAGCGTTCTGCGAGGCGGTGGATGTGCGTATCGACAGGGAATGCCGGGATTTTAAAAATGTGAATCATGATGACGCTCGCCGTCTTGTGGCCAACACCGGGCAGACTTTCGAGTTCTTCGAATGTGTGCGGAACTTCGCCTTTGAACTTTTCGACGAGCGCTTGAGAGAGCTTAAAGATGTTCACGCTTTTGGTGTTAAAGAATCCGCAGGGCTTGATGATTTCGGCAATGCGGTCGACACCGAGCTTGAGCATTTTGGCGGGAGTGTCTGCGAGTTTAAAGAGCTCTGCTGTAACTTGATTGACTCGGATGTCGGTGCATTGGGCGCTCAGAACGACAGCCACGAGCATCGTGAAGGCGTTCGTGTAATTTAACGGAATGGGCGGATCCGGAAAGAGTTCGTCCAGCTTATCGCCAATGAATTTAATCTTGTCCGCTTTCCGCATGGAATCCCTCTCGCTTTGCTTAAGATCCTTCGACTCTTTCTAAGTTCTAAAAGCGAAGCGGTCTAAGTTCTACCAACTATTAGCCTTTGTCTCTCGTGAAATCTTGTTGCATGTTGAAACTCGGCATTTCGTCGTGCGGGTGGCCTACTTGAACAGCCGGGACGCCGGCGTATGTCGTGTGGGCAGGAACGTCGCAAAGCACCACAGCGCCTGCGCCAATCTTAGCTCCATCACCAATGTGGATGTTGCCGAGCAGCTGGGCATGTGCACCGAGCATTACGCCGTTACCGACTTTCGGATGACGGTCGCCGATTTCGTTGCCGGTACCACCCAAGGTCACGCCGTGCAAAAAGCTCACGTTGTTCCCGACGGTTGCTGTTTCGCCGATGACGATATTCGTTGCGTGGTCCACCAAAAGTCCGTGACCGATTTTAGCAGCCGGGTGGATGTCCATGCCGAATTTGCGGCTGATGATGTTCTGGAGCATCTTGGCCGGGAAATGCCTGTTTTCTTCCCACAGCACATGGGCGACGCGATAGGCTTGCAATCCCTGGAATCCCTTGAAAAGCAATAGCGGTTCCAAATGGCTTGTGCAGGCGGGGTCGCGCAAGACCGTTGCGTGCAAGTCTTTCGTTGCCGAAACGAGCAAGTTCGGGTATTTCTCGTACATGGAACAGAAAATTTTTTCCAGTTCCGTACGGTCGATGACTTCTCCGGCGAGTTGACAAGCTAAGGTCACGCAGAGCATATCCGCAAAATTTTTGCGGTTAAGGACTTGCTCTTCGAGCATTAACTTCGAAAGCGGCTCGGTCTTGACGAGCTCTGTTGCTTCCTTGCGGAGTAATTGTTCCATTTCTTCTGGTGTCATCGTGCGCCCAAATATAATAAAATTCGGGTTGTGGCGCTTGTTGGTTAAAGCCTTAGCAGAGCTTTTGCCGGAATCCAAAACCAGTTGGGGCGAAATTCCAGTTCGTAACAAGCTTCGTAGATGGCTTTTGCCAAAATATAAGGCTTACATTCCTTTTCTATGGTTTTTGCTGAAATTCCGGAAACCTTGGAATATCCCATGATAAAAGCTTGACTTGCTTCTGTCGGATCGGTTTTGGCGACAGCGCTTGCATAGGCGAAACTGCGCAACATGCCCGCAATATCGACGGCGGGGGAGCGGATGGTACGCCTGTAATCGAGGCTGCGCGTGGGTTCGCCTTCGAAGTCAATCATCTCGAAATGCTTGGTGCCATTGGTGCTTTGCGTAATAAGCACTTGCCCCAAATGGAAATCTCCATGGATGCGCTGCTTTTTAATAGTCTTGTCGCTGAATGTTTCGCGCAACAAATCGCTGTAACGAATGCGCAGTTCCGGGAGTCGTTCGCGAAGCTGTGGTGCAAACTCTGTGTCCGTTGAATTTTTGAGCAATTGTTCCAGCTTGTCGAAAGGAGGCTCGATGTTACTGTACTTGGGACCGCTTAGCGGTTTTAGGCTTTCGTGCATTTGTGCGGTGGACATGCCGAGTTGGAATGCATCAGTGCTGTCCAGATTGTTGCAAAACTCGCTCCAGGCATCAGTTGCGTTTGGAAAATGCTCTTCGAGAATGCCCCATGTGTAAATTTCTCCGCCCTTTGTTTTGTAATTGCAGACGGCGTAAAGTCTGGGAACGCGACTGCTGTCTGCCTTGTTCATCGCTTCGAGAATTTCTGCTTCGGGGTGTAAACCGGGTTCCAGTCTGCGATAGAGCTTAAAGAAAAATTTGCCGGGTGCGCAAAATGCGGAATTGCTTTGTTCTTTCGAAACAGGTTTGATGCTTGTGAGGGGCGCCTTCGGGATGGGGGCGGTGATTCGGAACGTGAAAAATCCTGAGTCGCCAGAGAATATGGATTGCTGCGCACCATCGAGGAATGCGTCTTCGAGTATTTTTCCAACAACGTTTTCGTCATCGATGATTGTGTAAATATCGCTTTCGCCATCACCGAATGAAACCTTGACGAGCCTGATGCGAGTGCCTCCGGCTTCTGTGGAGTCGAACGGGTCTACTCGAGTGATGGTTCTGTTTTTCCCCATGAACCAACGTTGTTTGCTAAGATATTTTATCAGGTTCATAATGTGGCGCCTCTATGCGTCAATATATATTTTTTGATTAGAAAGTATTTTTTTTATAATAATCTGTTCTCAGAAAATAATGTATAATATAAATCGTAGGAGATGGAAGGGTGGATTCTCCTTGGAAAAACAAAGAAAGTGTCTTCAATTATGGTCGATGTTTGGTCGGCGTGGATTAGGAGAGGGCACTTTCTTTTTTTATGCCCTGAATTTATTTGCTGGGGCTTTGAAGCGAGGCAAAGTAGCCTTGCGAACGTAGCGATGCTAAAACTTTAAGTTGTTGCGGGACAGGTTCTCGTGGGAGACCTTCAATTACGAATGTCGGAATTTGCTTGATGGGCTTGAATGCTTCAGGGACATCGCTGTAGTCGCTGAGTTGCCAGGCGGCAAGCAGTTTTTCAATGAATAAAGCCCATGGAAAGTTGTCTGCAGAGGTTAATGTAAACCTTGCTGGTTTGAGGTTGTCTCTTGCATCGAGCAAAAGGCTTCCGTCTTTATAGCATGCCAAAACAGCGGCTTTGCGCGGAGCATTGTCAGTCGCTTTTTGTGCGGGTATGTCTAAAATGAGCTGCAAATTTAGGCTGTGGCAAGGAGTTCACGCTGGAGGAGACTGTATTCGTGTTCTGAAATGGAGGTCATTTTTATGATCAGCTCGCGTTTTAGGCCCGCCTTGATGAGCTCTTTTGCATAGTCAATGTTGCTTGTCGTTGCCATATTAAAACCTCTTTGATTTTAAACATGTAAGTAAAAAATAATCTTTTTCGTTGTCATGTGGTGAATCGTAAAAGAAAATTTTTCGACAAATATATAAAAAGAAGATGCTAACTCATTGACTGTCAAAATGTTAGCGTTGACAGGTTGTCCAAGGGGGGAGGACGCCTGTCAAAGCCTGGAGTGTTTTAAATCATATCAGGAGGGACGATCCCGTCGAGTACGGGGAACGATAGACGATATTTTTTTTCGGCTTGGAGGTCCAGTTCGGCGGAAATTACCGCTTCATTTTGGGCGGGACCTTCGGCGATGATGTCACCGGTGGGGGCTATTATGAGCGACGTGCCTGCGAGTGGAGTCTTTGTTACGTTGGGGGCTTCGCTTACAGCATTTACTGCGGCGATGTAGACTTGGTTTTCGATAGCGCGGGCCTTGAGGAGTGTTTCCCAGTGGGCGCGTCTTTGGGCAGGCCATGCTGCCTGGACCGTGATGAGGTTCGCGCCAAGTTTGGTTGCTTCGCGGAATATTTCGGGGAACCGTAAGTCGTAGCAGACAAACGAAGCTATTTTCCAATTGGTGCTAGTGTTGAACAAATTAAAGCTCTCTCCCGACGAAAAAGCGTCTCGTTCTGGGAAAAATAAGTTCATCTTGTTGTAGCTTGCGATCTCGTGTGCATTTCCTGGGGCGTAAATGCTCACGTGGTTGTAGAAACCTTTGGCCGCGTGAGTGATTCCTGCACCCATGACGGTGCAGCCTGTCTCTGTGGCGACTTCGGAAAGCATGCAGGCGGTTTCACCGGATTCGCGCGTGGAAAAGTCTTCGGAGGCTTCATCGAGATTTGCTGGAATATAGCCTGTGGCAAACATTTCAGGGAGTAATATTAAGCTCCCTTTGGTAGGGCGTGCGTCAAGAATCATTTCCTTTGCCCTTGCAATGTTTTCGGACTTGCAACCCTTTGCGCTATCCATCTGGACTAAATAAACTTTAAGCATGAGTATAATATAGCCGTTGTAAGTGCTGTGCTGTAATTTTTTTAGCGTAAATTATCTATTTTGAGTGCATGAAGTTTCGCTTAATTTTCTGTTTTGTCTTGTTTCTTGTCGTAGGGGCTCTTGCTGCATCCCCGACAACGATTATCGGTGTTGTTCTTGAAGCTGAATCGGACTTGCCGGTCAAAGGCGTTCGGGTCACATACCAGTCTGGTAAACACATCGGGGAGACTGATTCTCGAGGTCGTTTCGAACTGTCTGTTGATTCCAAGAATGCGGCGCTAGTGTTCAAGAAAGAAGGTTTTGACAGTGTATTTGTCGAGTTGCAGGATTTCAGCGATTTGATGGATATGGTGATTACGCTTAGCACGAACGTTACGAATCTCGGGTCGAGTACGATTATTGGTGATGGCGAACCGATCAAGTGGGAAGTGGAACGTACGGTCAAGCTCGAAAAACTCGAAGATGCTGCGGGCATGCGTTTTGATTTGACGGAGCACTTGAGCCAGATGCCCGGCGTATCGGGACAGAAAGATTTCAGCAGCGCTCTTTATTACGATGGTTCGCGTGCAAGCGATGTCGCTTACCATTTAGGTCGCCTCCGCATCCCGAACATGCGCCATTTGGATGTGGGATTTCCCGGCAATTTGTCCGTCGTGAACCCGCATACGTTGAGCGGTATTGAAGTGCATGACCATTACGGCCAGGGACCGCTTGGGCAAGGTCTTGCGACTTCTATCCAGTACATTCCGGAACAGACGAGTGGCGAGTGGGGCTTGAGAGGCTCGGCCGGACTTACGCTCCAGGAAATCGTGCTTGATGCTCCGTTCTTTATTTGGGACAGTTTCCGTTTCTCGTTCCGCCGTCTTGATGATTTCATGCTCAAAAATTTGGGCGAAAAGTTTTTTACGGAATTCCGTAAGCGTGACGCCGAAACTTCTGAGGATGAAAAGGTCAAGTCTTCGGATCCATTTGATCTGTCTGCATTTGATATTTATGCTCAGCTTAATGGCTCTGATTCTCTTGGAAATAGAACCTGGGCTTTGCGTACTTTGTACAGCTCCGATGAATACAAGATCAGTCAGGATACATCGACACGCTATGGTGAAATTAATTCGATTGATATTATCGAGGGAAGTCAGAAGTATTTGGTTATTGGCGGTGAATATGCTTCGAAGTTCGGGGCTAGTTTCCATGCTGGTCTTGTGCGTGAAAAGTTGAGTGACACGATTCGCGATACGACTGGATTCCGTACAGGGAATCTCCCTGATCCATCGGTAAAAACGTTTATTGACGGTTACAGCCAAACGCACACGACGTTGAGTCTTGGTGCCGATAAGCGCTATAATGCAGATATCTTTGGTGCGGATTTGCGTGGTGCGGTTCTTTACGAAGAACATTTTGTGGAACGCAGTTATCCGGTGGCTGGTGGTAATGAAAGCCGTGATTACCAGACGGGCATTTTATCGGGTGCTATAACGCTTGATTGGAAAAACAATAATTCTGAGCACATGCTTTCTGTGGGTGCTGTTGCGGATCGCGCAGACCATAAGGCTTTGCCGACGGCCTCCTTTGATATGGAACGCAATTTGTCAAAGACGGATACTGCGTACTGGAGACTTTTTGGTAATGCCGCTTACCGTGCCGACTGGAAACATTACTTTGATGATGGAGATTTGACGGGGCGCTTGGAATCGGGAACGTCGCTCAAGTTGGGCTTTGGTTACCGTTCTAAGTATTTGGTGGCTCAGATGTCGGGCTTTGGAAGATTCTATTTCGATCCGCTGCTCCCGCTGCCGAAAGCCTTTGCAAATTACAACGATGTCACTCCGATTGATTACGCTTGGGTGACTGGTGCATCGGGCTCTCTTGAATGGAAAACGTCTCATCATTTTTCCATGGCGATGAACGCAAGTTCTGTATATGGTGAATATGAACTGAAGGGAGGCAAGTCGTTGCCGTGGGAAGCGAATTCCCGTTTGGACATGATTACGCATTTGAGATATTATCCGCGCAAGGATTCCATTATTTCTGTCATTTTGACGCACCATGCTGCATGGCATAGACCGCTTTATTACTATGCGATCAAGCCTGCTTCAAAGGGCGGAATAGGAACTCGTGAACTTAAGGATTATCACGAATTTACGGACTTGTACAGAACTGATCTCCGCGTGAATTTGGATTTGACGAAGACAAAGGGCTTCTTCAGAAACGCAAGGTTCTATCTTGAAGTGGATAACATTTTCTCGAAAATGGATGTTGCTGCACTGAGATTCCTTGGTTCCGAGAATGCTCGTGAACGTTCTTGGGTTGCTCGTGATAATGACAAGAATACCGAGAATGGGTATGACTTGGTGCCGTTTATTGCGAAGGGCATGGGACTCTATTTCCAGTTCGGTGTCGAAGTGCAATTGGGAATTTAGTTAGTAGACGGTAGGAAGTAGACAGTAGGAAGTTGCGCAAGTTGTCATTGCGAGGAACGAACGTGGAACCTGCGGCGGGCAGAGCGTGGCGGAAGCAATCTATTCTGTTAGCTTTTGCATTCTTTGCTGTTTTCTCGTTTGCTCACGAAACGGATTCGCTCTTTGTTCCGCCCAAGCCAGAAAAGCCTTTGCGTTATTGTACGTCTGCCAAAAAGTGGATAGACTACGCTACACACGATTCTAATTTGGTCGAAATTACGTATATGCGAGGCCTCCGTATGGACTTGCGTTATGCTACGTTTAACAACGTGACTGGCCATGACATGTATTGCGGAATCCAGCGTGCGTTTATTCATAAAGACGGTCTGCCTAAGTTAAGGCGTGCTCTTTCTATTATGGCAAAAGAATTGCCGGGCTATTCGCTTGTGATTTTTGATGCGGCGCGTCCGATGTATGCGCAGTCTGTTCTCAAGAGTTCTGTTGCTGGGACGCCTTATAGCCATTTTGTCTCGTCTGGTAAGACGGGTGGACTCCACAATTATGGCTTGGCGCTGGATTTGGGCCTTGCCGATAGTGCAGGCGTGATGGTGGACATGGGCACCGATTTTGATTCGTTTGAACGTTGTGCGGGATTTGTGGGTGAGGCGGATGCTTTGGCTTCTGGGCGCCTCACGCAACAGCAAATCGATAATCGTAATTTGCTTCGCAACATCATGAAGCGTGCGGGCTGGGTGATGCTTCCCAGCGAGTGGTGGCACTTTAACGCATTTACGCGTACTTATACCAAGGAAAACTACCCGCTGTTTCCGATATAAGGTGCCTACGGCAATACCTTTATACTCGCTCTCTTGAGCCTGTCGTTTAAAGCCATGCCTACGCCGGTGTTCGGGATGGGGTCAACGAGAATCAAGTCGTACTTGGGGTCATCAAGATCGTGCATGTAAGCGTACAGTTTTGATGTCGCTTCGACCATGTCGCCTGTTGCGGACAAGTTTACGGTTGCGGGAATAGGGCCTGCTTGCGTTCCGAATGCGATGCGTACGGTATGCTCGGGGAGCGTGTAGCCTGCAGGGAGTTCGCCAAAATAAAGTGGGACTTGCGGGCGGTAATGCGTATCGCATTGGCCGGGGGCTAGCATCGGCTGGCCCGGCTTAGACGTGGATTCCTTGATTTTCACTTCGCCGAGAATGGCCTTGAACATTTCCGGCGTGATGGCGCCCGGGCGCATGACGGTCGGTTCGCCGACAAGAGAAATGATTGAACTTTCGACGCCAACAGAGCATGGGCCGCCATCGACAATACCTGCAATGCGGTCGGCGAGTTGCGCGGCTACATGTTCTGCGGTTGTCGGGCTCACGTGCTTAAAAAGGTTTGCGCTCGGGGCGGCAAGCGGGAGTCCTGATTCCTTGATGATGGCTTGTGCAATCGGATGGCTCGGGAAGCGCACGGCGACAGAGGGGAGGGCGCTTGTGCAAAGGTCGGGGATGCAATCCTTTTTGGGGAGGATGATGGTCATCGGGCCCGGCCAATAGGCTTCGGCGAGTCTGTAGGCGCTATCGGGAATGTCCTTGGCGATGTCTGTAAGTTGTGCGATATCGGCGATGTGGACTATCAGCGGATCAAAAGTCGGGCGTTCTTTAGCGGCAAAGATTTTGGCGAGGGCCTTTGGCTCGAATGCATTGCCTGCGAGTCCGTAAACCGTTTCTGTCGGGATAGCGACGACCTCGCCTTCGTTGAGTAGTCGGGCCGCTTCGCTTACACTTGTCCAAGGAGGAAATTTCATGTTGTGCTACCTACGCCTGCAAAGATAGAAAAAGGAGATTCCCGGTCGGTGCCGGGAATGATGAATTCGACGACATAAAAAAAGACCCCGGCACTGTGGCCGGGGTAAATGCTGTGGATCCTATCGGCACTTTGTGCCTCCAGGATGACGTTTTTAGCTTAAGCTTCGGTTACAGCAGCAGGGGCTTCTTCCGCATCCTTCTTCTCGTCCTTGCGTCCGAAGGCGAAAACCTGGTCGCAAGCCGTATTGAAGCGCTTCCAAATCTTTTCGGAGTGTTCGCGAGGAACTGCACCGACTTCCTTCCAGAGGCGGCGGAAATGCTTGACCTTGTTCATCGAAGCTACAACCGTAGAATCGCTCAAGTCCGTGAGCAAGTCTTCGGCTTGTTCGCAGAGGAGAATCTTCTTCTGCAAGTTGTTCTGGCGAGCCTGTTCCTGAATGTCGAGCTGGTCACGACGACGAGTGAAGAAGTCATCGCAAACATCGCGGAATGCCTTTTGCAATTCTGCATCGTCGTTACCGCAAGAACCGAGCGTGACCCATTCCTTCTGGATATCGCGAACGGCATCGGCGAGCTGGTTGGAGCCTGCGCTTTCGGCAAACTGACGGACTTTTTCGATGGAGTCTTGCTTTTTCTTCTTGATTTCTGCAATCTTGGCCTGGAGTTCCGGATCGGATTCTGCCATCTTTGCAACGATCTTATTGACAATTGCATTGTAGCGTTCGTTGATAGATTCAACGGCATCCTTTGGTACCATACCGATTGCCTTCCATTCGGCGTCAATCGTCTTGTATGTTTCGATAACTTCCGAGGAAATATTGTCCAAGTCAAACGCTTCGAGTTTTTCGCAGAGAGCCTGCTTCTGTTCGAGATTTTTTTGCTTGGCGGCATCCATTTCTTCAAAGTGGTTGCGCTTCTTTTCGAAGAAGGAATCGCAAGCGGTACGGAAGCGTGTCCAGATTTCATCGGACTTGCTCTTCGGAACCGGGCCAGTAGCCTTCCATGCATCCTGGAGCTGCTTGAGCTTGGTTGAAGTGGCGTTCCAATCCGTCGAATCCTTGATGGCTTCGGCTTCGATGCAGAGTGCGACCTTCTTTTCGTAGTTGGCTTCGCGGCTATCGTCTTCGCGCTTCACATTTTCCTTATGCTGAGCATAGAAGGCGTTCACGGCGTCCTTGAAACGCTTATTGAGAGTTGCAAAAGCTTCCTTCGGGACCATGCCGATGTTCTTCCAGTTTTCCTGGATTTCTTGCACGGCCTTGAACTTGTCTTTCCAGAAAATTTCGGCGTTAGCAACAAGGTCTTCGACTTTCTGGCAGAGGCCTTCCTTTTCGGTCAAGTTCTTTTGGCGTTCGGCGTTCTGTTCTTCGATGAACGGAGCGCAATTTTCTTTAATCTTATCAACGAGAGTCTGGAAACGGTCTCTGTAATCCTGGAACTTGGCTGCAGAGATGGGGCCGATTTCGCGCCACTTGCCGCAAAGTTCGCGGAATTTGGTAAGAACTGCTTGGCTCGGCGTTTCCTTGGAGAGCGCGTCCATTTCTTCTATGATGGAATCGCGGTCCTTTTCGTTGTGCCAGTTTTCCCACTGCTGCATTTCTTGGAAACGAGAAGTGGCAATCTTGTATTCCTGCCAAAGATCGTGATACTTGAACTTGTTTTCGCCGACGATTTCCTTCCATTCCTGATACGTGTCACGGAGAATCTTGTGAATTTCGCGGAATTCCTGGTTTTCGTCAATGTTCTGGATGCGTTCGATGAGACCACGGAGCTTCTTGGAATTTTCTTCGATGACCTTCTGTGTCTTTTCGTTGAACGCAGTGATGAGTTCGCTCAACTTGGTACGGAGAGCATTGTACGTCTGGAGAATCGGATCATCGCCTTCGAGGAGCGAGAGCTTTTCCCATTCGCGGATGATGGCGTGCAAATGCTTGCCTGTATTTTCGTCAATTTCTGTGTCAGAGAGTGCCTGGAGACGTTCGAGAAGGCTCTTGCGGACTGCAATTTCTTCTTCGCTTGCGTTTTCAGATTCTGCGGTCGGAATAACAATTTTCTTTGCTTCCTGAGTTTTGAAGTAAGCGTTGTTGAAGCGCTTGATGGAAGCTGCATCCATAATGGACTTGTTTGCGGCCCATTCTTCGGTAATGGCGTTTACACGTTCTGCATTTTCTTCCGTCGTGCCAGCTTCGAGCATGCCTTCAAGTTCAACAAGCGTTTCAGTCAAGTGAGCAATCTTGGCTTGCTTTTCGGCTTCGGCATTTTCTGCGGCCTTCTTGGCAGCGTTAGCTTCGTCGTAGAATTTGTTGAAGCTTTCGTAAATTTCGTTGAGCGTGCTTGCGGATTCACCCATGCCAAGTGCGTTGGCTTCGGTCATCAAGGCATCGAATTGCGGCTTTGTCGCAAAGGCGTCTTTCTGTGCGGCGAGGAAGTGTGCCTGCTTGATGAGCGCTTCGCGCTTGCTCTGCAAAAGTTCCAAGGCCTTTTTGCCGTTGTCTTCGGCTTCTTTCTTTGCATGAACTTTGTCCGAAATTTTCTTGCGGACGGAAGTGTGCTTGGAGTTCTTGATGAGGTCTGCCTGTAAAGATTCGGATGTTACGCGTTCAGCGGCTTCCAATGCGATGGCTTCGTTCGTATCGCGAGCTGCAATCTGTGCGAGCAGAGACTGCTTGCTGCACTGCTTGACCAATTCCCTCTTTAGATTTATGTTGTCTGTAGCCTTGAGAACGTCTTCGGTGTAACGAGTGTCCTTGATTGTTTCGATGTAACCAAGTGTTTCACTATCCAGAACAGAGTCGTTAAAGTTTTTCAGCTTTTTGACGATTTCTTCGAAAGCTCGTGCTTCCGCCTGACGGCGTACGCTGGAATCGCTGTCGTTCGTAGAAATACTCTGAAGTGTCTTAATAATTGCAAGTTTTTTAACTGCAGCCATTCGCACTTCGACATTATCATCGGAAAGGGCCACTCGTTCGACAATATCTTGACTAGTGAGTTCATCCAAGTCGGCAATCGCTTCGATGCGCTTTGCGGGGTTGGAATTTTGCCATTTCGGTTTAAATGCGTCAAAAATGCTCATAATATCTCCAATAGGTAGGCGGGGCCCTCTCGGCTCCGTATAGCATAATCTAACTAAAAAAAAGTTGTGGTCAGAAAAAACTATGCGATTTTATGCCCATTTATGCTTGTAACAATAACTATCTTTGCCCCGTGGCTAAGAGAATACCCAAAACTTCCGCTCCGGAGATGGTCAAGGAACGCTGTGAATCGGCGCTTCTATCGCGTTTTTGCGAGGTCTATATTCCTTTGTCCCCTTCAGTTTTTACTTATGGTGTGCCGGAAGGCGCAAACATTGTACGGGGAAGTGTTGTCTGGGTGCAGCTGGCTCGGCGTAAGCCAACGCTTGCCTTGGTGAGCCGTGTCCATAGTGAAAAACCGTCATTTGATGTTCGGTACGCATGCCCGCATGAGTCTGGATTTGTGTTTTCTGAACGTTATATGGAATCATTGGAATGGGTTGCTAAGTATTATGTAAGCACGCCCACGCGCACTTTGAACGTGTTTTGGCCCGCTGATTTTGACAAGTACCTCGATGCGTTGTTGACCGAAAAAAATGCTGAACCTCGGGGCGAGGCTCCATCGAATGAACCGGAAATGCCCGTCTGTTCGGACTTGCCCCCCTTGACAGACGAGCAGGCAACGGCACTCGCTAGTCTTGTTGAAGATTTGGATAAAGAAGGCTTTCGAGGAACACTCCTGCATGGGGTGACTGGCAGTGGCAAAACGAGAGTTTATCAAGAATTAGTGCGCGAAGCGTTGAATCGTCAAAAGCGTGTTTTGATACTTGTTCCAGAAATTGGACTTACTCCGCAGACGGCGTCCAGGTTTGAAGATTTCTTGAAAGTTCCTGTGGTGGTTCTCCATTCGGCGCTCTCTGCACCGAAAAAGCGTGCGGGCTACTTGGCTGTACTAGATGGCTCTGCAAAAGTGGTGCTTGGAACACGCAGTGCAATTCTTTCTCCATTTGATTTTGATGTTGTCATTTTGGACGAAGAACATGACTCCTCGTTTAAACAACAAGATCCGGCTCCGCGCTACCATACGCGAGATTTGGCATTCCACTTGGCACAAAAGTATGGAGCTCTTGTCGTGCTTGGCAGTGCTACACCTTGCCTTGAAACGTTCCGTAATGCAAAGAATGGAAACCTTAAACTTTTGACACTCAAGAATCGAGCAACGTCCGCTCCACTTCCGAACGTAACGATTGTCGATATGGGAAAAGTGCGTCAGCAAAAAGGAGTGCTCCTGTCACCGGCGTTGCGTGAAGCACTTTCGGATTGTATCGTGGGCGGGGACCAAGCGATTATTCTCATGAATCGTCGCGGGTATTCAAAAATAAGAGTTTGTACTGAATGTGGTGAAACACTTTATTGCAAACATTGTCATATTCCGTTAGTTTATCATAAACAGTACAATGCTTTGATGTGCCATTACTGTGCCGCTTTGTATCCTGTAAATACTCCTTGCCCTTCATGTGGTGCTGAAACGTATGAATTTGTCGGTGGCGCGATTGAAAAGCTCGAAGAAGAAATTCAAGAGTGGGTGGCTGGTGCGAATGTAGTTCGCATGGATCGTGATACAACGCAGAATGTGGGCGCTGTCGAAAAAATCTTGACATCATTTAGGAATCGAGAATACAACATTTTGCTTGGAACGCAGATGGTGGCAAAAGGCCATGATTTTCCGGGCGTGAAGCTTGTTGGAATTGTGGGGGCAGATTCGGGACTTGGTATTCCTGATTTCCGGTCGACCGAAAGACTGTATCAGTTGTTGAGCCAAACGGCGGGCCGTGCGGGCCGCGCCGAAGGCGGTGGGCAAGTGTTTATCCAGACGCTTAATCCTACGGAACCTGTGATGCAGTTCGCTATCCGTCATGATTTTGAAGGATTTGCAGAAGTCGAATCTTCGAATCGACAACTTGCATTTTACCCTCCGTTCTGTAAACTCGTCGAAATCAGTTGCGGTTCCCGTGATGAAAGTTTGCTTCGCGATACGGTGAATCGTCTCGAAAACATTTTGCGTAAAGAATCATCGATGACAGTGCTTGGACCTGTTGATGCTTTTGTCCCGAAAGTGCAAAATGTGTTTTGGGTTAAACTGTATGTGAAGACGCAAAATCTTGCCGTGGTGCGTAAAGTGCTTGCTCCTATTTTAAATGCTCCCAAAGCGTGGGTACCTGGCGTCGAAATGAAGGTCGAACTGGAATAAAATTTTTAAATAAAAAGCGCCTTGTTATAGAAAAAATCAATACCATAGAATAATAAATAAGTATTGGACAATCGCTTGCAGGTCTTCTATATTTGGCATCGAAAAAATTAGGAGGTTATCATGCCTAAAAATTCGAGTTTCTTGACAGGCCTTTTTACTAATGGCGTTATTTGGTTTGGTGTTGCAATTTCAGTATCTGAAATTGAGGCCGGTATTGAAATTGGTGCAGCTTCCGATTGGAATTCAATTTGGGTTCCTTTGATTTTGGGGCATGTGCTTGGTGGCATTTTGCTATTCCTTGTGGGGCTCATCGGTGCGAAAGTTCGCTTGAACGCCATGGAGACGACCTCGCTTGTTTATGGCAAGTATGGCTCTAAATTTTTTGCATCGTTGAATGTGTTCCAGTTGGTGGCGTGGGTTGCCGTGCTTAACTCCCAGGGCGCTTCTGTTTTGGCGGGACTTCATCTTCCAATTTCGTTTCCGCTTACTTGCGTGTTGCTTGCTGTGCTTATTGCTCTGTGGGTCTTTATAGGTCTTCGCCGTTTTGCCAAAGTGACTACCGTTGTGATGGCTGTGCTGACGGTTCTTTTAATTGTATTGACTGTTAAGTTGTTTGGAATTGACGTTGGTTCGTCTGCGGCTGCGGTGGGGCATACCTTTACGTTCTGGAATATTTTTGAGATATCCATTGCGATGCCGCTTTCTTGGTTGCCTGTGATTTCGGACTACACGAAGGATGTGGAGAAGCCTTTGCGCGCAACGATGGTCTCTGCTGTGGCGTACTCGGTGGCTAGCTTATGGATGTACTTTATCGGTGTCCAAATTGCGGGTGCCGGTGTTGGAAATGATATCGCGCAAGCCATTGCTGTAGCCGGTCTTGGTGTTCCGGGAATTATCATTGTCGTACTTTCTACGGTGACAACGAACTTCTTGGCGGCAAATTCAGCAGGTGAATCGTCCAAGGCGATTTACTCCCGTTTGAATCCGAAAATTGTCGGAGTTGTCGTGAGTGGTATTAGTGCAGTGCTTGCAATTTCTGGAATAATGAACCATTACATCGATTTCTTGTACCTTATAGCCTCTGTTTTTGCGCCAATGGCTGCAGTGCTTCTCGTATCTTTCTATTTTTCGAAAGGTCGCGAAAATGGTCGCGGATTTTGGATTTGGAATTTGTTTGCGTGGCTTGCTGGTTTTGCGGTTTATCAAGTGACATCGCATTTGGACTCGGTGTTCTTTGGACCGACACTTCTATCAATCTTTGCATCTGCCGCGCTTGCTTCTGCTCAAGTCCTGGTGAAGAAAAAACAGGTTCAATAGGGTTCTATGCCTCAGAAAAAAATTGCACTTATCAATGATATCACTGGTTTTGGCCGTTGTTCTGTTGCGGTTATGGCGCCCATTGTTTCGGCGATGAAAATCCAGGCGGTGGCTGTGCCGACGGCGATTCTTTCGACGCATACGCAGTTTTCGGAATACTATTTTGATGACTACACTCCGAGAATGCGTGATTACATTCAGACCTACAAAAATCTGGAGATGTCGTTTGATGCAATTGCTACAGGTTTCTTGGGCTCTGAGGAACAGGTTGATATTGTTATCGACTTTATCAAGACATTCAAGAAAGATGGTACGTTTACCTTGATTGATCCTGTGATGGGCGATTACGGCCGGCTGTATGAAACATACACGCCAACGTTGTGCGAAAAGATGAAGTCTCTTGTTCATTATGCTGATATCTTGACGCCGAATTTGACGGAACTTTGCACGTTGACGGGGACGCAATACCGTACGGAAGGCTTCACGGATGCGGAACTGGCTGAAATGTGCTCCTTATTGGCGAAACAGGGCCCAGAACACATTGTCGTCACGGGAATCCCGTACAACAGTAAGCAAATCATGAATTACGTTTACAGCAAAGGTGAAGAACCGCGAATCGTGATGGTAGACCGCATTGGTGGCGACCGCAGCGGAACAGGCGATGTCATCAGTTCTATCATTGCGGGCATGTATTTGAATGGTCATGATTTTTATGAATCTGTCAAACGTGCTGCAGAATTTGTAACAAAGTGCATTCGTTACTGTGAAGATAATGATGTTCCCACGCATTGGGGACTCTGTTTTGAAATGTACCTTCGTGATTTAATGGAGGATTAGATGATTGTATATACTGTAACAGGGAAAGTTGGACAGGCTGGTTATTTAGATATTGCAAATAGCGGCGATCTTACAGGCAAGAACATTTACGTGAATATGACTAACCGCTGCCCATGCAGTTGCGTTTTTTGCTTGCGCCAGACAAAGAAAATGATGGAAGGCAATTCGCTTTGGCTTAAGGGGGGAGAACCTAGCGTCAATGCGGTCATGAATATTTTCGATTCATATGATCTTTCTGTCATTAACGATCTAGTTTTTTGCGGATACGGGGAACCTCTTGAACGCGTTCACGATGTGTGCAAAGTTATCGACTTGTTGAAGGAAAAGTATCCGAAATTAAAAGTGCGAGTTAACACCAATGGGCTTGCCAATTTGATTCATGGGAGAGATATTACTCCTGAACTTGAAGGCCGTTTTGACACGGTTTCCATTTCTTTGAATGCTCCTGATGCCGAAGAATTCTTGGCGCTCACGAGATCAAGATTTGGTATTCAGTCTTTTGATGCCATCAAAGAATTTGCGGTGCTCGCAAAAGAACATGTTCCAAATGTTGTCATGACTGTTGTCGAAAAGGTGATGCCCGAAGAGAAAATAGAGCGCTGCCGCCAGATTTGCTCTGATTTGGGTGTGTCGCTGAGAGTTAGACCTTTCGAAGAATAACAAATTATTTGTCGGAGAATAATCCGAAAATTTGTCCTTTCACAAGCCAGCTTATGCCAAAGAACGTGAGCGCAATGGTTTCGATTATAAAAATTTTTGCAGGGAATTGGATTGGGATAATCAATAGGGGGAGTGTGCAAAACATTCCGATTCCGCAAACTTTATAGATAATGTTCCTGATGTGCTTTTGCTTGGTATTGCTTTCTCCGAGTGTGAATAGGAACATGCTGTTAATGGCTAAAAGTAAAAAGAATATGACTGCCGCTGCTGTGTGTATGATGTTCGAAATGTAGACGGGCAATTGGAAAAATCCGACTATATTAGATGAAATCGGGCATTCGCAAGGGAATATGACAATCATCAAGCCGAATATGCCAGATATTGTCGTAACGAGTTCATCTCTCCAATCGTAGCCTTTATAGCACATCAGAACGACTGCGGCAGTGGTTAAAATTCCTGCAAGTGCTGGAGTCAAGTAGTATGTTTCTGAAATCGATAGTGTTTCCCAAAAATCGGACGGGATTTTTTCTGGTTGCGATTTTACAAAGATTGTTGTTCCGACAAGAGCGATCCAGGGGAGAATCATCCCCAAGAATCCCACGAAATTACGAATTCTTTTCAGCCAAGACGCGGCGCAATTCTTTGTGATTTTGATTTCGTCTTCGCAATTGTCCATAAGTTACCCTTGTTTTGGGGAGTGCTTTCTTTTTATGAATATAATAAATTAAGCGAAGAATAGTGAGTTTGTATGTATTTCTTTCGAAAAAAAAACTTAAAGCTCAACGATGAACCGGTAAAAGCAAAGGGCGGCTACGCCGAGAATGAATGTGAGCACGATAACGAACTGGATGGGATGTTCGTGAAAATCGTAATCGGCTTGACCGTACGTGAACTTGCCACGGATAATTGCGCTTATGAATAGAGCCAAGAAAAGTATTGCTAAGAGAAGTGTCATTGTTTGAATCCTTGTTTTTAAAATAAGTCTAGTGTACTGTCTAGATAAATTTCTTCTCTGACTTTGAGTTGATGCTTTGGCTTTGTCATGTAATAAAGTAAAAATTCTAGAATGATGGCGCTGCCGAGGCTTCGGCCTTCAATTTTAAAATGGCTAAATCCGGCGGGAGCATAGACGTTTTGAATATCTTCGATTCCGATGAATCCGGGATTTTTCATAGCATCGGAAAAGCGATAGCCTCTTTGTGCGTTCGGTGAAACGCAAACATGGTCTTCGCTGTTCTCGCCGAGACTTTTTTGGCTTACGTTCTCGTAGCATTTTTTGCGGTCGTGGCAACCGAAAAAGCAACATTCATTGCATAAAAATTCGACTTTTTGCTTTTGTGCTTGCGATAGGGCGTTCAGCTTGGTAAACTGTTTGTTTAGTCTGAAATCGGGTACAACGTAACTAAATTCATTGCGGTCCAGTTCTTCTTCAAGCTGATGGAAATCCGTCAGCACTTTTGTTGTCGAAGAAACGAAATAAAAATCGGGGTACTTTGCTTTGATGTAATTGAGCAATAAATCCGAATGAATGATGATGCCGTTTTGGACTGCGCCGTTTTTGTCTGAGACTTGCGTTGCGCTGTTCGTGCTTGCGGAACCGTTCGCGAACATTTCGCATAACGTGTTGCATTTCTTGTCTGCAAGATGTTCCTCGCGAATCAACGAATTGCTAAAGATCAGTCGTGCCGAAATGCCGAATTCCTTCATGAGGGCGGCAACAGAGTCCGGTTGCGCATCGCCAAATCCTACGCGCCCGCCTCCCCACAAGCAGTCGTTGGGCGCTCCGTATATAGAACCGATTTTGCACCAGTCATAAAAATATTCCCGGTGCTCACGGAATAGCGGCAAGAAAACCTTGTAAAGCTCGTAAAATTCAAATAGTCCGGGAAGGTGGTAGAAAATACTCATTTCAATATCGGTCGACATTAGGGATTGTTTGGCAAGTGGTCAAAATCTACGCACCATGAATGAGGGCATTGCTTAGAGTCGCTTGGAGTTCCGATATTGTATTTTTTATTGTCTTCCAGTGTCGTGACTTCTAAATAGATGTCGTCAAAGAAGATCCCTCTATCACGGATTTCTTGAATTTGTGCTCGTTTGATTACTTTCCCGTCAACAAGCCATTCGATTATACAGGGTTCCAAGGTGCAACTTGTGTGGATGAAAAAATTGGACGAAAAATGGTTCCCGTTTTGATATATTTGGTTGTTTAAATAATCTTCATTTTGGGGGGCTTTTGTTTTTTCGAAAACAAATCTTTCTGATTTTGTAGAATCAGGACCAGCCAATCTCATTTGTAAATCTTGATTAGAATCAAGGTTGTCAATTGTTCCGCGAAATCCTACACTGCAAAATGCGCATTGTGCCTCAAAAATGCAACTGGTTAGAAATAAGAGCGAAAACAATAGTATAACGAACATGCTTTAAATATACCTTAATTTTAGTAGCTTCTAGAACTTGTTATGTCGAGAAAGATGTTTGAATTAGGAATTTTTTTAGAAATTTTGAAATTGTCATAATTTGACATTATTAAAATCTATGTTTGCATTGTAACCCTCAGAAAGGAGGCCTGCAATGGCAAGTGAAACATTTTGGCTCGCTTACGACTAAGGTGCAAGCGGAACCGTACAATCCACATGACCATAATGCCATTAGCGTAAGCATTGATGATTTGGAGGCTTCTGTTTATAAAGGCTTGAACACAAAAAGTAAGGCGGGGTATTTGCGTGCAACGGGTGCTGAAATCTTGCGCAAAGCACGACCGAACTTGTTTGCTTATGGTTCATGCTTGTGGCGTTTGGACGCTAATCCCGATTATTTCGAAAATGCAATTGTTTTGCGAATAAAGTTGTAAAATGTATTGCAATCTTTAATATCACATACACCTCACACAAAAATATCCGCCCCGACTCGGAAGAGATGGGGCGGATATTTCAATAGCTATAGACTGATTTACTTCTGGCTCAGAATCGCACGGAGCTCGTCTGCGGCCTTCTGCAAGTCGTCATTGATAATGGTGTATTCGTACTTGCCTTTGGTCTTGGCAAATTCGATTTCTTTCTTGGCGTTTGCAAGGCGGAGCTGGATGACTTCTTCGCTATCGGTACCGCGGCCACGGAGGCGGCGTTCGAGTTCTTCTTCGCTCGGCGGCAAAATGAAGATACCCGTAGCATCGGGGTAGACCTTATCGAAGTTGATTTTCCCGAAAACGTCAAGATCAAAGAGCACGCGGTTCCCTTCGGCAAGAGTCTTTTCGACAAAGCTCTTGGGGGTTCCGTAGTAATTGCCGTGGACTTCGTTCCATTCAATCAGGCCATCTTCTTTGATGAGTTTTTCGAATTCTTCTTTGGTCTTGAAGAAGTAGTGGACTCCATCAATTTCACCTTCGCGCGGCTTGCGGGTCGTTGCGGAGATGGAATACTTGATGTCCGGAAAATCCTTGATGACAAGATCCTTGAGGGTGGTCTTGCCTGCGCCACTCGCGGCACTCATAACGAAAAGTTTGTTTTTCATAATTTAGTTTTTGGTCATTAGTCAATAGTCACTAGTCTTAATCAGGCGCCTAGGTGCGATTATTAAAACCATTGACTAATGACTAATTGCTAATAACCTCTTGTTAAGACTTACGGCAGAAATTTAGTAATATCTAGATTCTAAGCTCTACCTACTAAGTTCTAACAACTACCTACTTCTTGTCTTCGATGTACAACGGACGCTGCTTGACTTCGTCGTAGATTCGTCCAATATATTCGCCGAGAATGCCGATGGTCAAGAGTTGTACGCCTGCAAAGAACAGGATGGCTGTCATGAGAGATGCCCAGCCGGGAACTGTTGTTGCAGGGGAGAGGAACTTTTCGAGAATCGACCAAACGAGCAAAGCAAATCCGACAATCGTTGCGACAAAGCCCATGTAGAAGCTAATCTTGAGCGGTGCCGAGCTAAAGCCGGTAATGCCGTCGAAGGCGAGGCGGAGCATCTTCTTGAGCGGATACTTCGATGTGCCTGCCGTGCGTTCGGCACGATCGTACTTGACGCCAATCTTCTTGAAGCCGACCCAGCATACGAGCCCGCGCAAGAAGCGGCTGCGTTCCGGGAGGTTCTTGAGCTGGTCCACCACGCAACGGTCCATGAGTCTAAAGTCGCCAGTGTCAGGCGGAATGTCGATGCTGGTAAGCTTGCCAATCAAGCGATAGAATGCAAATGCTGTGAAGCGCTTGAAAAGAGTCTCGCCTTTGCGCTTGTTGCGCTGCGCGTAAACGACTTGATAGCCTTCGCGCCATTTTTCGAGCATTTCGTGAATCAGGCTTGGCGGGTCCTGAAGGTCGCCGTCAATGATGACGACTGCATCGCCTTGCGCATGATCAAGACCTGCGCTGAATGCGGCTTGGTGGCCGAAGTTGCGGCTGAAATTAATAATCTTATTGTTCGGATTGCTGGGGAGGAGGCTTTCCACAATTTCGCGGGTGCGGTCCTTGGATCCGTCGTTGACAAAAATGAGCTCGTGTTCGATGTCTTTGAGTTCTTCTTCGAGAACGCGGTATGTTTCGGCTACGATTTCTTCTTCGTTAAAAACTGGAATGATTACGGATAAAAGCATGTTTCAATTATAGTAAAATAAAAAGTGATGAACTTAGAACTTAGATCTTAGAACTTAGAAATTTGTCTGTTTTCTAAGTTCCGTCAACTAAGTTCCACCAACTGCGGCGAAGCCGCTAGGGAATCAATACCGGGTTGATGATGTCAACGTGGCTGCAGTTGATTCCGTTCTTGGGGAATGTCTTAATGGTCAACTTTTGAATCCCGCTGACATTTGCCTCGACATTGTGCAAGCTACCATTCTGGAAAAATTCCGTTTTGGCAAGAGATTTGTCATCTCCGAGGACTTCGACTGCAACGCCATCGCTGCAGAGCGATTCATCGTCAAGACCTGTAGAGAATTTGAGTGTCGTGAATTTTTTGTCGATATTGAAAACTGTTGTGGAAGAAGCGTGTGTGGCGATACCGTTGTCGTAACGGATGCCGTTAACGTTGAGCTTGTTTCCTTCGATGCTTTCGTTCTTGTGCATTTTGCCCCAATCCTGTTTATGAGTTTCGATGGGGTAATCTACGAGCGCGATTACGCCGTTGCCAGCTTCGAAATAGAACTTGGAAATGTCAGCAAGCTTTTTCTTGGCGCTGTTTTGGACAAGGTAACGGATTTGGTTGAAACCGGGTTGAATGTATTCTGCACCAATAGAGAGCTCGAATGGCGATCCCTGATAGGGAATGTCTTGAACGATGTTGTTATTGATAGAAACGGTAAGGCGCCAGTCATTTTGTTTTAGTTCGTTGAGTCTGTAGTGCAACTTGAGTGCTTTTGATTTACCTTGTGCGGAATCCGCAGGGACGGCTTCCATGTCGCCTACAGTAATAATCTTTTCTGGATTGTAATTTTTGCGGCCGTTGAACTTTGCTATCTGTACCCAGTAGTTGTTCGTAATCAAGATGTTCTTGACTCCGGTCATGTCCATTTCGCGCTCGAATACGTCGCAGGTCGTGGCGATGCGGTGTTCTACGGCCTTCTTGTGGTATGTGTGGCTGTCCCAGCAGTCTAGTCCGCGGATGTAATAGACTTCGCCTTTGTATTTATCGATGAGGTCTTTCATTTTTGCATTGCTCATCTGGCGTGCGTTGTCGTAGTGGATGGACGAAATGCCGTAACCTACAAAATGCCACGGACGGCCATAAATGAAGAAGCGGTCGGCCTTGGGCTGCTGTTTAAGCCATTCGAGAATTTCGTGTTCTTCGATGGTCAAGTGGTTGCGGTTGTACATGATATTGTCGTTAAAATCTTTCTTGTAATGGAATGTCCAACCGGTGAAAATTAATGCTGCGATAAGCATGCCGACAATGGCTCCCTTGCCATTCTTTTCGGTGCTGTTTGTCGGTGTCGCAAAATACTGGATCATGTGTGTGATGGGGAGGGCTGCCACAAAAGCCATTGACGGGAGCATCACGAGGCTGTAGCGCTGGTTGATTTCGATGCTGAAATCGCCCGACACATTTTCAAGAATCACGTATGTCTGGAGGTGGTACAGTAGCAAGAAACCGAGAATCTTGAGATAATAGAAATTGCTCTTTTTTGCATCGTTAATCGCGCGGAAAGCGAGATAAATTGCGCCAATGACGAACAGGTAGTTGAAGTAGCTGAGGAACGGATTGATGAGGTTTCCGTTTTTGCCAAGCTTCGTGGTCATCACATCCCAGTTCTTGGCGAGGTCTTCAAAGAAGTGTCCGTGTGCTTCGAATTCGCCACCTTGGAAACCAAATCCTTGGAAGTAGCTGATGGTGAGGAGTGCCGGCACGCAGAAAATCGAAAGCGTCACAAAGAATACTGGAGCTTTTGCATCTTGCTTGTCGAGAAGTTTCGGGAACGCGAAGAAAATGAATGCAAAGAGGCAGAAAATGGTTTCTTGACGGGTCTGGGCAAAGAAGGCGAGGATGAGAGCGAGTAAAGCCCAGTGCTTTACAGTGTTTCTGTCGTATGCCCACTTAAAGACGAGGAGTGCAAGTGCGGAGAGGAATATATAGAGGGGTTCGACGGACATGGCGCGGAACTGGAAAAGTATCGTCGGTTGCAGTGCCATGAGGAGTGAGGCGAAAAACGCAAGGAGCGGTTGCTTTGTCCATGCGACTATGGCAAGGAACATGAGCAAGAACGAGAGCGGCAACATCAAGAATTCTGCGGTGAAAATCCAGTGGAGGTCGCTTCCGAACAGGGGCATGCCGAGATAGTAGAGGAACGAAAGCCCCTTCGTCTTGAAACTGTTGGAGGTCGAACTGCACTTTAGACCGCCGTTGACGAATTCGCCTTGGTTGCAAGTGCCGGATTCGTGGTTGTAGTACATGTTCTGGGCAACAGACATGAACACGCTCTCGTCACTTTGGACGCGGTGGCGAGCTTCGATTTGCGTGCCTGCGAAAATGGAAACGGCGACCGCAAACACGAGAGTCATGATGCTTATGGACTTTTGGGGGAGGATTCCCTTGAGCCATTCTCTAAAATCTTTGCTCAAAATACAGAAAAGTACAATGCCTGCGATGAACTGGACTCCGAAAAGCGGGAGCGGGAGGTTCAAATCCAGTTGTCGGATGGTATCCCTGTGCTTGATGTTCGGGGCTAGGTAAATAAGGAATGGAATGGCGAGGGCGATGATTGTCCCTGTAATGCCTGCGGGGTGTGCTAAATTCTTGAACAATCGCAAGATAGCGTCTTTGTAGTTCATTTTAATCCTTCTCGAAAAACACGTAAAAATCGCACCAAGAGATCTGCCTTTTGGGACGACTGGGCTTATTTTAAGTTGTTGCGGAAATATAACTTTTTATTGCTTTGGGCTTTTCATTTGACAATATACCTTGAGAGTTTCGCAAGAAAAAACTAAATTTGCCGCGTAAAAACAAAACTCTAAAGGGGTTAGACCGTGCAAGATTCATTA
>Ga0310786_10002808_pt1 | contig 26073 bp, 20 predicted proteins | sample AusTroGonzalo_MG_FD_203881 | JGI IMG/M metagenome (GOLD analysis project Ga0310786, IMG submission 203881) | Bovine rumen microbial communities from tropical cattle in Woodstock, Queensland, Australia - Gonzalo_03 (v2) (version 2) | ecosystem: Host-associated > Mammals > Digestive system >...
AGCTATGCGAAGGTCGTTCTTTCCGGTATTCTTGATTGTCAGCGGGATGATCTTTGTTTCGGAGCCGCGCAGGATGTTTCCGACAGCCGGAGCCGAAAGCTCCGCAGTTGTCAGATCGTCCGAAGTCTTCCATGTCACCGTAAACGGTTCACTGTAGTACTCTCTGCTGTCTGTGCAAAGCATGATTCTCCACTGATATGACATATTGGCGAATACACCCGGTATTTCGCAGGTTTTCCCTGTTACGACTTCCACGTTGCCCCAGTCCCACGTCTCGTTTTCACGCGACTGAAGAACAAAAACGTCATCATCGTCAAGTTCGCAGTTGACGTCCCACGTCAGAACGTAGGGTCTGTAGTTTTCGAGCGTAACGCTTTTCGGACTGTTTGTGAATTTGATCTCATCGGCAAACGAAACCGCCGATAAAAGGACGGCCGCGTAAACTGCTGTCAGTAAAAATGCGATAATTTTTTTCATTGCAGCTCTCCTTGCACTTTTTTTCGCGATTATACCATATTGCGCGGAAACACTCCACAGAGAACCGCGTCCGCATGCTTTTTTTCGCTATTTATGGTATTTTTCACCGCTTATTATCTTCATTGCCCTGTAAATCTGCTCAAGAAGTATGAGCCTTGTCATCTGGTGTGTGAAAGTCATTTTCGAAAGGCAGAGCGAAAAGTCCGCGGAATCGGGGATAGACCTGTCAAGACCGTCCGAACCGCCAATGACAAACGCGATGCTCGAAACACCGTCCGTCATCTTGGCGTCAATGAACTCCGCAAGCTCCGTCGAGCCGAGCATCTTGCCCTTAAGGTCAAGCGTGACGACAAAAGCTCCCGCCGGAATCGCCTTTTTCAGGAGCTCACCCTCCTCGGCAACGGTCCTGCACTCCTTCACCTCGGCAAAGACCACCTTGCATTTTGAGGAGAGCCTCTTGGCGTAGTCCTCGATGGCTTCGCGCATATACTTTTCTTTGATTGTGCCGACCGCGCAGACCGTAATTTTCAGCATACTATCATCTCTCCGTGCGAGTACCTCGGGGCGAGCATCACGCTGCAGCTTTCAAGGAGGCCCCTCTTTTTGAGTTCATTTTTCACCGTCTCAAACGCGAGCTCCGGAACGTTATTTTCCTCGCTCAAATGGCCAAGGACAATCGTTTTGGTGCCCTTGCCGGCAAGCTCGCACGCATAATCCGCCGAGCTGACGTTTGAAAGGTGCCCGTGACTGCCCAGTATTCTTTTTTTCAGCGGATAGGGGTACGGCCCGTTTTTCAGCATTTCGATGTCGTGGTTTGCTTCAAGCACAACCGCCGCGCACCCCGCCGTGCCTGCTCTTATGTCGTCAGTTATCTCCCCTATGTCCGTGCTCACGGCAACGCTCACGTTACCCGAAGTGAACCTGTAGCCGACCGGATCTGCCGCATCGTGCGGAATCGGGAAAGCTTTCACGACAAGCGTACCGCATATAAAACTGACGTTGTTTTCAAAAACTATGAGGTTTTCAGGCATGATCCTGTTCAGAATGCCCGCCGAGTCAAGGTACTCCATCGTCGCGCGGTTTGCAAAAACAGGTATCCCGTATCTTCTGGCAAGGACTCCGACCGACGTGATGTGGTCGTTATGCTCGTGCGTCACGAAGATTGCGTTCAGTTCTTTTCCTGACACGCCAATGCCCGCCAGTTCCTCTTCTATCCTCTTCCCCGTCAGCCCCGCGTCAACGAGAACCGACGTCGTTCCGTCCGAAATATATGTCGAATTACCGCTGCTGCCGCTTACAAGTGTGCACAGTCTCATGTCTGTCTCCAAAAAAGTGCCCCTGCCGACTTTTGCTTCAACCGGTCACAGGGGCTTTTTCTCAAATATCTTCGCATTCCGCGTCTTCGCGGTAAATCTCAGCGCCGAGGGCTGCCAGCTTGCCTTCAAAATTGTCGTAGCCCCTGTCGATGTAGTGCGTTCCGTAGATGGTCGACGTGCCCTTGGCGGCAAGCGCTGCAATCACGAACGCTGCACCCGCGCGAAGGTCAGGCGCTTTCATTGAGATGCCGACAAGCGATTTGCTTCCCGTCACCGTCGCGGTCTTGTCCTGGATCATTATATCCGCGCCCATTCGGCTAAGCTCCGAGGTGTATGAGAAACGCGAGTTCCAGATTGCCTCCGTGACCTTGCTCTCGCCTTCCGCAGTGGAAAGGAGTGTCACGATCTGAGGCTGCATGTCAGTCGGGAAGCCCGGGTAAGGCGCCGTTTTGATGTTGGTGGATTTGAGGCGGCCCTTGTCGTAGATTTTAATCCAGTCGGGACCCTCTGTGACGCCAATGTTCATCTCCTCAAGTTTTGCGGTGAGCGCCTCCTGGTGCTTCGGTATGACGTTTCTCACAGTTACTTCGCCGTGAGTCGCCGCCGCGGCCACCATGAACGTGCCCGCCTCAATCTGGTCCGGGATGATCGAGTAGATGCATCCGTGGAGCTTTTTGACGCCCTGGATTTTAATGATGTTTGTTCCGGCGCCCCTGATGTTAGCGCCGCACGTATTAAGGAAGTTTGCAACGTCAACGACGTGCGGCTCCATTGCGCAGTTTTCGATGAGCGTATTGCCCTCAGCCATGCAGGCAGCGAGCATTATGTTTATGGTTGCGCCGACCGACACGATATCGAGGTAGACGTTGTTTCCGATGATTCCGTTCTCAGCCGTGATGTCGACCTTGCCCATTTCGACCGAAGTTGAAGCGCCGAGGGAGTTGAATCCCTTGAGGTGCTGGTCAATGGGACGCGGGCCTATGTTGCAGCCGCCGGGCAGGTAAACCTGAGCCTTGTGGAAACGGCCGAGAAGAGCTCCCATGAGGTAGCTCGAGCCGCGCATCTTGCCGATGTATTCCTTGTCCGCAATATATTTGTTGACGCCGGAAGTGTCAATGACAACAACGTCGCCTTTTCTCTCATAGGACGCGCCGAGATATGTCAGAGCCTCAAGAAGAATCTTGATGTCAGACACGTCAGGTACGTTTTCAAGTGTGCAAACACCGTCTGCGAGAATCGTGGCAGCGATAATTCCGACCGCGGCATTCTTGCTGCCGCTTATATTGACTTCGCCATGAAGAGGCTTTCCGCCTTTGATAACAAGCTTTTTCACAGTTTATCCCTTTATCCCTTTTCCTTCGTACTGTCACCTCGCGGTGAGGCTTTTGTCTTTGGTTTATATACGCGGAGTCCGTGAAGAATTCGGCTCCTGTTTTACGTTTTTGTTACTCGCGAGCGGTTTGCTTTTGGCGAGCGGTTTGCTCTCGGCGAGTGGTTTGCTCTCGGAAAAAGATCCGAAAATGTATTTTGGAGCTATTTTTGCGTGCGCGACCCCGACTTGCTTAAGCCAGCGATTTTGAAGCTATTTTTTCGTGAACAAACCCGATGATGTACGAAGGTACTTCGAGTGGTTTGTTCGCGGAAAGCAAGTCGCGAGTAATCGTCGCAAGACTCCTTGTTTATTTCATCTCTGTATATCTGCGACTTGCGCAAAGAGCTCAAAATCGCGGCTTAAGAGATGTACGAAGGTACTGCGAGCGGGAAGCTCGCGCAAATAGGCCCATGCAAATTTCGAGAGATTTTTTCGAGCGCGAACCCGAAGCTGTATGAAGATACTGCGAGTGGTTTGCTCTCGGAAAAAGATCCGAAATTTTTATGCTTCGTCGAACATATCCTCTTTCATTTCGATGTATGTTTTGAATACATAATGCGAGTAGTAGAGGATTCCCATTGTTCTCAGGAGCCAGTTGCAGGCAAGCATCGTGATTGAAATCACAACCGTCTTTCTGCCGAAACCGTTGCCGTAATTGAGGGCCAGCATGGCGACCTCGATTGCCAGGTTGTAAACGAGGAACAGAAGCGTCCTCGGTATCAGGTACCAGCAGTATGAATTGACAATCTTGAAAGCCACCCTCACGGCGCCCTTTTTGAAGGCGACGATGCTCGGAATGAGGTACGCGGTGTACATCGAGAAGAATACCACCGAGAAGAACGTCACTACGATTATGACGACGACAAGGAGCAGCATAGGAATGATCTGCGAGGTGTCGCCCGAAATAACCTTGCTGACGGCAACGCTCACGGGCATTATCAGGTAGGCCAGAAGCCCCGCCATCACGACCAGTATCAGCAGCGCGAAGAAGATGTAGACCGCCATGCTGAGGAAGCGCTTGTTGACGCCCTCCCTGAACAGCGAGAAGGTGTTTCTCTTCTTCGGGATGCGGTGGATCCCGTTGTACGTGTTGACGTACATGATATATGACAGGCCGGAGACGAAGAACGCTCCGATCACCGAGATTGCAAAAAGTGAAAGTATCGCGACTGCAACGGTGGTGGCAAGGAGTGTCGGGTCAGTTGCCCTGCTCTTAAGCCACGACGCCATGTCGGTCAGAAGCTGCGGATAATCCGTCTTGAACAGCCTTCCGAGCGATCCGAATTCTTTCGTGAAAGAGTTAAACTGAACGGCAAAACACCCCGCCGCCGTAGCGAGGGCAACGAATATGAGAATTATCGGTCGTTTTTTCAGACTTATGAAAAAATCTCTCATTTGAAATCCACCTTTTTAGATGTCGCCGGATTTTGCCGTGCACATTTAATATTAAATAAAAGCCAACGTCTTGTCAAGGGCTTATACCCCTTTTGGGAGTCTTTGACCGCCCCTTAAGCCGCCTTTAAGCTTCAAACGCCCCTTCGTGCGCAAACATTGCCTAAACCCGGGCAAATTACCGCCAATGCGACACGCAGAAAACAGCCCGTTTTCCGGTTAAAGCTTGATGCCTGAGAGGGCCTCCTCCGCGGCGAGTTTGTCCTTGGCGATTTGAGCCGAAAGAAGCTCCGCAGAATCAAACTTTATCTCGCCGCGAAGCCTTTTTACGAAGGTAACTTCGATGAAGCTGCCGTAAAAGTCGCCACTGGCTTCGAAAAGATGCGTCTCGACGCTGCGTCTGTTGTTGCCGAACGTGGGGTTTCTGCCGATGTTGGTAACGCCCCTGTACCTTGTGCCCTTAACTTCCGTGACTGTTGCGTAGACTCCGTCAGGAGGAATCGCAAAGCCGCGGCGGGGAATGATATTGGCGGTTCTGAAGCCTATGCTTCTTCCGACCTCACGGCCGTGCTGCACCCTTCCCGGGATCACGTAAGGCCTGCCCGCGTAAATGGGGTACTCGTCGACCTTGCCGTCAGAGATAAGCTCGCGGAGGAGAGTGCTTGAGACAAGCCTGTCGCCAATCTTCACGGGTTCGATCTCTGCGACCTCAAAACCGTACCTGACGCCAAGCTCGCGCAGTTCCTTAGGGCCGCCCGCGCCGCCTCTTCCGAACGAATAGTTGCTGCCGACAACGCAAAGCGACGCGTTCAGCTTGCCGGCAACGATGTCCCTCGCAAACGTCTCGCAATCCATCGCGGCGTACTCGCGGTCAAAGCCCTCGAAGAAGATGCCGTCAACGCCGAGGCCCGCCATGATTTCCGCCTTTGTCTCGTTGGTCATGATGAGCTTTACGGTTCCGCCGCCCCCGAAGACGTTCATCGGGTGCTTTTCGAACGTGTAGACGAGCGAATCAAGGCCGCGCTTCTTTGCCTCGGCAACGAGCGTTCTGACGAGAGCCGCATGGCCCTTGTGCACGCCGTCGAAGTTGCCGAGTCCCACGGCAATACCTTTCTCGGGTCTTTCGTATTTATCGTATGGAGTGTTGTTTCCGAATATTTTCATCAGATTTTCTCTCCGCTGTTTTCAGGTGATTACGAGCCTTTCTCAGGTGATTAAAAGCCTTTTTCAAGGCTGAAAGTCAGTCGGCGCCGAAGTACCTGTCGGGCTTTAAAACCGCCCTGCCGGCGCCGTCTTTCACTGCCGATGCAAGCGCAAACTCCCTGCCGGAAACGAGCAGGAGCACGCGGGTTTCATTGGCGTCATTTTTTTCGCAGTTTTCGGGAAATTCTATCCTCGCAAAATCAACCGTCACGGTCTTTCCCTGCATGTAAAAAACGTGTTCTTTTTCGGAAAGTTCGAGCATCGGAAAACCGAAGAGTTCCCTTATCGGCCTCACGAGTTTTCCGGCGTCTCCGCCCTTTGCGGCATCCTCAAGCTCACCGAGAGTGACAGCGTTTTCCGCGTGAAAATCTCCGTAGGATGTGCGCTCAAGTTTTGACATCACGGCGCCGCAGCCAAGCGCGTTTCCGAGGTCGTTTATGATCGTCCTTATGTAGGTTCCCCTGCCGCAGCAGACCTCAATTTCCGCAACCGGAAGGCCGTCAGCGCCCGTCTTATAGCCAAGGAGCTCGCACGAGTAAATGTTCACCGGACGTGCATCCGCCTGAACCTCCTCGCCGCGCCTTGCCAGCTTGTAGTAAGGGACGCCGTCCTTTTTGAGGGCCGAGTATGCGGGCGGAATCTGGAGCACGGTGCCTCTGAAGCTTGAGAGAGCCTTTTCGACGTCGGCTTTTGTGACCGCTGATGCATTGGCGGCAGTCCTTTCGACATTTCCCCAGATATCCTGGGTGTCGGAAATAAGACCGAGCGTCGCCTCCGCCCTGTAGGTTTTTCTCATGTCAAGAAAAAGGTCGGAGCACCTTGTGGCGCCTCCAACCATTATGGGAAGCACGCCCGTGGCCTCAGGATCGAGAGTGCCCGGGTGACCTGTTTTTTTGATGTTCAGGATCTTTCTCACTTTCGCAACGCACGCGTGAGAAGTCATGCCCTTTTCCTTGTAGAGATTGATGATTCCGGTCATTTTGAGTTCTTCCGCCTTTTTACGGGAAAAATCATTTTCAGTTCCGAACACGCCAATGGCCTTCCGTCAGACCTCGGCTTCCTTCTTTTTGTCCTCCGCGATGATCTCGCTGATCTTTTGGTCCATGGCCGTTCCCACGTCAACCGAGTCGTCGACCTTGAAGAGGATCTTGGGCAGCTGCCTGATGATCATCCTTCTGCCGAGCATGGAGCGTATGAAACCGGAGGACGAGTTGAGGCAGTCAACCGCCTGTTTTTTTTCGTCGGGCGAGCCGAAAATGCTGACGTAGGCCTTGGCGAACTGGAGGTCCTTGGTGAGTTTGACTCTGGTGATACTCGTGATCAGCGGTATCCGCGGGTCCTTCATGTCGCGGTTTATGATCTCGGTCAGCGCCTTCTGCATTTCGCCGGCAATTCTGATAATTCTGTCCATATGTTTTTTGTCAAAATATGCGCGCGGCACGGGCTCCCATGCCGCGCGGCTTAATATTATTTCTTGCGTAAAGAGCCTAAAATCTTGATTTTTGAGCTATTTTTGCGTGCGCGACCCCGACGCTGTACAGAGGTACTGCGAGCGGGGAGCTCGCGCAAAGCAAGTCGCAAGTAATTTGTCGTCAGACACCTTGTGTGCTTTTAGAAGTACAGTTGGTTATTGTCTGTACTCTATTGCGACTTGCGTAAAGAGCCTAAAATCTTGATTTTAGAGGTTTCTTTCGACCTGCTCCATGACGTAGCACTCGGCAACGTCGCCCTCTTTGATGTCGTTGTAGGATTCAAATGACAGACCGCACTCGTAGCCCGAAGCAACTTCCTTGACGTCGTCCTGGAAACGCTTGAGCGAAGCCAGCTTGCCCTCGTAGACCACGATACCGTCCCTGACGATGCGTACGTCGGAGTTCCTCTGGACCTTGCCGTTGAGCACGTAGCCGCCCGCGACCGTACCGACACCTGAAACCTTGAATGTCTTCCTGATTTCGACGTGGCCTGTGACGACCTCTTTGAACTCGGGCTTGAGCATACCCTTCATAGCGGCCTTGACGTCCTCGATCGCGTCGTAGATGACCTTGTAGAGCTTGACGTCAACGTGTTTCTCATTGGCCATTTCCCCTACGTTTCCGATAGGTCTCACGTTGAAGCCGATGATGACCGCGTTGGATGCCTCTGCGAGGAGAACGTCGCTCTCGTTGACACCGCCAACGGCAGAGTGGATAACCCTGACGCGAACTTCATCGTTGCTGATGGATTCGAGCGATGACTTGACGGCCTCGACGCTTCCCTTAACGTCCGCCTTAACGATGATGTCAAGGTTCTTGACTTCGCCGGCCTTGATCTGGCTGTAGAGATCCTCGAGGGTGACCTTGTTGGAGTAGGTCATCGTCCTCTCGCGGTTCTTAGCAATGCGCTCGTCGGCAACCTTCTTGGCGAGGTGTTCGTCCTTGTTGACGCAGTAGAATACCTTACCTGCTTCGGGAACTTCGGGAAGACCCGTGACCTCGACAGGCATTGACGGGCCCGCCTCTTTGATGGTGCGGCCTTTGTCGTCCGTCATGCGTCTCACGTGGCCGAAAGTGGTCTCGGTGAGAATCGCGTCGCCCGTTCTCAGAGTACCTCTCTGGACGAGAAGCGTTGCGACAGGACCTTTGTTCTTGTCGAGTTTAGCCTCGATAACGGTGCCTTTGCACTGCTTCGTGCGGCTTGCCTTGAGCTCGAGGATGTCTGCTGAAAGGATGACCGTCTCGAGGAGCTCGTCAATGTTGATGCCTTTCTTGGCGGATACCGGCACGAACGGAACGTCGCCGCCCCAGTCTTCGCACACGATGCCCTGCTCGGCCATCTCGTTCTTGACGCGGTCGATGTTGGCGCCTTCCTTGTCGATCTTGTTGACTGCGACAACGACTGAGACGTTGGCGGCCTTGGCGTGGTTGATTGCTTCAATTGTCTGAGGCATAACGCCGTCGTCAGCTGCGACAACGATGATCGCAACGTCCGTAACCTGGGCGCCTCTTGCACGCATTGCGGTGAAGGCTTCGTGTCCCGGTGTGTCGAGGAACGTGATCTTGTGGTCGTTGATCGTGACGGTGTAAGCACCGATGTGCTGCGTGATACCGCCGGCCTCTCCCGCCGTGACGCTCGTGTTTCTGATGGCGTCGAGAAGCGAAGTCTTACCGTGGTCAACGTGTCCCATTACAACGACTACAGGCGGCCTCGGCTCTGCATCCTCAACGGGCTCTTTGTCCTCGGGATCCTCAAGGAGGAGTTCCTCGTTGCTGACAATGATCTCTGGCTCTGCAGTGATTCCGTAGCTGTCGGCAATGATAGCCGCTGTGTCAAAGTCAATTTCCTGGTTCTGCGAAGCCATGATGCCCTCTTTAAAGAGCTTCATAATGACTTCCGAAACAGTCTTCTTGATGAGCGAAGCGAACGCGCCGACTGTGATCGTCGGAGGAATCTTCACATTGGTGAGCTTCTGTGCCTGAATTCTTGCCTGCTCGTCAATCTGATTCTTTTTCTTCTGCTTCGGGTTCTTCAGGCCTTGGCGGTTCTTCTCAACGTAGTTGTCGTTGATCGAGAACTCGTCGCTCTCAACGTCCGAAACGGATCCCTTTGAACCGATCCAGTTTCTTGCGTCGTTGTACTTGCCGGCCTTCTGCGGGCCTGCCGTACGCCTTGTACCCTCGTTGCGCTTCTCGGTCTTGGCGCTGTCCTTGTCCCTGCCGCTGTCTCTGCGCTGCGTGCCTGCGGGCTGCGCGGAAGCCGAGCTGCTCTGCTGGGGTCTGCCCTGTCCTGCCTGACCTGCGGGTTTCTTGTCGCCCTGGTTTCTGTTGTCGTAGGGGCGCCTGTCGTTGTTCCACTGGTCGCGCGGCCTCTGGTCTCCTCTGTCGCCTCTGTCACCTCTGTCGCCTCTCGAATCGCGGTCGCCTCTTGAGTCGCGGTCGCCCTGCGGCCTGTCGCCTCTCCTCGGCGGGTTCTGTCTGGAACCTGAGCCCGTAGCTGTGCCCTGCGGCACGCGCCTTATAATAGGCTGAACCCTGATCGGATGAACAGTGACCTCCGGCTGCTTCCTCTCGGGAGGAGTCTCCTTCGGTTTTTCTTCTGTTTTAGTTTCAGCTGCAGGAGCTTCTGCCGCGGCGTTTCCGTCAGCCTCGGGAGCTTTTGCCTCCTCAGGCTTTGTCTCGGAAGCCGTTGTTTCAGCCGCCGGAGCTTCCGTTTTAGCCGCTTCGGCCGTCTCTTCAGCCTTCGGAGCCTCTTCCTTTACGGGAGCTGCCTCTTCCGCTTTGGTCTCATCCGCGCCCTGTGACACGGGGTTTGCCTCCTGCGCGCCCGAAGCTTTGCGTCTTATGACGGTTCTTGCGGCGGGCTGGGTTGCGCTTTCGGCCTCTGACGAAGAAGCTGAGGGCGCGTCTGCTGCCGAGGCGGGCTGAGCGGCCTCGCTCTGCCTGCTTTCGGCGCCTGCCGTCGAAGCGCTCACACCGGGGTTTGCCGCCCTTCGTCTGATGCGAGGCCTCTCTGCCGCCTTCGTCTCAGGCTCGTCCGAAGCGGTCTCGGCGGACTCGCCTGCGTCCTTCGCGGAAGCGGCCCTGGCCGCCTTGGCGTTTTTCCTTGCCAATGCCTCGTACTGCTCCCTCTCCTCGTCAGTCACGGTCACGTAGCCGCTTCTGAGGTTTGAGTCTGCGGTTCCCGCGACGCCGCCCTTTGCCTGCTTCTGCTTCTTTGAGGCATTGGCGTTGTAGTCGCCGGAGTAGTCGGACCTTGTGCGCGAGATGACGCCTTCCTGCACGCCTGCATTGGCGGTTTTGGAGGCTGATTTGTCCTCTTCCTCTTTTTTGTTCTCCGCCTCGAGGCTGTATCCGATGTGTTTGTAAAATCTTTCGATGTCATTGGCGTCAACCTCGGACTCGTTGCTGAATACGAGCACGCCGATTTCTCTGAGCTTGCTCTTCACGCGCGAGATGTCCCAGTTGATGGTTCCTGCCAGTTCACGAACTGTTTTGTTTCCGTTAATATTACTCAATAGTTTGTCCTCCGTTTATGCCAGGCAACTTCCCGAATTCGGCTGCCAGTCTTTCAATCGTCGCTCCGTCAATTTCGGTTTCGAGACTTCTTGAAAGCTTCTTTTTTCGAATGATCAAATCCATGCATTCCTGCCTGCGGCAAACGTAGCAGCCTCTGCCGTTCAGTCTGCCTGTGGGATCGAGCAGGATTCCGTCTTCAGGAGTTTTGACAATCCTTACCAGTTCCCTTTTAGGCTGTCTGGTTCCGCATCCCAGGCACATTCTCATGGGTATTTTCTTATCAGCCGTACCAGACACCCCCTCTCATCAAAGCTGGCTCATCATATCGCTAAGGAATTCGCGATCTCTCCTTGAATCAGTGTTCTCGTCGCCGTCGCCCTTGATGTCGATTCTGCACTTGCAGAGCGTTGCTGCGAGGGCCACGTTGATACCCTTGGCGCCAATGGCAAGAGTGAGCTGGTCGCTCTTGAGAACGACGCGGGCAACCTTGCCGATTTTGTCTTTTCTTCTGTCGCCGGGCTTCTCGGACTTCTCTTTTTCAGCCTTCTCGTAGTCGTCCTCGATAACGATCGGGTAGTAGTTTGCCTTGGCGGGGCTGAGTGCATTGGCGACAAACTCTGCAAGGTCGGGGCTCCAGAGGATGACGTCGATCTTTTCGCCGCGGAGCTCGTCGCTGACTGCTGTGATGATCTGTCCGCCGGGGCCTACGCATGCGCTTACCGCATCAACGTTGGGGTCGTTCGAGTAAACGGCAACCTTCGACCTCTGGCCGGGTTTCCTTGCAACGCCCTTGATTTCGACTCTGCCGTCCTTGATGGAGGCAACTTCGCTCTCAAGAAGTCTCTCGAGGAATTTGTCGCTGGTCCTTGAAAGTCTCGGTGTGATGTCTCTCTTTCTGTCCCTGTTCCTGTCTCTGCCCTTGGCTCTTTCCTCCTCGTCCTTCATGGGGAGCACGAGAGCCTTGAAAACTTCCTTTTTGCCCGTAATTGTAGGCGTCTTGAAGTTGTCGCTGGGAAGGAGGTCGCCCTCGTTCATCACGAACTCGATATTGTCGTGTGTCGCGAAAACTTTTCTTCTCCTCTTGTATTTGTTCGATTTGACGTCGAAGTACTGAGCCTCTTCAACAAGCTCAACTTCGCAGCTGATGATCTCGTTCTCGAGGTCGTGGCACTTCTCGTCAATGCCTGCGCGCTCGCGCTCGGAAATCTTCTGGATGAAGAGCGTTTTGATCTTGGCGGATGTTGTGCGGCCCATTTTTTCGAAGCTTGTGGGGGTCACGTCGGTGTACATCTCATCGCCAATGACAAACTCAGGGTCATACGTGCGTGCTTCCTCGAGGGAGATCTGGATGTCGGGGTTCTCAACTTCCTCAACAACGGTTCTGACTGTGCTCACGAAGATTTCGCCCGTAACTCTGTCGATTTCAACCGCGTAGTTCTTGTTCTTTGACTCCTTCTGATCCTTGAGTCCGAAGCTTACCGCATCCTGCTCATTCATCTCGTAGCCGCGTGCGATAGCGTCCTCGAGGCATGCCAGAACCACTTCACGGTCCATCTTCTTCTCTTCGGCAAGTGCGTCAACACCCCTGAAGAAAGTGTCGGTATAATTTGATGCGTTCTTTGTCTTTTTCTTTCCGGTTGCCATTTTGTTTTCCTTTTGTGTCCTTCCTGTAATATTCTGTTATTCCGGTCATCCCCCGCTTCGCCTTGCGGCAACGGTGTTCCCGGAGATTTTTACTTGTTTAAAATTCTATTGCAAGCCTTGCGCCTGCTATATTTTTTTCCTCGATTTCAACGGTTTTACCGTTTTCCTCGATCACCACCGCGCCCTCGCGCTTCTCTTTCAACACGCCAATGTGCTGCTTCGAGCCGCCCTGCTGCGCAAAAAGCGAAATCTCAATTTTCTTTCCCAGAGACCTCTGATAATCTCTCTCAGTCTTTATCGGCCTGTCAAGTCCCGGCGACGACACCTCGAAAATGTAGGCGCTCTCAATCGGGTCAAGCTTGTCGATGATCGGCTCGGTCGCATCGTTCACGGCAACGCAGTCGTCAATCGAAATCCCGCCTTCCTTGTCGATGTAAAGCCTCAGGTACCAGTTCGGCCCCTCCTTCACATACTCAACGTCAACGAGCTCGTAACCCATCGCCTCAACAGTGCCCGAAACCGCCTCGCGGACAACCGCCGCTGTCTTGCCTTCTGCCATCTTTCTCTCCTTGGTTATAAAACCCTCAAAAATCTCTTCGGGAGGCGTCTTATCAAAACAAAAGAGCGGGTTGTTTCTTCCCACTCTTTCTGCCGACTATCCTCTACCGGGACCCATCTTAACAGACCTTTTCGCCCTTGTCAAGCACTATTTTTATTTAATATATATTTTAAGCGTATTTTTGCGCGATTTCCGCCCGTTTTTCCCGAAACCGCCAATGCCCCTCACGTCACCGTTGAATAACTGCCGCCAATGTGTTATATAGGTTACATCGAAAGAGGAAAGGTGAAGCCATGAGAAAAGCTTTGATCGTTATACTGACTTTGCTTGCCGCGGCGGGGCTGATTGCGGGCTGCAATGCAGGGGGCGTGACGCAGCCCGCGCCTGAAAAAACTGCCTTGGCGGCAACGGACACGCCTGCAGCTTCTGCGACACCTGTCGCAACTGAGACGCCCGCTGTAACTGTAACGTCCGGGCCCTCAGAAACGCCTGCGGAGACAGACGCTGAGACCGAAGTGCCTTCTTCGACAGAAACACCTGCCGCAACCGGAACGCCTTCCGCGACCGAAACGCCGGAGCCGACTGAGGAGCCGACACATACACCGACTCCCGCAGATACCGAAAACCCGACGCCGACCGCGACACCCGCGCCTACTGCTGCTCCCACGGCAACTCCCACGCCCACCGCGACACCTACCCCAACCGCGACTCCGACGGCAACGCCCACGCCTACTCCTACGCCTACTCCGACGCCCACCCCCACTCCTACTCCTACGCCGACTCCCACGCCGACGCCCGAGTACCTTCTTTCGGACCTCATAAAAGAGGAGACGAGCTTTAAGGTTAAGCTGAAGCTTGCCGTGCACTGCTCCACAACAGGCAGCTACACCGTCGGCCAGGGTGCATGCTCCGACGGCACCTACGTGTATTTTCTGCTTCGAACACCCGAAAACGGCAACGCGATAATCAAAAAATACAACCTCGCAACCGGCGAGTACATCAAGCGCAGCGAGCCCATCTACGTCTTCCACGGCAACGACATGACGCTCGACACCAAGCGCAACATAATCTACATCTCCCACGGCTCATCCGAGGGCAAAATTCTGACCTCCGTAAACCCCGACACTCTCGAGGTCATCGAACAGACCATAAACATCGAAAAAGGCTCCGGCGCCATCACCTACTCTCCGACGCGCGACAGCTTTGCAATCAGCCAGGGCGGCAAAAACGTGATTTTCCTTAACAATGACCTGAGTTACGTCAAGACCGTAAAACGCACCCAGAACGACGCCTACACGGCACAGGGCATGGGTTCCGACGACGACTTCATCTACTTTCCGATGAGCGGCTCATCCGACAACATTCTCATGGTCTACGACTGGACCGGCAAGTACATAACGACCGTCACAATCCCGAGCACCCTCGAATCCGAATCAATGTTCTTCGTAAACGGAAGCTATTACGTAAACTTCTACTCCGGCGACGGCGCAAGACTCTTCAAGCTGAGCTTCATCCCGAACTGACCGAAACCGCCAATGCCACAAACCCAAAAGACAAGCCCGGACGCCTTTTAAAAGGAACCGTCCGGGCTTGTTGGTAATAAAAAGCAGTGCGGATTCCGTGAATTCACACTGCCGTTATAACAGTTTTTGCAGGCTCCCGTTGTTCCTGTAAATTCAGAACAGTCCGGCGCCGCCAAGGTATTTAATGACGCTGTCGCCGCGGTATGCGTTCTCGAAAAGGACCTTGGCGGCTTTGTCGTCGGCGTTAAGGGTCATATAGGCCTCGCGCATCTGATTGACCTTGGTCCTAAGGAACGTGACTGCGCGAGGGTCGCCGTAGTCCTTCACAAGCTCGAAGTAAAACTCCAGCTCGCTGTCAAACATGTCCGTGGTTTTGACGAGCGAGCGCAACATCGTGTAGAGCCTCTCGTCCCTCTTCCCGTTTATGCAGAGCACGGCAAGCAGTTTCGTCTCGACCGGGCCGAGACCTGCTTTCGCCGCAACCTTTTCCGCAAGCGTTTCAACGGTTTTTTCAAACCCGTTTTCGCAGAAGGCTACAGCCGTGGTGAGAAGGTCTGAGGCGTAGTCCTCGTTTTTGTCCATGAGCGCATTGGCGGTGTCGATGAAATCGTCGTAAAGGTTATCGCCAAAGCCCCCGGGAATCTCGCTCAGCTTGTAAAGAAGCATGAAGCAGCTCTCGGCAAGGTCCCTGTCCTCTCCGCCGAGGTTTGCAAGACACTTTCTGGTGATGTCCTCGCGCCAGTCATCGGGGTTTTCGCACGCCACGAAGAAATCGTCAAGCACCTCGTCCGGAAGCGAGTAAACGCCCCTTGAGAGCATGCAGAGCACGAGTTTTTCGTATTTTTCAAACACCGGCGCACCCGAAGTGCCGCCGCAGGCATAATTCTTTATAAACTCAAACGGTGTGAGACCCGAGAGCGTGTCCGATTTGCGCGCGATCCAGTTTTCGTAGACGTTGGCGGCATTTTCCTCTTCCGTGACAAGAGTGTCGCAGTATTCCGTGAAATCCGTCATGAGCCTCAGGATTTCCCCGTCCGGCTCCGGCAGCGCAAATGCAGCCTTTTCAAAATCGCCAATGTCACCCATGCCGATCAACCCCTCTTCTTTTTGGGCCTGAAGTCAACGACAACGCCCGACCTGCCGAACAGGTAGCCGAGGCCCGTGAAGCCCGAGATGAAAACCATCGGGAAAAGAGCCGTGAGCGCTGTGACTCTCGGCATTATATCGCCCTTGCCCACAAGCTTGAAGAACCAGAAGAAAGGCATGCAGAATATCATTCTGATGTAGTTGTTGATGCTTTCAACGGGAAACTGCGGGTGGTTTACGTAAAAATGTCTGTTGGCGATTGCGATGCAGATGAGGACCAGAATGTAGATGACAAGGCCGACTGCTGCGCCGAGCGCAAAGCCTTTGCCTTTGTACCTTGCCCAGTTGTAGGGCTTTGTGTCCTGGATGCCGTACTCGTTGCCCTGAGACACGAGCATGGCGGCGTAAACGAGGGACGCAATCACGGAGAAGACCGTGAGCGGTATTGCGATGCTCATGTGAGGCGCAAGAGTCGTGAGGAAAAGCGGATAGGCCGCCCATCCCAGCGCCACTGCAAGCATATGCACAAGGAGCAGTCTTCCGATGCTCTTGGCGTGGTTTTTAATCGTTTCGCGTACAAAATCGCTCATTTGCGGTTCCTCTGATAATGATTCTTCGTAGGTTTTTCAGTTTTGCTTGAGGTTTCTGTCAATCTCACGCTTGGCGTCACGCTCTGCGGCCTGCTCGCGCTTGTCGTAAAGCTTCTTGCCTTTTCCGAGGCCGAGGAGGAGCTTTGCCCTGCCCTTGACGAGGTATATCTCAAGCGGGACCAGTGTCATGCCCTGCTGCTTTACCTCCTGGAAGAGCTTCATGATCTCCCTTTTATGCAGGAGCAGCTTTCTTTTTCTGAGCGGGTCCCTGTTAAATATGTTTCCGTGGTCGTACGGACTCACGTGCATTCCGCACACGAAGCACTCGCCGCCTTCTATGACGGCATAGGCCTGCTTGAGGTTCACGTTGCCCTGTCTTATCGACTTGACCTCCGTGCCGAAGAGTTCAATGCCGCACTCAAACTTCTCATCAATGAAATAATCGTGGTAAGCGTTCCTGTTCTGTACTATTATTTTCTTGCTTTCGCTGATGGTTGACATTGAATTCACCTCTTTTCACACGCCAATATACAACACTTTTATTAACCCAAGCTTTAATCCAAACCTTTTTACGGCCCTAATCCAAGTGAAACGCTGATTAAGAACCATAACCAGCGTTTCGTTGACTCTTTAGATTTTTGGCTCTTTACGCAAACCGCAAAGAATTACTTTATAATGAGTTCTTCATTTTCAAAGCACACAAGGTGTCTTTCGACATTTACTTGCGGTTTGCTTTGCGCGAGCTCCCCGCTCGAAGTACCTTCGTACATCTTCGGGGTCGCGCACGCAAAAATAGCTCAAAAATCAAGATTTTTACTCTTTAGACTTCTGATAAAGTTATTTTGCGGTGTCAGTAGTCCTGGTCTCTCTTATCAAAGTGACTTTGATCTGTCCGGGATACTGCATCTCCGACTCGATCTTCTTGGCGATATTCCTTGAAAGGATTGTCATCGCGTCGTCGCTGATCTCGTCGGGTTTGACCATGACTCTGACCTCACGGCCGGCCTGGATTGCAAACGTCTTGGATCCGTCAACGCCTTCAAACGAGTTACAGATGTTCTCAAGCTTTTCGATACGCTTTACGTAGGACTCAAGAGGCTCGTTTCTCGCACCCGGTCTCGCTGCCGAAATCGCGTCCGCTGCGGCGACGATCACCGAGATTACCGAAGTCGGCTCGACGTCTCCGTGGTGGGACATGATCGCATTGATGACAGTCTCGTTCTCTTTGTACTTTCTCGCAATCTCAGCGCCGAGTTCGATGTGAGTTCCCTCTGTCTCGAAGTCAACGGCTTTACCGATATCGTGGAGAAGTCCCGCGCGCTTTGCAAGGTCTACGTCAACGCCAAGCTCCGCCGCCATGATGCCCGAAAGCTTTGAAACCTCAATCGAGTGGATGAGCACGCTCTGCGTGTAACTCGTTCTGTACTTGAGTTTACCGAGGAGTTTGATGATCTCGGGATTGAGTCCGAATACGCCCGCTTCAAACGTTGCGTTCTCGCCCTCTCTTCTAATGGTCGCGTCAAGCTCCTTGCGGGCCTTTTCAACCGTTTCCTCAATCTTTCCGGGGTGGATACGTCCGTCTGCGATGAGTTTTTCAAGAGCAAGTCTTGCGACCTCGCGTCTGACGGGGTTGTAGCTCGACAGGATAACAGCCTCGGGGGTATCGTCAATGACAAGGTCAACGCCCGTAGCCGTCTCGATTGCATTGATATTTCTTCCCGAACGGCCGATAATTCTGCCCTTCATTTCCTCGTTGGGGATAGGAACAACCGTAACAGTGACATCGGAGACATAATCCGCGGCGCACTGCTGAATAGCCGTAGCAATAATCTCGCGGGCAAGTTCTGTCTTCTCGTCTGCAAGATCTGCCTCGTATTCACGTATGCGTACCGCTTTATCGTGTGTCAGTTCGCCGTCAAGCTGCGTCAAAAGCATCTCTTTCGCCTGATCGGCGGAAAGGCCGGCAATCTTTTCTAGCATTTCCTGCTGCTTTGAATAGAAGCTCTCTGCCTCGGCAATCTTTTCGTCTGCCCTGACTTCCTTTTCTTTCACTGCGGACTCTCTCTGTTCGAGAGCATCCAGCTTTTTATCAAGGATTTCTTCCTTGGCTGTCAGGCGCTGCTCTTTACGCATCGCCTCCTGTTGATTTTCCCTGACTTCCTTCTCAAAAAGAGATCGGAGCTGCCTGATCTCATCTTTTGCCTGAAGAACATATTCGCGTTTTTTAACTTCGCCCTCTCTTACGGCGGCTTGTACAATTCTCAGGCTCTCTTCCTCGGCAGTGTTAATGGCTGCCTCAGCTTCGAGTTTTCTCTTTTCGTAACCGTCAATTACACCTTCCTCATAGCCCTCTTCGTGAGCTTTTTCGGAGGCGTTCTTAACCAATTCAGCATTCTTGCGGGAACTGACTTTGGCATAGATAAAGAGCGCTACACCGCCGACAATAAGACCCGCAACAACGGAAATCAAGGAGATGATGAGCTTACTGTCCATAAACTTCTTCTCCTCTCAGATATATTTGATTTTAAAATGTTTTATTTTGTGAATGCCGCCTTCGGTGCGGCTTTCAGTGCGATCCTAAAATCATGTGTATTTTACCACACTCTCCCGCTCAAGTCAATCAAAAAAAATCCCGGAGTGCGCCCCGGGACACCGCCAATGTCACATTGGCGATTTAATTATCATTCAAATTCGCGGTACTCGTCTTCCATGCTCTGGAGGTTCAGTGTGAACGTCTTGTACGTTCCGCCGGCCTTGTCGCTTGAGTCGTAAACGTATGCCTTGACGGTAACTTCGTCGCCGATCTGGCACTTCATAATTTCGGCCCTCAGCGAAACAAAGTTGTAAACCGCAACGCCGTTGAACTCGGTGATGATCATGTCAGCCTTGAGGCCCGCCTTGCCGGCAACCGAATCTTTTTCGACTTCTGCAATGTAAGCGCCTGCGGGAAGGCCCGTATCGCTCGCGGTGAGCACGTCGTAATACGAGTTGACTTTGATACCGATGGCGGGTCTTACGACCTTGCCGTCTTTCATAAGGGTGTCGCAGACTTCCTTGACGGTGTCGGACGCGATTGCAAACTCCATACCCTCATAACCTGTCTCGACAATCTTCATCTCGCAGATGCCTACAAGCTTGCCCTCGCGGTTTACCATGGCGCCGCCGCTGGCACCCGGGTTGATCGGAGCGCTCGTCTGGATCAGGTCGTAAGCGTATCCGTCGCTCGTGAGCAGGTTTTTGTTGAGGCCGCCGACGATTCCATCGATTATCGATCCCATAAACTCAATGCCGCCCGGACAGCCGATAACGAACACCTCATCGCCAATCTGAACCGTCTTTGAAGACTCGATTTCAATCGGTATGAGCCCATTGGCGTTAATCTTGATCACAGCAAGGTCCGATGTGTAGTCGATTCCGACGACCTCGGCAATGAAATAAGAGGAAAGCGAGCTGTCTGTATAGACCCTGATTTCGTAGGTATTCAGAAGGTTGTTGTTCTTGTCAAGCGCCGGCGAAATAACATGGGCATTTGTAATGATATTTCCGTCAGCGGTGTATACAACTCCGGAGCCTTCCGCTGCAACGCTGTAGGAAGCGTCTTCCCACGGCGAAGAAGAAGATTTATAGAAAATAGCTATTCCTACGACCGAGTCCTTGCATTTCGCGTAAACAGCCGTGGCAAGGCTTGTCGAATCGCCCGTGATATTTATCGTGACATTACTTCCGCCGGGAACGGTCTGGTCGCCGACCTTCGTGCTGCCGCTGTATTCAACGGTTTTGGGCCCGGACGACGTCTTGCTGCCGGATACCGCGTTCGACGTGGTCTTGTAAATCTGATAGCCGAAGAAGCCGATCAGAACGAACACGCCAACGATAACAAGAACCGTTACGATAATAATAAGAGCCGCGGCCCAGCCGGGCAGTCCTTTTCTTGTGTCAGGCTTTCTCTCCGGAACGTATGTTCCTCTTGCGTACTGAGCCTGTCTTTCGCGGAATCTTTCCATCTCGTCCGCATAATTTGAGGCAACGCTCTGACCCGCAGGCGCGGCTGCGTATGCGGGAGCCTCGTTGTATGCAGGCGTGAAGGGAGCTTCCGCCGCTTCGAAGCCGTTCTCAGCCGGAGCCTCAGCTGTCTCTGCAGGAGCTGCCTGAGCCTCGACTGATGCCGCAGGAGCCGCCTGAGCCTCAACCGGCGCTTCGGAAGGCGCTGCAGCAGGCGCCTCAACAGGTGCCGCAGGTGCCTCAACAGGTGCCTCGGGTTTAACTTCAGCTTCCTGTTTAACCGCAGTCTGTTCGGGCAAGGCAATCTTAGTTCCGCAGTTTATGCAGAATCTTGTTCCCGGTGTTATAGGGGTTCCGCACTCGGGGCAGAACCTGGCTTCAATTCTTTCGTTTGTTTCCATTCTTACTCCTTCTTTCAATATACAAAAAACTTAAACATGGTGTGCAAATCTTTTTTCTGCAATTTCGGTCCGATCACAGTGCGCTTAAAAGCGCGCATTATGACTCTGTTTTTTCGTCGACAGAAAGATAATAACCCCGCAACTTTAAAAGAAGCTAAAAACGTTCTTCCGTTTTCCGTTCAAAAAGCCGGGCGTGCGCCCGGCTCTCTTTAACTGAAATTCATCTGATGACAGATTAGTTAAGCTGTGACGTGCAGTGCGGGCAGCGTGTCGCTTTAACGTTGATCTCAGAGAGGCAGTAAGGGCAGATCTTGATGAGTGCCTTGGCGGCTTCTGCTGCTTCTGCGGCGGCTCTTTCCTCTTCGGCTTTCTTGGCGGCAGCTTCTGCGGCTGCAGCTGCTTCGGCTTTCCTTGCCTTGAAGTTAGCCTTCTGGATGAGCTTGATGATGATGAATACGACAAGCGCAATGATTATGAAGTTGATAATCGTGTTGATGAAGTTACCGTAGCCGATATAGCCGATGCCGAATTCCTTCAAATTCGATGCCGTAATCGCCTTGCCGGCCTCAGTTACTTTGGATGTGTCGCCCAGAGGGATGCACATTTCGGAAAAGTTTGTGCCCTTCGTAAAGAGTCCGATGATTGGCGTTAGGATGTCTGCGACGAGAGATGTAACAATCGCCGTGAACGCGCCGCCGATGATGATACCGACAGCCATGTCGATGACGTTGCCTCTCGAAATGAACTCTTTGAACTCAGTTCTGAATGACTTTTTCCCGTTTTTCTTGCTCATAGAAATCCATCTCCTGTTCTTTATAAATGAACTCCCTTCGCCCTGTTGAAAGCGTTATAAAGCACCCGGGTTCGGGGTTGTTGCGGTTACCCGTATTGTAGCAAATCGCCAATGCCTATTCAACACATTCGTGTTTTTTGTTCGTTTAGCGCACTGAATCCCGCCGTTTTTTGTGCGGCAGCCTCACTTTTGCATATTTTCGAACATATCGGCAAGGCGCCGCGTCGCGCCGTACATGGTTTTGACTCCCTCGAGCGGATCGTCGGTGCCCGCGTGCCTCATAGCCGCGCGGAGGCTTGACTCGAGCGTGAACACGCCGTCATAGCCAATGTCACAGAGCGCCTTTACGATCGGCTCATACTCAATGCTGCCCGTGAACGGAAGCATGTGGAAGTCGCGGTGTTTGTCGTTGTCGTGAAGGTGGAGCGCCTTGACCCTCGGCCCAAGCTCCCCGATCATCTTCACCGCCGACGTGTTAAGCCCCCTCATCTCCGCATGGCCTATGTCAACGCAGGCCACGAGGTACGGGTCATCGACAAGGTCAATGTGGCTCTTAAACGAAGGACCGTCGGAGCATGCTGCCGGAGCCGCGCAGTTATCCTCTTCGCTCCAGTTCCACATGTTTTCCGTCGCGATTTTTACGCCGAACTTGTGCGCTACAGGAAGCATCTCGCGGTACATCTCCGCGTTTTCTTCGGGCGACTTGTCATTGTCGGGGTGTACGACGCAGATGTCACCGCCGGCAATTGCCGTCAGCTCAAGAGCGAGCGGTATCATGTCGCGTATTTCCCTGTTTTTGACCGGAAAAGGCGCGTGAGACTGGTTGCACTTAATGCCGCATGAATCCGCAATTTTGCGCATTTTTTCGGCAAAAGGAATTGCCGTCCGCCTCTCTTCGAGCATGTGTCCGAATTTAACGACCGTGCCGGTTTCCCACTGGTAGGCAGCCATTCCGAACATCGAAAAGTCCCAGTAATCAAAGCCCGCCTCGGCAACAAGCTCTATGGCCTTCTCCCATCCGGTTGTGAACGCAATTGAATCTATTTCCGTGGATGTCTTCACGCCGGTATTCTCCTTTCAGACAAAGGTTTTTTCTTTGTTTTAACTTACCCGAATTATACCCCAAAGAGGCCGCCGTTTTCAATCACATAAGCGCAAAATAAAAACCGCCTGAAAGTTTTCTTCACAAAAAAACGGAGCCCCGAAAAAGTACGGAGCCCCGAATCAAACTTATTGTGTTTTTGGGATTACATCTTGGCGACACGTGCCTTGAGCTTCTTGAGTTCATCGGCAAGCTCTTTCGGCAGTCTGTCAAAGCCCGCGTAGTGAGCTTCGATTTCTTCGACTTCCTTCTCCCAGGATGCCTTGTCGAGAGCGAGGAGGTTCTTGAGAGTCTCCTTGTCGACACCGGAATCCTCAAGGTCGATATCCTCGGGGTAAGGCTCGTAGCCTGCAGCGGTCTCATTGGCGTCAACCTTGCCGTCGCAGCGTGCGAGGATCCAGAGAAGAACTCTGAAGTTATCGCCAAAGCCGGGCCAGATGAACTTGCCCTCGTCGTCGGTGCGGAACCAGTTGACGTTGAAAATCTTGGGCGGGTTGGGGATCTTTTTGCCCATTTCGAGCCAGTGTGCGAAGTAGTCGCCCATGTTGTAGCCGCAGAAAGGCTTCATAGCCATCGGGTCGCGTCTTACAACGCCGACGGCGCCTGATGCTGCAGCCGTTGTCTCGGAAGCCATGGAGGATCCGACGAACACACCGTGTGCCCAGTCATAGGACTGGTAGACCAGCGGAGCAACCTTTGCACGTCTGCCGCCAAAGATGATTGCCGAAATCGGAACGCCCTTCGGATCTTCCCAGTTGGGAGCGATGCACGGGCAGTTCTTTGCGGGAGCGGTGAATCTGGAGTTCGGATGAGCCGCTTTGATCGGTTTTCCGTCGGCGTCGGTCATGCCCGGCTTCCAGTCGTTGCCCTTCCAGTCGATTGCGTCCTCAGGCGCGGGAGTTCCCATGCCTTCCCACCAGACGGTGTTGTCGGACTTGTCGATTGCGACGTTGGTGTAGATTGTGCCCTCTTTGCAGGTAAGGAGAGCGTTCGGATTTGATTTCATGCTCGTTCCGGGAGCGACGCCGAAGAAGCCGGCCTCAGGGTTCACGGCGTAGAGCCTTCCGTCTTCGCCGATTCTCAGCCAGGCGATGTCATCGCCGACGGTGAACACCTCATAGCCCATATCTCTGAATTTCTTCGGAGGAATAAGCATTGCAAGGTTTGTCTTTCCGCATGCGCTCGGGAATGCTCCGCAGACGTACTTGATGTCGCCTGAAGGAGTTTTGATGCCTACGATGAGCATATGCTCAGCCATCCAGCCCTCGTGCTTTCCGAGCCAGCTTGCGATTCTGAGCGCGAAGCACTTCTTGCCGAGGAGCACGTTGCCGCCGTAAGCGGAGCCGTATGACCAGATTGCATTGTCCTCAGGGAACTGGCAGATGAACCTTCTCTCGGGATCGACCTCGCCCTTGGCGTGGAGACCTTTGATGTACTCAGGCGAATCGCCAAGCTGATCCATCGCAATCTTACCCATCCTGGTCATGATTCTCATGTTGAGCACGACGTAGATACTGTCTGTGAGCTCAATACCGACCTTGGAGAACGGGGATCCCGCCGAACCCATGATGTAGGGGATGACGTACATTGTCTCGCCCTTCATGGAGCCTGTGAAATATGTGCCGAGCTTGGCGTAAGCGTAGCTCTTTTCCATCCAGTTGTTGCTCGGGCCAGCATCTTCCTTGTGCTCGGTGCAAATGAAAGTGCAGTGCTCAACTCTCGCAACGTCGTTTTCAGCTGTTCTATGATAGTAGCAGCCGGGCAGTTTCTCCTGGTTGAGTTCAATCATCTCACCTGTAGCCACGGCTTCCTTTAAAAGTCTGTTCTTCTCTTCCTCGGAACCGTCAAGCCAGACGATTTCCTTCGGCTGTGTAAGGAGCGCCATCTGCGCAACCCACTCGTTCACGTACTTGTTATTGTACACGAAATCTCCCTCCTTTATATTTGGGTGAATCTGCCGCCTCAAAAAATCTCTGACGGCAACGTTCGTGTCCGGAGCATCCTTCCGATGAATGGCAAACACGTTTTTATTATACCAAACCGCGAAGTGAGGTGCAATAAAAAAATCACTCATGAACACGCCAATGCGCTAAAATCATCCCCCTGCCGCATTTTTTCACTGCTTCCCGCCCTGCACTCTCCATTCGTGAAGTGAAAAGATAACTTCCACTTTCAGGCTTGCTGCCGCGAGTTTGGAATTTACTCTTGCAAATTGATTTCTTTTTTAGGATAATAGCGTTGCAAGTAGAAATAGCCTTTACAAAGTCGTACTCAATTACGATGCCGTATAGGTTTCCTGAGTCTTTTGAAGGCATAGTTATGCAAAGTGAAAAATAGCCTTTTAGAAATCGTAAGACTAAATTCCACTTGGAAATGTGCGTTATTTTGACTTAGCTCTGCCGGCTCTCGGGATAGTTTTTACTTTTAATCTTTAAGGAGATAAGGCTTTAGCACGACCTCATCTTCCGGGATCAGCTTTATTCCAAATGCTTCAAGTTTTTGGAACAGCTCTTTTGACAGGAAAGCTGTGAAGGTCAGTGGCGACTTCCCTTCCAGCTTTTCTGTTATTTGTGAGTTGTTAAAAGCGCCGAATCAGTTTGTTACTCCGTATTTTTTGTAGTATAATCAGAAAAAAACGGAGGTCTTCCGATGCTGAAGGATAACCCGGACAAGCCAATACCAAAAATTAAAAAACATGCCAATATCTCGGGTAGAGTATTGGCGTTTTTAATTGCCGTCACGGTACTTGCGCCTCTTGCGGTCCTTCACGGATGCGGTGTGAAAGGCGAGCCGGTGTACGACACCGGAATCGAGCCGTGGCAGGCTACGGAGGCACAGATTGAGCGCGCATCTCAGCTTTCGGGGAGCAACAAGCTCATGGTCGGCTGCTGGATACCGCCAAGGCCCCACCAGGTCACAAACGACGAGGAAGCCGACGCGAGGATGAAGGAAGTCGCGGAGTCCGGCATCAACATGATTACCACGCACCACAGCGACCTTGAGGACATGGATTTCATCCACAGGATTGTCAAAGCTTCCGCAAAGTACGGCGTTGACGTCATGATTGAGCTCAACACAGACCTCTCGGATGACGGAATCGAGTTTAACCTTGGCGTTGTCAGGGATACGATGGGCTACGGGAACGTGATCGGCTACAACCTCTACGACGAACCGATCGAGGGGCACCGCGCGGCGCTCACTAAAGAGTACGGGCTTGTGAAGGAGCTCGTGCCCGAAAAGATTGTCATGCTCAACCTGCTCCCGAACTACGGACCCGCGGACACCATGGCTCCGACCGTGACGAAGGAGCTCACGAAATACCAGACTTACGTTGACAATTTCGCGCAGACGGGCACCGACGTGATTTCGTTTGACTTCTACCCCTTCCAGGCGGGCGGCGAGACGATTGCTTTCGGAACGTTCCTCATGAACTTCTGCGACCTCATCACCATGGCGCGCAAATACGACCGACCTATTTGGGGATTTCTCCAGAACTGCAGCTTTGCGGGCATGCTTCTTCCGGACGAGGCGGGCATAAGGCTTGACGCGCATTGTCACCTTCTTTTAGGCGCAAAAAGCTATTCGTACTTTCTCTACGCCCAGCCCTTCGAGCCCCAGACTC
>Ga0310786_10002810_pt1 | contig 26068 bp, 28 predicted proteins | sample AusTroGonzalo_MG_FD_203881 | JGI IMG/M metagenome (GOLD analysis project Ga0310786, IMG submission 203881) | Bovine rumen microbial communities from tropical cattle in Woodstock, Queensland, Australia - Gonzalo_03 (v2) (version 2) | ecosystem: Host-associated > Mammals > Digestive system >...
ATAAAAACTTCTGTTTTCATTTTCACCGGCATTTTGTATTGGTCGTCCGTCAGCCATACTTTCAAACTTTTTCCTTTGCTGACAAAAATGCCCTCACCGCGGAACTGCGGTTCCACGACGATACATTTGAATTTTCCTGCCGGCGTTTTGACTGTTTCCCGCGCCAATACTTTGACCACCATGGGGTAGGCCTCTTCGCGGTTAATCAAATCCAGCACGATGTCCGTTCCGACGGTTAGCGTATGTGCACGTACAAAATAAAGGGAGGTGAGCATATCCGACACAGGCCCTGTTAATCTACCGGAGACTGTGCGGGGTTCGCTTTTCTTTTTCACTTCGCCGTAATAGGCATTGTTATCATAATCAAAAATCACCCATTCGTCGCGTTTGTAATTTCCTTCGCGCACACTTTGCGTATAACCGAGCGATTTAAAATCTTGCGCGTCCAGCCAGGAATGATTCACGTCCCGCACACGGAAAACGGTATCAATGACCGGCGCGGAGAAAGCAGTGGTTTGAATAAGATAAGCACTTCTGCCGCCGACGGTAGTAATACCGCGGTTTTTAATATAAGCCGTTCCTGCTTTGACAAAAGAATAATATAAACCGTATTTTAGTTGTTCTCCTTTCCAAGGCGCTGTTTGAATGGCTTGCGGATCAAGCGGTGCGTAAGTATAGGGGTTGAGATAACGGTCTTGCAAATCAATTAATTCTTCATTTTTAAAAACGGCTTTATCCGGTGTGGGAGTAGCGAGTACTTGTCCTTGACGGGCGGTGCGCACTAGTTCGGCTGCAGGAAGATATGTTTCTTCTTGTGATGTGGTGGCCGGTTGAGAGGAGGGCGAGACTGCAGATGTTGTTACTTCCCCTTGTAGCGCCTGAGCATCTGACGGAAGTTCCAGATCCTTTTTGGAAAACGCATCATTCGTCATTTCTGTGGTGGAAACAGGCAAAGCATCTTCTTGTAAATTTTTGGATGTATGACGGTGGAACAAACAACCGCCTAACAAACATGTGCAGAAAATCGGTAATAACAAGTGTTTCAGCATGCCTTTTTCTCCTGATTGAGAATAAAACGGGCGGCATTTAATAAATGTCTGGCTATATAATCGGGTTTTAAATCGGGGTATTTTTTGATGTGATGTTTCCCGTTGGCTGTTGTCATCAAAATGGTTTTGCAACCCAACGCACGGCCGAATTCCACGTCGGCTTTTTTGTCGCCTATCATGTAAGAAACCGATGGATCAATATCGTATTTTTTAATGAGATAAAGTCCCAATTTAGGTTGCGGTTTACGGCAAGCGCAATGTTCTTCCGGTGCGTGCGGGCAGAAAACGATTTCATCTAGTTTGGCGGGAAACAGCAATTTTTCTAAACGAGCATGTACGGCACGTACTTCTTTTTCTGTGAAATATCCTCTGCCAATACCCGACTGATTAGATACCATAAAAAAGCGAAATCCGTCTTTTTTAAGCAGGGCAAGCGCCTTGGGAACGCTTGTATATAAGCGCACATCGTTGGGGTTAGAAAGATAGACGCCCGGCGTTTCGTGAATTAAGGTGCCGTCCCGGTCAAAGAAGACCGCTTTTATTTTCTTGTTCATGCGCGTTCCTCCGGATGGGCAGCCAAATAAGCGTTGCCTTCGGCTTCGCGTTTCCAACGGTTGTGTGCCCACAACCAAGAGGCGGGATCATCTTTCAACCATTGTTCGTAATAACCGACGAGTTGTTTAGTAAATTTACGCGCAATTTCAAGAGAATATTCTTTGGGTGGAAACACAGGATCTTCCACGTGGCAAACCAAAGTGCCGTCTTTTTCCCGTTTGACAATGACGGGGAACACCGGCACTTGTGCTTTGATGGCCAGTAGCGCGGTGATGGGGGAAAAAGCGGCCGTACGTCCCATAAAAGGCAGCCATACTTCGCCGGCAACGGTGTTTTGGTCAAACAAAATACCGAGTAGTTTTTTCTTTTTCAGCCAGCGCATGCAAGTGAAAAACGGTTTGTCTTCATGGTTGCTGTATAAGGTGGTGCCGGAAAAAATATTGCGCAGCCGGTTTGTTTCTTCGTCCACATACGGGTTGTCCACGCGTTGCGCAAGCACGGCTTTATCAAAACCGTAAACAGAGGCTGCCAAACCAAATGCTTCCCAGTTAGTATAGTGCCCGATATGAATGATACCTCCGGTGGTACCTTGAGCGGCCTGTAATTTTTCAATGCCTTCAATGCGGCATCGTTTTTTAAATTCTTCCCGTGAGAGGTGGGCGAGTTGTATGAATTCTGCAAAAATACCGCCCAAGTTACGCCACGATTCCAAAGCAATAGAATAAATTTCCTCGTCGGATTTTTGGGGGAATGCCATTTTCAAATCGCGGCAGGTGCGGGCAAAACGTTTGTACATTATAAAACGGACGCTGCCGGAAATTTTGCGCGCCAAATTTACAGATAAAGAATAGGGTAAAAGGGCCAGACCAACACAAACGGTTTTTAAGCCGAGATATTGGACGTAATGCAACGGGGTTTTTTGGAAGCGATCTTTGGCCATATTTTCATTATAGCAAAAACAGCGAAAAACGGGGCAGTTATGCGAAGTGTTGTTAGAGATGTGAAAAATGTGTTTTTTGTCATTTTTTTGTATAATAAACCGTATGGATTTTCAAAAGGGCGGATTTACATTAATTGAGTTGCTGGTGGTGGTGCTGATTATTGGTATATTAGCGGCCAGTGCCTTGCCGCAATATAAAAAGGCCGTTTGGAAAAGCCGTAACACGCAACTCAAAGAAGCCATTGTAGCCGTTGGTCGTGCTCAAGAGGCATACTATATGGCCAATGGATATTATGCCGGTAATTTTAACGAACTGGATATTGATTTGCCTTTGGAAAAACCGGGGTCCGGTAGTAACGTGTGCCAATTGGCTACCAAGGGGACGGACTCTATCCGTCGTGGAAAAAATTATATTATTGTTCTTAATACACTTGACCCCAATATTTCTATCAGCGCAGCCGGTGTGTGGACGAGCGGGCCATACAAATGCAACGGATTCAATTTGGGCTCTGCGGTAAATTTTACAATGATACGTTGTATGGAATCACACAATAACACATCTACCATTAACGAAGGTGATTTTTGCTTAAAATTGGAACAAGGCAAGTTCTATGCCAACGGTAACGGATGGAAACATTATTCTTTGCCGTAGCGTATTTTTCTTAGTTTTTTTCCTAATAAAAAGCCCCCTGTTTATAGAAGGGGGCTTTTGAGTGTAAGAAGAAATCTTAAATCTTCATGATTTCCGCTTCTTTTGCTTTGATGACTTGATCGATATTGGCCACACTAGCGTCGGTCGCTTTTTGTACATCGGCTTCGTAGCGTTTCAAATCATCTTCGGTGATTTCACCGGCTTTTTGAGCTTTTTTGAGTTTTTCAATCACGTCGCGGCGCACATTACGCACAGCCACTTTGAAATCTTCACTCATTTTGGAAATGTTTTTAGCCAATTGTTTACGGCGTTCTTCTGTCATAGACGGCAAGGTAATGCGGATCACTTTTCCATCATTGACGGGGGAAGCACCCAAATCGGCTTTTTGTAAGGCTTTATCAATATCGTTCAAGGCAGAAATATCCCACGGCTGTACTTCCAATGTTTTGGCATCCAAAATGTTAATCATGGCCATTTGTTTAATGGGAGTGGGGGTACCATAATAATCTACACGGATATTTTCCAGTAAACCCGCGCTGGCACGGCCGGTGCGGATGGTGGCAAGGTCGCGTTCCAAGCGGGCAACGTGTTCAGCCATATCAGTTTTTGTTTTGCTAAGTAAAGCAGTAATTGCTTCCATAAGATCCTCGTTTAATTAGTTTTCTTTATTATATAAATTTGTATCCATCTGCGTGCGATCGGTTAGTAAATTACCGTGCCGATATCTTCCCCGCACAAGGCTTTTTGGATATTGCCTTTTTTATGCAAGTTGAACACCTGAATCGGCAATTGTTTTTCCATGCATAGTGCCAATGCGGCCGTATCCATAAATTGCAAACGTTGAGCGATTGCATCGGCATAGGTGATGCGTCCGATTAATTTAGCATTGGGGTTTTTCTTCGGGTCGCTGTCATAGACACCGTCCACTTGCGTGGCTTTTAAAAGTACGTCGGCATTGATTTCCGAGGCGCGCAAGGCTGCTGCGCTGTCGGTGGTAAAGAACGGGTTACCGGTTCCGCCGGCAAAGATTACAATGCGTCCTTTTTCCAGATGGCGCAAGGCTTTGCGGCGCACGAACGGCTCGGCCAGTTGGTAAATGTTGATAGAAGTAAGCACGCGAGTAGGAACGCCGGCATCTTCAATGGCGGACTGCAAGGCAATTGCGTTGATGACAGTGGCCAGCATACCCATGCTGTCGGAGTTGACGCGGTCAATTACACCACCACCGTCGCGCACACCGCGCCAGATATTTCCGCCACCGATAACAATGGTCAGTTCGCAATTGCTTTGGCGGTAGGCTTGCGCAATTTCTTCGGCGATATCTTTTAAGGCCTGCGGATTAACACCGCGGTGTCCTTCGGTGCTGAGTGCTTCGCCGGATAATTTAAGTAAAATTCTGCGTTTGGGGGTGGACATAATAATCTCCTTATGCGTATTTCTTTTATTCTAGCACAAAACGAACTTTTTTTAAATCCACGCTTGGCTATGGACTTAAAAAAAGCCCCTCTTGCGAGGGGCTTGTTACTAGAAACGTACAAACCGGACGACCGATAATTCGGTGCCCAATTTTTTAGATTCTTCCGCCAAGTAAGTGGCAACAGTTTTTTTGCTGTCCTTAATGGTGGGTTGTTCGAGCAAGCAGTTTTCTTTAGCAAATTTTTTCACTTTGCCGGGCAACATTTTTTCAATGGTTTCGGCAGATTTGCCTTCGTTTTGTGCTTGGGTTTTGTAGATGTCCAATTCTTTATCAATGATGTCTTGCGGGATGTCTTTGGCATCGACCCAGCTGCTCTGCATACCGACGGTGTGCATGGCTAATCCGCGGGCAATTTCCTGGACGGCTTTTTTATCGGCACTGCCGGTGAAAGCCATTTCCAGTAAAGAGGCTTTTTTATTATCCGAGTGGATGTAATAAGCCAGCACGGTGTTGTCTTTGGGCGCCCAGTTGTAACCGCCTTTGAAGGTGGTGTTTTCGCCGAATTTGGGGGCTTTTTCGGTTACTTGGCCGGTGATGAAGGCATCGGTGTTGTAATCCGTGTTCGGGTGTTCCAAGACGTATTGGGTTAATTCTTCGGCCAATTGGATGAAGGCATCTGTTTTGGCAACGAAATCGGTTTCACAACCTAAATAAGCCATGGCTACTTCTTTGCCGTTCGTTTTTACGCAGACGCGGCCTTCTTTGGTGGCACGGTCGGAGCGTTTGGCCATGTCGGCCAAGCCTTTTTTGCGCAAATAAACGATGGCTTGTTCCATGTCGTTATTGTTTTCAGCGAGCGCTTTTTTGCAATCCATCATGCCGGCGCCCGTTTTTTCTCTTAATACTTTGATATCGTCCATTAAAGACATTTTGTTTTTCTCCTAATTGAGGTGAATCGGTCGGTAAGCCCCGCGGAGGGGGCTTACCTATGAAGCAAAATTATTTAGCGGCTTCTTCGCTTTTTTCTTCCGTTTCGGCTTTGGCTTTCACGGTTTTTTTAGTGGTTGTTTTTTTAGCGGCCGGTTTTTTGGCGGTCGTTTTTTTGGCAGCCGTTGTTTTTTTGGCGGCCGTTTTTTTAGCAGCCGGTTTTTTGGCCGGTTCTTCGGCGGCAGGAGCAACTTCTTCTACCACTACAACGGTTTCTTCTGCGGCAACAGGAGCTGCTTCTTCAACAGCTTCTTCGGCTTTTTCAGCGGCTAACATAGCCGTTTCAAAGGCTTGAGCCATAACCGGGTTGTTGACGGTTTCTTCTTCTTGGCCAGCGGCAGGTGCTTTGGCGGCTTCCACTTCGGCACGGCCTTCCAAGATAGAATCGGCAATAGCGGCGCAGAACAATTTGATGGAGCGGGCCGCATCGTCGTTACCGGGCACCGGTACGCTGATCATATCGGGATCGGCATTGGTGTCGCACACGGCCACCACCGGGATACCCAGCACGTAAGATTCGCGCACGGCACCGGCAGTGTCAACGGGGTCAATCACAAAAACCACGTCGGGCAACACTTTCATATCGCGGATACCACCCAACAATTTTTGCAAGCGCACTAACTCTTTGGTCAAGCGGCTGGCTTCTTTTTTGGAAATGGCTTTAAATACGCCGGAGGCTTCCCATTTTTCCAATTCGTTCATTCTTTCAACCGATTTTTTAATCGTTTGGAAGTTGGTCAACGTGCCGCCGAGCCATTTTTCGTGGATGCAATAAGCACCGCAGCGTTCGGCTTCGGTTTGGATGGCCTCTTGAGCTTGTTTTTTGGTGCCGACGAACAAAAATTTGGCGCCTTTTTTGCTTTCTTCTTTAATAAAAGCGCAGGCTTTTTTCAGTTCTTTGGCGGTTTTTTGTAAGTCTAAGATATGGACGCCGTTTCTTTCTCCGAAGATATAGCGGCCCATTTTCGGGTTCCAGCGGGAAGTTTGGTGCCCAAAATGCACGCCAGCTTCCAGCATGGCTTTCATTGATACGTTACTCATGTTTTCTCCTATAGCTAACATCTAAATTAGGGAAGAGGATTCCCCGGTGATGTTGCCTGAGGTGTCGTCGGGACAGACTTTGATTTACAAACTTTTTGCGTCTTCCCGTTCTGTACACCTATTGTTATTATACCATAAAAAAAGCCGCCGCGCACGAAATGCACGGCGGCTTTTTAAAAATGCGGATTAGAAATGGCCGTTTACAATGACCATCACAGGTAAGAACCCGTTTTTGGCAATGTTCACTAAACCAATTTGCAGACCGGTGATATTGTTCACTTTGTTAACAATACCCAATTGCACACCGTGCAATTCTTCGGCTTTGTTGAATAAACCGATTTCAACACCGATTAAGTTGCCGTGGGACAAGTTAACCCAGCCTACTTGTGCGCCGCGTAATTCTTGGTTGTTGATGGTTACAATAGCGTCTTGAATACCTTTGACGACGTTGGATTCGTTCCAGATCCAAGAGGTTTGAATACCGTACACTTCATCGGCTTCACCATGGACAATGTCATATTGGACACCGTATACGCTATCTGCGACAGAACCGATACCTACATCCACACCGGTAATTTGGTGAATGTTATTGGGTGCGGCGATGGCTTTATTTCCCCATAAAGACAATTTGATAATGCCTTTGTCACCAGCGAAAGCCGGCGCAGCGAACAGTACGGCCACCAACAAAACGGCTAATTTCTTCATGTTGTTTCTCCTTGTTTGTTTAATAAATATGCGGTTTTTCACCACGCTTATTATTGTAGCACTTTCGCATAAAAAATGCACTATGTTCCTGTTTTTCTTTACATTTATATATAAATGGGGACTGCGATAAAAAAATATTTTTGCTAAAATATATGCATGGATAAAAACATGTACTACGATTATGATGTCCCGCAAGATTTACAGTTTAAACTAGCTGATATTATCCGCATGGGCGGCTTATCTTGTTCTACGCAGATTAAACCAGCTTATTTCGAAAATCTGTTAGAGCCACCCAACAAAATTATCCAAGCAACGGTATCGCTTTCGTTTTCCGTAGCCAGCAAAGAAGTGTTGGTTCGCGGCAAAATAAGCGGGACGCGCCAGGTACAATGTGCCCGTTGTCTTACCCAAACAGAACAACCCTTTTGCGAAGAATTTTTGGAAACTTATACCCATAACTCAGAAATAATTGATATAATGTATCTTGTACGGCAAACGTTGGCTTTAACCGAAGAGATACGTTTTCTCTGTAAGCCGGACTGTAAAGGTTTGTGCCCGATGTGCGGACAAGATTTGAACGTTGCTTCGTGCAATTGTAAGCCGGAAAGTTTGTCGCCTTTTGCAAAATTAAAAGGAAAATTTAAGTAGTCGTTTTACTTATTCAGAAGGAGTATTACCAATGCCTAATCCAAAGAAAAAACACACTCGCTCTCGTCGGGATATGAGAAGATCCCACAATTCCGGGGTGGAATTGCCGCAACTCGTTGCGTGCCCGAACTGTCGTGCACCGCGCTTGCCGCACAATGTTTGCCCGTCTTGTGGTTTTTATAAAGACAGAGTAGTGGTCGCTCCCAAAGCGAAAAAAGAACAAGCAGAAGAAACCAAATAATTAACGGATATGAAAATAGCCTTGGACGCCTTAGGCGGAGATTACGGTGCGGCTCCCAACGTAGCGGGGGCTTTGCAAGCCATTAAGAATTCTTCCATTGAAGTTATTTTAGTGGGAGATGAAACGGCGTTGAAAAAAGAACTCGCTGTGCAAGGATGTAAAAAATTGCCGGCCCGTTTATCTATTGTGCACGCCCCTAATACCATTGATATGGGGGCGGAGCCTGCCAAGGAATGCCGCAATAAAAAAGACGCTAGCATCGTCGTTTGTGCCGATTTGGTGCACAAGGGCGATGCTGATGCGTTTGTTTCAGCGGGCCATTCGGGGGCGGCCATGGTGGCTGCCTTGTTCGGAATGGGCCGCATCAAAGGTGTTCAGCGCCCGGCCATTGCCAGTCCGATGCCTACGTATAAAGGTGTCAGCTTGCTGTTGGATGCCGGCGCTAATGCCGATTGCAAACCGATTCATCTGTTGCAGTTTGCCGTGATGGGTTCGGCTTATATGCAAAAAGTATTTGATATTCCCGCTCCGACGGTAGGCGTGTTGTCTATCGGAGAAGAAGAAACAAAAGGGAATATGTTGGTGAAGCACACGGTGCCACACATGCGCGAAATCGGCATCAATTTCCGCGGAACTGTGGAAGGACGCGATGTCAATACCGGTGAAACGGACGTAATTGTGTGCGACGGCTTTGTTGGAAATATCGTGTTAAAATTGGCGGAAGGGCTTGCCAAAACTATCATCAACATGATTAAACGTGAAGTGAAAAAACGCCCGTTAGCCATTGTGGGGGCGTTGTTGTCGCGTGGTGCTTTCAAGGGTGTAAAAAAATGCACTAACCCTGATTCCTACGGCGGTGCACCGCTATTGGGTGTCAACGGCGTGGCGATTATCGCACACGGACGTTCTAGCGGGGTGGCCATTTTAAATGCTATTAAGACGGCTGCACGTTTGGTGGAAAAAGATTTTATCGGCGATGTGGCTGCTAAAATGGCTGCTTTGAAACCGACATTTGATACAATTGAGAAAGAAATCCATAGTGGGGACTAATATGAATTTTAAGGGCAAAAATGTATTGATTACCGGTGCAACCCGCGGAATCGGGTATGCGTTGGCGGAGAGTTTTGCCCAAGCCGGTGCCAATGTGGCCATTTGCGGTACGCGTGAAGAAGCACTTAAACAAGCGGCCGAAAAATTGGCGGCATTTGGCGGAAATGTTTATACGCAAGTTGTTAACGTTTCTAAACCGGAAGATTGCGATTCTTTTGTGGCCAATACCGTCAAAGCATTCGGCGCGTTAGACGTAGTGGTCAACAATGCGGGTATCACCAAAGATAATTTGGCCATCCGCATGAGCGAACAGGAATTTGATGATGTCATCGCGGTGAATTTGAAGGGCACGTTTTTGATGTCCAAAGCCGCGTTGAAAGTGATGTTCAAAAAACGCAGCGGAGCGATTGTCAACATTTCTTCCGTGGTGGGGGAAATGGGCAACGCGGGGCAGGCCAATTATGTCGCCAGTAAAGCGGGGATTATCGGTTTGACCAAAACGCTGGCAAAAGAATTTGGATCGCGCGGGGTTCGTGTGAACGCCGTAGCGCCCGGGTTTGTGCAGACGGCTATGACCGATGCCTTGCCCGAAGATGTAAAAAATAAAGCGTTGGAGGCAGTGCCGCTTAAACGGTTTGCCACGACGCAAGATATCGCCAAAGCAGTTTTGTTTTTGGCCAGTGAAGATGCTTCGTACATTACGGGGCATGTGCTCGCCGTCAACGGCGGGCTGTATATGTAGATTTACGAGAAACACAAGGGGAATCCCTTTATAAATACGGAGGACAAAATGTCTGTAGAAAACGTACAAGAAAGAGTAAAAAACATCATCGTAGAACAATTGGGCGTAGAAGCCGATCAAGTGAAACCGGAAGCCCAGTTCGTCAATGACTTGGGTGCCGATTCGTTGGATACGGTAGAACTCATCATGGCTTTGGAAGAAGAATTTGATGTTGAAATTCCCGATGAAAAAGCCGAAAAAATCAAAACCGTCGGCGAAGCCATTGAATATATCGAAGAATACGCTAAAAAATAAACGTGTACACGGATATTGAAAATATCATCGGGTACCGCTTTACCGATAAGGAAATTTTACAGGAAGCACTCACTCATAAGTCCTACGCCGGAGAGTGCCGTGGCGTTAAACATAACGAGCGGTTGGAATTTCTGGGGGACAGCATTTTAGGTGCGGTTGTTGCAGATTATATCTACAACAAATGCCCTCATGTGGAAGAGGGGGTGCTTTCTAAAATTAAATCCAACCTCGTTTCGCGGCGGAACCTTTATTTCTGGGGCAAAGAAATGTCCCTTGGGCGTTTTTTGCGCTTGGGCCACGGCGAAATAGCCACCGGCGGGCGCGAACGGGATAGCATCATTTCTAACGCCGTAGAAGCTGTGTTGGGGGCTGTATATTTAGATGGTGGCTATGCAGCTGCCGAAAAAGTCATTTTGCCTTGGGTGCGCACGCAAGCACTTACGCAAGATGCACAAGATTTTAAAAGTTTATTGCAAGAATTTTTACAAAAACGCGGGCCGCATGTACCGGTTTACGAAGTGATACAAACCGTCGGGCCGGAACATGATAAAACGTTTACGGTACAGGTCAGTTTGCAAAACAAATTGTTAGGGCGCGGCAAAGGACATAATAAAAAAGCCGCCGAGCAGGCCGCCGCACAGGACGCGTTAGAAAAATTGAAAAATAAGTAAGAGATTCTTATGGAAACACCGAAACCCAATTTGCCAACGCCTAAAAATGTCGGATCGCAGGAAAAAGAAAATGTCGGTTTTCTGGGGCGTTTGATTGCTTGGATGGGAGCTAACCCGCTTATGGCGATGGGTATGGTCGCCTTGTTGCCAGTGGTATTGTTGTTGGCGTTTACGTTTAAAAGTTCCTATGTGCCGTCCCATAATAAAAACAGTAAGTCCAGCCGTTTGGTAGTGGTGCGTCCGCTTGTAGAAATTGTGGATGATGCTACCGCCGCTTTGCAGAAAAACGATATGGAAACTTTTTCCGACTTACTGGAACATGAACTTAAAGATAATATCAATGTTGTTAACAGTAAAGGGGATACATTGCTGTTGGTGGCAGCTACCCTGGGGAATGCCCAGGCTGTAAACCAGTTGGTGTTATCAGGAGCGGATGTCAATAAAACAAGTTCATTAACGAAAGATACTCCTTTATTACGTTGTCTGTATTACAGTGACAATATGGATATTGCGCGGTTACTGGTGTATGCCGGTGCCGATATCAACGCCAAAAATTCTTATGAACATTCTCCTCTCTTTTTAGCATTGGAAAAAAAGCGCGGGGAACTGATTGACTTATTCCTTTCCAGCGGTGTGAAAGAGGGATTAAATACCGACTATCTCTTCCGTGCTGTCGGGCAGAAAAATTCCATTGGTGTACTGGCTATGTTGAAAGGCGGTATTGACCCCAATGTTGCCAATGAAAAAGGCAATACGCCGCTTATTATTTCTGCTTCGCTAGGTGATTTGCCCAGCGTGGAAACGTTACTGGCTTACCGCGCAGATGTTAACGCGGCCAACAAGGATGGCAATACAGCCCTTATGTATGCGGCTCGCTACAATCATCCGGCGGTAGTGCGTGAACTATTAAAACCGCAGACCATGCAAGCCCCCATTGAAATTGATGCTCAAAATAAAAACGGTCAAACCGCTCTCTATTTAGCCGCTGCCAAAGGGAATGAAGCCATTGTTCGCCGTTTGCTGGCAGAAAACGCCGATCCTACCATTGCGGCCAAAGACGGTTTAGTGCCTTATGCCATTGCTCAAAAACGCAAACGGGAAAAAGTATTACCATGGTTTGAAAAGAGTTTCTTAGAAGTAAAAAATAGCGTAGTGGAAGATGATAATAAAGAAATGATTGCCCGCGCTAAGGCAGAAGGGTACGAAGTGCCGGAAGAAGATAAAAAAGAAAAGCCACTTACGGATGAAGATATCTTTAAGGCCGCCCAAGAGGGTGATTTGAACCTTGCCCGCCGTGTAGTAGCCATGAATAAAGCCGTGGTGTTTGATAAAAATAAAGAAGGCGATACCGCTTTGATGGTGGCTGTGGCGAACGGACATACGGAGATGGTAGATTATTTGCTGAACAATATGGCGCGTATGTTCGAAGCATCCCCTAAAGGAAATGTTTTTCATATTGCCGTAAAAGCACAGAATCTGGAGATGCTTAAACACCTTGTACAACGCGCACGGCAAGAGGGGCGTTTATCTATGATGCTTGAATATAAAGCATCTCCCGCCGGCCGCCAGCAGGCGATGACGCCGCTTGGCTTTGCCGCGTTAGATTGTAATAAAGAAATTTACGATTATTTGGTTTCTGTCGGTGCCAAGCCGGGTGTGCGTAGAGCTAATCAAGAAGCCAATCTATTGGGCTTCCAATCCCCGGCCGATTTGATCGAAGAATGCAAATCTAAACCGGCTACAGCCAAGGTTTTGAAGCCGACCCAACCGTCCAAATCGGCTAGTGCAGACAAGGCAGATAAAGCTGCTAATACGTCCAAACCGGCCAAGTCTACCAAATAGTTTTATGAATATAAAACTACCCCTTGCAATATCGCAAGGGGTAGTTTTTATTTGCATGTTGTAAGGAGGAGAATAACTACGGGATAGAATCCATTATTTTGCGCAACTCTTCTTCGCTTTTACCGCGTACTTCTACGGTTTTTTCTTTACCTTTGGCGCCTTTGACAATAATAATATTCGGTTCGGCAACGTTAAAAAAATCGGCTAAAAAGGTTTTCATGAGAGCGTTGGCTTCATCATCATCCACTTTTTTGCTTTTAATTTTTACGCGCAATACACTGCCGATACGGCTGATTACTTCGTTGCGGCCGGCGGTGGGGATTAAACGAACTTTAATAATCATACTTCCTCCAAATCTGTGGCAAATAGTTTACTGCCGATACGTGGCATTGTAGAACCCATTTCTACGGCAGTTATAAAATCTTCACTCATTCCCAAGGACAAATACCGTTCTGTGCCGGCAGGGAAATCTTGCTCAAATGCTTCTTTCACTTGGCCAAACAGCATGCGTAACGTTTGCTCATCGGCACCTTGGGGAGCAATTCCCATATATCCACATACCTTCAAACGAGATAATTCTTTCAGTTCTCGGGCCAGCAAACGGGCTTGGTTCAGCGGCAAACCTGTTTGGGTAGTACGGTCAGTCAGTTTCACTTGTACTAGCCCACGTACGATCTTCCCGTCAGGAATATGCTTTTCTATCGCTTGGGCGATTTCGGCACTGTCCAAGGAATCTATAAAGTCAAATAACGCAGCGGCTTTGGCCGCTTTATTTTTTTGCAAATGTCCTATCAAATGTTTACACGTATTGTATTTTGCAAAAAGAGGGTTTTGCCAACGGACTAATGCTTGTTGTACGCGAGATTCGGCGATATGGTGCAATAGCCCTTTTTCCAGCAAAAAAAGCACATCGTTATCTTGTGCATATTTTGTTACTGCGACGAGTGTTATTTCGTCGGGCTGGCGGCCGGCTTTGGCGGCGGCTTGCGACAGAGAATGGTCTACATCCTGGTAATTGCGCAAGAGTGTTTCTTCTCTGTTCATAAAGTAACCCTTGACATATTATATCAAAATTTACTTTAATATGGCAATTTTTTCCGACGGAAATTTCTTTTGTGTACCCGAATTTTCTACAATATATCCATGCGTCGCGCTACAAAAAAAGGAATCATCGTTATTGCGATTGCCAATGCCATTTTGTTATTTGGGTATGGGCTGTCGCTTCCGTTTTTTACGATTTATTTAATTAGTCAACGTCATTTGACGCCCGCTATGGCCGGCTTAGTAGTGGCACTGGTGGGGTTGTCGCGTTGTGTGTCTAGTGCTATTAGCGGTGAATTGGCTGATGCTTTTGGGCGTAAAAACGTGATGATGTGGGGGCTTTTTGCACAGATTATTGCCATGTCGGCATTGGGATTATGCATTCAATGCAAAGCGCAAGTAGGATGGGTGCTGAGTTGTTATTTTTTAACCACGTTTTTGGGGGCTTTTTTTCGCCCGGCTTCCAATGCGTGGATTACAGACCATACTTCTTTGACGCAACGGGTTGAAGCATTTGGAGTGTTACGCATAGGAATCAATGTGGGGTGGGCATTAGGGCCGGCTGTAGGTGGCTTTTTGGTGCGCTATTCATACAGTGCCGCCTTTTTTGCTACGGCTTTATTATATGCTATTACGATTTTATATGTGGGGCGTCTTATTAGCGAGCGTAAATCGCACAGCCGCAAGCGGAGCCCCAGTTTTGTTTCCGCCTTATTATCTCTCAAAGATATACGGTTGGCCAAAATCTGTTTTTACATTGTGCTCATTACGGCCGTAAATTCACAACTTATAGTAGGACTCTCTATTCATTGCCAGCAATATCTGCATATGCCGGAATATTATATCGGTTGGTTTTTTACGATTAATGGTGTCGTATCGGTGTTGTTACAATATCCGGTGGGTAAATTTATTGAGAAATTGCGCTTATCTTCGGCTATGTTATTGGGGTGCATTTTATATGCCGTTGGGTATGGTTCGGTGGGTTTTTTGAATACATTTTTGCTGATTGGAATGGGCGTTTTTTTAGCGGGGTTGGGCGAACTGATTATTTCTCCCTGCGAGCAGGCATTAGTGTCCAACATTGCTTCCGTGCAAACGCGTGGACGGTATTTGGGAATGATGATGGTTTTTTATAATTTGGGTTCTGCCGTCGGATTTTTTATGGCGGGGATATTGGGGCACTACGTAGCCCCCGTTTATTTGCCGTTGCCGTGGTTGGTGGTGGCGGCAGTAGCATTGGCAGCCGGATACGGTTTCTGGTCATTGAGGAAATGCTTGACGGATGAAGAAGATGGCAAACTTCCTGCCGCAGCATTGGTGAAAAAAGATACAATATAATAAATCTAAAGAAGGAGTTTTGTATGAGAGGAATTGTTTTTGCTACATTGACCTTGATATTGGGCGGACTTTTAGGTCTTGGATTAGAAAAATTAGCCGCTATGTTGCCGCAAACTATGGCGGAAGCTTTGACTAGAGTGTATCTCATCGGCATTCACCCGTTGGGAATACGTATCACTGTTTGCGGAGCACTAGGCCTTGTGCTTGGCTATTTGATTGTATTAAAATTTGTGCGCAAATAAGAAAATAACTACCGAAGAAAATATGCGTTTAATTTTAGCATCCAAATCGCCCCGCCGAATTGAGTTACTTAAAAGCTTGGGGTATCAGTTTGAGATTATCCCGTCCCAAGGACCGGAACGCAGTAATTATAAGCGGCCTTCGTTGCGTGTGAAGGATTTAGCCGTCAAGAAAGCATTTGATGTGGCAAAAAAATATCCGGCAGCGGTGGTCATCGGGGCTGATACACTTGTTTATTGCAAAGAAGAAATTATCGGCAAACCTAAAGACGAAAAAGATGCTTTGCGTATTCTAAAAAAATTGAACGGTTCTTGGCAAAGTGTTTATACCGGTGTGTGCGTGATGTGTTTGCAAGAACAAAAAATTTTATTCGGATGTGATGTGTCCAAGTGCAAGGCACGTAAATTATCGTTGGATAAGCTAGCCCATTTGGCAGGTAAACACATGGACAAAGCCGGTGCCTATGCCGTGCAGGATGAAGAAGATCCTTTTATTGAACGTATTGTGGGAAGCAAAACAAATGTGGTAGGTTTCCCGGTAGAATTTTTTGAAAAATTATTGAAGGAGTTTTCAGCTTTATGACGCAAACAGAATTAGTGATTATCGGTGCGGGACCTGCCGGATGCAGTGCGGCAATTTACGCTGTGCGTGCCGGCATACAGACTGTTGTGCTGGGTGGTGCTATGCCTGGGGGACAGTTGCTCCAAACTACCGAAATTGAAAATTATGCCGGTTTTGTTAATCCGGTAGGTGGTTTTGAAATTATGGATGCCATGCACAAACAATGCAAACGTTTGGGCGTGCAAATCGTGACGGAAGAAGCTGTTTCCATTGAAGGGGAAAAAGCACCCTTTATTGTCCGTTGCAACGGTGATAAAGCCTATGAAGCAAAAAGTGTGATTATTGCCACCGGCGCACAGGCGCGCTGGTTAGGGTTGCCGGAAGAAGAAAAATTGAGAGGACACGGCGTTTCTGCCTGTGCTACCTGTGACGGTTTTTTTATGCGCGGCAAAACGGTTTGTGTTATCGGTGGAGGAAATACGGCCTTTGAAGATGCTTTGTTTTTAGCGCAGTTCTGCCCGAAAGTTTATTTGGTGCACCGCCGGGAAGGATTCCGTGCGGACCAAGTGACGGTGGAACAAGCCCGCAAAAACGAGCATATAGAATTTGTTTTAAATGCGGTACCCGCAAAAATTTTAGGAGATGAAGCCGTCACCGGCTTGCGGGTTAAAAACGTACAAACCGGCGCAGAAACGGATTTAACGTGTTCGGGTGTATTCGTGGCCATTGGGGCCGTTCCACAGACTGCGTTCTTAAAAAAATCACCGGTCGGACTTGCGGAAAACGGGCTTGTGCTGGCTGATGAAAGAGCGCATACCAATGTGGAAGGAATTTTTGCTGCGGGCGATTGCGCGGATCCCTATTTCCGTCAGGCAATTATTGCCGCCGGTAGTGGGGCCAAGGCGGGGATAGAAGCAGCGGCCTTTATCAATAAAACTCGTTAATGAAATTATTTCTGAGAAGCGGAACGGTATAAAAACCGTTCCGCTTTTTTTAATCTAAAATACTGCTGGCTGGATTCTATCTCCTGAGTTACAATAATACGCAGGAGGAAGTATGCAAAATGTAGAATTTAACTTTAATGCAGGTAAAAATTTAGAAATTTTATCTCAAAATATTTTTATTACTACCCGTTTTGAAAATAAAGTTAATATAGTGGCTACGTCATGGGGCGCCATGGGATTGATGTGGAAATTGCCCGTTTTTTGTGCCATGTTGCGTAAAAGCAGTTATACGCTGGAATTGATAGAAAAAACAAGAGAATTTGCTGTTACATTTCCTTATGTGGATATGTCGTATACTGCGGCCGCTTGTTGGCGGTTATCCGGGCGGGAGAATGATAAATTGGCTTTATGTAATTTGCGCACCTGTGCCGCCCGGCGAATAGGAGTTCCCGTGTTGGACGTAAACGGAATGCATTATGAATGCCAGGTGATCTACATCCGTATGATGAATGCCGAAAAATTGGACTCGGCGATCCGAGAATTGTGGTACGACCGCCAACCGAATAATTATCACGCCTTTGTAGTTGCGCATATTGTATCTTCGTATATTACCCCTTAAATCGCTTGATTTTTTGCTATACTTATTAAAGAGGTATGGCAAAATGAACAACAAAGGGTTCACTTTAATAGAATTGCTCGTCGTGGTGCTGATTATCGGCATTTTATCGTCGGTCGCGTTGCCGCAGTACCAAAGAGTAGTGGAAAAAGCCCGCGTTGTCGAGGCCTATGTTGCGTTGAATGCTATTTCCAATGCGCAGAGGGTTTATTTTGCGGCCAACGGCACTTACACTCCGAACTTAAGTGATTTGGATATTGATTATCCGCTGGATGATGTTTTGTACAACAACAGCGTGCCCGCCAAAGGCAATAAATATTGGATCTTCACAGCTAGTAACTCGGTAGGTGTTCAAAGTTATCTCGCCATTGCTCAACGTCGGAACAATGCGGGGGGTGGTGCAGTATATGCCATCGGCATTAGCCTTAGTACCGGGAAAAAACAATGTTGGCTTTATGCCGGTTCTACACAAATACAACGTAAAATTTGTCGGGAATGGGCGGATTCTGTTTCCGATTATACAGGGAGTTAGTGTATATGAAAAAAGGGTTCACTTTAATAGAATTGCTCGTCGTGGTGCTGATTATCGGCATTTTATCGTCGGTCGCATTGCCTCAGTATCAAAAAGCAGTGGAAAAGGCCCGCGTTGCCGAAGCCTATGTTGCGCTGAATGCGATTTCCAAAGCGCAAAAACTTTATTATACGGCCAACCATAAATATACGCGCGATATTAGCGATTTAGATATTGAGTACCCATTGGAAGATATTACTTTTAACGGAAATATCCCCGCCAAGGCTAATAAAAATTGGATTTTTACGTCCAGCAACTCGGTAGGGGATCAATCTCATATCGCCGTTGCCCAACGTCGTAAAAACGGAACTTCTACCGGTGCAAGTCTGTATGGATTGAGTTTGACAACCGCTGGCAAAAAACATTGTTGGCTTTATGCCGGTTCTACGCAATCACAACGTAAAATTTGTCGGGAATGGGCTGACAGTATTTCCGATTTTACAGGGAGTTAACATTAAATTATCATGAATACGGAACATTTTAAAAGTGGTTTTGCGGTCTTGGCAGGTCTTCCCAATGCGGGAAAATCTACCCTGCTGAATAATTTGGCGGGAGGCTTGTTATCTGCGGTTACCCACAAACCACAAACCACCCGTCAAAATATCTTGGCTATCGCCGAAGGGGAAGATTATCAAATCGTTTTTGTGGATACGCCCGGCTTTTTAAAAGCGGAATATAAATTACAGCAAACAATGGCCGCTTGTGTGGAACGGGCAGTGGGGGAAGATGCCGATGTTATCTTGCTACTGATAGATGCCGGTGCAGATTTCTCTGCTAATTTACCTTTGATAGAAAAACTAAAAAAAGTTTTCTGTCCGATTTTTTTAGTGCTGAATAAAATTGATCTTCTTAAAGATACTACCCGCGCCGATCAACTGGAAAAGCAGGTGCGCGGATTGTTACCCATCAAACAAACATTCCGTATTAGTGCCATCAAAGGAATCGGCACGGATAAACTGAAACAAGCCGTCAAAGATATTTTGCCGCAAGGGCCGGCCTATTTCCCGCAAGGCCAATGGACTGACCGCTGGGAGCGTTTTTACGTATCCGAATTTATCCGCGAACAAATTTTTATGTTGTATCAAAAAGAAATTCCGTATAGTACGTTTGTGGAAATTGAAACATTTACGGAAAATCTCGGCCCCAAAAATTATATTCGTGCCAATATCCATGTGGAAAGGGAAAGCCAAAAACCGATTCTTATCGGAGCACGCGGCAGTATGATTGCCAAATTGCGTACCCGCGCACAAAAACGCGTGCAGGAGTTTTTAGGCCGTCCGTACAGGTTGGAGCTCAATGTGGTTGTTTCGCCTAATTGGCGTAACGATACACAGTTGCTGGAAAAATTCGGCTATATCGTGCGCGACGAACAACCGGAAAATTAGTGATAATTATTGCTTCCTTACAAAAAACCAAGTCTTTTTGACTTGGTTTTTTATTAGAAATTTTTGATGAAGTCGGCCAGTGGAAAATAGTGCTTTAAAATCGTTTTGTAATCCTGCCCCGCACTCGCCCGTCCTGCAGCACCTGTTTGGCAGAAACCTACGCCATGTCCCCAACCGCCACCGTAAAAGACAAACTGTTTCAAACGTCTATTTTCATAGTTAGGCTCTACAATAAAATAACTGCTACGGAGCATGCCAATGCTCAAATTGTTACGGATGACATTTTCTTTATTGAGCGTTACGCTTCCTTTGGTCCCTTTTACCAATAAACGGCTGACATAACCTGATTTGCCACGTTTGAGAGGCATAATGGCCGTTATTTGGCCGATGTCTCTTTTCTGACGTTTAATCACTTCCCGCAATTCTGCTTCGGGTACTACCCGTATCCAACGAAAAGCGGCCATGCTGACATTTTTGTCATAGCGGCTGTAAGCATCATGCTGATATTGAAGTAACTCTTTAAAATGATACGGTTGCAAGTGAGAAAAATCAAAATCTTTATAATCGGATACCGGTTGCAGATAGGGTGTGTCCGTCCAGCCCGCTTCTTTAGCGCTTTGTGTAATGCCACCGCAGTTGGCGGAGAATACGCTTTCAATCGGTTTTTCCTGATACGTTAAGATTTCACCCATCGTAGATTCTACGGCCGCGTTTCCGCGTTCACTTTCCGCACTGACACCCCCATACACCTGGCAATTTTGCGTATCGCATACATCGTAACCGTGAGCGCGGTGTTTGCCTAAATGTTTAAGTATGTAGGTGCGTGCTAACACCGCTTGGGAACGTAATGCGTCCATGGGAAATCCGGTGGGCATTTCCGAAGCAATCACGCCTTGTAAATATTCTTCAATATTCACGATGTTGACGGGAACGAGAGTAGCCAGTTTGGCGTTGTATAAAATTTGTAATTTACCGCGGTACTCTTTATCATCCAAACTGGCCCATGTCATGCCGGCTCCGCTCATCAGTTTTTGGACAATAATGGTAGTACCCTCTCCGTCTACGGTAGAAACAGGCGTGACGGTTAACGGAGCGGAAACCGCTTTGCGTGGACCTTTGGGCGGATAGATATATAAACGTTTGTTTTCAAGCGCTACTTTCCACGTTTCTTTTGCTTTACCATTTTGAATAATTTTTCCGTTTTTATCAGCGACGGTAAAATCATGCGAGGGGGTAAAGACAACACTGGTACGCGGGGAAGGTTTGCCATTTGAGCGCATACCGAGCCCTACTTTAATTTCCTGCAACGGAGTGCCATCCAGCGTGGTGACGGGACGCACTAATGTATGGCCGGAAGGTTTTTTCCCGGCGGTAATTTCATGTTCGGCACGCGTTAATTTAGGACGCAAGCGTTCAATGGCCTTGGGAACTTCAGGGCTGATTTTATCGGTGGAATGAATCATTTTATACTGGCGGTAGGCTTCGTTATAATTCCCGATTTGTTCTAAGGCATTGGCATATTGCTTTTTTGCTTCTAAAAATTGGTGATCATAGGTAGAGGCAATTTGAAAATGACTGGCCGCCTTTTTGAAATTTTTTTCCTGTGCATAAATTTGACCTAACAAAAAATTGGAAAGTGCCGTATGGCTTTTTCCGTTGGCGGCCATTCGCAAATTGTATTTGGCCAGTTTTGTTTCATTTAAACCCAGTTGGGCACGTGCCAAATTGATATGCAATAGTTCGGAGCGGCCGTCTTTTTCCGGCAATTGAGATAACAATGCTTCGGCTGCGGTATATTGCCCGTCTGCCAAAAATACTTCTGCCAGCATTTCCATTACCGTGCGGTCGTGTGGATATGCGCGGTAGGCAGCGGCGGCCGTATCTACCGCCAATTGTGTGTTATTTTGCTCCATGGCAATAAAAATGGCGTTAAGAAAAGCATCTCTGTTTTGTGTTTTTTTGGATAAATCTAAATAAGCTTGCAGTGCTTCGGCAGGACGATATGAAAAATACAATTCTGCCGCGGCATTGAGAGCCGTTTGCTCGGCTGTATCGTTGGTTGTTTGCGCCACGGCTAGGGGGGACAAGCAAACTATTAAAAGAAGAAAAGTTAAAAAATTTTTCACGTGTTACTCCGTCTTATTTTTTATTGTAGCATATTCGTATTTAGTATAATAACATCATGGAACAATTACCCGTACCTGCTTGGCTCAAAGAAATGGTCGGCCGCAACAAAGCCGCGTTGCGTTCTTCTGAGGCATTGCTTGCCGAAGAATCAGTTACTCAGCATGGATTGCATACCGTATGCCATGCGGCGCAATGCCCTAACCGCGGCGAATGTTTTAGTTGCGCCGATGCCACTTTTATGGTGTTGGGTGAGCGGTGTACGCGTGGATGTCGTTTTTGTGCCGTAGATAAATTGCATCCGTTACCGCCGGACGAAACCGAGCCGGAACGTGTAGCGCAAGCCATAGAAGAGTGGAAAATTCGTTATGCCGTGCTTACTATGCCGACAAGAGATGACTTGCCGGACGGTGGAGCCGCCCATTTTGCGCGTGTATTGCAAGCTATCCATCAGAGAACACCTCTTGTGCGTACCGAACCGTTAATATCCGATTTACAGGGCAATTTCAAAGCGTTGCAAACGGTACTGGATGCTAAACCGGATGTATTAGCTCATAACGTGGAAACGGTACCCGAGTTATACGCGTCTGTCCGTGTAGGGGCGCAATATCCGCGCAGTTTGGCATTACTGGCTAATAGCAAAAAAATCGCACCACATATTCTCACTAAAACCGGCTTTATGGTGGGACTCGGCGAGACGGAGACACAAATTAAATATTTGTTACAAGATATTCGTTCCGTCGGTGTAGATTTAGTAACTATCGGGCAGTACTTGGCTCCGTCCAAACATCATTATCCCGTGCAACGCTATGTGGAACCGACCGAATATGATGCTATGCGGGAGTATGCCTTGTCGCTTGGTTTTAAAGGTGTTTCTTGCGGACCGTTGGTGCGAAGCAGTTACCGAGCGGGGGCTTTGTACGCGCAAGCAATGCAAGCGCAAAGCAAAACCATTGCGCAGTAGGATAAAGTATAATAAAAGTATGAAGAAAATTTTATTTTTTATGATATGTGCATTTGTCTCGGGCGCGTGTGCCGGTAATCCGCCTGCTTGGTGGAACCCGGGCAATGTGTATTCTAATACTTCTAAATCTTCGGTGTCGGCGCCTACGGTGCTAACCTCGCAACCGACGGATGAACACCCGTTAGAGGAACCGCAGGAAGAATCTTTTTCCGTGCAGGAAGAAAATTATGAAGAAATGGCTTTGCCACCGGTGGACGATTTGGAAGACACGGAGCCTGCAGAAGAAGAACCTCTCTTACAACCCAGCGTGTTAGAAGAATAATTTCTATAAACAGCAATTGTAACGATATAAAAAGCCCCTCGGTTTCTCAACCGAGGGGTTTACTGCGTGTCACTCATACACACTCCTATACTTCAATTGCAGCGCGGCGGGCTTTACTTCGCTTACCACGGGGCCGGAGCAACTGACCAACCCCCAACCACACACACTCCTGCTTTCCTTCCTAAGCGATACCCGTCCCTACTGCTTTGGGGTAACTGCTTGTATCCATAGTATAAAGAAAAACTTAAAAAAATCAAGGGGTTATTTTTTTTGATAAAAATAAGGCATAAAAAACCCCGCTTTTCAGCGGGGTTTTTAGTTAGTTATAAGTCAGTAATCACGGCGCCGGCGCTGTTTAAACAGTTTCGTACGGCAGTGAGTAAGGCCAAGCGGTTTGTTTTTACCGCCGGGTCTTGTGCGTTTACCATCACATCTTTAAAGAAGACTTCCAGCGGCTGTTGGAAAGAAGTGTAGGTTTTCAATGCTTCTAAAAACCCTTCTTTATCGGTGGCCGGCAACAGCGGCGCAAGGCGCGTGTTAGCAGCCTGTATGGCTTGATACAATATTGTCTCCGCCGGGGCTTCAAACAGGTTTTCTTGTACGTGAGCAGTTACGGAATCTGCTTTTTTCAAGATGTTGTTAACGCGTTTTGCAGCTTCTAAGACGGCGGAAAAAGAGGAGTCCGTCTTTACGGTTTCCAAGGCTGCCACGAGTGCTTCCACTTGGGTAAGTGGACGGGCATACCAATCGGCTACTGCGTCGAGCAGATGCGCGTCATGGCCCCGTTGTTCAAGCAGTAATGCCACACGTTGCATGAAGAAAGAAGGTAACTCTTTAAGTCCTTTATCCGGCGTGCCGGCAGGATACAAAGAAGCGGATTTTTCAACCAGTTCCTTGAGCGAAACAGGCAGTTCCTTTTCCAATAACAAACGCACTGCACCAAATGCTTGACGGCGCAAGGCGAAAGGATCTTCGCTACCGGTGGGAATCTGGCCGATAATAAAATTACCGACCAATGTATCTATTTTCCCGGCCAGAGATACCAGCTGTCCTTCTGCAGTAGAAGGAAGTTCCGAAGAGGAACTGAGCGGATAATAAAATTCTTCCAATGCTTTGGCTTGGGCGGTGTGTCCTTCCAATGCGGCATATTGTCCGCCGATATAGCCTTGCAACTCGGGGAATTCGTACACGACATGGCTGGCCAAATCGGCATAGGCATAAGTGGCGGCATAATCTACTCCGTTCCGCAAAGTCGATTGATTGGTTTTGTCACATAGCCACAATGCCAATTCGCGGGTGCGGACCGATTTGTCGTACATGGAGCCGAGCCCTTCTAAAAACTGGATGTTTTTTAGTTTGTTTCTAAAGGCTTCCAATCCTTCTTTTTTATCATTTTCAAAAAAGAATACAGCATCGGACAAACGGGCCGACATTACTTTTTTGAAACCGTCGCGCACTTCGTTTTGGTTGGCGGTGATACCGTCGCGCACAGCAATAAAATACGGTTGCAACTCACCTTTGCTGTTCAAAACGGGGAACATCTTAATTTGTTTTTTCAGCACGGTGGTAATCAAGTTTTTTGGTAGCGTTAAAAATTTAAGTTCAAAGTCACCGCCTACAGCCACAGGGTGTTCCGTAAACCAGACGGTTTCCTGAATTAAATCCTCGTCCAAATCAGCCTGATAACCGTATTTTTTTGCTTCGGCCGAAACAGTTTGAATTAACGCCTGACGGCGGTCTTGCGGATTCACTAAAATGGGTTGCGGCTGATTGCGCAATAATTCCGTATAGGCGGCCGCATCGGCGGCGGCCACTTTAATCGGCTTTCTGCCAAACGAAGACAACGGATAGGTGTTGCGGTTAGAAGTAACACCGGCTACCGTAAATTTAATCACTTTATTTCCATATAAGCCGATCAGCGAGCGAATCGGGCGTCCGTAGCGTAAGCCGGATTCTTCCCACACCATGTTTTTGGCAAATTCCACGCCGGTAACAATGCGGGTAAAAATTTCCGGCAATAATTTAGCCGTTTTTTCGCCTTTAATATGTACGCGGGCAAAAATAAAGGGGCCTTTATCGGTTTGTTCAATAGTTAATTTTTCCGGTGCGAGGCCGTTTTTTTGAGCAAACCCGGCGCTTTGCGGAGTGAAATTGCCGTTGGCATCTTTTAATAATTTGGCAGGCGGGCCTTTTACTTCTTTTTGTACATCGGCAGATTTATCGGCAATGTCTTGAATTTCTACTACCAAACGGCGGTACGTACCGAAGGCGCGCACAGCGCGGTATTCAATACGTTTTTCTGCCAGTAAATTTGTAGTCAACGTTTCCAGTTGGTTTAACGTCGGTTGCATAAAACGTGCTGGTAAATGTTCTACGCCGATTTCTAATAATGCGTTCATTTGGCCGCCTCCTTTTCCTTCTTCTCCACACTTTCTACGTATGTTTTGGCGCAGGCTTTGGCCAAGTTGCGTATTTTGGTGATGTTGTTAGTGCGGTCCGAAACGCTGATGGCACCGCGGGCTTCCAACATATTAAAGTAGTGAGATAATTTCATCGTATCGTCGTATGCAGGCAAGTAAAGCCCTTTTTTGCACAGGGCAAAACATTCCTCTTCACATTCCTGAATGTAACGGCGCAAATGTTCCACATTGGATTCTTCAAAATAGTAGTGAGAGAATTGACGTTCGTTTTCGTGATATACATCCCGGTAGGTGATTGTATCATTCCAGCGCAAATCAAACACGTTGTCCACTTTTTGGCAGTACATAGCGATGCGTTCTAAGCCGTAGGTAATTTCTACCGTGATGGGGTTTAATGCATATCCGGCCATGTTTTGAAAATAAGTAAACTGGGTGATTTCCATGCCGTCCAGCCAAATTTCCCAACCCACACCGGAAGCACCTAACGTGGGAGATTGCCAATCATCTTCAATCCAGCGGATATCATGTTCTTTGGGATCAAGACCAATGGCTTTGACAGAATTTAAATAAATTTCCTGAATATTGGCCGGGGCCGGTTTCATGATGACCTGGTATTGATAATACTTGCCCAAGCGGTTGGGGTTTTCTCCATATCGGCCGTCGGCAGGACGGCGGCACGGCTCTACGTAGGCGCGGTTGACCGGCTTA
>Ga0310786_10002811_pt1 | contig 26063 bp, 25 predicted proteins | sample AusTroGonzalo_MG_FD_203881 | JGI IMG/M metagenome (GOLD analysis project Ga0310786, IMG submission 203881) | Bovine rumen microbial communities from tropical cattle in Woodstock, Queensland, Australia - Gonzalo_03 (v2) (version 2) | ecosystem: Host-associated > Mammals > Digestive system >...
CCTCTGATCAGACTACCATCCTGACCAATGAAGTTTTTCACGGATTCGGATACCTGTTTTGCTTCCTCGTTTGCTTCAATAGAGAAGCATAGTTTAACACTTACCGTATCACCATCGTTATAAGGGGTACCAGACATAATCAATAATAGAATATTATTGATTATATTTTTTAAACGGTTAATCTATTTCTAGATCGTATGGACTATATCTTCACCCTATGCTAGCATAGGGGCTCTGCACTTCAACTTCAAGCTTTCCATCTTGAAGTTTACAAACTAGTCTCTACACCTTCTTCTATATTAAATATATAGAAGCTTGGCACGGTATTGCCTGCTATCCTATTAATAGGACCGTAGGTTCTCTTAGAAAGCGTATTCGTGGCAATCTCAAATATTAGTTTGAGAAAAAATACTGGCTGGGTATTTTCTTGCCCTTATCTAGCTTCTACCGTTAGCCTATCATAGATAGACACCGCTGGTTAGGCGTTCACAGAGTTTTTCTTGTACATCGTTACCGATGTAGGGGACCAGATGGCAAATACAGTTTAGTCCCCGCCAATTGCATCCAAGAACAAGTCCGAGATAGTTACGGTATCGTTAAACTTGTTCGAAATCTTATCCGTTGGAAGCTTAAGATCGATGATAGGATATCTCTCATATTCTGTAACAGTACCATCCAGATTTGTGATGTTTGCAGGAATTGTGTCAATGGTACTCATAGGAAGGCAGAGAGATGGAAATATCGAGTTATATCCTTCGATAGGATAACGGGTGATATAGACATACTTATCAGATAGGGTATTGACAGCTGCCTGATAGAAAAGATCTGTCCAGGTCATAGGACGATTTAGTATCGTCGATGCCTCTGGAGAACCAGGCCTTAGTGACTTAAACTGACCCGCCATATGGATTGGAATTTCTGCTCCATCCACAGTCTTGATCGTAATAAGTTCAAAACGAGTGGCATGAGAGTTTTTAAACCGGTTAATCTTCTTTTCCATGTAGCTGGTTGTAAATCTTTCAAGCTGGTCGGTGATACGAACGCTATCGACCATTTTATATTCTCCGTCGATGAGTTTATATACCGGATATTCTGTCCGGTTTCTAAAGTTATCAGCGAAGAACTGCAGGCAGTATCTCATAATAAAGTCATAGCCAACGATAAGGCATTTGGCTAGAGGAATCCCCGAGTGGAACATGTCGATGGGATTATCCTCCGGCTTTTGGAATCCTCTGAAAGAAGGAACCGAAATAACATCTCGAGATCCCCTGTCGATAGATTTTCCAAGGATTGCCTTATGAAAGAACCCATGTTTTTTCTCCAGGAGAGATTGTCCATACTTACGAATGGAAACTAGTTCGTTCTGGAGATTAAATTTAACCGCATAGTTGAAGAATCCAAATGCGCTGTCCTTGAGGCTATTCGCATAGCGAATGATCGTATTATAGTGGACATCGAGATCAGGTAGTACGTGGGTACTACCATTTTTATCCACATCACGATACTTAATTGGAATTACTAGCCATTTACTGATGATACAATCCTGTGGCTTGAAATCCTTAAGGAGTTTGATCCTATCTCTACGGGTTAGAGAATTGGATTCCTTGTATTTCATTTTTGGAAAGACAGAGATTAGCCAGTCGATACCGTTGTTCATCCTGTCGTAGTCTCTATCTTCCTTATCAAGCTCCACAAGATAGCCATTCTGGTCTAGGGTCCAAGAGCCCTCGCCGGATGCACATTTTTTGAACTTCTTTGGCATGAGATTGTCGAGAATTTCAAATATAAAGGGATGAAAGAATTTTCCATTGAGATCAATATAGGCAAATTGCCTATTTTGCTCATCCGGAGTTCTTCCAAAAATCAGAGGAGAAAAGAGTCCGCCATCGGTCGGAATATTTCCAGAAAAGGAGATCGGATCCGTAACGGGCTTCAGATTAGAGTTCATGATGATTCTATCTGTGATAAGATCAACTTCCATAGGAGCGTTTGGATCCAGAGATTTGGAACCAACGTTTTTAGCTTTGATCTCATGAAGAAGTTCATCTTCTGCTGCTTCTGTGGCCGCATGGAAAATACCATTTTGCAGAAGAAGTTGAGAAAGATTGATAGACATCGATGATTCTCACCTCCAAAAAAATAAGGAAATTATCTATTCTTAGGAATTAGGGAAATGTTTTTTGACCTAATTTTCGAGATTTACGATAAAAAAATGAAGAGTGCGACCTGATTGTCGCACTCTTCATTTTTATTAAAGTCTTCACTCTCCGAAGTCATAGATATCCATGCAATCCTGAATTAGCTTCTGAGTATCATTGAACCCCTGGTGTTGGTAAGTGCCGTCAGAAAGCATCTGATAGTGGTCATTGGATAGGTCAAGTTGGATATCTAAAAGTCTTTTCAGCATGTGTTTACTCTTGAGGTCGGTAACTCTTGCGAGAATTTCGATTCGATGATCAAGATTTCTAGTTCGAAGATCCGCTGATCCGATATATACGGAACTCCATGACAGCTCTTTACCGAACCAGAAAATTCTAGAGTGCTCCAGATATCTTCCTATCACACTGATGATGCGGGTATTCTTGAGGTTGGATGTGGTCAAGCAGCATATACCCCTGACGATCAGATCTATCCGAACTCCAGCTCTGTCACACTCTATGATCTTATCTATGATATCATGATCATCGAGGCCATTAATCTTTAGACAAATATACCCATCCTTACCAAGATCCCTTTCCTTGTCCATCAGCCTAAGAAGATGCGGTTTGATCTTGTTCGGACCAGACAGAACAAACGTAAGACTGCCGTTCTCAATACCGGAGCATAGATTGGTGAAGAGGGTTTTGAGCTCATCTCCCATCCCAAGCATCTTACCCGATAATTTGGGTTCGCTTTTGATATAGAGAAGATCGCTGTAGAGTTCGGCAGTTTTTTCATTGAAATTTCCAGTTCCCACAGCACTGACGGTCCAATTTTGTCCCTCAATCAAACACATCTTTCCATGTACCTTATAGTCTGGAAGACCATAGAATACTTTACAACCACTCTTCTCAAAGTATTCGCTATAGTCCACATTCGAGGATTCATTGAACCTGGCTCTGAGTTCTAAAAGACAGATAACCTCTTTTCCTCTAGACGCGGCGTATGCAAGAGCTGCTGCAATTCGACTGTTCTGTGCCATGCGATAGAGAGTTATTTTAATCGATATGCAGTCGTGTCTATTGGAAGCTTCATAGATCAGATTGATCAGCGTATTCATGGAATCATACGGGAAATGGAGCATGAGAGTCTTTGGATAGTCGGATCCTTCTTCCTTTCTAACACCGTAGATCAGATCGAATAGAAGGTTGTTGTGCCTAGAAAGCCGCTTCTCACGGTTGATATGTTCCCAAGGTTCATTTATCAATGGTAGAAGCTTCTCGGCATTTGGATCTCTAATGAGCTTGGAAAAGTCGATATTAAATGGTATTTTTGAGATAGACATGCCTTTTTCGGTAAGATTAAACCGGTTGAGAAGAAAACTGTACGTTGCCGCGTCAAAACTACAAGGTTCCCCGGTAGGAATAACTTCCAGACAAATTGGCCGCATGAATTTTCGATGATGGACCATCTTTTTGATGAATTTTTGAAATCTTTCATTCCCCTTGCAGATTTCGGAAGAAAGCATGATATCCGCATTACGGAGAATCCTGAACTGATAGATCGCATTGACAGTATAGTTCTTAAAGATTCTGTGAACAAACTGGGTGATAAAAAGAGGTGCATCTGCAATTGTCTGGATTAGAGTGGATTCTTTCGCCATGAAATTAAAGAAGGTGGGAAGTCTTGTGAGATCAATGATGCCAAAGAAATCTTTTTTATTCGAAAGATGGGCGATGAGATAGGTTTTTCCACTATCGATAAACGGCATGGGATCGTCTTTTCGAATCACGAATATGTCCAGAAGAGTTCTGAGCTTTTGATAATAGTTTTCAAAACCCTCAAGATCTCCGAATCGATCTGTGGGCTGAAGAACCGTGATTGAAGGTCTAGGACTTCCAATCGGAACACTGAGAGGACCTATGGCAGAAATGATTTTATTATAGAAATAACATGCGTCTTCCTGCTGCTCAGAAATCTCATTGGTAATCTCCATAAGAAGCTGATCTCTTGTCTCTCCATTGATAGGATCAGTGTAATCTGGATTGATCTTTTTCTTATGAATGAGCGCGCCAACCCGAACTTGGATAAATTCATCCAGATTGGATCTCCAAATTCCAATAAATTTCAATCTCTCAAGAGGAGGATTGGATGATCTGTCGGCTTCCTGGAGAATTCTGCTGTTAAAAGCTAACCATGAAAGTTCTTTGTTGATATAGTTTTTAGAATCCATGTCTGTTATCTCCTTTCAAACTAAAAATATATCAATATAAACTTTATTTGGATATGGACACCAGCCGCAGCGCTGGTGGCGAAGTGGCCGGCATAGCCATTGTAGTACACATTAGTGAAACTCACCGAAGTTAAATATAGACGAACGCCATACGGGTAGCCGGCGGTGGTGTTGCTGGCAGGGCCATTGTTGTGCACACCAGCGAAACTCGCCGAAATTAGATGCAGACGAACACCACGCGTGATGTCGGCGTCGGTGCTAGCGGCAAAGCCAAAACTGCGCACATGAGCGAAACTCACCGAAATTTTTATTTTCTTCTTTCTAAAACTGAACTGACACCAAACGCGGTGCTGATGAAGTAGTTACTGGCATCTCCATTGCGGTGCACATGAGCGAAACTCCCCGAAGTCTTTTATTTTTCTTTCTAAAAACTGGATGGACACCATTCGTGAGGATGGAGTCGCCGCCGGCGGCATCACCAAGGCCGTACACACGAGCAAAACGCGCCGAAGTCATAATATGGAACTGACACCATGTGTAACGCGGGCACTGTTGTCGCCAGCAAGGCCAATGTTGCCCACACGAGCGAAACTCACCGAAGTCACGATATGAAATGGATACCACCCTTGTAATTAGCGTCAGACTGATAGGCAGCAATAGAGTTGGTTACAATAGTGAAACTCGTTGACGAATACCAAACATGTTGTGTGCACTGTAGAGGCTAGCATCACCATTACGACCCACACAAGCGAAACTCGTCGAAAAATAAATGGGCACCAAACGCGGTGTAGGAGGGGCTGGCGTTGTGGGCATGACCATTGCCGTTTACACAAGCGAAACCCGCCGAAATTAAATATAGATGGACACCAGGCGCGTGGGAGGCACCGTCGGCGTCGGCAAGGTCATAGTTGCGCACACGAGCGAAATACGCCGAAGTTAAATATAAAGGGCACCATCCGGGTAGCTGGAGCGGTGGGTGGTGGCAAGGCCACTGAGGGTCACATAAACGAAACTCACCGAAGTTTTATTTTTTCTTTTTAAAAACTGGATAGACACCACCCGTGCTGGAGGCGGCGGTGAGGCTGCGGGCAACACCATAGCTGTTCACATCAGCGAAATTCACCGAAGTCACATCATTTAAAAACATGAGAAATAGAAGCTGTGAGGATGTCTCACAGCTTCTATATGTGGTTATTCGTATACTATTTCACCGCTGATAAACGGTTTATTTGAGTTTCTACGAAGTATAATCATTCGAACTTTATAGTCTCGTAGATCTACAAATGGAACGATCAGGACTCCAGTAGAAAGTTCGTATGCAGAAATATTATCATTGATACGATTCACATTGATGATCTGGATATCTTTTTTATTCGCGGAATTGAACTTATCCATGAACAGTCTCTGCGACCAGACATCAAATTGAATATATCGATTGAGAGCAATGAAGTTATAGAGTGCGTTTAGATCAAACGTTGGTTTTTCATCTCTGAGTTTAGCTCCCACACCAGCATCTCTCAGCATCTGATTGACAGTCGATTCATCTTGCTCATCAATGGTTAGATCGTGCCATTCAGATTCAATGACCGGAGTATAGGATTCAATTGTACGTGCTATGAAAGCTTCAAATGCACTCTCATCCATCTCCTCGTCAAAATTAGAAAGATGCCCATAGAAATCCATCAGATTTTCCAGTGTCTCCTTTGATGGATTTTGATAATTGATTTCTGCAAGCCGATAGTATTTTATCACAGGATTGTCAAATCCATCGGCGGTGTTTAGAAGAAGTTCATGAATCGATCGGGTTTGATCCGGAGAATAGGTCGCAAGTTCATGATTGGTGAGAATCTGTTCAAGATTCTCTATGAGTAGGAGCTGAAGTTCGTGCTCCCTATTTCGAGTTTCATCGGCTCCATATTCGGTTATGGTACCTTCATAGGGCACAATCGGCGCAATGTTTGTCATCACACTCTCAGAAGATTCAGTTTCAGATCTACTGAGATTTACAAGCTGCCTAGAGATGAGCTTCTCAATAGCATCATATTCTCGTTGATAGGTATTCTCATCGAATTCATTCGGAAGATCAACTCTGAGGAGTTTTTTATAAAACTGAATAAGATCCGATTTCTTAAGCTGACGATGAGCTTCCGGATAGCGTAGTATGAACGCACCTATTTGAAGGAACTTCATTAGACTATTCTTTTTTGCGATATCGTCAACTTCTTTTTCATAGCCGTGGGTCATGGCAATGTATGGTCCGTATAGATATAGAAAACAGTTTGAAACGCTCTCGTACGCGTTCTCATAGAATCCGTCGAGTCGTTCTCTGATATGATAGGATAGGGAACTCATGTGAATTCTCCTTTCATTTGATTTCTAGAATTCTTAGGGAAATGTTTTTTGGCTGCGGAACTTTCCTATAATTTAAGCGCACTCAAACCAAAATTAAAGAAGGTGATTCTCCATGGATCTCGAGTCGATTAAACTTAAAAATGTGCTATACTACATGGAATCCTTTATCATCAACTGTGGAAAACTCACATTTGAAGTACCGAGGACCATGATTGGAGCATTTAATGTTGATAAACAGTTTGAAGATATGATCTATCCTCTATACTATGTGTCTGCACAGGTTCCTCTTTGGGTCTACGAAGCCATCACAAAAGACCCTAGAAACCTATATGTGACGATGCATTTACAGTACACTCTTGTTGATGATGTAAATAAGGCATTGGCTGGTAATTGCCAGTTGATGACAGAGATAAAAGGTAGATTTCTAGCATACATTCCCTATAGCACACAGCCAGCAGATGCCGCGCATCAGAATAGTATTGCGAAGGAATCAAAGACCTATAACCAGACCTATGAGTATAACGAGGGTGTTCTACTAGAGATGGCTCTCTACAATGAAGCTGCATATAAGGCGTCGTTTAACATGAATAATATGGTCCTGTCTGGTGTTAATTTGACAGATATCATGGGATATCTGATCAATGTGAATGGGATTAAAAATGTGCTCCTAGATAAGCCAGATGGCAGTAGATCATTCTCTCAATTCTTTATTCTTCCACAGAGCGGGATAAAGAACATTTTGCGCGTGACAGACGAGTTTAAGTTCCATCAATCGGGTTCGATCGTATTCTTTGATCTGGTAGATGGCTACATCATTAACAAAAAAATCGGATGTCGTGTTTGGAAGAATAATGAGCATAAATGTGTCTATGTGATGACGCTTTCACAGTTTAGTGATGGTATGGATAAGTTTACCGGCATCTATATCGATAATGATGCGAAAACCACACTAATCGCAATTTCAGAAGACTCGTTTAATGTTCAAAAACCAGATAGTTCTCCACTTCTGAGAGAGCAGCCAAATATGGACTTCCTGACGTTCACAACCGCAAATGGACTTCTAAACCTATTTACTCCAAATAAAGAGTTTCAGTTTACAGTGGATGACACGGCATCAAATAAGTATAATGGTAAGTATCGGATATATAGCATGACTATGACCGCATCTCAAAGAGGAGAATTTCTCGATCCGGTATTTACTGTGCGTCTAAGAAAATAAAAAAGAACCAGAGACTAGAATCAAATCTAGTCTCTGGTCTTGTTTTTTACCCTACGACGATCTTCATTCCACGTTTAATCTGATCCTTCTTCACTCCGGTAAGCGAAATACCTATAGGAGTATTAGGTTCAGCTTTTTGGAGAATCTTATGATATGAATCGATCTGAGAAATTGTACCAGAACCGATTTTAGATTTTCCGTCAAATAGGTTAAATCTCGAACCGATCTGAATTTCTCCATCGGCTTTCCCGGTAGCAACGAGTCTAGCCTTTGCGCCAAACCCGACGGTGAAAACATCTTCAACAATGAATGTCGATTCTGTTGTTGGGATCATGTAATCTTGAATTTTCATAAATCAACCTTCGTAGTCAGCGGCCTGTGGAGGCAGCTTCACAAAGAGATGGTAGTTTGACTTGTTGAAAGTTTTCTTCTCGAGAGTAGCTTTGCGATAGGTCTGAAGTTCTGTCTTCATGAGATCGATCGTATCCTGCCATCTCCGAACGAGAGCCGGATCGGGAGAGATTGCTTCTTCAAAGAGATTGATCCTTTCCAGAAGATTGTAGATCAGATCCAGAACGAAAATCCGATCGGAATGGTTCTGAATGTTATCAACCTCAACGGCAATCGCATCAATCTCATACTGAGAAGGAAGGATCGCCTTAACCTTTTTACGCTTGTTGAGAACAGATTCGAGAGTTGCTTCGGCTCCCTTTCGATAGAAGTCAACAAGCTTAAAGAATCTGGCGGTCTCTAGAGCATTCTCGATAAGATCATAGTTCACAAGGAAATCAGGATCCGTAACGATCTCTAGAGTAGCCTCGATTGCGACACCGTTATACTTCTCACGAAGGTTAAATCCGATCTTATCGATGGCAAAGATTGCCACAGCTTTGATGTAGTTAGATTTATTTTTGACGGCCTGGAAAAACAGTTCATCTTTCAAAGTCTCTCGACGCTTATAGACATCGACCACGTTGCGATTGCACCATTCCACAGACGAGTTTACTTCAGCATACTGACGATTCTCATCCGTGTTTACACTGCCAACGTTTCGAATGATCTTATCCAGAGCGTTGAGAAGATCTTCACCGTAGCCAAAATCTGCAACGGTCCGATCCGCAACAATCTCCACATGGAGTTCATTCTTTCCATTAATCCACCGTCTCTGCGAGCAGGCAATGGACAAAGGAAGCATGTAGATCATATACATCGCCTTCTGTGTGGCCTTATCAGCCAACTTTAGACGAGTCTGGTTTTCTTTAAATGCGCGATAGAAGATCTCAACCGGAGTTTCACTATAGATCACATGGCCGATTTCATGAATAAGCATGGCAACCAGTTCTCTAGGAGTAAAGCTAATCCCATTGCGATCAAAGCACGCACTGTCCAATTCAAGATTCCATTCGGGAATCTTTTTCCAGATTTTGATCAGATCCTGATAGCGAATGAGTTTGGAATCTACGTCTTCGGTGGCTGCAAGACGATTACACACGCTAGCATTCTCATTTAGACTGGGGAATACTCGCATTCCAAAGAACTCGGCATTTGTATTTGTCTTTGTGATTTCAACGTTGAATTTTTTCCTCCCACCTTCAAACGGAAGACTGGAGAGGGCAATTCCTATATTTTTACAGAGCTTATCCTGCTTGATCTTTCCCTTTAGAAAGTCGGTAAAGGACTGCTCCAGAAGAGACAGAGCTTTCTCCTCCAATTTGTTTGCACATCCTTTCAAATGAAATGGATTGATTCTATGAATTTAATCCAATGTTTCCGGGGTTTGAAGACAAAAAAAGAAGTGGTGGAGCGCAAGATGACTCCATCACTTCTCTATCTCAGAAAAGATTTCCAATTGCACCGATCAGGTTTTTGACGAAATTAAGCCACTTGGGAACGGACGTGATCGTAAGATCTGTACGAAGCATCTCACCAAACGTACCGGCATTGGATTCGAGAACTTTAAGGATTAGCATTGCATCATGCTCAGGAATTTCAATAACAACGTCTCCGGATTTCGGAAGACGAACGCCCTTTACCGGAATACTGGACTGGCTGTCGAATATCTTATTGAAGTTCGTGATGATGTCTCCATTTTTAGTATTTCCAACAATACGACGAATCTTTTTAAATTCATCGGGGGAAACGATAAGTCTCATCTGGCAACTTTCCTCCAAATTATTTTTATTGAGATTAACATTCGGTTAATCCCAGAGCTAAAAATTACGCTATATGAAAAGAAAGGTTGGTGTAAACCTCTATGCCCAAACCTCAAGAGGTATTTCTTCATGTCCTGATCAAGGATCGGGCCTGGCTTTCGCCGATTGGTATCATGGGACCGGTTATCCAGCCCTTGAAGGTTAACAAGAAGGATGTGGTCAAAATGATCATGTCCGGATGTAACATCTATGAGTACCTGCTCGACAGCAAACAGACCATCAAGCTTACCGTCCATAACATCATGGATGATGACAAACGCCATGCAGACTTTCTAAAGGCGATCAACACTCCTCAGGAAACAGAGTTCTTTTCTCTCGGTGACGATGAGGAGGATGAAGCCGTCGAGGAAGAAGAATCCACAGAGGAAGCTGCTGTGGAGCTGGATCATGGAACCTATACAGTGGATCTACCTACCCGGGAGCCTAAACCGTTTTCGGCTGTAGATTTTGAGTTCGAGTTCAATGATGATGGAACCGTGAACGAAAAGAACATTCCCTGGAATAGGTTCTCCAGTAAAGAGGAGCGTAAGGCTCTTCGTGCTAGGATCAATGAAATCAATTCAGCTCGGAGAGCTGATTGATCTATCATCCTTTCTTAAAGATACAGCTAGACGCACTGTGTCTAGCTGTATCTTTTATGCCCTGTTGATATGGATTTGAATTTCAGAATTCCATACTTCCCCTTTACTGCGGTCAAAACCTGTCCTCTCATTGAATTTGACAGTGTGTAGATCACTCTACAGTTATCGTATTTACGAAAATCACCGTCAAGGATGATGTATTTAGACGCTGCAGCGAGATCCAGGTCCAGTTTCAGATGGTCCATCGGACTCACAATCTGATTTGGATCTGAGATTAGATCTCGATGGTTGTTAAACTGATAGATGAGCTCAAAATCTGGATTATCACAAAGATCTTTGATAAATCCAGTAACGATGGGATCTTCATTGGCTGGATCGTCAAAATAGTGATCATGAAAGTTGATTGCACGCTTGAGTTCACCGTTCATCCGATACCATTTACCATTGAAAATCTCCTCGTTCTCAAGCTCATTTTCCATTGGTTGACAGTAGAAGATTTTCATAGGACCACCTTCGACACGTACATTTTCTGCTCCGGGGTAACGATCAGACGAACACACTTACTATCCCTATTGAAGTAACTCGACTCCAAAGATCTTCCCTGGTACCACTCACAGATCAGACCATAGTTACACTCACTGGCGATCTGTTTGATCACATTGAGATAGGAATCGAGATAGAAGGTATAATTGGGATCGTTAAGTTTGGAGATCAAAATGTCCACAGGATCAACGATTTCAATTTCTCCGTTGTAGTGAGCTTTGAGAATGTCCTCAACAATCGGTTGAAAATCTGGGGCATTGTAACCCCTATTTTTCGAAACGAGATTTGAAAGTGCTACTCTCATCGAAGGATAGTCAAGATTACACCAACGAGTCCATGCGATGCCATTGATTGCATTATTGGTTGCAACTTCGGCTAGGGCAGTCAGTGGAGGAATGCATATTATTTTCATGATGGGTCTCCTTTCTACAGCTTTAGATCATAGTGATATTCCTGGATTCTATTCTTTGGAACACCAAAATCCTTCTCTCCCGCATATCCGTTCCTATGGACAATGACCCTATCTAACCAAAGGCCCAGATTACCTTTTTTCAATCCTCTCAGATGATCCAGATCCGTTTTATCCGCATCAGAATAGATATGTAGATTGATGTCAGTGGTTACCCCCATATATATCAAATATTTGAGGATTGTGCTAAATCCATATCCACAGGACGCGAAAAATAGGGAGTTCTGTGTGTCGGTATGTTCAAAATTTCGATATACCGATAAAATGTCGAACGTTCCCTCCGAGATGTGAACATCTATAGGATCATTATAGAGAAGATCAAATTGATTCTTTAGCCCGTAGAACGTATTCGGAGACTGGTTCATCAGGTCTATGGTTATCTTATAATATCTGCCAAAGAATCCATGTTGATCTGGAGTGAAATCTCGCATCGTAAGCTTGTTGTTATTTGAAGATAGAAATCCGAGATAGTTTTGTTCAAACTCCTTCAGAGAACGAATTGGAAGATTGATCGAAGCTCCGTTATTCTCTTTCGAAAGTTTTATTCCGTTGAATCTCATGAACTCCACAATTGAAAGAACGATCTTATACTCCGCACATTCTTCATATGTGAGGTTTATACCAAGTCGCTGATTTATATAATCGAGTTTTTGAGCATTTTCTGCCGTATCGTTTGGAACCGGAACCTTAAAACGTTTCACCCGATCTTTAAAGTACGCACTATTGCTACCAAAGCGGTTTACAAGCTGTATGCCAGAAGAAAGATCTCCATTCACATATAGACCGAGATCTTCTAATGTTTGTATGGTGAGTACACCAGAATCATTACAACGTAGACATCGATAGATCATGGGTGCGGAAGACTGTTCATCAATACGAATGGAGAAGTGACCGTGATTTGCGGTTCTGCTATCTCCACAGTATGGACATCTAACAACCCAGTTTCTAAGATTTGAACTTGGTTTGCATACCGGTAGTGTCTTGAGTAGTTCTACAACCGAATGCTTAACTTGCACAATATCGATTGACATATCTAATCTCCATTAGAATTTTCTGGCCTATACAAGATTTCCTGATCGAGTGTTTTCTCAAATTCTTCCACTGTCATAACCGGACCAACATGAATCTTTGCAGCCTTAAAACAGGGAAGGGATCCATTTCCAAAATCTACAAGACCACGCTCAGTTTGTGGATACCATGGATAACCAGTTAACGGAAATACTTCACGAATATAATTCCCATAGCCCTTAAAATACGGATAGTACTTTTCTTCAAAGAAGTACAGACCTGCCGGATATTCAGGATCTCTTAAAATCATACTCGCATTAGGATCGGTAATGATTGCTTCACCTTCCGGAATAGTTATCCAACAGGATTCTTCGCTTCCTTCATCGAACATGTGCTCCGGAATATTATCATATTTTACAAAGTCGAAGATTTGATTTCTTCTCTGAAACATTTTGAAATATCTCATAGTATTCTCCCTCCTTAGCATTATAATAATATATCATCGAAAGAGAAATTTCGAACTTGTATTAGATGGACACCACGCGCGTCATAGGCGCGGTTGCTGGTGACATTGCCACCGCTGTACACAATAGCGAAACGCTCCGAAGTCACGATATTTTACGAACTTAATACTATAGCATAATGATCGACACCATACGTACCGCTAGCATTATATCGATCAGCAAAAGAAAATGGATGCATGAGAGCGAAACTCGCCGAAGAAACAAAAAACAGACACCACGTTCGGCGCTAGCGTCGGAGTAGTTGGCATTGCCACGGGCGTTCACATTAACGAAACTCGCCGAAGTCTTTTAATTTCTTCTTTCTAAAACGGGACGGACACCAAGCGTGGTGTGGGTGCCGTTATGGCCGGCATTACCATAGTATCCCACATAAGCTAAACTCGCCGAAATAAAAACATTTTCCTAAGATAACACTCCACTCTTAGGAAAGGAGAATAATATACCTATGCCACTTTACAATACTTCAGAGCTACTAGAGGTTATTAAATCCGACATTGGTATCAAGGATGTTCCTTTACCTGTTGATGATAAAGAACTGCTCAGGCGATTCGAACTCTCCACTCTCCGTGAATTTTCCGTTCGATACCCTGTTATTCGAGAGGTTTGGGTAACTTCAGACGACGTTGTTGATATGAGTCAGAGATCTACAAGTGGATCCCTTACATATGTAATTCCAGAAAAGTTCTGGCAAGGAACTGAAATTCTTGATGTTCTTGGGCTACTTCCTGGAGGATATGGTTCAGAAGCAAACATGTACATGCCGAATGTTGTACTTGGTAGTGCAGACATGCTAATCGAATCTATTGCCGATATTAAAATGGCTGCATCTTTGGGACAAATGATGACCCATGCTCCAACTCATAGATTTGATCCTCCGGATAGAGTTACAGTATTCAATGGATGGGCGTCTGGATCATATCGAGTAGAACTAGCTCTTAGGCATGACCTAAGTCTAGCTACAATTCCTGCTGGAGCATTTACCAATCTAAGGCAACTTGCAGTACTAGATATGAAATCCTATCTCTACAAAAAGATGAAGAGACTGACTAATTTGGATACTGGAATCGGTTCTATCGATCTGAAGATCGACGACTGGGAATCAGCGGAGAGAGAAATGCAAGATCTTCTTCGTGATTGGGACGATACCGTCGAACTTGGACTTGGTAGAATCAACTATTTCTAATAAGATAAATTATAGGGACTGTAGTATACTACAGTCCCTATAATTTCTTTATATATTAAAAAGCCGTAAAATATCGTGACTTCGGAGCGTTTCGCTCTTGTGGGCAACGTTGGCCTTGCCGCCACCAACAACGCCCGCGACAGCGCGACTGGTGTCTATCTATATTTAACTTCGGTGTGGTTCGCTCACGTGTACTACAATGGCTATTCCGGCGCTCTCCGCGCCGACGACATATATGGTGTCCATCCGTCTTTTAAAATGAGTAGCTGCAAAATTATTTTTATTCCTTCGGCGTATTTCGCTAGTGTGAACGCCTATGGTAATGCCAACTTCACCGACGCTAACTCCACGCGTGGTGTCCATTTCATATCGTGACTTCGGCGAGTTTCGCTCATGTGGGCACCATTGGCCGTGCAGACTCCTACGGTGCCGACCTCCCGAATGGTGTCTGTCCCGTTTTATTTTAGAAAGAGGAAATTAAAAAAATCTTCGGTGAGTTTCGCTTATGTGCGCGTCACTGGCCTTGCATACGACTACAACACCGACAACACGAGTGGTGTCCATTCCATATCGTGACTTCGGTGTATTTCGCTAGTGTGGCCGATCGTGGCCTTGCCCACTACGCCTATGCCCACGCCGCGACTGGTGTTCATTTCATTTTAAAAAGAAGAAATTAAAGAACTTCGGCGAGATTCACTGATGTGAGTAACAATGGTGGTCCCAGCACTAATAACGCCGGCGCCACACATGGTGTCCATCTATATCTATTTTCGGTGAGTTTCGCTTGTGTGCTCGCCAGTGGCTCTGCCGACACCAATCGTGCCATCAATACGCCCGGTGTCCAATTTATATCGTGACTTCGGTGGGTTTCGCTTTTGTGAACACCTTTGGCATTGCCCTCTACTACAGCGCCGGCGCCGCGCGTGGTGTCTGTCTATATTCAATTTCGGCGGGTTTTGCTGATGTGGCCAGCAATGACAATGCCCACGGCCACAACGCCAGCAACACGCATGGTGTCCGCTAATTCTCTTAAAATAAGTAGTTGAAAAACTATTTTTTATTCCTTCGGTGAGTTTCGCTCATGTAGACTACAGTGGTCATGCCGACAACGAAGGAGCCATCGGCACGCGTGGTGTTTGTTTACGTTTAATTTCGGCGAGACTCGCTCTTGTACATGATCTTGGCATTGCCATCGGTGGTAACGCTGTCACACCATTTGGTGTCCGTTTCATTTTTTGATAAGTTTAGCTATATGAATTCGAGATACCTAAAAACTAAAACATCCAAGATCCAATCAGCATTTAATCTGACTAGATCTTGGATGATAATATATCTATCTGATGAATGTAATTAACGTAGAACTTGGGAATCACTTCCTTCATCAAGAAAACGTCAATTCTCATTCTAGTAGACGATCTTAAGAATTCTTCCGGCGAGAGCCTGTTCGGTTTTATGATGCTCAGCTAGCTGAGCCTTCAAATCCGCGGAGTTGATAACATCTGTGGAATCGAGTGCATCGGCGATACCAGATACGATTGTAGAAAGCGACTGACAGAACTCGAAGTTTACCTGGCTTAGTTCTATCAAACTACTTAGCTGACGATCAAGCTTAGATAGTTTTTCAACCTGCTCACTGATGGTTGAAAAATCTCTTTTCAAGTCTTCAAAGGAATCTTCGATCTTCTTGAAATGTGCGTCAAGTTCTTTCTTCTGTCGCTGTTCTTCTTGGTTACGCATCTCTGCTAACTCTTTACTAAGCTTGGTATACTCCTCGACCTTTTTATTGGCCTTTGTCTGGCGTAGACCAATGAATGCAAGAATTATTGGAGTGATGCATGCGATAATTCCTTCCAGAATCTTTAGAAAGCTGACTCCTTCTGTCATCGAACGTTCTCCCTCCTTTCTTACAGAATAAGAAATTCATCGGGCTGGATATTTTGGATAAATATCCATCTTTAACACTTTAATCTGATGTTTCATTATCGTCGAGATGAAGGAGTTTCTTCTTCTGGTCAAGATAGCGTTTCCTATTTGCGTTCTTTGCGCGGTTTCTCGCTCCATAGCGCTGTCTTGCAGCCTTCTGTTTATTTTCTCTAACGATGGGATCTGAAGTTGAAACAGAATATTCTTCCGCCTCAATTGAATCCTCATCCATTTCGATAAAATAATCCTCTAGATTCATATCGATTATCCTTTCCAGGGACGATCATCCGGAATAAAATAGATTGTAAGGTCCGTTAGCTGTCCATCGGACCGCTTCGTATATTCAATACGATCGACATTACAGAGATTAATGCCCATCATGTTCGGGATTGCTTCCAACGGAAGTGGAGATTTGGATGAAATGGACGCCCATTCTTTCGGATCAGTTTTTCCACTAACCCTAACATAGTATTTTTCAAGATTCATCGATAACCCTCCGGATATAAAAAATAAATAGGATAGGATGAAGGCCCTATCCTATTTATTTTTCTGTTAGAGAGAAACGAGATTACTTGGATGCTCAAGTGTGGATGATACCTGGAAACTCTGAATGCCAACACTTTTAAGGAGAGGAATTCCGAGAGACATGGCCTGATTGATCACAGACTCTATGTCATAGAGAGCTGTAATGAACTCTGGAATCTCATAGTCGGCATTCTTCGGTACGGCGATCGATGATAGGTTCATATGCTGGATTGCTGGGTTTGAGTTGCAGTATATTGTCCTGTAAAGTCTTTCATAGGCTTCTGGATACTCATCTCTATACCAGGCGATTCTCCTATTTGAATCTACCGGAGGTTTGGCCACTCTAGCAGCGGTCATTCCATTGATGGAAGCTCCTCCATTTTTCATCGCCGGTGGGAGAGACCAGGTAAGAGATTTAATAGGAATGATGTTGATATCGATCGGAAGCTCTAGCTGTTTGTCTGGCATAAGAGCGTTCCATAGCATGGTAGCGGTGATTCCCTGTACACTGTAAGGATTCTTATAGTGCTCAGGTTTCTTGACATTTGCCTGCTTGAAGAAATCCATGTTTCCATCTGCAATTTCCTTCTCCATGAGATCTTTAAATCCGAGAAAACGGAGAAAGATTTTGGTGGGATCTATTTCCTTTGGACGTAGGATCTCTTCCATGCAAAGATCTGTGTAAAATTTTCTGACAAACGGTTTTGTCCCGTTCTTAATGAAATCATATCCCTTAATCTCAGGAAGTCCAGACTCGCCTGTATCGAGATCATAGAGCTTCTGACCTTCCTGGAGCATCGCAAGGGATACATAGCGCTTCTTCTTATCCGCAAACATGATTCGTGAAAAGAAGAATTCATTTTTCATCGATAGAAGCTTCGCATAGTCCGGTTCAATGTTGATTGAGTAACAGAGAGATTTCATCGCAGCATCGATCATTCGATTTACGATTGCAAGAGCAACGTTAGCTGCGGTAAACCCGAGATCATCTTCCGACATGTTTGCATCTTCCGGAGAACTAAAAACCTCTTTAGAGATAAATTTTGTAAACTCATCAAGAGACACAAACACGGAATCCGTATCGGTGTACAAAGATCTGCTCTTATCCAGATACATGGCTTTCTGAAGTCTATCGAAGATCGGATGATTATAGTGTACAAACAGATTGTACATGTCCCAGATGTCCTGGAGTATAGAGAGAATTCTCTTTCTAGATTCCGCTTTCTCCTCTTCTGTTGTTCCTCTTCCAAAGGACTCATCTTCACAGAAATGAAGAGGTCCATTCATCAGAATCAGAACTCTGATCTTTTCCTTCATGAAATCCAGTCTAGAAAATTCCATGAGATTATTCTTGTAGTACATTAGAAGAAGCTCTCCAGTAGGCATTCTGGAAAAGATTCTTTTTAAACTTTTTACCAGAGATTCTTCATAGCCAAAGATGCAGTGTTTAAGATATCTATCAACGCAGAGATCCTGCAGTTTTGATAGATCGATGTTCTTTGCAAACATGGATATCGCTTCATCACTAATACCGGAAGTGAGCATCCTATATTCTCTATCAATGGTATTGATCACATTGTAGATCTCAGCAGGATTTTCGAATGCCATATTATCTCCTAGGAAATTCTCTATGGCATTGATTGCAGATGTGATGATATGACGTCCCTGATTGGTAATGCATTCGGCAAGGAAGATATTAAACATTATAAATCCGGGATACCCCAAGCATCCGTAGAGAGAATTTACGATCAACTTCATTGCTAGCTGTTTAAGATCAGCTGCATACCATTCATCGCTACCCTTGGGATACTTTTTCCTTTCCTTTTTCGCTTCCTTGCGCTGTTTCATGACATGGAGAATGAATTCTATGAGAAGATTTTTCTTTTGGTCATGGGGTAAGAACAGACACCCACCACCGGCACAAATAAGACGATTATTCCGAATTAGTTCTATTAGCTGGAGTATCGTGACTCTGGAGATCTTCTGGTTATAATTATTAACCAAAATCAAACGCCTGTCATTAAGCGAGTTTTCAATACATTCGTCAAGATACTCTTCGATTCTCTTATCACCTATCTGATCTTTGCTATAGTGCAGGCGAATGACTTCTGTCATTTTCTCTTTCCATTCGGCAAGATAGGTAGAGTTTTTAAGGTCCATTAACATGTCCTCCGACGAAAAAGTCTGGATAATGAAGCAAGTTTATTACTCCATTATCCAGACGATTATAAAGATCATTTAATCATGAATGCTATTGCTGAAGTTATTAACATGATTCATTGCTACAATGTCATCATCAATGTGCATAATAAGTGTTGAATTTTCGCTAACATTATGGCCTTCACGATAGCAATCTTCAATCACACGATTGATGTTAGTGTTACCATGACACAGAATTCTTCTTCTAAAATGAAGGTAATCAATGTTTACAATTCTAGCCCATTCTGCATAGGTATAGACTAGGTAGGGAGGATCTGAATCTTTATTAAGCAGATAGGCAACGTAGACGTTAGAAGATTTATTATTCATTTGGACAATCTTATCTACCCAACGGCAATTAGCAGGTTCATAGTTCCCATCGTTGTCGATGCGGTCAATGGAAAGATCTTCAGCATAACCATGAGTCATAGCCCACTCTTGAAATCTTTTCAATCCGTCGATAGGATCTTTCCACTGATCACAGACTTCAATACCTCTACCACCGTAACTAGAATAAGATTTATGGTTTTTATCGTAGCAACGGTCGTTCATATTTTTCCAGATCACATAGATACGATCATGAGACATACCGTGCTTGGTGTGAACCTCTTTACTGTAGCATCCACAGCTAATAACCTGACCATGTTTCAGGCTACCATAGGTTACAACCTTTTCGTTTCCGCACCGGCAACGAGCCCGATACCATTTGTTATAGGCCCTATCGGTGTGGTCAAATGCGATGATTGTCATTCTTCCCCAGGTTTCTCCAATGTGCGAAAGATCTTTCTGGGAAACCTTATTAGACTGCAGACAGCCGCAGGATGTGGTATGGCCGATGCGCATGCTTGTGTAGGCAACTATAGCAGTATTACCGCAGTCGCACTGACATTTATAGATGTACCTACCAAACTGATCCTTGTGATCGTATTCTTTGATCACCAGTCTACAATAGCGTTCTCCGAGATGAATGTTCGGATCAATAGTTCTTCCCATTTCTAAATACCTCCTTGGTATAGTATTTAGATCTCCACATTTTATGCTTCACGGATCTGATATGGTCTATGGGAATATTTATATTAACTAAAAAATACATCAATAGAATATGAAATACACCAAAAAAGAAAACATGACCGGGAGAGGTGAAAATACCTCTCCCGGTCTTCTGAACCCGGATTAGACCCAATCCGGGCTCCAGAGGATGTAGACGTCATAGGTTCCCGTGATCTCATAACACTGAGCGTGAGTATCACAGTAGACATCAATATTCCCGTTCTTCATACCGCCTCTGTCCTCGACGATTCGAACCCCGATTCCTTCTATGTAAAGAACAGTTCCGAACGTGAGGCCATTAACGGCACAGGTTCTCCCCATCTTGACGTGGGACTGACTTGCCGTAACTCCATAGTTAGGGTCGTCGATGGTCTTCCCGCAGCAGCTGTAGCAAGCATCATATCCTGTGATGTATTTATTCCCGTAATATTCCAGCTTACTTATATCTCCATTCCAGTCAGAAAAGAAGTTATACAAATCATCCCATTTTTCATCTTTGGAGTTGTAGCTGGATTTGAGCACAGGAGCCGGAGCAGGAGTGATGACAGGTTCTTCAATAATTTCTTCTTCAGGTTCGATAGGTTCGATGCTTATTTCGGATTCTTCGGGCTGATTCCAGGGTCGAACATATCCCGTATTAAGGAGTGCCTGGTACTCTTCACGGGCTGCCTCATCAGCGGCTCTGGAAGTTTTGATCATGTTCTGAATCTCGGAATCTGTGAGGCTGATAAACGTTTCTTTCTTGGAAATATCAGAGGGCTCAATGCTGGAAGTAGAGGTTTCAACGGGAGTTTCAACGGGAGCTTCCATGATAACGGTTTCAGGTTCCTGCTGAGTGGGCTTCTGCTCGACGATAGCGTAAATGGTGCCGAGCATACAAATGCTGATAATGATGAGGCCGAAAATGATGGTTTCTTTGATGGATTTCATGGTTGGTTTTTCTCCTTCAAATTTATTTTTGAGACAGAATGGAAGCGCCTGTAGAACTTATGACGCTTATAGGCTGAGACGATAAAATACGCGTTATTTTTGAGTATGCTAAACAGTATGATAGTAGGGTATCAATATCGTTCGATCACGACAGTGAGTATCCTACCATCCCGAGATTCGGTCATTGAAAGCAGCTTTACATTTTCAGCGGCCTTTTTCTGACCTATCTCCAACGGCGGCATCTTTAGCTCGGAAGCGGTGAGCCGCCTCATGAATGCGGACCTGGATATACTTCCAGGTCCGTTTCTTTTGTCCGAATTGGAATTCTTGCTATAGTTAAAGATATTCGTCGTTTCAATCACTCCAGTGTATTGTGATTCCACCTTTAACCATTCCATCTCATAATAAAAATATATCAATACAAAAATCAAATCATACGGTTTTCATAGCTTAAAACAAGCGTTTAATATTTATCTAATCTACGTTATTCTAGTTTATGGAGGTTTTCATATCATGGGAATCATGGAAGATATCAAGAACTTCTCTCCTATGGATACCAGCGTGATCGGCAACCCTGCGGTTGAATCCGAGATCGTAATGAATGCTCTTCGGAGCGCCTGTGCCTCTGATGAGGAGTTTGCTGCTCTTCTGGAGTCTGCCGGCACCGAGATGGCACTATATGGACTACTTAGCGACGAAAACATTGCCACCGAAGTGGTGAAGAAGATTCAGGTAAACGACTGGAAGACTGCGAATTTTAATCGTATCTGTCGGCGTACTGCCATTCGTCTGGCAATGATCAACAACGATGCTCTGTATACCAAGTATCGTAAGTATCGCGATCTACTTCTCGAGGTCCGTGAAAAGATCTATGTGAAGTACCAGTCCAAGGCCAAGTCCGAGACCAGGCGCATTATCAAGAACGCTCGCAATAAGGCCGCCAGCATGAACAGCGCTGCCGGTAGGTCCATCACCGAGAAGATGGATCAGCAGATCGCTGAAGCGGAATCTAAGAAGTGAGTACAAAAAATATAGGACGTGTGGAATGAACCACACGTCCTATATTTTACAGTTTCAATAGCATGATATCTCCGCAGCACGCGATAAAAGTGGAGCCGATTTCTACTATATTTTCAATAGTGCTATCGAATTCAAGATTTTTACCAGAGCCTAACGAATCTCCAATTCGAATAGATATGCAGAAATCCATCATACTAATCCAGAGAACCACCTTTTCACTAAGTTGCTCAGTTGCAACAATTTTTTCACATAGAAGAGGATCATGGCCAGACAGTGCTCCAGATTCGATGAGATGATCTATCACATGGTTACGAGCTATCTTGAAACTCTCTAGGTTAGGGAAACGAGTTGTGAATGTGATCATAGCGGTTAGTTATGCTGAGGAGTCTCAATGGACATAAGCTGCACCACAAGATTACATTCCAGAGGATTTTTGTCGGCATCATCACCAAGAGAGATATGCAGATTGGGGTTTGGAAGTTTATATTGCTTAACCCCCGTTAATTCAGGAACTGTAGGATCACAAACAACGATGTCACTTTCAATGAAACCACGATTGCCAGCCAGCGCATTGCAGACGCTGTCCCGAAGAAAATAGGGATCCATTCCCTCCGGGCATTCGATTACGATGTTTACCATAACATGCCTTCTAGTCGTCTTCTGCAGTGAAACGCTTCTCGAAAGAGTTTTTCTCTTCCTTAGAATCGGTATCATCAGCAGCATCTTTCGTATCAGCATCTTCAGAGATAGCCTTTAGGAAATCAGCAAATTTAGAGGCCGAATCTTTTATGAGACGATTCTTTGTCCGGGTAAGATCGGAACCAAATTCGCTGATCCATCTCTTTAGGTCTTCATTGACATCTGCGCCAGTCGCTCCATACATCATAGAGATGGGAATTCTTTTTGCGATCTCTTCAAGGGTTTGAAAATTTCTTGCGGCCTCTCTCTTTAGCTCTTCACTGATATCTGCGGTAGTCGCTCCGTACATCATAGAGTCGGAAACTCTTTTTGCAGTCTCTTCAAGGGTTCGAAAACTTCTTGGAGCATTCAGATTGATATTCAGCTCCATGGACGCGAGTCTGGGATTCTGGGTAAGATTGCTTCCGATGATAATGCAGAGCTGATGATCATCCCTAAACTCATCGGAAATGCCAACGTAGTCTTCCTCAAGAAGGCCGGTGTTCACAAGAGCTTGTTGGAGATGATCCATGAGAGAATCGTAGTCAACACCCCTAGGGATGTTGATCTTTAACATGATTGCCATAGCGTGCTCCCTCCAATATCTAAGAGTTTCACATTAAAAATATATCAATAAAAGATAGGATAGAGATAAGTTTGACACTTATCTCTATCCTATCTATTTTTTAAAACTGAGAAAGAAGATCCTGGAATTCTCTCCGATACTTGGTCTCGGGAGCGACAATGATGCGCCCCTCCTTCGAACCAATCGTGAGGGCATTGAACTTGGGATCCAACGTTGCGCTCTCAAAGGCAACATCATAGTCTTCCACAATTCGCCTCACCTTATCAGAATTTTCCAGAACAAAGTCGCAGTATCCTTCCATTACGGTCTGGAACTGGGGCTTCGAAATGATGTTTTTGATCGGAAGCTCGGTATCAACATAGGCCTTTTCATGGGAAGGAAGATACACCCAGTCATAACAGACCATTCTCCCGGGTCCAAGCACCAGAGTAGAGCCATCCGCATTCTTACGCTGGGGGACTAGAGATCTGAGCGAAAAGGCTGGTTCTATTCCCTGCATAATCGACCTCTTCATCTTATGCCCAGGCCCATTCTCATCATCTAGGGTCTCAACGACACCGTGTAGCTCATTGGAATTGACCCAGTTGAGAGAGATGATCCTGTGGGAGGTTCTCATTGGATCGATGGAAAGAATTCTCTCGAGAGTAACCTTGCCATCCATGGGAACAGGGTGACCAGCTTCGCCAACGAAGCTCCCCCTACGGATAAGCTCCTGCACAGGCTTATCTTCAGACATGGTTCTGATATGATCAGCCTTCCATAGTCTACGATTACGATTAAAATCGTAGAAATCTTGGAGGCATGCGTGGAATCTCAGAAAATCAAGACCGTCCTTCTTTCCATCATCAAGAATTTCGATCTTCGAATTTTGAGGAGTGGTTTGTTCACAAACCACGTAGTAGTCATTATATCTGTCATCGTACATGTCGATAGGCATAATAACACATCCTTTCTTGGATTCATTCGATGTTCGTATTAAGAAAATTGTTCCAGTTCACTATATTTAGGGAGTTCAACAAACCCCTTAATACTAACAATCAATCCATATGAAGGATGGTGTATAAAGATTGATTCTAAATAAATATAGGATTTTACTATCTGCTCTGGAACTTGTTAAATCTATGAATGGACTTGCAAGTAATTGTAACGCTGCTGTCCACACCGGAAACTTTGAAGCGCTTGCAGATAGCTATCGTCCTCTTATCGAGAAACTTCCTCTTGATGGTGGAATTGAGCCCCTTGTCAACAGTCTTTCCTGGGCAATTTATACAGCACAGTCTGAAGCCAGTAATGGAATGAGCCTACTTACTCAACTGGCAAATCGATTTGTGCGTGAGTGCGATTCCATTATCATGGAGCCCAGCTCCGACTTTATTCTCTATATTTTCATTTCCACAGACAACCCTCTGGACTATCTAGCAAAGTTAAATCGTAGACAGAGACTCGAACTAGCCAGACGTATTGGCTGGTATTTTGACGATGTTGAATACGATGGAACCGAAAGAGAAACAGACGATTTTGACATCTATGTCGACGAGATGTGCACAAAGTTTGTAGAAGAGAAATCCTATCAAAAGATCATTGAAGAAATGCATCAATCTGTCGGATTTCATCATAGAACGATTGAAAGTCTCATTCGGTTCATTATCAACCTAATCCAGGGTGAAGATCGTCGGCTTCTTGTGAAAACGATCAATCGTACACGCATCGTTCTTGAAATGACAAAGGAAGAGGATTCTCTTCTGGATGAGCTCGTAGATGAGTTTGGAGATTCTCTGACCAGAACAGAACTTGGTTGGTTGCAAACATCGATATCTACAAACTTCAAAGTGTTCATCGAATCAACGCGTGGGTGTGAAGAGATTAAACTCCCGTGTATAGAGGTTGGCACGTTTATCTGGAATTTCGATTCAGATATGATCAATCTTGCAATGGCTATGGGAGAAGATGGAAGACTCGTACAGGATGTCATTGAAAGAACGATGGTTTTGACCATCGAACACCTGCTCAAATACTATCATGGAACAGATAATGCTGAGCTAGCTCTCCAGAATCTTGTCTCCAGTTACATTACAAATAAGGGCGATTCTGGATGGTTTAGTGGAGACTACCTGAAATCCGTAAAGCTATATCTTCTTCAGGATCAAGCTTTCCAGATGTTCTGTGAAGATAATCCCGATTGCTCTACCAAGTTAAAACTGGATGCGGACGAGGATGCATTTCGCAATCTGATCTATAGGTTCAACGGTTTGACCATAGAAGATGGACCGATTGCAACCGAATCTATAGGTGGTGAGAAGAGGCTAATTCGTAAAGAACGTGAACTCGAAGAGAGGGAGCGCGCTTTGGAAGAGCGAGAGCGTCAACTCAATGAAACACCAAAAAGAACCAAGAAAAAAGATTTGGATGAAGAAGATGCGGAAGATGACGATGATCAGGAGGAAACACCTGACTATGAGATCGATGCCCGCCAATCCACCAAGGGTTATCGCAAATCTTCCACCAGCGTATCTGACGCAAGTAGGAAAATATATAATGCCTACCATAAGTTTAAAAGAAATGAATCTGCGTTGGACTCCCAGATCAATAAGATGGTATCCGATGCAAAAACCGCGTTTGGTGGAGGAGATAAAACTGAAGCTATTCTTAGCGGAAAGCGTTGGACTCCCATGGGTCTACTAAAGCAGG
>Ga0310786_10002812_pt1 | contig 26037 bp, 19 predicted proteins | sample AusTroGonzalo_MG_FD_203881 | JGI IMG/M metagenome (GOLD analysis project Ga0310786, IMG submission 203881) | Bovine rumen microbial communities from tropical cattle in Woodstock, Queensland, Australia - Gonzalo_03 (v2) (version 2) | ecosystem: Host-associated > Mammals > Digestive system >...
AAGTGCGTATCTTTGCACCCGCATTTGAAACAAATGTTTCTGGTGTCATAGCTCAGTTGGTAGAGCAAAGGACTGAAAATCCTTGTGTCCCTGGTTCGATTCCCGGTGACACCACAAAAAAAAGAGACGCAACAGCGCCTCTTTAATTTTGTTGTGTCTTTGTGGGACATCTTTTTTTCACTTACGCGAAAGCGCTTCGCTTACGGCCACAGGCCGATCTCGTTACACTTGATATTTTTACTAACTTTGCAGACCGAAAACACGAAAGTATTTCATGAACCACATTGGCCAAATCATTTCATTGATTGTTGCGGTGCTCTGGACAGTTACCGCCATCTATTCCGACAAAGCCAGTCACCGTATCGGTGCCATGTCAGCCAACGTCGCCCGGCTGACACTCTCAACCTTCCTTCTGGCTCTATTTCTTTGGGTAACCATAGGTCATCCCTATCCTATTTATGCCGATTCCAAGACCTGGTTCTGGCTGGCATTATCGGCCATTGTGGGTTATGTTTTCGGCGATTGGTGCCTGTTTAACTGCTATATCTCCATCGGCGCCAGATTTGGACAGTTGTTCATGACTCTTGCACCTCCTATGGCCGCGCTGGCCGGATGGGCCTTGCTTGGCGAGCAGCTCTCATGGCGCACCGCACTTGCAATGGTTGTTACTCTGAGCGGTATAGCCATTTCAATCCTGAGCCGAGATAAGGAACACTATATCAAGTTCACACTGCCGTTTAAAGGCATACTGCTGGGAATTGGTGCCGGCACAGGCCAAGGTGTAGGTCTTGTACTGAGCAAAATCGGCTTGGAGCACTACTCCGCCGCACTGCCCGCCCAGGTTCCACAGATGATGGAGACAATGCTACCGTTTGCATCTACAATGATACGAGCCATATTCGGAAGCATCGGATTCATTCTGCTTATGGTTTTGAGCAAGGACCTGCCCAAACTGAAACAAGCTGCACGTGACCGCAAAGCAATGCTTTACGTAGTCATCATGAGCCTGTTCGGTCCTGTAGTGGGAGTATCACTCTCACTTATGGCTGTGCGCTACACCGACGCAGGTATCGCCTCAACACTGATGGCTCTCACTCCAGTCCTCATACTCATTCCCGCCGCCGTATTTGACAAGCAGAAAATACGTTTCAAGGAGATTCTGGGCGTAACCGTCAGTATGATCGGTGTTGCACTCTTCTTCCTGCTATAGCAAAATGATACAAAAGGGGTCAGACCCCTTTTGTATCATTTTGTATCTTTGCAGCCGATATGGAAAGACTGGTGATTTTTGATTTGGACGGGACGTTGCTGAATACCATTGCCGATTTGGGCAATGCAGCCAACCATACGCTTGCGGAGTTGGGTCTGGCACAGCATACTCTTGATGAGTACAGGCTGATGGTAGGCAACGGGATGCGCAAACTGATAATGCGTGCCCTGCCGGAAGAGAAGGTCCACGACGATGCATTTGTGGACAACACACTGGCAGCTTTCTTAAGTTACTATGCAAACCATATAGATATCTACACCAAACCTTATCCCGGCATTCCGGAACTAATTTTCGCCCTTTTCACTGATGGATTCAGGCTGGCAGTTGCATCAAACAAGATTCAGACCGGAGCCGAAAAACTGATTGAGAAGTTCTTTCCAGGCATAGATTTTATTGCGGTAATGGGCAACAGCCCGGACTATCCTCTCAAACCCGATGCCGCCGTAGTGGATTACATTATGAGAAAGGCCGGAACAGACCGCAATCACACCATTATGGTTGGTGATTCAGGCACCGACATCCAGACCGCCCGCAACGCCGGAATCCCCATAATTGCAGTCAGCTGGGGTTTCCGACCGCGCCACGAACTCACCGCCGCCGACTTTATTGCTGACGATGTACTTTCTCTAAAAAAGATTCTAAAGCTTTAGTACGCTGGGCCTCGAATTGGGTAGCTTGCGGAGTGTTGGGATTTAGGATGCGGTGTTGCATCATGCCGTGTAACTTCTCAGCTTCCACAAGAAGGGGGCGTTCACTGTCAGCAAGCACATAATCCATAAAACGCTCAAAAATGTAATCGGCTGCCTGAGCCGATGGATGCATCATGTCATCGGCATAGAAGCGGTAATCACGCAATTCATCCAGCATAATCTCATATGCAGGGAAATAATGGGCATTGGGGTAGCGGTCCACCAGCCGTTGGACACCCATAAGCAGGGTTGCTTTGCTCAACTGGTTGGCATGCAGGCCGTCGGCCAGATGGCGTACGGGGCTTACAGTGAATATCCACTGCCGTTCCGGACGCGCCGCCACGTACTGGCTGAGTGTATCATACACCTGATCAGCGTCAATCATTGTGCGCTCAAAACGGTCAGCCGGCAGTTTATGACAGTTGGATACCACCATACCGGATTCCTTATCGGTATAAATGAAAGCGGTTCCAAGCGTAACCACGACCCATCCCTCGCGGTAATAAAACTCCGAGCTACGGGCAAGTTCGCTGTTAGCGATCTCCAGAAACTCCTGTGCCGTAGGACGGCAAAAACTACCATGATGATGGAACGAGCAGAATCCTCCCGATGTCTCTATCACATCCTCGGGAATAAAACTGCACTGCTCCGCATTTATTCCATAACCTTCAAGCAGGCCCAGACAGTCAGATATGGAGCAAGGGTTGAACAGAACACCAAACGGATTCACCAGCGCGTCAAAGTAACGGTCCACGCAACGGCGGCCCATCTCATCGGCAAAACAGGAGCCTATGAACAGGATGCTGTCCTTATAGGTGAGCCGCCTTTCAAGCGGTTTTATATCGACAGGCGTGGTCAGTTTCATTTTGTGATGCCCTTGTATTCTGAGCAGACCTGATGGTAAGATTCCAGATTGCCTATGTCATAACGGCGGCCCGGCATCTCCATAGCATAGACCGGAGTCTGGGTGCAAAGCCATGCTATGTAACTGCCCGGAGCATCGGTTCCGCAACCGGCAGCTATACCTGCAGGAACCAGTCGGGCATCGGCCTTTGTGTAGAAATAGAACGGAGGGCAGCACCAGTTTGACTTGGGTTGTGCCGGTTTCTCCTCCATGCTCAGGATACGGTCATCGGGAGCCACCTCTACTATGCCGCATTTGACCAGACGTTTCATGTCAGGTTCAAAGTAACGCATTATGCAAGATGTCTTGTGCTCATGGGCGTAACGCACGAATTTCTGCAAGCTGAAATCAAGCACGTTGTCACCGGCTATGACCAGCATGTCATCGTCCAGATGCAGACTCTCTATGGCAAACTGTATGTCGCGCACGGCGCCCAGACGGGTTTCGTTGGTGCTCGTTCCGTCATCCACAACGGTAATCTTTACACTCTTGCCCGATGCCCACTCATCAAAGTGGTGCGCAAACTTATGATTTGAAATAACCACGTATTCATCGACCAATCCGGCTCCCTCAATGTCATCGATAAGCCAGTCCAGGATGGTCTTGTCACCTACCTTGAGCAAAGGTTTGGGAAAGTTCTCGGTAAGCGGGTACAACCTGGTTGCATAACCCGCTGCAAGTATCAGGCACTTCATAGTTTGAGTCCGTCGGCCGAATGACAGATTGTGGCCATATATTTGCCCTCAAGTGCAGGGAACGCCTTGAGATACTCCTTAGAAACCTTGTATATTATGCTCTCCCTGTAAGCCGGGTCTATCAGAGCCATGCAGCAACCCTTGAAACCGGCTCCGCTGAAACGGCCTCCGTATATGCCGTCGGTGCGGGTCATTATGTCATACAGGGTCTTTAGCTCAGGTGAGCCTGTCTCCCAGTTGTATATAGATGAGTTGCCTGACTGGAAACTCAAACGTCCGTACTCCTCAATGTCACCCTTACGCCATGCCTCTGCACCGGCCATAACGCGCTCCTGCTCGGTGTACCAATGCTCGGCACGCTTGCGCCAGTTGTCGGGCAGTCGGTCTTTATAGGTATCATAAACATCACGCGGCACCATGCGGAAATAGGTCTCGCCAAACTTGCCGTACTCCATACCTGCGTATGCCATCAGGGCATATGCAGCGCTGCGGCACTCATCAACCCTCATGTTGAACTTGCTGCCTGCAAGAGTTCGCTCCACCCCGCTGAAGAAGATTGCTATCTCATACGGTTTCATTGACGGCTTGGTGGGAATCAGTTCATATGTATCGTCCTTTGTATCCAGATAGAGCAGATGGTCTTTCTTGGAGTACATCTCGCAACTCTGGTCCAGTTTGCCGCTGCTTACACCCACATAATTGTTCTCCGATGCCATTGCTATGGTTATCATCTCCAGAGGTGTCAGCTTTATGCTGTTAACCTTGCAGAGTGCCGACAGAAATACCAGACAAACTGCTGCCGATGAAGACAGGCCGCCTATAGGCAAGGTTCCCTCTATCACGCCGCAAAGGCCAGTGGAAAGGGTATAACGCTGTGCCAGGGCAATGGTAACGCCACGCAGATAATCGGCCCAGTCATTCTGCTTGACGTCGGAAATCTCACGGATATGGAACTGGGCGCGCTTGTCAAACTGGAGCGATGCCAGTTCTATCACGCCGTTCTGTTTGGGACTGTAGGCAAAATATATGCCACGGTCTATAGCAAGACCCGTAATACGGCCCAGCTGATGATCCACATGCGCACCGATCGGACAAATCCTATATGGGCAGAACGCCACATCATCAGGCGCCTTGCGGTAGGTCTCTTCAAATATCTCCTCGCACCTCATAATTCTCAATTTTCAATTCTCAATTTTCAATTAAAACCCGTTAGGGTTCTGGCACTGCCAGTTCCAGCTGTCGCGAACCATCTCGTCAAGTCCGTACTCAGCCTTCCAGCCCAACTCACGCTCTGCCTTGGAGGGGTCGCTGTAGCAAGTAGCTATGTCGCCCGGACGACGGGGCTTTATGCTGTACGGCACTTTCACGCCGTTTACTCTCTCAAATGCCTTTACCACATCAAGAACTGAATATCCGTGACCGGTACCCAGATTGTAAAGGCCCAGACCGCACTTGCGCTCTATTGCCTTGAGCGCACACACATGACCGCGGGCCAGATCCACCACATGTATGTAGTCGCGCACGCCTGTGCCATCGGGGGTGTCATAGTCATCTCCGAAAACGCCCAGCTCGATACGTTTTCCAACCGCCACCTGTGTCACGTACGGCATCAGGTTATTGGGTATGCCATTAGGATTCTCGCCTATCAGACCGCTCTTGTGGGCACCTATGGGGTTGAAATAGCGCAGCAGCACCACATTCCATTCAGGGTCGGCAAACTGCATATCGGTAAGCACCTGCTCCAGCATGCTCTTGGTCCAGCCGTAAGGGTTGGTGCAAACGCCTTTGGGACACTCCTCTGTAATAGGTATTATCTCCGGATTGCCATAAACCGTGGCACTCGATGAGAATATGATGTTCTTTACACCATGCTCACGCATGGCCTGGACCAGCACCAGCGTTCCGCTTATGTTGTTCTCATAGTACTCTATCGGCTTGGATACCGATTCGCCCACTGCCTTAAGTCCTGCAAAATGGATGCATGCGTCAAAGCTGTACTTATCCAATACACTGTCCAGACCCTTACGGTCACGTATATCCACCTCATGGAACGGGACGCCCTGGAACGAATCATCCACCACTCCCTCCTGCCTGAGTATCTGCGCCACCCTGCGCAGGCTCTCGGGTTTGGAGTTGCTCAGGTTGTCAACCACCACTGCCGTATGACCGGCCTTGTAAAGCTCAATAATGGTGTGCGACCCTATAAAGCCGGCACCACCTGTTACCAGAATATTCATTTGATCTTATCGTTCTTCTCAGCTGTCCAGTCCTTACGTGACTCCAGGCCGCAGGGCTTGCCGGTAAACATCTTGGCGGCCTCCTTGTCACCCTTGAGCTGCCACTCAAGCCAAGCGGTTGCCACTACCGAGAACTCGCCGCCGTGAGGCTGGCCGTATGTACCGCCGTGACCTACGGGGAAGTTTGCAGCGAATGCGGGAACGTGGTCTATCTTGTGGAAGTCATCCATACCGTTCTCATATGCTATGTCCTCAGGGCCACCCAGAAGATACATCACCGGGGTGTGAATCTTCTTCAGATCCTCTTTCTGAGGCATCGGCATACCGGGAACGGCACCGGACGGGTCGATGAATGATCCGCTGTTGCATATCATTATTGCCTTAAGGCGCTCATCGGCAGCGTTGACCAGAGTCTGCAAACCGCCGCATGACATACCGGCTGCAGCGATGTTCTTGACATCAAGCTTGCCGTAATAGGGGCTGTTCTTATCCGAGTTTTGGGCTATGGCCCAGTCTATGCCCTCTATCTGCTGCTCACTCTTGGACATCGCACCACGGTAACGCTCACCCTCAGCCGGCCAATGACCTATGGCTACTACCAGGAATCCGTGCGATGCTATCTCGCTCAGGAAATTCTGATGCTCCCAGGGTGAGTTAGTGCAGGCTCCGTTGCCCCATGAGAGGATGGGCAGGGGATTGTTCTTGCCAAACTTGCTCAGGTCTGCCGGACGAAAAATTGTATGTGCCTCAAGACTAGGCTCCTCAACCATAATTGCCTTGTAGGGGCCGGTACCACCGTCCTCAACAGTACGGTTCTTTGTATAAGTCTCTGCCACCTGGGCCTTGCAGCCCACCAACATTGCTGCACCCAGCAGCGTAAAAAATATTCTCTTCATATTTGTTTGTTTTTTATAGTCCGAATCGCAAATATAAACATTATTCTCTTTTTGTAGGGAACTTTTTGGGGTATAGATATCTGAAACTACGCGCTTCGCGCTATCCCTCCCACTCCTTCGGAGCGGGCCCCTCCCGTTCACAAGCCCACGGGCGGCCATGGTTTCCGATACCTATACCCCAAAAAGTTCGCTCGCTTAGAAGGTTTTAGTGATGGTCAATACGCCGGCTGACAATGCCGGAACGGACAGTATTACGTCGTTTCCATCAAGCTTTCCGGCGGATTTCTGCAGAGTTACGGCGTTCTTGTTCTCCATGCTGTTGGCTACGGTCAGGGAGCCTGGAGCGTAGTACTCGAACTCTGTCTTTGCAACGCCAGCCCAGTCGCCCTTGATGCGCAGGGTGGCGGGTTCATCGGTGGGGTTCACTACCTTTACAATTATATCGGCTCCGTTCTCTGACATGGTGGTGCTTACGCTTACATTGCCGGTCTCGCCGCTGTATGCCAGGCGGTACTTGGAGAAATGGTTGTACCACAACTCAGTTACCTGACAGTTGGGGGCCTTGAACAGGTCCTTGTAGTCAAAGTTAATGAAAGCGTTGTTCCAGTCGGGAGCATCGGTACGGCGTATGAACAGGGCGGCTGCACCCATTGCAACCACGTCACGGGCCTCGCACATGTTCAGGAATCCGCCGGCAAAGAGGCCTGTGCGCCAATCTATGCTGTTAAGGTTCCACTCTGATATAAAGAGTTTGATGTTAGGATTAGGGCTATCTGCAATCATCTGGGCATAGCGGTCATACTGTTGTCCTAGGCGTGCGGGACCGGTTGCGTAACCGCCCTGCTGCTCATAGTGGTGCAGGCTCAAATAGTCAAAGTAACTGCCGCTGCGCTTTATGAACTGCTCGTCCTCACCGAATCCGCCGCAGGCTATTATCTTGATTGACGGGTCTATCTCACGCATGGCGGTGCTGAAATCACGAACGCACTTCTCATATCGCTCTATACCCATCTCCCACATTTCATTGTCAATCTCCCAGTACTTCACGTTGTAGGGCTCGGGATGTCCGTTGGCGGCACGCTTTGCACCCCATTCATCGGTAGCGGGAGCGTTGCAGTAACGCACCCAGTTCACTGCATCTTCAAGAATCTGGTCGTATTCATCGGCCGGGCGCTCAAACTTGACGCTTACCACAATCACGGGTTCGGTATTGACCTCACGGCAGAACTTTATGAATTCATCGGTGCCAAAGCAGTTCTGGTCATAGTCCATCCACATCCAGTGTGCCCAGCGCTCACGGTTCTCCTGTGGGCCTATGCCCCACTGCCAGTCATACTGAGCCACATATCCGCCACCCGGCCAGCGCAGGCAGGTGGGATGCAGCTCCTTCACGGCCTGCAATATGTCAGGACGGAAACCACCCAGATCCTTACCGGTCTGGGTTGACATTGTAACCATATCAACTTGTACAGTGCCGCCTTTAACGACAATTGCAAAATCTCCGTCTCCGCTTTCCTGAACCACTTTGCCGCCGGCCATTTTCAGTCTGACCTTGACATCTTCCTGATTTCCAAGAGACCTGGGTTCAAGCACAAATTCATATTTCTTCCATTCCTTGCTCACCTTACCAAGTGATTGGCGTGCCACAAAATCACCTTTTTCGTTACGCAAGCCCACTATCAGTTCACCGTTACCCTTAGCATACAGTGATCCGACATACTTTTCACGTACTATTATGTTCTGCGGTCCCTGAGCCATACCGGCCTCAGCCTTCTTGCCTGCAGTAATCTCCTGCGAGTAACGCATGTTCACGGCATCGTCCTTGATAAGACGGTACTTGCCCTCACCAAACGCGCTCCACTCGGGAGCAACCTCAGGAATCTGCACATCCTTGGGAGTACCGCTGAAAACGGTCTGGTCACCGCTCTTGACAATGATATTGCGATATGTAGCTTCGGTGTAGTTTACCCAGAAAACTATGTCGTTCTTACCTGTCTTTTCAAGTTCATTGTAACTTACAACCTCCTTGTCATCAAAGTACATTGTAACCTGGGCACCCTTGCGGCTGATACGCAGTTTGTGCCAGTCCTGATTCTCATTCACCTGATCCTTGGTGGCTGGGGTGGAAGCAACGGCAGAAAGCGTATTCATGCGGCGTCCCGGACGTCCTCCGAATCCTTGGGATTCACGAACCTCCATAGCACAGATTGAGAAATCGGCAGTGGAGCTCTGCTGCTGCAATGCGGCGCGTGCATTAGCCTCGTTGGCGGCATCTATCTGAGACTGTGTCTGTGCAGGCGTGAATGTGCGGCCTTCATAATAGGGATCATGGATGCGGGCAAAATATGCGTTTCCATCGGCTTTTTGGGCAAATGCGAACCTTATATCCATAAGTCCGCCACTCCAAGAACGGCGTGCCAGTTTGTATGAACGCCACCTTACATCCATCGTTATCTCGTAGTCATCGGACTCAACGGTGGTGATGTTGAGCGGCTGCTCATAACGGGTGGGGGAATGCAGGATCATGTCATCATCCATGTACCAGCCGTCAAAATAACCGTCACGCGGCGGAATGCCGGGATACTGCTCCGGCTCGAATGAACGGCCATAGATGAGTTCCTGCCAGACACCGTTGTTGGCACTGAAATAGATGTGCTCAAACAGCTGTCCGTACAGCATCTCGTCAATGATACCTGAGGGCTGCTTGCTCTCAACTGTAATCTCATACTCATTCTGTGCCTGCGCCGCCATTACAGCAACCAGAATTGACAATGTGGTTAGTAGTTTTCTCATATTATTGTTTGTTGGTTATTTTAGAAAATAGTGCCAAAGGGGACGGTTCCGTTTGGCCTCATTTTAGCTCTTTCTCTCTGAAACAGTGCCAAACGGAACCGTCCCCTTTGGCACTATTCTCAATTTTCAATTCTCTTTATGACTTTAAAAAGCTTATCGCCTCTCCTAACGCGCTCCGGAGTCTTAAAAGACACCCTCACTCCCTGCGGTACGCTCTCTACGGTTTTCAGGTCCACACGCGCATCATCCAGATTGAATGTGATGCAACCTGTGGTGGCACCTGTCACCATCAGCTTGTCTCCGGCATTGATAGGTGCAGCCTCTATGCTGAACTCAGCAACCTCAATCTTTGAGAACCAGTCGGTACACTTGCCCACATAGACCTTGGTTTCGGTGGCCTGCGATCCATACACATCGTTCCACTCACCCAGGCGCTGACCCAAATAGTAGCCGTCCCAGAAGCCGCGGTTGAATACGGTTGCTAGGCGTTTATCCCAATTTTCCTTCTTTTCATCGGTGAATTCGTCCTTAAGGACAGCCTCTATCGCCTCACTGTAACACTCGGTCACAGTCCGTACATATTCAGGTCCGCGGGCACGTCCCTCTATCTTGAAAACCTGCACGCCGGCCTCAATCATACGGTCCATGAAACGGATTGTCTTTAGGTCCTTGGGCGACATGATGTACTGGTTCTCAATGGCCAGCTCTATATCGGTTTCACGGTCCTTCACTATGTATCCGCGGCGGCACAACTGCATGCAGGCTCCGCGGTTGGCGCTGGCATTCATCTCGTTCAAGCTCAGGTAGCACTTGCCGCTTATGGCCATACATAGGGCTCCGTGACAGAACATCTCAATACGTATCAGTTCACCCTTGGGACCGCGTATATCCTGCTCAAGTATCTGCCGATGAATCTCTGTCACCTGATCCAGATTCAACTCGCGAGCCAACACCACTACATCGGCAAACTGGGCATAGAACCTGAGCGCCTCGATGTTGCTTATGTTGAGCTGGGTTGACAGATGCACCTCCATACCCACCTTGTTGCAGTAGGTCATCACGGCGATATCACACGCTATTATGGCCGATATCCCCGCTTCCATCGCAGCATCAACAATCTCGTGCACAAGCGGAATGTCTTCGCCGTACATCACAGTGTTCAGCGTAAGGTAACTCTTGACTCCGTGAGCATTGCATTGGCTGGCAATCTCACGCAGGTCATCGAGAGTGAAATGGCTGGCGCTTCGTGCCCGCATGTTCAGCTTATCCACACCAAAGTAGATTGATCCGGCTCCGGCCTGGAACGCCGCAGCCAGACTCTCCCACGAACCCACCGGTGCCATGATTTCAAGCCAAAGGGGACGGTGCCAAAGGGGACGGTTCTGTTTGGCACTACTTATAGAATCCATATTGTACTATTTTTTTTATTCATAATCGTTAACCTTAGAACGATGCCAAACAGAACCGTCCCCTTTGGCACCGTCCCCTTTGGCTCCCCACTGCTCAGTAATCCTATCCATAATCATGAAGAGATCACTGACGCTTTCAGCACGGAGCATCTCGATGCGGGTGTGGCGGAAATCCTCCAGACCCTTGAACAGCGGGCTGGCGGCCAGATGGCGACGTATGTGCACTATGCCACGCCGCTCGTCCAGGCGGGCTATACTGTCCAGCGTTTCCTGCTTTAGCACATCCATTTTCCACTGGAAGCCGGGATCCTGCCATAGTTCTCCGGTCTCAAGATAATGCTTGATTTCCCTGAAAATCCAAGGCCGCCCAAAGCTGCCGCGACCGATCATTATCGCATCCACCCCGTATCGGTCAAAACACTCCTTGGCACGCTCAGGAGTGGTGATATCACCGTTTCCGATGATAGGGATCTTCATCCTGGGATTCTCCTTGACCTTACCTATAAGCGTCCAGTCGGCCTGTCCGGTATACATCTGGGCGCGGGTGCGTCCGTGAATGGTCAGCGCCTTGATTCCGCAGTCCTGCAGCTGCTCTGCAAGCTCCACTATTATCTTGCTATCATCATTCCACCCTAGACGGGTCTTGACGGTAACGGGAATCTTTACCGCATCCACCACAGCGCGGGTAATCTCCAGCATCTTGGGAATATTCTGGAGCATGCCGGCCCCGCCCCCCTTTCCGGCCACTTTCTTTACCGGGCAGCCAAAGTTCAGGTCCAGCACATCAGGGCCTGCAGCCTCGACCATACGGGCTGCACCCACCATAGCTTCTGTATCCTTACCATAAATCTGTATAGCTACAGGGCGTTCCTCATCACAGATGGTCAGTTTCTGCATGGAGCGGTTCACCTCGCGTATCAGCGCATCGCTCGATACAAACTCGGTATAGACCATATCAGCCCCGAACCGTTTGCAGAGCAGACGGAACGCCGGGTCAGTAACATCCTCCATGGGAGCCAGAAAAACCGGCCTCTCCCCGAAATCAATCTCCCCTATCCTCATTCAAACCGCTAAAGTACAAAAAAGTCCGTACCCCACAAAAGAGAACGGACTCTATACTGTAACAGATATTCTATCAGAATGTGTACATAACAGAGAGCAACAGACGGTTATTGCTTACGTTGTAAGTGTCTGCGACGGTGCCGTTGGCCTGACGTGTGCCGTATGATACTGTGGTCAGTTCATACTCTAAACCTAAATTCATATTGCCTACGGTGTACTGCACATTGGGTGCAACACGCCACATGTTGTCGATTCTTCCGCCCTCGGCAGCATATACTGTGGCCAGGTCCTTGCCTGCTCCCCAGTTGCTCATGTAACCTCCAAACAGGCCGAACTTGAGGTCGCTGCCATACTGAATCTGAGCCCATGATGAGGAGGCTGCTAGCGGAGCATATTGAACCTCGCCGGGATTAAGATGATCAACCAATCCAAAACCAGAGCAGATACCCAAATGTGACATATCGTGACCTATCAGGGTCTTGGCCTTGAAGGCAAGTTTATCCTTGTTGTACTGAGCCTGGATCATTCCGCACACACCGTCCACATAGTACTTCTTATTGTTGTCGTTATAATCAATATCTGGAGAAATACGCTTGTATTCAAGTCCGCCGCCCACCTTGAAGTCTCCAAAGGTAAAATCAATACCTACATATAACATGGGCATCATGGACCAGCGGTTGTAAATGTAAGACTTGCCGCCAGTAGCAGGACCGAATGAACCATTTGCAGCCTGGAATATTGCAGCACCTGTCAGCTTGGTCTTCTTTTCACTGTCAGGATAATACTCATAACGCAGTTGCGGACTACGGTTCAAAGCGTTGAAAGGTGAGCCTATGGCTATACCAACTGTACTTGGAAACAGGTCATTCATAGGATGCCAGGTCTGACCCAGAATAAGTGTACTGTTATCCCAGTCCAATGCCATGAAAGCATGGCGATAAAGCACGCTGCCCGGAGCGGTGTGACCGGAGAACTCAAGTTCAGCCTTGGCACGGCTGGATGCTCCGAATATTTCAGGGCCTTTCAGCACAAAACCCAGACGGGCCATCGTCCCGAACCATGAAGACTGCGGAACAGCACTGCGGTCATGGTCATCGCCATTTTGCGTGGTCTTATCCTTTGGATATAAATAAAGGAATCCGTCAGCAGAAGATGCACTTTCATGTGTATCAAAAAATGTCTGTGCGGCCACAAAGCCGTACCAATCGATTGACACTTTTTTTTGAGCCGATGCGCTCATCGGGAGCAGGCTGATTATCAAAGCCTGCAACATTAATGATCTGATTTTCATTGTTTATTGTTTAGGTATTTTTTAAAATGATACAATTGGGGTCTGACCCCTTTTGTATCATTTTGTATCAAAAGCTAATTGTGTACACCTTGCCGGCCTTTGTATCGATGCTCTGATCCTTGCCGTTCCAGCTGATGTTCAGCTTGCCGCCTACGGTGGAACGAACCTTTACAGTAGTGGGCTTACCGCTTTTCCAGGTCAGCTCGTCCAGGACGAATCCACCGCGACAGCAAAGACCCTTGACAGTACCGTCTTTCCATACATCGGGCAGGGCGGGCAACAGAACGACCTTACCGGTGTGGCTCTGGACCAGCATCTCGGCTATGCCTGCGGTGCAGCCAAAGTTTCCGTCAATCTGGAATGGCGGGTGGGCGTCAAACAGGTTGTTGTATGTACCTCCGCGACCTCCGAATCCACGACCACCAGCAGGCTTTATCTGATCCTGAATAAGCTTGTAAGCATGGTTTCCGTCCAACAGACGGGCCCACAGGCAGACTTTCCAGCCCATAGACCATCCGGTGGATTCGTCACCGCGTGCCTCAAGGCTGGTACGTACGGCTTTGAACAGGTCGGGAGTTCCGTCGGCAGTAATCTGACGGCCCGGGTACATGCCCCACAGATGAGATACATGACGATGGTTGTCCTTAGGATCATCCCAATCCTCGAACCACTCCTGCAACTGTCCCCAACTGCCTATCTTCATGGGAGCCAGGCGGCTCTTTACGCTCTTGAGAGTCTTAACGAAATCGGCATCCTTCTCACCCATCAGCTCAGCTGCATCAATCATGTTTCCAAACAGGTCGGCCATCATCTGATTGTCCATAGTGGCACCGAAAACCGTGGTTATGTTACCCTTGCCCAATACATCCTGAACATGGGGAGCGTTCTCCGGTGAATATGAGGGAGCTATCACAAGATAGTTGTGACCCGACACGGGCTCTGTTACCAGGAAATCGATGAAGAACTCACAGGCAATCTTCATTATAGGATATATCTCCTCAAGGTATTTCTTGTCCTGGTTGAACAGGTAACCGTCCCATATCTGCTGGCAGAACCACGCGGCACCGGTAGGCCACATGCCGTTGTACGCACCGTCCACGGCACCGGTTGAACGCCATATATCAGTGTTGTGGTGCAGTGTCCATCCGCGACAGCCGTACATCTGAGCTGTCTCCTTACCGTGCTCGGCGCAATCCTTGACCAACTGCAGGAAAGGCTCGAACGTCTGCGGGATACCGCATACGAATGCGGGCCAGTAGTTCATCTCAACATTGATGTTGGTGGTATATTTGCCGTCCCAAGGAGCCTGACGGCTCTCATTCCAGATACCCTGCAGGTTTGCAGCCTGCCCCCCCGGCTGTGAGCAGCACAGCAGCAGATAGCGACCGAACTGGAAATACAGAGTAACCAGCTGCGGGTCAAAGTTACTTGCAAACTGGGCCACACGCTGGTTGGTAGGCAGTTTGGACTGTTCATTTGTACCCAAATCAAGAGTTACGGTACCGAACTGCTTCTGATACTCCTTTATATTGTCAGCCAGCACACCTGCATATTTCTTCCTGCCTTTGCTGAAAGGTTCCATCCAGCGGTCAGCGGCCTTGTTCTCATCACCGCTTACGTCCTGATAATTCACAAAGTTCGTACCTATCGATATATAGATGGTCACGGCATCAGCTCCGCTAACGGTAACGGTGTTGTCGGCTGTTGTCATACTGCCACCCTCCGGAATTATGAGAGTCTTGTCTGTAAAACGGATCTTACCTTCAATGCCTTCATGGTCATCGCCCTTGCAGGAGACAGTCATAATGGCCTGCTTGCCTTCTACACTGGCTGAACGGTCCAGGATGCGGTCCTCGCGGTAAGGCAGGTTGTAACTGGCCTTGAAAGAAAGTTTACCTTTGGCCGAAGCGGTCAGCCGTAATGCTATCACCTGGTCCGGGAATGACACGAAACACTCGCGGGTGTATTCCACGCCGTCAGCCTTGAAGCGTGTCAGAGCAACAGCCCGGGCTATGTCAAGTTCCCTGTAATAGTCGGTGAAATCGGTGATTCCGTCAAAATCCAGCATAAGAGAACCGGCAGTCTGATAAGGCATGCCATGCGCACTCTTGGATGAAATGTATTGGTCGCAAAGAGCCTGGGCATCAGAGCGGCGACCCTCCCAAAGAGCCTGGCGGATCTGGTCAAGTCCGTCCTTGGCGGCATAGTTCACATTGTTGTGCGGTCCGCCACCCCAGATTGTCTCCTCATTTATCTGGATACGTTCCTGGGCAGGAGTTCCGAATACCATGGCACCCAAGCGGCCGTTTCCCAGAGGAAGTGCATCGGTCCATTGCTGGGCAGGAGCATCATACCACAGTTTCAGTTCTTCATTCTGTGATGAGCACGAGAGTGACATAAGCGCCACAGCTGCAAGAATCAGACTTTTTTTCATATATGGTCAGCAAATAAGATTGTTAATGGCATCAAAAGTACTCATTTTTGGCGGAACCGACACATTTTTTGATTACCTTTGTTTGCCCTAATGCAAGACAACGTAATTTACAATCAATTATAATAAGGAAAAGTATGTATCTGTTAGGTTATGACATAGGCAGCTCTTCGGTGAAGTGCAGTCTTGTAGATGCCCAGAACGGCAATTGCGTGGCAACAGCGTTCGCCCCCAAAAGTGAAGCACCCATTAAAGCAGTCAACCCCGGTTGGGCTGAGCAGAACCCTGAAGACTGGTGGTCATATCTTAAGGAAGCCACTGCCAACGTCCTCTCTCAAAGCAACGCCGATGTATATGACATAAAGGCCATAGGTATTTCCTACCAGATGCACGGACTGGTATGCGTAGACAAGCGTCAGAAAGTGCTGCGCCCCGCCATCATCTGGTGTGATTCCCGCGCCGTAGGCATAGGTGAAACCGCATTCCAGGACTTGGGCCGCTCACAGTGCCTAACACACCTGCTCAATACCCCCGGAAACTTCACAGCCTCCAAGCTGGCATGGGTAAAGGAGAACGAGCCCAAGATATTTGACAAGATTGACAAGATAATGCTTCCCGGCGACTACATCGCAATGCGTCTAACCGGAGAGATTGCAACCACCATATCAGGTCTGTCAGAGGGTATGTTCTGGGATTTCCAGACAGGCGATGTGGCCGGATTCCTGCTTGATTACTATGGAATACCGCGTTCATTTATACCTAAGATAGTACCCACATTCGCCGAGCAGGGCCGCCTTACGGCAACTGCCGCTAAGGAATTGTGCCTGGCAGAAGGTACTCCCGTGACCTACCGCGCCGGTGATCAGCCCAACAACGCGCTCTCACTCAATGTGTTCGAACCCGGTGAAATAGCATCCACCGCCGGCACATCAGGAGTGGTATATGGCGTTAACGGTGAGATAAGCTATGACCCAAAATCAAGAGTCAACACTTTCGCTCACGTTAACCACAAGACCGGGTTCAACCGTTTGGGCATACTGCTTTGCATAAACGGCACAGGCATACTGAATGCCTGGATGAAGCGCAACATAGTACCTGAGGGGTTAGGTTATGCCGAAATGAATGACCTGGCAGCCCAGGCTCCCATAGGTTCGGCAGGCGTTTCAGTGCTTCCGTTCGGTAACGGAGCCGAGCGTGTACTGGAAAACAAGGAGCGCGGCTGCAGCTTTAACGGCGTGAACTTCAACATCCACAACCGTTCGCACCTGATACGTGCCGCCCAGGAGGGTATAGTATTCTCATTCAAATACGGAATTGAGATAATGGAGGATATGGGAATGCCCGTGAACAAGATTCATGCAGGCAACGCCAACATGTTCCTGAGCCCCCTGTTCCGCGATACACTTGCAGGTGTGACAGGAGCCACCATAGAGCTCTACAACACCGATGGTTCCATAGGCGCTGCCAAGGGAGCGGGAATGGGAGTCCATATCTACAATGACCACAACGAGGCATTCGCATCCCTACAGAAGATTCGCGTCATAGAGCCCAAGGCTTCCGATATGCCCGCATATGACGAGGCCTACCAGCGCTGGAAAACATACATACAATAATAAGCCAAATTACTGACAATGAAAAGATTCAAGACTATCGCCATTGTAATGGCAGCCTTATGCGCAATCATAGGCGTAACTGCCACGTGCGCAACGTACAAGAAACTGGAACCCGCCAAGAAAGGTTATGCCGAGACCGGCAAATACCGCAACTACCTTAAGGAGCTGGGTTACTCGCAGAAAGAGATTGATGACAAGATCCAGACCATCTTTTCAACCGTATTCGAGGCCGAGGACGGCTCATACCACGACGTTGACGTTGAGGTGGACGGCAAGATCGTAAAGATGGGTTACGTATCGGACGTAAAGAACAACGACGTACGCACCGAGGGTCAGTCATACGGTATGATGATAGCCGTACAGCTTGACAAGCCGGAACTGTTCAACAAGATATGGCGTTGGTCAAAATACTACATGCGTCATAATGAGGAAGGCCCGTCACACGGTCTGTTCGCATGGTCATGCCGCACCAACGGCCGCCGCACCTCAAACGGCTCTGCCAGTGACGGTGAGCTCTACTACGTGACTACACTGCTTCTGGCTTCACGCCGCTGGGGCACTTTTGAGGAGTTCAACTATCTGGCCGAGGCTCAGGAGTTGCTAAACGACCTGTTCTCAAAGGACGGTACGGGTGGTGTTACCAACATCATCAACATGGAGCACAAGCTCATCAACTTCTGCCCCGATACCCGTTCAAACGAGTGGACCGACCCCTCATACCATCTTCCCGCATTCTATGAAATCTGGGCCGAGACCGCAAAGGACGGCCGTGAGGACCTGTACCGCGAGTTGGCTGCCAACGCACGTGAATACCTTCACCGTGCCTGCGACCCTGTTACCGGCATCAACCCCGACCAGAGCCAGTTTGACGGCACCCCCAACCGCGGAAGCGAATTCCACTATGACTCATGGCGTGTGCCTATGAATATAGCAATGGACTTTACCTGGTACCACAAGGATGCAGAGTGGCAGACCGAGTATGCCAAGAAGTTCCAGAAGGCTATCGTAGGCCGTTATGGCGTAACTGAGTTCCCCGACCAGTTTGCACTGAACGGTGATGTATCGGCACGTCCCATGGGTGGTGGCCGCTGGCGTCCCAACCTGCGTCACTCAATAGGTTTTGTAGGCACTATGGCCACCACAGCCCTTATGTGTGAGAGCGAGTACAACGAGGAGCTGGTACGTCACATGTTCAGCATGGAGCACAAGCCATACGATGACGGCTACTACGACGTATATTATGACGGCCTGATTTACCTCTTTGCCCTGCTTCACCTGAGCGGCAACTACCGCATGAACTGGTAACGGATAACAGGATCTGATCTCTGAAAAGGCGTCCTACCAACTATTGGTATGGACGCTTTTTTTAAAATAATTATATATATATGTTATTGATGTTGAAATTTCTTGTTATCTTTACGCGCTGCAATATGCGCTTTATAACCTGAGAACTAAATAATTAATAACCTAACAATATGAAAATCAATCTGAAAAGACTATTCAAGAGTGTAGTCATGGCATCTGCTGTCCTGGCTGTCGCCTCTGTACAGACATCATGTGCAGACCTGTGGGGAGAGCAGCATCCGGGTACCTATTACACTAACAATGGTGAGACCATTGCCGATTATCTGGAAGGAAAAGTAGAGAATCACGGAGATTTCTCTTACTTTATCGACATCCTTAAAGAGGCTAACCTTTGGGGTCAGATGAGAACTTACGGAACCTACACCTGCTTTGCACCTGACAATGCTGCAATTCTGGAATACATAAAGGATAGGTACCATGAGGCTGACTCACTGAACGACACCAAATTCAAGACCATCTTCTCAAGTATTGAAAATGTCCTGGCTGACCATGATGTCTGCGACACCATTGCCAAGACCCACCTTTTCAACAACCTGATGTTCACGTCAGACCTGAACGGTGACGGTGTGCTCCAGCATCCCAATATGCTGGACCGCTACATAGTCTATAACTCTTTCGCTGATTCAGTCAAAATGCGTGATGAAAACGGTAACGTCATCAAGTCAAAAGATGGTTCAGACTCTATTTCCATCCAGCTTAATTACCTGATCAACATGCAGGCATCCATCATCTCAGCCGCAGCCGATGATACCGTACAGAACGGTGTAGTACATCAGATCAGCAAGGTTCTCAGGTCATCCAACCAGTTCCTTCCCGGCTTGATGAAAGAGAACCCCAATCTGTCCATATTCTACAGTGCAATAGTAATGACAGGTTTAAGTGATACGCTGGGAGCATATTTTGATAAAACATATCCTGAGATTCCGTATGAGTGGACCGAGCAGGCTCTGCGTGACAATTATAGCGGAATCCACATGAATGAGACCGCTTATGAGACCGGTAGTAATGCAGACCGTATAGCTATCCCTGAAAAAAGAGAGTTTAAGTTCACCGTATTCTGCATGCCCGATACCGCTCTTGCCAACTATAACGATAAATATACCCTTAAAGCCGGTCTTGACGGCATCCATACCCTTGACGACCTTCGCGCCTATGCAAAAGCTGTTTATGTAAAGGATGGAGAAACTGACATTGAGGATGAGAAAGACAAGAACAATTCACTCAACAAGTTCATATCATATCATATACTGCCCTGCTGGCTGTCATATGACCAGTTCAACACCAGACAGGAGTCCATCATCAAGCGTCGTCTTGCACTTAAGGAGTATGATGTGGAGGACTTCTTTGAGACCATGCTGCCTCACTCAATCATGCGTATAAGCACACCTTATCCGGGCGGAACCTGGCAGAATCCTCTTGGAATATTCATCAACCGTAAAGGAACAGCGGCAATAGGTATTGTTTCCGAAGGTATCAGGATAGCTCAGAATGCTTCCGAGTACAACTTTAAGGGCGGTATCACCAATATTTGCGTGAACGGCGGTTACCACTACATCAACAAGCTTCTCACTTATGATGATGAGACCAGGAACGAGGTTCTCCAGTGCAGGATGAGAATCATGTGCTGTACCCTTTCACCTGACTTCATCAACAGCCGCGGCCGCGGAAGACTGAACGGTGACCCCAGTAACGGCGGTGTCACAAACATCAACAAGATGGTTATGGCATATAAGGTAGGATACTGCATGAACTTTGAGTGGGTTGAGGACCAGACCAAGTTCTATGTAAGATACCGCGATGCATCATTCGGAACCGTATATGGTGACGAGCTCACAGTACGTGGCAGCTATGACCTTGCATTCCGTCTGCCGCCCGTTCCATCTGACGGTACTTATGAAATCCGTATGTGGAACAACTCTCTGGCAAGTTCAGGCCGTGGTGACCGTGGTATAGTACAGTTCTATCTACACCAATACAATCCTGTAGTTGATAAGGATATTTACTGGAGAAACTGGGATTGGGATCCCCAGGGTATTCCTGTGGACCTGCGTCTGGGTGGAGGAGATGCACGTATAGGTATGGTAGCTGACAATGATTCAAGATATGACGGCATGAGTGACAAAGAAAAGGAACAGGCCATCTATCTGAACGACAGAGCTATGCGTATCCGCGGATATATGAAGGCTTTGGATTCATATACAAACTCTACATCAAGCGATAACACAGGTGACCCCATCCGCGTTGATGAGAACTGCTACCGCAAGATTGTTTGCAATGAATACCTCAAAGCCGATACCTACTATTACATCCGTATGCGTCAGGTGTTTGAGGAAGACGGTGTGTTCCCGTTCAGTTTCATAGAAATTGTTCCCAAGAGCATCTATGAGGGAAATGAGAACGGACATTGATTCCTGAAAATCCAAACAAATTATTAAAATGAATCGGGACGGACATCCTGTTCCGATTCATTTTTTATATAAGGTTTAGAAGTAGAAACAACTTAAACGGCTCTATTATTACACCGGCATATGAGCCGGAATAATAAAGCATAAGGAGAATATAATCCATGTGATTACAAATAGATAGGGTGACTGATTATCAGCCACCCTATATCTGTATTATCATCGGAAAGATTTCTATTATCTGGATCTGTTGTTGTTATTGGAACCCGGACCGAACTGGGGACCATACTGCGGATAAGGATACTGCTGTCCGTTCTGAGGAGTTCCGAACTGAGGGGAGTACTGCGGGCCATAACCGGGACCAAACTGGGATTGTGGTCCGAACTGTTGCCTGCGCTGCAACCATAAACTGTCACGTTCACGGTAACGTCTGCGGTTCTCTTCCATCCTGCGGAGCATAGCAGTGTCAGGCTCACCCCAGTTACGCCAATAGTTGTCCCACCATTGCTGCTGCTGGGCATCGGCCTGCTGCATCTCATGCTGGCGCATACGCTGAAAATCAAACATGTGCGGCTGCATCATGAACTGCGGGTTCATCTGGTTCCACTGTCCCATCATCTGGAACTGGCGTTCAGTGGTGTTACGGTTCTGCTCACTCCACTGTCCCCAAACCTTCTGGCCAAGCTCCCACTGTGCCAAACCCACTTTCTGGCGGGTAGAGTCAGGCAGTGCCTTGTCCAGTTTCTTCATATAGTCATCATTGATGGTTTGCCAACGTTTCATATAATCACGTGACTCAGGCTTGAGTTCGCGGTTCAGCTTGGCAAGCTGCTCATTATACTCAATGTAAATCTTGGCAAACTTCTCGTACTCCTTCTTGGTTAGGTTGGCATTCTCCTTTATGAAACGCAGGGACGCGTTGATCATCTGCTCATCCCTGTCCTGAGCCTGCATAGGCTGGGTAAGGAACAAGCCTGCCAGAATCAACAATGCCGTCCAACGTTTCCTTTTCATTACAGGAATCAGTTGCCGTAGTAGTTGCTCATCATAGAATACATGCCCAGCTCATCGGCTGTCATGTTCTGGAACAGGTCATCCACGCTTGCGCACTGTGATATGCTGTCATAGTCAGGAATATCCAGTCCGCCACCGAACGGATGAAGAAACAGCAGGGCAACTGCTGCAACACTGGCTGCGCTTGCAAACAGAGCCACAATCCTGCGCTCCCTATGCTGCTTGCGCTGCTTGCCAATCTGGGACATAACCCTCTCGGTCATGTCATCCATGAAATGCTCAGGCATCTTGTAAGGCATTTCTCTGCTCAAACTTTCCAGATCAAAATCTTTCATAACTGATGTTCTAATATATAATCCTTTATCTTCTGTACTGCATAATGATAGTTGGTCTTGAGCGTATTTACGCTGTCTCCCACTATCTGGTGTATCTCCTCGTAACTCTTGTCATCATAGTAACGCAGGTTGAACACCATCTTCTGCTTGGCCGGCAGGAGTGCTATTGCCTCCTGGAGGAGTATCAGGGTCTCATCGGCATCAGGGCCAGCCTCTTCACGCACGCTGTCCTTAAGCGAATCGCCCAGGTCATCAACCGACATCGTGAAACCGGCCTTGTTCTTCAACAGTTTGAGACTCTCATTTGTAGCTATCTTGTAGAGCCATGATGAAAGCGGATATTCGTTTGAGTATGTACTCCTGTACTTATAAACGTTTATCATAGTCTCCTGCAAGCAGTCCTCCGCATCATCATGGGCCACCACCATGCGGCGTATGTGCCAATATAGCTGTTCACCATACTTTTTCATGATGAGGCGCATAGCCTCCTCTACGTGACTGTCATCACATAGCAGACGGGCAATGGATTCATCGCTCACTGAAAGAGATCCTTGACTGTTCACTATGTCTTTCTCATCACGTTTCATTCCTATTATAAGGATTCAGCACAAAAGTTAAACGTTTATACTTTTTTAACCATTAATAGGCTGCCTGGTGGAAATAATCAAAGTCCGCATAACCACCTGCCTGCCTGGTACAGAAACTGTACAGTCCTGTACGGTATCCTGTAAAGTAATCCAGACTGAAACTCATCTGCAGAGTGGCATCCACATCCTTCCAATCCTTACCGTCCAATGAATAGCTCATGAATGCCTGGTCAGCACGCTCGCCATCCTGCTGAGGAGTGAACACATAGCGTATCTTGAGCCAAACCTTGTCCTGGGTAAGCGGAACGCGCAGCGCCTCGGTATCAGGGCTAGGCTGCTCTGCCCCAGCCTGCTGCGGTCCGCGGCGGCGGCCCATGTTACGATGGGTCATGGCCACCAGGCTCTTTGAGCCGTCATCAGCCACTTCAACGCCTATGGTGCAGTAGTTGCTCTGGAAGGCAATTATACCTGCTCTGTCGCCCGGTTTCATGCCGCTGGCGTCCATACATACCTCGCTGTAGCAACGAGGGCCTACAGTGCGCTGCGTGAGTGTATTGCGGGCATTCATAACGTTTGTGGCCATCTGACCTGTCTTAAGACGCAGCCAGCCTTTACGGTCCGTGACACTCCACGCATTGTTGTCAGGCTTGTGGTTCCACTGCCATATCACATCCAGTTCGTTCTTCTTATAGTTGAACTCATCATTATCCCAAGTGCGGTTCTTGCCGCTCTCAGGCAGGTTCACAGTAAACTGCTTAACGGGTTTGGTGTCATCGCCCAGTATAGGCCAACCGTCAACCCACTTCACTGGCTGCAATGTAGGAATTCGGCCCACAGCTCCGTGGTCCTGGAACATGATTGAGTACCAATCGCCATTCTGGGTCTCTATTATACCGCCCTGTGCCACACCATCACCACGGCCATCGAATGCGCCGCTCAGTATTACCTTACGCTCATACGGGCCCATAAGGTTCTTGGAACGCCAGCATGTCTCGGTACGTACACCGCCGCTGGGCCAGTCAATCTCAAGAATGTAATAGTAGTCACCAATGTGATAGATATGTGCACCCTCGGCACGCAGGTTGAATCCCTGGCGCGGAGAGTCAATCAGGATCTGCTCCTGGGCACCGGCCTTGATAGCCGAACCATCAGGCTCCAGCTCTATGATACGGAGTTCTCCGTTACCCCATACCACATAAAGATGACCATCCTCAAAGAGCATGCTTGCATCATGGAACGAACGGTTAATCACATTACGTTCCCAGTTACTCTTGGTTATATCTTTTGTATGATAGATATAGGTCTTATTCTGGTCATTTGCAATGAACAGAGCATAATACGTACCGTTCACATAACGGAGCGACGTAGCCCACTGGCCCTTGCCGTAGGCGTTACGGCCGTTACGCAGGTTATACACGTCATCATCTTCAAGATAGTCATACACATAACTTATCAGCTCCCAGTGCACCAGGTCCTTAGAGTGCATGATGGGAGCACCCGGGCAGAAATACATAGTGGTACTCACCATATAGTAGTCATTACCTACACGGATCCAGTCATTATCAGGGATATCGGTGTAGGTAAGCGGGTTGACGCACTCGATGGTCTTGTTGCCCGCAGAACAGCCTGACCATGCCACAATGAGCATGGTCAGAACCGTTGTGAATATAGTCTTTGCTTTCATATCACACATTGGCCTATAAAGAATCATCAATTGAATGTAAGCCAGTCAACCTGGATATTGCCCTGTGTGGCCATACGAACCTTGAGGTGATGCACGCCCTTCTTGGCACCCTTGACCTTTGCCGAAACCTCTACGAACTGACGGTCTGCAGGAACATCAACGGTAGCAATTACAACGTCATCCTGCAGAATCTCAAGCTGGCCTGCCGACGGTGGAACAACCTTAACGGTCACACTCTTGGGAGCCTTCTTGAAATTTACGGTATTGTACTGTGCCCATGCACCCTTCTCATAGAATACGGTCTTCCAACCGGCAAAATAGTTGCTGGGCTCCAGATAGGCAATTGAGTCACCGCGTGAACTCAGTGCAGTGTAGCGATCAAGCTGGATCTGAGTGTTTGACTCAGTTACACCTATACCGCGCAGGGTAGGCTTAACCATCTTGATTTCACCCTTCTCATCATCAAAGAATATACTGTCGGCGCATACTGAACGGTTCTTGTCAAAATCGGGTGAGAACTCATTGTGATGGTAGAACAGGTAGGTCTGGCCCTTGAACTCTATGATTGAGTGGTGATTGGTCCAGCACTTGTTGGCATGCTCCTCAAAGAAAACGCCCTTGAACTCATACGGGCCAAAGATATTGTCAGCTACGCAGTATGCCAAAACCTCCTCAACATCACGAGCCCACGGGAAAGTCATATAGTACTTGCCGCCGTGCTTGTAAAGGTACGGACCCTCCACAAGACCACGGGTGGGAACACCCTCCACGCGATGGCGGTCAGCGGGATCGGTTGATACTGACTTCCAGTCAGGATTCAGTTTGGTGATAGTGATGCCCGGCATAACCAGATAACCCTGGCCGTCATCATCAATGAAAATACAGGGGTCAATGCCGCCTACGCCTTCAATCGGAGTAGCTTCCGGGGTATAGGGGCCTTCTGGGTAATCGGCAGTGCAGATACCAACGCGGTTGCCACCCATGCCACGACGTCCGTCAGCACTAGGCTGTGGTTTGGCACCGGCAGGGAAGAAGAAATAGTACTTGCCGTTGGTGGGGTTCTGCTTGCAGTCAGGAGCCCACATAGAGTAACCCTTCTCGTTCACCCAGGGAGCGCTCCACTGGCTGACAATCATACCGTGGTCGGTCCAATCGGTCAGGTTAGCGGATGAGAATACATGATAGTCGGCCATGCAGAACCAGTCTTTACGGGCATACTCTGCCGGAGCCTTGATGTCATGTGAAGGGAATACATACACGCGGTCGCCTACAACCAGGGCTGAAGGATCGGCCGAAAACTGGTCACGGATAATAGGATTCTGTGCCTCTACGGCAATGCCGGCAAGCATCAATGCTGCCA
>Ga0310786_10002813_pt1 | contig 26024 bp, 19 predicted proteins | sample AusTroGonzalo_MG_FD_203881 | JGI IMG/M metagenome (GOLD analysis project Ga0310786, IMG submission 203881) | Bovine rumen microbial communities from tropical cattle in Woodstock, Queensland, Australia - Gonzalo_03 (v2) (version 2) | ecosystem: Host-associated > Mammals > Digestive system >...
TCTCGATACTCTTGAGGCGTTGGTTAATCCAGTTGTCAGAATAACCCAGCCTCTTGTAATCCTGGAGGGACTGCTGGATGCCCAGCTCCGGGTCCTGCATCTGGTGAATCCTCTCAGCGCCCACCTGTGCGAGCCAGCGCTTGAATGGCTCGGCTTTCTTGGAGGGTATGGACTGGATGATGCGGAACATTCCTTCCAGATTGGCAAAATTCTCTTTCTGAGGGCCTCCAGAAGTGTGAACGATAAGGGGGTGGACAATTTGTCCCCACCCTTTTGCTAGTTCCGGTTCGCGGCGCCGCATCTTGGAAAGGTAATCTTTGGGATCCTTCGCATTGGCGAGTACCAAAACTACATCTTTGATAGAGAAATACCATTTCTCTTCGCTCTCTATCCATATCGTTCGGACTTTCTTATTCTCGAACAGCTGTATTCTCTCTATATCTGACATAGCTCGACTGTTTCCACAAATGTAGTCAATACAAAAGGCTATTCCAAATCTTATGCAACTATTCCTTTTTCATAAATGCGTTAACTTTTGCGGTAAGTTTTGCGGTAACTTTGGATTCCCTAAAAGGGCCTAGAAGGCCTTATAATGGCATCGGGCACGGTTCGCGAAAACCGTACCCGATGCGCTTAAATTGCTTATTATCAAGTAGCTAAGCCACTAGTACTCTTCCTCGTTAAAAACAAAGTGTATTAGGTGGTATTATCTTTATTATCAAGCAGTTATAATTGTATTCAAAAACTTAGGATAGTCACGGGGGAAGCCCGAAGCAGGCTAATTGCCTCCAACTGACATGATACTATCCATTTTCACTATCCCTGTCACAAACTGTTGTAAAAGCGAAAAAGTGGTGAAGTTAGTTCAAGGTCCTTCTGCTTCTTCCCAAGACTAGAATTATGAAGTACAGGAGAGTTCGGCCACCAATATATAAGCTATCGAATATCACACATTCTCTCACACTTTGAACCTGCTCGGCTTTACTCCATAACGATAATGAGTAGTTCCTGTCTCCATCACAAATCAGATTGGGATAGTTAGCAATCATCATTATCACTAATGCAACAGATGCAATATACAATACTGCCTGAATAATGTAAGGGACAGAAACATTTGTATTAGCTACTTTTATTATTTGAGCGATACAATCGATGAAAACTAAGAGACAACAAATAACAAGGCAGTTACAGTAGAGGTCAAAAGCTGAGTTGTTTCCAATACCATCAAGGTTATACTTTTCCAGCACCCCAAAACAAATGGTAGTGTAAATAAAGAACAGTAAACCTATTAGCCTGGTGACCAGCAGGATAATTTCTATTGTCTTCCATTTCATAATACAAAGATAACACTATTTCTAGAAGCTTACTATTCCTTTTCTTTCAGGGATAGTCTCAAAGTGGCTAAACAACCAAAAACTGCCAAGGAATTAACCTCGGCAGTTTTTCAATTTATTGATTTTCAATATATTATAAAATCAATATTCCTCCTCGTTAAAAACAGAGTGTATTAGGGGCTATTATCTTTATTATCAGGTAGTTACAATTGTATTCAAAAAACCAAGGATAGTCACATGGGAAGTCTGAGGCAGGGTAATAGTCATCAACTGACATGATGGCTCCCATAGTTACTATCCAAACTATCTCATCCATCCCTCAACTCGATAGACTTTTTCCATCAACTTGGTTTCCTTTCCGGTTTTGGCATCCTTATGCCAGACTTCAATCCTTGCAGCATAATAATCGCCCCAATCACCTTCGTAGATGGTGAACCTCTGCTGGTCTACTAGCTTCGAAAAAGACGAAGTGGAGTCAACGGCTACCTTACTGCTTTCATAAATCTGATCCTTCAAAAGAAAACCTCCTGCCGAGAGTTTGATATTATTCGTTGCTTCAAAGCACCTTAGAAATACCTCCCCGGCCGGTATGGAACCGTAATAAAAGTCGTAGGTATATATTCCTCCCTGCAAGCCATCCCATATCTGAAGGTATGTATTCACATTTAAACTATCTATTGCAATGGATGGGGTGGAATGCTCTTCAAGTGGAATTGAATATTCCAATCCATCAGGTATTTCGTGCTTTTTCCCAAAGTTATCCGGGACAGGGGCTAGGGCAACAGGAATGGATAGAACAATAGCAACAACTATTGATAAAAAGAAGGATATAACGAACTTCTTCCATTGTTTGTTGAAAAGCAAAACGACCCATGATGCAATAGTGGCTAAAAAGACAAAATCAGATAGTCTGCCAATAATAGGACCTGCGACAGAAAAAGGTGTTGCTATCAAGCAATACAATACCAGCAACAAAGCATACAAGACTGGTAATAGCCACCAATATCGAATAATGAACTTTTTCACATACTAGGGTTTTCACAAAGATAATCATTTTGTAACATCCCTCATTTACTATTCCTCTTCCTCCTCCAGGAGGACTTCTTTTTTCATAGGGAAATAATTGGGTAGTAAAGGCCTCAAAATGGCCGTTTTGGGCTATGTTTTGGGGAAGTAAAAAAGCCAGGTAGTATCCCTGGCTTTTTCTTAATCTATTGATAATCAAATGATTACAAATAGCAATTTCTTAGTATTCCTCCTCGTTAAAGAAGAAATCGTCTTTGGTCGGGTAATCGGGCCAGATGTCTTCGATGGTTTCGTAAATCTCGCCTTCCTCATCGAGTTCCTGCAGGTTCTCGACGACTTCTTCGGGAGCACCGGAGCGGATGGCGTAATCTATGAGTTCTTCTTTGGAGGCAGGCCACGGAGCATCGTCCAGGCTGCTGGCTAGTTCAAGTGTCCAATACATAGTCAATTCAATTTAGGGCGCAAAGATAGTAAAAAAACTATATCCGTCAACGGGTTAGACGGCAAAGTTGCCAATCGGCCCTGATTTTGTCGATAATGGCGCAACTCACCTTGAAAAGCGCGGAGCCTTCGGAGTACACGGCTGGGGCCGCAAAGGCCACTCTCCCTTGCCGTTTGAGCTTGCGCGCCGCCGCTTTTTTGTTCTCGGACGCCGGGTCATACACTGCAATCGAATGACCCCCGAACATCCCGACAAGTTTCATACAGGGCACGTCCGTCTCCCCGTCACCGAAATAAATCATGTTCGGGAAGGGAATGCGCTTGTCCTCATCGGCAATGGATTCATTCACCAGTTTGCTGTCGCGCATCGAGAAGATGCCCTTCGAGATCTTGAAGAGGAACTGCGTCTTGGCGGTATAATCCACGGCGATGCCGGGCCACTGCGCCTCTCCGTTCTCGTCATAGAGGAACGAACCGGCGAAAATGTGCTTGAATTCAGCGGCGATGGGGCTGCCTTCGACAAATTCACGCAGGCCTGAGGAATTGATATAGTGCTCGACCACCACCCCGCGGGATGCGCCGTAGGCATTGATCAGCGAAAACCACTCGCGTACGCCTTCGAAAAGCGTGATATGCTCGCCGAAGCGATGGAAATCCTCCCTGCGCAACTTCACCCCGTGCCGCTTCGCCTCATCGAACATCAATTTCATATAGGCAAGGATATTCGATGCATCCTGCCCCTGCGCAATGCGGTCGCTCATCCGCCAGAACTCCTCCGGTGTCGATCCGATGGCCTGAATAAAGCCAAATTCCTGCATATTACCGGGCGACAAAGTCCCGTCAAAGTCATAGATAAAAGCGACAATCGGCTTCTTTTGCATAAAATTCACCCCTCTATTTTAGAATTCGCCCCAAATATCGTGATTTTCGCCACATTCGCAAAAAAAGGAAAAAGAAATGCGTTACTTTTGCGGCGCTATGAACCATTATCCTCATTATCTGGAAAGACTCCAGAACGCCACGCGCAAGTTCTGGAACAAATCCGCGCTGAACAGTATCGGCGGAGAGTCTTTCACCTATTGCCAGATGGCAACCCAAATCGAGAAACTTCACCTTGCCTTTGAAAACATGGGCATTCAGAAGGGAGAGAAGATTGCCCTGTGGGCGCGCAACGGCGCGCGCTGGGGCATGTCCTATCTCGCTGTCAATACCTATGAGACCGTCATCGTCCCGCTGCTCGCGGATTTCACCGCTGAAGGCGCCACCTTCCTCGTGAACCACTCCGAGAGCATCGGACTCTTCACCAACGAAGACAAGTTCGCGCAGATGGACATCGCGCAGATGCCGGCCCTCAAGTTCGTCGTGGATATCGACAGTTGGAAACTCCTCTACTCCGCTGACGACAAAGTCGCTGCGGCCTACAACGCGATGGAGGAACTCTTTGCGAAGAAATGGCCGGCCGGCTACGGCCCCGCCGACGTAGTCTTCCCTACGGACAACTGGGACAATCTCTCCACCATCAACTATACCTCCGGCTCCAGCGGCGATCCGAAGGGCGTGATGCTGACCTACCGCAATTTCAGCGCAAATGTCGATTTCAGCCAGCGCCACGTTCCCGCCGGCGAGCGCATGGTCTCCATGCTGCCGATGGCCCATATGTACGGCTTGGTGATCGAGTTCATCTATCCCCTCTGCAACGGTACCGCCATCTACTGGCTGGGCAAGGCTCCTACTCCGGCGACGCTGCTCAAGGCCTTCGCTGAAGTGAAGCCCTATCTGCTCATCACCGTCCCGCTGGTGATGGAAAAGATTTACAAGTCCAAGATCAAGCCCACGCTGGACAAGCCGCTTGTCAAGGTCCTGACCAAGATCCCCGGTATCAACAACATTATTTATAAGAAAGTCAAGGATGGGCTCGTACAGGCCTTCGGAGGCGAGGTGCTGGAATTCATCATGGGCGGCGCTGCGCTGAACCCTGAAGTGGAAAAACTCTTCAAGCGCATCAAGTTCCCTTATCTCGTGGGCTACGGTATGACCGAGGCCTGCCCGTTGCTCGCCTACGAGCACTGGACCAAGTATGTTCCGGGCTCCTGCGGCAAGGCTGTGGACTGCGCTACCGTACGCATCGATTCCGAAGACCCGCTGCACATCGCCGGTGAAATCCAGGCGAAGGGCGAGAACATCACCATCGGCTACTTCAAGAATCCCGAGGCTTCCGCCAATGCCTTCACCGAAGACGGCTTCCTGCGCACCGGTGACCTGGGCATCATGGACAAGGACGGCAACATCTTCATCAAGGGCCGCTCCAAGTGCATGATCCTCACCGCCAACGGGCAGAATGTCTATCCCGAGGAAGTCGAGGCCGTGGTCAACAACCAGCCCTTCGTCGCGGAATCCGTCGTCGTGGACCGCAGCGGCAAGATCGTGGCCCTGGTCTATCTGGACAAGGATGCCATCAAGAACGCCGGCCTGGACGATGAGGCGGTTTCCGACATCCCGGAGAAGATCCGTGTCGGCGCCAACCGCCGTCTGCCTTCCTACAGTCAGCTTACCAAAGTGGAAGTCATGCTCGCCCCCTTCGAGAAAACCCCGAAGATGAGCATCAAGCGCTTCCTTTACAAGTAATTTACTGCAGCGGGAACTTCTCTTGAAGTTTTTGCCTTAACTCCGCGGCATTGGTAAAGAGCACGCCTTCTATCCCGAAAGCCGTGCCGCCGTCCAGATTGGCCTGACGGTCGTCGATGAAGACGCAGTCCGAAGGATTGAGCTGATAACGGTCCAGCAGTATCCGGTAAATCTTTGGGGAGGGCTTGGCACAGTGCTCCTCCCCGGAGACGACGATGCCGTCCATCAATTTGAAGATGGGATACACGTCCCGGACCTGGCAGAAAGTCTCCGCAGACCAGTTGGTGAGTCCGTACAGGGGATGGCCCTTTGCCTTGTATTCCAGAAGCAAATCATACATCCCCTCGATCTGCTCGCCCATCATATCGATCCAGCGGGTAAAATACATCTCGATTTCCCGGGCATACTCCGGGTGCAGGGCCGATAATTCCGCCACCCCTTCCCGGAAGGGTTTCCCGGCATCCATCTGCGCATTCCACTCGGAGGTGCAGATGTTCTTCAGAAACCACGTGGCTTTCTCCCTGCTGCCGAAATAAGCATCGTACAGATGGTGGGGATCCCAGTCGACGAGGACGGCCCCGAAATCGAAGATGAGGTTTTTCATAACGCCAACACGCAGCCGCCGCCGGGTGCAAGGTGGACGGTGAGGCTGTCTCCTTCCAGACAAACTGTCTCTTTCTTATAATCCTGCCCGTTGCGGTGGGCATTGACGCCGTCGTGCCAGAGGGTGGCGCTGCTGCCGGAAACCCCTTCGGGCAGCCGCAGGGTAATGTCCCGTGCCGTCCAGTCCGTCATCGCCGCAAGATACCAGCGATTCCCGCTGCGGCGGGCCATGACGATATATTCGCCGATGCGGCCGTCCAGGGCGATGGTTTCGTCCCAAACGGTCGGAATCGAAGCGATGAAGGAGGTGCACTCCTGCTCCTGCATATAGTGCGTAGGGGTATCGCAAAGCATCGTGAAGGGAGCATCGAACACCACATACTCCGCCAACTGGCGGCAGCGGGTGCCCTGGCTCATCGGCGCCGATTTGAGGGGAGCATAGCAGCCCTTGGCGGCATTGCGCATCGCCCCCTGCGTATAATCCGCAGGTCCCGCGACCAGGCGCACGAAGGGAATCGTGACATCGTAGGTCACCATATCATAATCCTTGGGCGCCCACTTCACATTCTCCAGTCCGGCCACGCCCTCGTGGTTCAGGACATTGGGCCAGGCACGCGTCAGTCCGGAAGGCTTGAAGGCCCCGTGGAAATCCACCAGTTGATGATACTTGGCGGCCGTCTGCGCGGCACGGTAATAAAAGTCCACCATCATCTGGTCGTCGCGGTCCATGAAATCGATCTTCCAGCCGGCGATGCCCATCTTTGCATAATGGGCGCAAATGGCGTCCATATCCTTGTTGAAGGCCCAATAGCCCGCCCAAAGGACCAGCCGTACGCCTTTCTCCATCGCATAGGCGCTGAGCATCGGCAGGTCGATTTCCGGAATCACGTCAAAGAGGTCCGCATTGCCCTTCACCGCCCAGCCTTCATCCAGGATCACGTATTCGATGCCGTTGGCCGCGGCAAAGTCAATATAATACTTGTAGGTGTCATTGTTGACGCCCGATACGAAGTCCACGCCGGAAATATTCCAGTCGTTCCACCAGTCCCAGGCCACTTTCCCTGGCTTGACCCAGGAGAAATCTCCCTGGGAAGGGGAGGAGAGGCGCCAGACCAGATCGTTGTCGGCCAGTTGCCTGTCTTCCCGGGCAAGCACCACGATGCGCCAGGGGAGCGCTTCGCCCTGAGTGCCCCGGTAGATGAAGTCTTCGCGCGAGGTGACGAGGCCCTGGAGCCGGTTGTGCCCGCCCTGTTCCACCGTTTTGGGATAGGGGGCGAAAACGCCTTTCAACCCGCTCCCGTCCTCCTGACCGCTCAGGTACATTCCGGGATAATTGAAGAGGTCGGTTTCTGTGATGCAGAGTTTGACTCCGCCCTTTCCGCAGACGGTGATGGGCAGGAAGGCCAGTTTTCCCTGCTGCCATTCAGACAGGTGGCTGCAGGTATAAAGATTCTCGAAGGAACTGAAAAACTCGTCATTGCGTCTGCCTGTCGGCTTAACATAGGGAATCCAGGCGACGGGATCTTCCGGAAAACGGAAGGAAGCCTTCTCATTCCGGACTGTAACGCCCTTTTTCGTGATGAAACGATAGGCGGCGCCGTCGTCATAGGCCCGCACCACCAGGTCGAAATCCCTGGCCTGCAGCGTCAGTTCGTTATAGCGGTCCACCACGCTGCTGCGCTTGAAATTCTGTGCAGGAAGCGTCTGGGAAACGCTTTTCCGTACCGCTTTGCGGAAGCTGCTTCCGCTGCCGTAAACACTGCCGTCGCTCAAACAGAGCGCCAGTTCCGACGGCTCTATCACTTGCTCGCCATCCAGTGTGAGGCTCCAAAGCAACTTCTCTCCGCTCTGGATACTTACGCGGAGGGTGCCGTCAGGAGAAAAAACTTGATAATCTTTTGCCAAGAGCGGGGCAGCGGTCAGCAGGGCCGCGAAAATCAGGATTTTTCCTTTCAGGTTTCTCATAGTCAGTCTTGATATTGGTTGGACAGTTTAATGCTGGGGAGAAAGTTCGTCAATGGAAATGATATAATCAAGGAACAATTCAGGACGGAGGCTCACCCCCAGGGGCTTGCCGCTGGCGACTTCGACGTTCTTGATGTTGATGACTCCCTTGGCGATGTAGGGATATAGGCCCTCTTCGTCGACATTGCGCTTGAATCTCCCGAAAATCATGGGACCCTGATAGTCCTTGTCGCTGACTTTGCTGTCGTCGATGACCAGATTCTCGATATCGATTCTTTCCGGCAGGTAACAGGTGTAACCGAAGTCGTGCTTCCCGGTATTGGTTCCGCTTATCAGGGAGACGGTCTTGGACTTTTCAGGAACGATGAGTTTGCAGTTTTTGACGATGAGTTCGCCTTCCCAGGAACTGCCGTAATCCCCCCTGAGGGCGACGATGGACTTGCGGTGGATGTTGCAGTTCTCAATCCGCATAGTGCCGGAACCGACAACATTGACGCCCGTGTGCCCGAACTCGCAGTTGGTGAGGGTGACGTTCCTTACGCCCTGATGGGCATCAAAGCGGGAGAAAACGCAGTGGTCCAGGCTGAGGGCCTTGCAGAAGTTGGAAACGAAGATTCCCCAGTACTTTGTATCGTTGATGTCGGTGGTCTGGCTGCAGTTCTCCCATCTGACGCCCACACAGCCGTGGGCATTGATGTCGTATGTTCCCATACTGACGGGCACTCCGGCAGATCCTATGGTCCTGTAAGTCTTGTGTGCCGTGAGAAGGCAGCCTCTGACCACGACGTCGGCAACCTTCTCAAGGGCCAGGAACCCGTCGTACGGGGCGCCGTGGTCGAGTTCTCCTTCAACATAGTGGGTGATATTCTCTATTTTGACGTTGGAGCGCTCCACGGCGATGCCGCGGCAGTAGTAGGTGTACTTGGAAGGAGCCTGGTTGGCGATGGTGGTAAAGGTGCCGCCCTTGATGACCAGGGGCTTTTCGTCAATGGGATAGGCCGTCATCTTCGTGATTTGGTCGTAATCCCAGACAAGGGCCGATGAGGGGGCGATGTTGCCGTCCTTGTCGGCGATGAAGAATTCCTTCTGGCTGACTCCGCTGTTCTGGTTCTTGCCGAGCCGGATGTACACTTTCTGATTGTCGTTGACGACCTGGACCAGGCAGCGGCCGGGAAGCGACTTCCCGATGCCGGTCTGCTCCCGTTTCAGACTTTCTACACCCTCGATCGTGAAAGGCTCGAGCGTGGATTCCACGCGGAAGATGTTGTCGTGTCGCTCATCGACGCCGACCTTGCTGTCGTCAATAATGAACTTTGCAGTGCCGAAATCGACATCCGTGCGGATGACGGCTGTTCCGAGGGTCTTGCCGATATAGTAAGTTTTTCCGTTCCTGGCCTTGACCGGGAGCCCTTTCTCATTGGCCGCCGCGTGGGTAGCGATGATGGCCTTGAAATCGTCAGTGACGCCATCGCCTTTGGCCCCGAAATCCTCATAACTGAGATATTCGGGAGAGGGTTTCGAAAAGGCGATGAATCTTTCCAGCGCTTCCAGGAAATAATAATCGGCATAAGTGAGCGGAACATCTATTTCAGAGTTGCCGGGCATATTCCCAACGCTGTGCTCCAGGATAAAACCGCCGTTAGTGCCGGGCTTTGCAAGGTATTTGTCAGAAGCCAGCGTTCTCAACTGGCGTTCCGCCATATTAAGGTAAGGGGCCCCATCTTGTACATAATGAGCCAGTTCAACGAAAGCCGATGCCATCACGGCTGCAGCCGAAGCGTCCTTGTAATCTTTGGGAATCTTCGGAGAATCAAAATCCCAGTAGGGGATACCGTCTTTCGGGAGGCGGGCCAGCAGCATGTCCGCTACGGAAATGGCCCGGTCCAGATAGGCTGCATCGCGGGTGAAGCGGTACATCATCGTGAAACCATAGAGCGACCAAGCCTGCCCGCGGGCCCAGGCACTTTCATCGGCGTAGCCCTGAACGGTCTGCTTCCGGTTTACCGATCCGTCAGCGGGGTTGTAGTCCACCAGATGGTAGGTGGTGAAATCCGGCCGATAGTGGTTCTTCAAGGTCGTATTGGCGTGAGAGACGGCTACGCGGGCCAGTTCCGGCTCATTTTCCAATGCGGCTATACTCATCAGCAATTCGAGATTCATCATATTGTCGATGATGACCGGGAACTGCCAAGAAGAGCCGCGCAACTGGAAATCCCAACTGCGGATGCAGCCAACGGTCGGATTGAAACGGGTAGAAAGGGAGTGTGCGGCCGTGTGCATGACCTCTTTAGCGTGGGCATCCCCCGTAATACGGTACTGTTGACCGAAACTGCAATTAATCTGAAACCCGACATCGTGGTCGTTGGTGACCCATTGAATAGGCTCAACCTTGGCGGTCTCGCGCTGGGCGAGGGCACGAAACCTTTCGTCGCCGGTATATTCGTAAACCAGCCAGAGCGTTCCCGGGAAGAATCCCGAGCACCACCACCGCGGGCGCGCGGTAATCAATTTGGTTCCGTCAAACGATCTGGGTGTGTGGAGGCTGTCAATTTGCCCGGCCATCATTTCGCACTGCTGTGCCGCAACGGAGAAAACCCTATCCGCCAGCTCATTCATGTTTTCCTGCGTTTTTTTTCCGCAAACTAGCGAGGCAAGTACGATAGGGAGGACTCTTAAGAATATTCCAAGCATGATTTTCTGTATTGCTGTGTACAAAAATCAAGAAAATAACTGATAAAAACAAGAAATCTACCTGCGGAATTCCTCAGGATGGCAATCCCTATTGAAGAGATACGCGGATGGTGCAGGTTTTTCCTGCGGGGATGCTCGCGGAATAGCCTACAATGCACTTTCCGGGGTTGGGGATGTCCCATTCCTCCGTGCCTGATGCCGGCCATATCTTGTATTCCAAGCCGATGGAAGGATGGTCGGATGCGGCGGAAAGCAGCATGCTGTGTCCTCCCTGTTCCAGAAGGATTCCTTTCGGCGTTACGGTTGCTGCGGCATCCGTGACCATACGCCACTCGATAGCGGCCGACGTGTCGGGAAGGGCAGTCAGGGAATCCGAGACCGACAGATAATCGCCATCGATGAGCAGTATCTTCCTGAAAGCGGAAGAAAGCTGCCCGGCAAAAACGGGCGTCAGGTCAATGCTCCCGCCTCTCGCCTCATCCGTGTCCAGAATGTCGAATATCTTCGCTTCTCCTTTTACATTATGCTGCTGAGCGTTGACGGTCAGCGTATTGTGCGCCTGGTTGCTGAGACGGAACACTTTCCATCGGTATGAGTTCTGCTTCATGTTCCAGAAACTCTTGTCGTATTTCTTGAAGGCGCTTTCCACCGGCGCGTACGGCTGAGTTCCCAGGTCGCAGGCCCATCTCATACCGAAGGCATCATATACGAAGGAGCCTGCGTCCATATGGCCGTGGCTATGGGAGGCTTTCCCTCCCTTGAAGGCGAGATACCTTTCATCAAGAGATCCTTTCCAGCCTGTCCTGATCAGGACGACTGGTTCCGGCCCGTCTCCGGAGAATAATTTTTCTCCGCCCTCTGCGGTGATCTTGCGCGGCATTGAGCATTTCGATGCCATGCACGCCGCAAAGACGGCAAAGCGCATCCAGTCCCGGTCTTCAAAGTATCTTCCGCTGCGCAGCAGGGCAATCTCCCCGTCCAGAAGGTCCGGCCGTGACAGCCTCGCCGCAAACCACCACAAGGCGTATAGGGGGTACAGCTCCTCGTCGCTGTCAAAATAGCTGAAGCACTTGCCGGAGGTCCCCACCATATATTTCATAAAGGTCCCAGTACGCATGAAGCCCGGCGCGTCCGAAAGGCCGGTGTCGGTCGCGTAGACTCCGTCCAGCATTTCCAGCAGCATGGTCTCAAAGCCGGTGCCGTAGGCCCAGTAGACATAGCCCTCGGGATAAATCCCGTCGGGGCCATACATCTTCATTGCGTTCCTGTTATCGATGACGGCGGATTCGAGCAATTCCCTGCTCACCGACGGATACCATTCATAGGCGGCCAAAGCCGCAGCTACGAGGCCGCAGTAGCAGACCTGGTTCCAGTTGTTCGCCTTGGTCGTGAACCATTGCCCTTTGTATTGGCTGAGTGCGAAACGATTCATCGCGGCTGCGGCTTCATCGCGGACTGCAAGTGGAAGGCCGCCGTAGCACCAGTCGAGACCGATGGCGACGGCCAGGGCCATCTCCCCTGTGTCCAGGAAATGATCCGTGTGCCAGTCGGGGAACGCACATACCGTCAGAATATCCTCCCTGACCCGGTGAAGATACTTGTCATTTCCCGTCATTCTCCAGGCGTAGGCGCAGAAAAATATTCTCTCAAGCGCATATCGGGACTGTTCGAGCAACCTTGTGCCGGATGCATCCAGCCTGTATGATAGTCGCAACGTGTCATTGACGCACTCATTGGCGTGGGCGACGATGGACTTGTGCAGCAATTTCACATCCCTGTTGCGGCAGATGTTTTTCCGGAGCGTCTTGATATCGGCATCGCTCATCAGCAGCCGCGGGTGAGCCTTGGTGACCGCTGCGTCCCAGTCGGGTACGTCAAACGTGTCTTTCTCCCTCCCGAGTCCCGAAAAGGATGAAACAAGTACTAAAAACAGAGCTATTATAAATGGTTTGACACAAACTCTCATTTCTCTAAAAATTATCAGCGGATGATGAATCGGTGTGAGCGGCGGGGGGAGGCGCCGGCGTAGAAATCCACCAGGACGCGGGAACCGTCCACGATGAGTTTGTAGGCTCCGGCGCAGTCGGCCAGGGAGTAGGCGCGGATGCCCGGACGGTATTCGTCAAAGAGGGGCTTGCCCGCCTCGTTGCCATACTCGTCGGCGCCGGAGGCAATCAGCTTGTATTCGCCCTTTTCCGCACTGCTCCACACGCTGTTCATGGTCATCTGCGTAATGCGGCCGCCGTCACCCTTCCAGTCCAGGAATTCGGTGGTATGGGTGTGTCCGCAAAGGACGATGGCGTCCAGGGAAGCGAGTAAGGCGCGGATTTCCCGGCGCTCTGCGGCATGTCTGTCGTTCCGGCTTCCGAGCAGGTACCAGAAATAGATATCCGGGTCGTCAAAAGGAAATACGGGCCCGTGGACGATGACGAAGACGTGCCTTGCGTCCCGGGCTTCTTCCAGCAGGGCCTTGATGCGCTGTGTCCGTGGGTGGTTGAAGTCGATGACGACGAAGGCGTCCGCTCCGCAGCGGAAAAGGAAATTGACGTCCGTGATTTCCTGTCCCAGTTCGCGGGACAGGCGCGTCGTCATATATTCTTTGTACGCCTGCCGGCAAACGGCGTCGTCATTGCCGCGGACGTCGTGGTTCCCCGCAACGGTAATAAAGGGCAGTTCCGGAGCGATGCTGTCCTTCAGCAGGTTCATGGCGTCATCCAGAAAACGTTTGTGGGTGGCGGCGTCCGCAGTATCGCCCTGGATCAGGTCTCCCATCTGGAAGACATAGCGGGTGTCGTCATCCACCAGGCAGGCAGCCCGCTTGACGAGTTCCCTGCATCGTCCTGACCACATCTCTCCGTTCCTTGCGAATTCTTCCCGGTGGGCGGCGTCCCGTGCAGGGTTCGGATCCCTGTATCCGGCGTGGTACTTCAGCGGGTCGGCATCGTCATAATGCGTGTCTCCGAGGATAACCACGGAGTACCTGTCCCGGGCCTTCGCTTCGGCCGAATCCGGCATCCAGAGCCGGGGGAGAGACAGTCCTGCCAGCCCCAGGGCGGAATATTTGAGGAAATCCCTTCTGTCCATCAATCAGCGCAATTTGTATTCGTAGAGGATAAGTACGACAAAGTTTGCAAAAAGAAGTCAAGAATGCAAGAGCAAGCATTCTCTGTTGTCAGGGGCATAATTTTTGAAGGAATCAACGGAACTTCAGAAAGAAAATTCTGTATTGACTGTCACTATGAAAAAAGCCCTCATTTTGCTGGCGGCACTGCTGGGTGCCGCAATGCTTTCGTACGCCCAGGAAGTTCCTGCCCCGTCGGGCGCTTCCCCCCGGGTGCTGGCCCTGCTGAAGGAGGATCCGGACAGGTGCGGGGTGAACCTGCACGTCTATGAGTTCGATCCCATTGTCGATACGCCGGCTCCGAAAGGTTATAAGCCCTTCTATATCAGCCACTACGGCCGTCACGGAACAAGGGCTGACGAAAGCGGTGACGCGTATGTCTATGTCGTCGAACGGCTTGAGAAGGCAGACAGTCTGGGCATCCTGACCGAAGAGGGCAAAAGTCTCCTCGCGGAGTGCCGCGCGGTGATCGATGCCTATGGTGGCCGGGAGGGCCGGCTGACCCCCAGAGGGGAGCAGGAACACAGGATGCTTGCCGACCGGATGTACAGCCGTTTCCCCGGGGTGTTCAAAAAAGGTCCCGGAAACATCCGGGTGCAGTCCAGCGTCGTCCCGCGCTGCCTGGTCTCGATGGCCTCCTTCATCTCGGAACTTTCCGCCCGCTGTCCGTCCCTGAAATTCTCCATCGTCTCGGACAATAAGGCCCAGAAACTGCTCAGCAACGGCTGTTCTGCGGAGCATAAGAAGAAAGCCCGGAAACTGGTCAGACCCCTCTCCCGTCTGGAGGTGGATACCCTGCAGCTTCCCGCCCGGATCTTTACGGATCCCGAACTGGGGCGGCAGGTCGTCGGGAGCATCGCCCGCCTGCAGCGGAGAATCTGCAATACCGCCGTCATGGCGAAGAATTTCGATTTGGACGTAGATATTTTCCGGCATCTCAATGCCGATGTCATTTACCGCTATTTCGATGCGAGCAACCGGAATATCTACCTGACGCAATGCAATTCCGTGGAATTCGGAGAACTGCGTATGCCGCGCATCGCACACATCGTTGAAGCCATCGCGCATCAGGCCGACGAAGCCATTGCGAGCGGGCAGGTGGCGGCAGACCTTCGATTCGGACACGACTGGCCCTATATGGCCATCGTCAGTTACCTCGGGCTGGAAGGCCCCGGAGACCGGATGAGTTTCGAAGAGATTCCGCAAAAATGGTTCGGCCCGCAGTATATCTGCCTGGCCTGCAACCTGCAACTGATATTCTACCGCAACAACAAGGGCCGCGTCCTCGTCAAGTTCCTGGTCAACGAGAAGGAAACCCTCCTGAAAGGGCTGGAACCGGTTCAAGGGCCGTATTATGACTGGGCGGTCGTAAGGGAGAACCTGGACGGCTGGCGCCGCGCATAAACTTCTGCGAACTAGTTTACGCTGATCGTCAAAGGCTTTTTCGTGGCTTTGAGCTTGAGTTCCCGGGGACCGTCGGCCAGACAGGCGATGATGGCCACCTCCTTGCCGGCGAGGTCCTTGTCGAATTCCAGGGTAAGGCTGACGCGGCTCAGGTCTTCGCTCCATTCGGCCTTGGTGACCAGGGTGCCGAATCCGGTGGAGACGGTGCCGCTCCGGTGGTAGGCGTTGTACCAGTTGATGATGGGTGACGAAAGGCCGGAGAAATTGTTCCAGCCGCCGCCCCTGCCCGTGGCCAGCATAAAATGCTCGTAGCAGTTGTAGGAATCCTCGCACTCGCGTTCCCAGTTGGCGAGCGCGGTATCGGCAATCAGCCGGGCTTTTTCCGGCAGCCCCAGGTCCAGCATCGTTTTCCAGAGGATCATCTGGTGCGGCAGCCAGACGGTGCCGTTCCAGTAGCCGTCGATTCGGTAGTACGGGGCCCGCTGGTCCACGGCGGTAATGCCGCAGGGGCTCCAGAGCTCGCCCTCCGTGAAGATATGCTGTAACAGCCGCCGGCTTTGCTCTTCGTCGGTGATGCCGGCGACCAGCGGCGTGACGCCGTCCAGGCCCATATTGAAATTGACACCGTCTTCCGTGCGGTAGAGCCCTTCCGGCACTCCCTCCGCATCGTGCCTTACATAGCCGAAGTAGCCGCTCTGCGCGTCCCAGGCGTTATCCAGGATGCCCTTGCGCATGGCGGCGATATCCCGGTCGTATTGCTTGATGTCCTTCTTCAGTCCCAGGTGGGTGGCCAGGAGGCGGAGAATCTTGGCGCAGCGGATGTAGTAGGAGGTGGAGACCATCGGCGCCGTCCGGGCGCGCAGTTCCTTCTGCGGCCGGAGCGTCCACTGCGGGGGATAATCGTCCCAGCCGCCGCTGTTATAGAAGAGGTGCCAGGTGGACAGGAGACCGCTGGCTTTGCGGTATTCCGGACCGGACATATAGTCGTAGAAACGCTTGAGGCGGGGATAGATCTCGCGGAGTTGCGCTTCGTCGCAGCCGCCCCGCTCCCATACGTCGCCGATGGCCAGGATCTGGGTCGCCAGGGGAGTGCCGTGGTGTACGAAGGGCGCCTCTTCTTCCGGTGCGGTGGTGTACTGGCGGATGATTTCATAGCCGCGTCCCGGGTCGATTTCGCTCATCGCCCAGGCGATGAATCCGCAGTCCCAGGTGTAGAGGCTGTTCCAGTTCTTTCCGGGGCAGAAGTGACGGATGGGCTCCCCGAAGGCGTCGATGGGGTAGACGACGTTGGTCAGCAGCGTAGCCTGCAGCAGCCGGTAGCCCAGCGGCATATTGTCGGCCCCGGCCTGCGCCGTCAGCCCGCTTTCCGGGGCAGCGGCGGCTTTCAGTTCATCCGCTCCGGGGTTCAGGACGATGAGTTGCCGGAGGGTGGTGTCGCAATGCGGCTGCAGTACGACGGGTCGCAGGAAATTGGCGGTATAGTGCCCCTTCTTGTCGCCTTTCAAGTCCTTGAATACGTGGTCGTGCACCTTGCGGGGCATCAGCTGCTCCAGTTTGGCGCAGCGCCACTGCCGCACTTCGCTGTAGGGATAGTCCCAGAAAACGCCGTAACTGGCGTCCACTTCCGGATAGCGCACGGTAAACCAGCCGTCCCCTTGTTTGAGCTCCGGCGTCCACTTCTCCTCCGCACCGCCGCTCTTGCGGACGGCCAGTTGGAGGCTGATGTTCTGCACCAGTTCCGTATGGTTTACGCAGCGCGTCTCCAGCAGCACCCGGCGCTCGTCCAGCACGTGGTAGGTGGCATCCACGAACACCCGGTCCTTCCATTCGATGTCGTGCCGGTAAGTGATGTGCCTCATATCGGGCGTCACGGCCCAGGGATGCACGCCGGACTCGAACAGGGTGCAGGGGACCTTCACATTGCGCCGGTACACGCCCGGCACCAGACAGAATTCCACCTGGATGCCCGAAGAGAGGTCCTGGATATGGGAAATGCCAAAGTATTCCTTGGAGTACGGGCCCCACTGGGAGAGGGAGGCGATATCGTGCGACGGTGCCGCAAACAGGCCGGTAAAAGCCAGCGAAAAGGCAATCAGCAACAAAGCGATTCTGCGCATGGTCGGAAGAATGAAAGATTCTAACAAATATAGCGATTTCCTGAACTTTTTCATACATTTGTAGGAATTATTGTGCTTAGATGCCTATAGCTGAAATCATCATTGCCTCCGTCGCGCTGGCGGTCATCATCGTCCTGGCGCTGATCCTCGTCCGCAAGGATGCCGAGGTGAAGGCCGCGAATGCGCTGGCCCTCCAGAACGAAAAGTTGCTGGAGGCGCGGGAGCAGGCGATGCGCAAGGAGGCGGAAGCCACGATGAAGTCCATTACCGTCGGGCTCGAGCAGAATATCAAGGCGATGAAGGAGGCTTTCGAGGCGCAGAAGAAATCGCAGGTCGAAGAGAGCAGCGCCATCAAGACGCAGTTCGCGGAGACGGTCAAGCACCTGCGCGAGCAGACGGAGAGCATCGGCAACAAGGCGGAAAGCCTGGCCAGTGCGCTGAAGGGCAAGAACAAGATGCAGGGCATCTTCGGAGAGACGATCCTGGAAAACATCCTCAAGGCGGAAGGGCTGCGTCCCGGACACGATTACGATGCGGAGTTCTACCTGCGCGACAAGGCCGGCAACATCATCCAGAACGAGGAGACGGGCCGGAAGATGCGCCCGGACTTCGCCCTGCATTTCCCGGACGAGACGGAAATCCTCATCGACGCCAAGGTGTCCCTGAACGGTCTGGCGGACTATTTTGAGGCCGAAACGGACGAGCAGCGTGCCGCGGCCTCCCGCCGCAACCTCGAATCCGTGCAGAACCACATCCGGGAACTGACCGGCAAGGAGTACCAGAAATATGTCGTGGGCCGCAAGACGCTGGACTACGTGATTATGTTCATCCCCAACTACGGGGCCTATCAACTCGCCAAGCAGGAAGATCCGGAACTCTTTGCCAAGGCCTTCCGCCAGAACGTGCTCCTGACCACGGAAGAGACCCTGATTCCCTTCCTCCGCCTGATCCACACCGCCTGGGTGCAGCGGGAGCAGATGGAGAATATCGCCGAAATCGTGGACGCCGCGCAGAATATGGTGGACCGCGTGGCGCTTTTCTGCGAGGAGAACGCCAAACTGGAAGCGTCGATGGAGGTGCTGCTCCGGAACTTCAAGAAGAATTCGGCCCGCCTGGTGGAGAGTCCGCAGAGCATCGTCGGCGCGGCCAGGAAGGCCATTGCGCACGGCATCAAGGAACCGGCGGGGCATCTCCTTCCTCCCCTTAACGCAGATTTGCATGAATAAACTTTCGAAAATCCGTCATTTCGCCCTGGATATGGACGGGACCCTGTACCTGGGAGACAAACTTTTCCCCTGGACGCAAGGCTTCCTCGCCAAACTTCGGGAGAAAGGCATCGGCTATACCTTCCTTACGAACAACCCCACGAAAAGCGTGGCGGACTATCTGCAGAAACTGAAAAAACTGGGCATCGAGGCCACGGAAGACAATATGCTCACGACCTCGCTGGCCGCCATCGACTACCTCAAATCCACGTATCCGCAGGCGCGCCGCCTGTTTATGCTGGGGACGCCGAGTATGGTGGAGCAGTTCCTAAAGGCCGGGTACGAAGCCTGTGCGGACGATCCCGACGACCGTCCGGACGCCCTCGTGGTCGCCTTCGACACGACCCTGACCTATTCCCGCCTGTGCCGCGCCGCCTGGTGGGCGAAGCAGGGGATTCCCTATGTCGCCACCAATCCGGACCGCGTCTGCCCGACGGACCAGCCTACGGTGCTCGTGGACTGTGGTTCGCTGCAGCGCTGCATCGAGGAGGCTACCGGCCGCAAGCCCGACATCGTGCTGGGCAAGCCGGATCCGACGATGCTATTCGAACTGATGAAGAAGCACGGGCTCGCCCCTGACGAAATCGCCATGGTGGGAGACCGCATCTATACCGATACGACGATGGCACGCAATGCCGGTGCCGTCGGCATCCTCGTGCTTTCCGGCGAAACGACGGCCGAAGTGGCGGCCGCATCGCCCAATCCGCCCGACTTCGTTTTCGCGAACGTCGGGGAAATCGCAGACAAGATTTAACGATAAAAATATGGTAAAAGTAGATTTAAAAGCTTGCAGCTCCTTTGTCAAAGATGCAGAGTACGCTGAATTCCTTGCCAAGGCCCTGAACGCCTGGGATGTGTTGGACAGTGAGAAGGGTGCGGGGAACGATTTCCTCGGCTGGAAAACCCTTCCGCTGGACGTGGATGAGAACTTGATTTCCGCGATGGAGGCCGTGCGCGAAGACTGGAAGGCCCGCGGGGTGGAACTGGTGATCGTCATCGGCATCGGCGGTTCCTACCTGGGCGCCCGCTGCGCCGTGGAGGCCCTTTCCCATTCGTTCATGCGTCCGCAGGGCGCGCCGCAGGTGGTCTTTGCCGGCAATAACCTTTCCGAAGAATACATCGCCGAACTGATGGACCTGGCCGCCGTGCGCAATACCGCCTGCGTGGTGATTTCCAAGTCCGGTACGACGACCGAGCCCGCGGTGGCTTTCCGCATCTTCAAGGAAATGCTGGAGCAGCGCTACGGCAAGAAGGAAGCGGCGGAGCGCATCGTCGCGATTACCGATGCCGCCCGCGGAGCGCTCAAGACCCTTTCCACGCAGGAAGGCTATCGCACCTTCGTCGTTCCCGACAATGTCGGCGGCCGTTTCTCCGTGCTGACGCCGGTGGGTCTGCTGCCCATCGCCCTGGCGGGCTTCGATATCCGGGCGATGCTGAACGGTGCCGCGCAGGAGCGCAAGGCCCTGCTGGACCGCAGCGAAGCCAATGCCGCCGTGCAGTATGCGGCGATGCGCAACCTCCTGCACGAACGCTACGGCAAAGCCGTTGAAATCCTCGTTACCTACAATCCCAAGTTCACCTACCTCGCGGAATGGTGGAAGCAGCTCTACGGCGAGTCCGAGGGCAAGGACGGGAAGGGCATCTTCCCGGCCAGCGTCACCAATACGGCCGACCTGCACTCGATGGGACAGTTCATTCAGGAGGGCAGCCGCGTCATGTTCGAGACGGTCATCAACATCGAAAAGGCCAACCGCAGCGTGGTGATCGGCAGTGATGAGCAGAATCTCGACGGCCTGAACTTCCTCGCCGGACAGCACGTGGAGCATTGCAATGCGATGGCGCGCCTGGGCGTCAAGGTGGCCCACATCGACGGGGGAGTGCCCCAGATGGAAGTGGCGATCGAGCGCATCGACGAAAAGAACCTCGGCGCGATTTTCTACTTCTTTGAATTCGCCTGCGGTATCTCGGCGTACGTGCTGGGTGTGAATCCTTTCAACCAGCCCGGCGTGGAGGCGTACAAGAAGAATATGTTCGCCCTTTTACGCAAACCGGGTTACGAGGCTCAGACGGAGGCGCTGCTCAAGCGCCTCTAAGATTCGAACAATTTTTTTTGGGGATTCGGAAATTATCGTTATCTTTGCATCCGCTTCCGTTGGAAGCAACCAGTCTGGTGCGGTAGTTCAGCTGGTTAGAATGCCGGCCTGTCACGCCGGAGGTCGAGGGTTCGAGTCCCTTCCGCACCGCAAATCAACAACCTGTTCCAACCGGAACGGGTTGTTTCTTTATCGTTCTGTTCTAAAAAAATCACTAATTGTAGTGAGATTAATCCGGGGGAAAGGCTATCTTTGCCCAAGTAACTTGATCATTTAATTAACGGATTCTATGATAGCTGTATCAAAGCGATGGGCGCTGCTGGCCCTTGCGGCGCTGACAGGGATGGTTTCCTGCTCGGTTAAAGGAGAAAAGGAAGAGATGAACGCCAACCTGCCCGGGCAGGTGGAGATGGTTTTTGAAGCGACGAACGAGGGGAGTGGTTCAAAGACCGCCGTGCAGGAAGACGGCGCTTCCGTATGGTGGACTGCGCACGAGTCCATCAGCATTTTCTATAGCGACGCTGCCGGGAGCAAGTTTATGTCGACGAACGATGCCCCCGTGGCCAGGGCGCAGTTCAAAGGAACCCTGAATACGCTTACGGGCGAAGTGGACGAATCTTCCCCCTGCGATTACTGGGCCCTGTATCCCTATGACCCTTACGCTTCCTTCGACGGCACGGGCATCGCTACCTCGCTTTCGCCCTATCAGAAGGCGGCTGCGGAGACTTTCGCGGATGGCCAGTGGCCGACGCTCGCCCGTTCCGGGAATATGTTTCTTTCCTTCCGTGCGATTTGCGCCGGATTCCGCTGCTCCTTCACCAGGGAGGGCGTGACTTCTATCAGCTTCAAGGGAAACAACGGCGAAGTCCTGGCCGGCAAGTTCCAGGTTGGGATGGACGGCGACAGTCTCCCGATTATCCTTGAAAACACCACAGAGGAAAAAGAAATTACCCTTTTCGCCCCCGTCGGCCAGACCCTGCAGATGGGCGTATTATATTATCTTTCCTTCTTCCCGACCGATTTTGCCCAGGGCTTTACCGTTACCTTCAGGACGGAAACGGAAAAGGCCGTCGTCGTATACGGAAGTGCCAAGGAATTCAAGCGTACCGAGGTCCATCGCGCCATCAACCTTGACAGCGGTGCGACCTATGTTGCGATGAGCGAGGACGAGAGGAACGAATATCGGCAGAAGCAGGAGCTTGTTCCGGGAATCAGCAAGGGTGCGTACAAGCACGTCGTCATCATCGGCGTGGACGGTGCCGGAGCCTTCTTCAGGGATACGGACACGCCCCGCTGCGACGAGATCTTCGCCGGGCAGGCGACCACTTACCGGTCCAGGATGGCGCTCCCGACGATGAGCGCCCAGGGCTGGGCCTCCATCCTGCACGGCGTCCTTCCTGAATTCCACGGATGCACCAATACCATTATCGAGAAGAAGCCTTATCCTTTGTACAGCCCTTATCCGTCCGTCTTCAGGGTCGTCAGGGAGGCGATGCCGGAGGCGGAACTGGCTTCCTTCGTGGAGTGGAATCCCATCAACATCGGTGTCGTGGAGAACAACCTGGGCGTTGAGAAGGGAACCGGGGCGGATGACGCCGAAGTGACTGGCAGGATTCTCACGTACCTGAGGAGCAAGACACCTACGCTGATGTTCGTCCAGTTCTCGTCCCCCGATGACATCGGAGAGACCTATGGCTTTGGGACGGATATCTATCTGGCCACTATCAGTACGGCGGATGCGCTGGTCGGACGGATTTACGATCAGTTGAAACGCAATGGCGTCCTGGACGAGACCCTGTTCATCGTCACTGCGGATCACGGCGGACTCAACAAGTCGCATGGCGGCGACTCGGATGCGGAGAAATACGTATTCCTGGGCGTGGCCGGAAAGACCGTGGCCAGCGGGACGATCGTGGAGGCGGAGGGCCGTGATGTTGCCGCCATCGCCGCTTACGCGCTAGGGTTTGATTTCCCCGAGACCTGGAGCGGCCACGTTCCTGCGGGCGTCTTCAAGGATGTCACCGAGGTCGGGCCGCGCAGGGAAACCCAAATCCCCGGCACCAAGTACCGCAATCACCAGACGGAGCCTACTCCGGCCCCGTCCCAGTTGGAGTCCCTGCTGGAAGGTCACGACATCGTCGCCTACCTGCCTTTTGACGAGAGTATCAGTGACGCTTTCGGGAACGTGCAGACCAGCCAGTCAGGTACGCTGCAGTATGAGGATGCCTACTTCGGGAAGGGCGTGGCGCTGAATAACGGTTATGTTACGCTGAAGGATGTGAAGGTGGGGACAGGTTCCTTCTCCGTGGCTTTCTGGCTGAAGGGTTCCGTGGTGAGCCCCTCGGCGGCGGACCCGGGACTGATCTCCAACAAGGACTGGCAGGAAGGCGTATACAAGGGATTCATCTTGTCCTACCGGGGCACCAAGGACGTCAAGTTCAATGTGGGGGACGGCAACAAGAACAGGATGGATTTCGAGCGCACCCTCCCGTCCAATTACAATCAGGGATGGATGCACGTGATCCTTACCGTAGACCGGCCCAACCGCAAGGTCCGTGTTTTCTATGATTTTATCGATGGCGACGAGGCGGAAATCCCCGCTGCGCTTGCAAATACGTCTTTCGACTCCCTGAACCTCAATATCGGCCAGGATGGAACGGGAACGCTGGAGTATAAACTCCCGGCCCGGATGGACGAATTCATTATGACGTCCGACGTGCTGACCCCGGCCGATATCGCGGCGCTCAAGGCTTACTATGAAGGAAACTAACGGGGGGAGAGTATGAACTACATGAAACCAAAGATACTGGTCATCCTCTCCTCCTGCGAAGAGGTTCTCCTTGCCGGCTCCAACGAAATGATCGGTGGAGAAGACCTTGACTTTACGGAGTTCGGTATTTCGGATTAATCGCAGACGGGGCGGACCAACAAGCCTTTGCAGCGGTCTGCCGGTATTCCGTGGGCGTCATACCGAACTGCCGCTGTAAATTGATATTTGTGTAAAGTTTTTCTTCCCGAACCGTCCCGTCGATGCGGTCAAACAGTTCCCGGTGGATATATCCCTTTCGGTTCTGCATTCGCCCGCATCCGCTCAATGCAAGGATGAGGCCTGTCAGAAGATGGCTGACCGTGACTATCGGCGCAGTTTGCTTACCTCGCTGGCGGCTAGCAGATAGCAACCCGTGCCGAAATCCTCGAAATCGGGGATGCGGTCGTAGGTGACGGGTTGGGCTTCCTTGGGCTCCTTGCCGGAACCCTGCGAATAGCCGATGAATCCGTTGGGATGGATGCAGATCCTATTGAGCCCGTTCCAGCCACGGGCTACGGCCAGACCGTATTCCGCAGCGTCAAGCCGGCCGGTGTTGACACCCCATGCCAGACCATAGAGGAAGAGGGAGGTGCCGGTGGCTTCCGGTCCGCCGAAATCGTCGGGATCGGCGACCGACGGGTTCCAGGTACCGTCGGCGCGCTGGCACTTCACGATGGCCCGGCAGAAATCCCGGAAGTCCTGTTCATAGACGGCGCGGTGCGTATCATCCGCAGGCAGTTCGCTGAGCACCCGCACAAGGGCCGCGACCACCCAGCCGTTGCCCCGGGCCCAGTAACAGTTCTTGCCATTCGGGGTGGTGTAAGGCGGGCAGAAGTCCTTGTCGCGCCACCACAGGCCTTCCTCCTTGTTGAGGAAGCGCTCGCGGGCCCACTCGTACATCTGCCATGCCTTTTCGAAATACTCCGGCTTCTGCATGGTCACACCATACTTGACCAGCGCCGGCATCCCCATCTGGATGGCGTCGATCCAGATCCAGTCGGAGACGGCTTCCGGTGTGGCGAGGATGTTCTCCATGCACTTCGTCACGTTGGCGATCATCTTGTCCTCTCCGTAGATGCGGTACATGTCGATATAGGCCTGTGAGCAGCAGTAGTTGTCGGCGTTGCGGGTGAGCGTCTTGCCGTTGCGCATGTCCCAGTTGAACTTGTCGCCCCAGTCCATCGTGTAATCCAGGTAGCGCTGCTGCGGGTCCACGTCGTACAGGGCCATCAGTCCCTCGTAATAAACCCCGCGCGTCCAAATGTTGCTTTCATAAACCCTTCGACGGGAAGGGAAGGGGACCACGCGGAGTGGATCCGGATACTTCTGCATGAAGTAGTCATTGACCAGGCGGGCCTGGGCGATCACTTCGTCTGCGGAGGGAACGTCGTAGTAGACGGGGATGAGATTCACTTCGGAGCAGAGTCCGGAAGGGGCCGCGATTCGGTTGGAGCGCAGATTAGTCACATAAACCTCCAGCAGGTTGATGCCCGGCTTGAGGAAGGCGCCGATATTGATACGGAATGGCGCGCACCGGGCGGTGCCGGCATCCTGTCCGTTGACGAAGATGCGGGCGCTCTCGTGTACGTCGCCCAGGTCGAGGATCCAGTCGTCGGCTTCCTCGGGATGCAGGAGGTCGATGGCGGAGGTGTAGAGGGCGGTGCCGAAGTTGACCTTGGCGGCTTCCGGACGCAACTTGGTCCAGTCCTGGGGCTTGCCGGTGAAGAAATTGCCGGGGATGGGCGGGTCGCTCTCGGGGAAGGAGATGTTCCACGCGCGGTCGATGGGGATGGTTTCGCCGAAAGAGGCGACGGGCACTCCTTGGGTGTCAATGACCTTGCCTGAACTGGTCTGCGCGAACGCGGAAACCACAGTCGAGAGCAAAGCCGCACAAGAAAAAAAGAAATATCTCATCAGGGTCCGGATATTACAAGTGTTCAAATATAGGGATTAAATCTGAAAAATGATGATAAATTCATTATCTTCGCAAACGAAAACCGATATCCCGTCCAATGAGACCATTTATTCCTTCTGCCGTGGCTGTATGTTTGCTTTTGCTGGCCGTTTCCGCTTGTTCCGTGATGAAATCCCCTGAGACCTCATCCCTGTTTGAACGCCGTGTGGATCCTGAGTCCGGCGTCGTGTCCTATGCCCTTCGATATGGTGCGCCGGACGATAATAAACAGTCGTTGTACTTCATTTCCAAATCCATGACCGAAGACGGCAGGTTTCTGGTATTCTGGTTTACCGAGGGCAATGAGAAGACGCCCGGCGGTCCCGGCCCCCGGCACCAGATGCTTGTGGACCTGAAAAAGGACAAGGTCTTTGACCTCGGCCCGGAGGCCATGACTCCTCTTATCAAGGCGGAGGAGGACGAGCCCGTGATTCCTTTCATCGAGACAAAGGAGGACTATATGGTATATGGCGACCGCGAGCGCGGATTTTTCAAGCGGGATTTCCGCCATCCGGAAAAAGAGATCAAGCTCTGCGATGTGCCCTCGGAGCTCAGCTCATTGGGCCGGGTGACCCG
>Ga0310786_10002814_pt1 | contig 26021 bp, 43 predicted proteins | sample AusTroGonzalo_MG_FD_203881 | JGI IMG/M metagenome (GOLD analysis project Ga0310786, IMG submission 203881) | Bovine rumen microbial communities from tropical cattle in Woodstock, Queensland, Australia - Gonzalo_03 (v2) (version 2) | ecosystem: Host-associated > Mammals > Digestive system >...
TAATATCCTGAGCTTTTTTGACAGCACCCTCTCTGATGATGTCCGTCATGTTTACCTTGCCTACTTCAGCTGCTTTCTCGACGAGCTTACGCTCTTCTTCCTTGCACCTGATCTGAGGAAGATATGCCGTGTTTGTCTCTTTAGCCATGCCGTACTCCTTTCTTCTGTATTGATTATACTGCTATTGAATTGCTATTGCAATACATATATAATATAAATACCCTTAATAGTTGTTAAGATTTAGGAGGTGTGATTATGGATCTAACATTCCAACATTATGGCGAGCGCCGTGACCTTGTATGTACTGAAGAGGAACGTCAGTTATACAACAACGTGGTCAAGGTCCTGCAGGATAACTCATTGGACACGAAGCCTCTTCACTTCGTGAGGCTGTCTGACAATTACCTGACAGCAAAGTATGGTGACTGGGATCTCGTCAGGATCAAGTACACTGCCAGAGCGAAGTGGCTGGTGTTCCCTGTCGCAGACCTGAGAGCCGAGAAGCGCCGGATAACGTCTACCGACGACCTGTTCGACTATGTAGACATGATATTAGAATCGGTCGCTCATATAAAGAAATATTCGTAGGTATCATTATACCACTATGCCCTGTAAAATCGCTTAGAACGCAAAATAGAGCCTCGTATGAGGGCATAAAAAAAGCCCCGCTGAGGTCTGGAGGCTCCTCAGCGGGTGAAGGATGATATGAATGTCCACGCTGTACGTGGCTTCATAGGATAAGTCTATATGTAAGGCCCCCCTGCCGTGTGCACGCAGAATGAAGCAATAAGATCGTGGTTTCCGACAGAGGGGCTCTTACGCTATTTAAGTCTAAGAATCGTCTCGATCTTCTTCTTGTCGTAGGACGGCTTGTGTCTCGGCTGTTTTCTGTTCACGTCGTTAGGCCCGTATGAGTACCAGCGTGGTCTTCCGAGCCTGTCCCAGCCTGCGAACATCTGTGTATGCGCATTGTTACTGTAGCCACAGATGTCACCTTTCTTAAGTCCACACTTCTTCGGCTTCTTGTGCGGGTGTAGTACCTTGTAGTGCGCAAGCAACGCCTTTCTTGTGCCAGTCCCTTTACAAACTATCTTATCGCCGTTGATCCAGAATATTTGGCCCTTGCTGGCATCAAGGATCTTCGCCACCTGGAGCGCGTAGGATATCATTCTGCTACAGTTGGCCGTCTTCTGTTTTTTGGCTTTTGACCAGCTCATGGCATTGCCTGACACTCTGTACTTGAACTTGAGTGCCTTCATCTTGGCAAGAACCGCTCTGACACGTCTCCTGATCATGACGTTCTTGCTGACATAAAGAGGCACGCCGATGTAGTCGCATATGGCCTTAGCCAGTGCCTTGCCGTACTTCTTATAATTCTTGAGCTTCTTCAGGTCGTTCTTTATGGAGCCTGTTTCGAAGATGCAAGCGGTCATCTTGGTGGCGTTCAGCTCGTACAGATCAAGTCTGTGGAAGACGCCACGATACTTCATCTTCATGGTCTTGGCTACCGACTTGCCCACAGCGTTGGCGAACGCCTTGTCTTTTTCGGTCTTGTACAGTGGAGCCACGCCTGCAGGAGCCTCTTTGTAGTCACAGTGGACCGACATATAGAGCCGAGCGCCCTTGTTATTCGCCCACTGGACGGACGCTATCATGTTTCTGTTGTTGGCGTCGTCTGCGTCGGTGATGACTTTGACGCCTGACTTTCTCAGCCACTTAACCGCCCTCTTCACGATCGGAAGCATCAGGCCCGCTTCGGTGTAGCCCTTATAGACACAGCCTGAATCCCACGAGCCGTCAAGGCTTCTTCCGTGTCCCACCATTAAGGCAAGGACATCACTCTTCTTCCACTTCACCGCTCTCGTCTCCTTCGTATGGTTCTACCTGCATATCGTCTTCTTTGCCTGACCATTCGTCGTCTTCATCCAACTCTTCTTCGTCTTCCAGTTCTTCAGCAAGGTCGACCTCAGGCAGACCTGTAGCGATACTGGTAAGGATGGACAGGATACCGGCAAGGACGGAAGCCGATACGACCATCTGCCAGTTCACGTCTGCGAGCACCATAGCGGTACCGATGACCGATATGGCCGTCTGAGCCATTGTCCTGAGACATCTGATAAGAGTTGCTTTCATAAAGTCGTTCATAATACCCCTCCTGAACAAAAATGCCCCGCCGTGTGCACGCTCTTGTTTAGTGATGCTGTCGTGGGTTCCGACGGGGCTATTTATATCAAAACAGCGGGTAAGAATGAAAAAGAGGCCCGCCGCTTGATAACTAACTTTCAACTATTACAAGCATTGGGGCAAAGGTATAATAACTTCCTGTCCTGCCCCTTGCGTAAACGGATAGTTTTTGATTCGCTGTCAGTGATACATTTGACAGGTGATTGCTTTGGCAGTTATTTGACCAAGATGTATTTTCAGTACCATAGCCACTGCCATTAACATAGAGCCTTGTGCCCCATGTGTAACTTGTTGATGTGTTTGTCCTACCGCCTGACCAATAGATGTCATATGTGCCTGTCTTTGATACTGTCAAATCGCCAAGCACCTTTGTCAGCGATGATGAATTCGTCCTGCTTGTGCTTTGTAATACCTGCACATTCTTGGAACTGCCTGAGACATTGACCACCACAGAGGCAAGGCTTGTCACATCATATGTGTTATTGGTTGTAATGGTCTGACTTCCCTGCGGTCTGACATAGGTCATGTCAGTGTCTGTTGTGTCTTTGGCGATGATACCATTCACCCCTGAATATGTAGTGCCAAATATTTTTAGTGTGTCACTCATTTGATCACCGCCTTAATTGTAATTGGTGTAATTGATAACTATCACAGCATTTGGCTTGCATCCAATAGTGCAGAAATGATTGCCTGAGCCTGATGCTGAGATTGCAAGCTGTGTGCAGTCAGATGATTGACTTATGTTCAATGATGGCTGTGCCCACATATATGTTGATACAAAAGTCACCTGATATGCGTACTCAGCAGAAGTGTCGAGCCTCGGCACAGCATAACAACTGAGAGGATTGCTTGTGTAATCATATAGTGATGTTGTTGATGACACATAATCCTGACCGCTCGACATCTGCGCAACTACTCTAAAATAATTGGCATTTGCCTGTGTCATGTTCGCTCTTATCGTGACAGGGCATTCAGGTGTAGTGCCTCCACCGCCACCGCCTCCATCTTTTGACAGATGCAGATAGCCTGAAGCATCCTGTGTGATAGTGCCTCCACCTCCACCGCCTGAGCCTGTGCCTGTGATTTTGACATTATTCACATATGCTGTCTTGCCTGCAAGGATGTCTGATGCTGTTGCATCGGCATCTGTGGTGTCATCGAATTGCGCTGTGCCACCGCCCTGCTTTGGCAATTTGACAGCAGGAACTGCTGAATATGTCGCTCCCTGTAAAACAATATTTACCGCCATTTGACACCTCCTAAGAGATGCTGAGGATCTTTGTCACACCATCCTGAGAGATGGTAGCTGATGAAAGTGAGCCTGCCACACCAAAGATCGTGACACCTGACTTGATATTGCCTGCCACAAGGTCAGCATCCCCTGCTATGGTCTGTGTACCTGTCAGATACGTGCCTGACGATATGGTCTGATTGCTCGTACCAGGTGTTATTGTCGCTGCAGCCTTAGTTGTTACTGAAGCCGTAAGTGATACTGACGAATTGCCGGCCGTTCCGGAACTAACATAGCCGGCTGTCACGCTCGGTGTCACCGATACTGTCTTTGAGAGCGTAAGCGTGTTGGTTCCTGTTGAAACGCTCGCACTGGTCCCTGTGATGGAAGCCGGAGCCGTAGCGGAACCACTTGATACTGACTTGGTTGCGTTGCTGGAATAGTATCCGGCTGGAGCTGTTACTGTTGCCCCTGAGGCTGTCAGATCTGAAGAGGACTTGCTTGCGATGGTTCCTGTGTACTTGGTGCCGTTTGCATAAGCGGTATTTCCTGACAGCATTTTGTTTCCGCTGTCGAGGGTAGCATCTGACGTATCGTAGAACGCTGCTGTTCCAGATCCTGACTTTGGGATCTCGACGCTCGGTACGTCCTGATACGTTACGCCATTGATCACTACATTCTGTGCCATTTGTATTCTCCTTTATGAAACTGTAATAATTGAGCCGTTGTAGGTGATGAGCCCGTAGTTATTTGGTATTGGGTTTATGACGATATTGTCCGTGAGCACCCTGTTGGTGGTCTGAAGCGTCTGAGTCTGTTCTGACGGAGTCACCTCATATACGCCGTGATACTCTTTCTCGATACCAGCGCCGAAGTCGACATTGAACTCTTCCTCTTCCTGGAACGAGCAGTTGAACGAGTCGTCCTCAGCGAACGTGACATCAAAGTGACGTGATTCAAACTCTATCATGCCAAGACCTCATCATTGTTTACTGCTTTCACGCTTACCGTGAACTGCTTTGAGGCATAAGCCTTTCCACCTGTGGTCAGTACTCTCACCTGTGCGCTTACCGTACCGACCTTGAAGCGCTTTGTTTCCTCCTGCGTGAAGTTGATTATCACCGTGTCCTCGTCCAGTATCATTCCGGACGGAAGAGTGCCATGATCATATTCCTTCACGAGCTGTGCCGTACCCTGTGTGTACGATACCTGGATGACACTGCACTCGCTTGTGTCGAATGGCAGCGTAAAAGAGTGCTGTGGTGTTGTTACTCGATAAAATGACATAATGTCCTCCTATTTGTTGAGCTGTTCTTTCAGCTCGTCGATACGCTTCCACTGTGTGTCGTCGTCACGTTCCAGTACTGTGACCCGCTCGACGAGGTTGTTGTGCTTTTCGACTTTCTTCTCGAGCTGTTCGATCCTGTAGACCAGTAGCTTGCTGTTCATGAGCGCCACTATCACATTTGACAAGATAGCGAGCCCGCCTGTAATCAGTGCTACCATTACTGCATCTGTCATATAAAGCCTCCTTATGCTATTCTTATCGCATGTATGTATGAGCCGTACGGGTTGGTGTTTGTCTGTGTTGAACCTGTCGGCATTGTGAGCTGTGAGCCACTGTTCTGTAATACGTTCAAATACCACGTCGTTGATGACGCTGTTACTGTCACTATCTTTGTCCACTCTTGCTGGAACACTGTTCCGCTCATGTTCTGTGCAAAGAAGATGACGTCTGCGTTCGTGGTCGTAATGGACGCTGTTGTGGTATGTAACTTACCGCACCTGTACCCTGTCGTGTTCGCAGGCCACCTTAAACCGCAACAAACAACCCACGTCCCTTTCGGAAGTGACAGCGAACAGATGTTGGTGGCTGTCGATGTGTTTACCGTTACAGTACTGGTGTTTCTCGCAGTCAGTGTCGAGCCTATCGCTGTGGTGTGGTCTGCTATTGTCAAAGACTTGACCGTTAAATCGGTGGACGATGTGATGTCAGGTTCCGCTCCGATGTCGGCGCAGGTCAGGTTTACATTCCCTGTCCTGTACGTGCCTTCGGAATTACCTTTGACACCTGTCACTCCCCCACCGCTCGATGTGGTGTCGAGTTTCGTCTGAATCCCGAGCGCCTCTGACAGCGTGGTCGAAAGCGCTCCGAGTTCCATCTCGTCATACCTGTCTGACAGTACGTCCCATACCACCTTTACTATCTTGAACGTGCCTGAGACGTTGTAGTCAGGAAAGTACACTTTGATCGTGTCGCATAACTGGCACTTCATCAGGTTCTCGAACTGGTCATAGCCCAAGTCCTGAAGCCTGACGAACGAGACCTTGATATTCTGCACAGGCAGGAATGGATTGTTTGTCTGCATCAGGTCTGAAGCCATCTGCTCGACCTGTGCCTTAGTCGGCTTGCTGTCGAACTTGTCTGTCACGTCCAATGGAACGCACTCGCCATGACCGCCTGCCGTGATACCAGTGCTGTCGACCTTGTCGCCGATAACATACTCGTCACCGTTCTTCCAGTACGGGATGACGCTCATGTACGTGCCCTGTGAGTCGGTCTCGTCGCTGAACTCGGTCATGTTCACGCCGTAGCGGATAGCAAAGTTCCTGTACACGCCTCTTGAATTGTGCAGGTACACGCTCCACACATCCCACTCGAACTCACCGCCGTACTGGTCCAGTATCGAGCCCTCACTCCCTCCGAGCATGGACCTGACCGTTCTCGGCTGTCCGTCGAACATAATGAAGTCCGCTGTCGAGGAAACGTCCGTGTCATAGTTGAACGGGTTGGTCGGTACTGCGTATGTCTTCATGTTTGACATCGCCGCACCTGGTCCGAACGCCGCCATAGCACTCGTGTTCATTGTGAGGTAACTCTGTCTGTAACTTATGTGCACGCAGTGGAACGTGACTATCTTGTCTATCGGCTTGGTATATGACACGATGTCGAACGGCTGTATGTCACCGTTGTCGTCGTGCTGTACTCCGATTATCCGTCCGACCTGTATTGAATCGAATCTCACGCCGTCTGTCGGATATTCAAAGTCGCACTCGTATATGCCGTTGCGCTCCTCTGTGACCTTGCAACTGATACAGTCACGAAGCCGTCCGAGCCCGTTGGAAGTGAATGACACTTCGTCTTTTTCGTATAGAATAGGTATCATACTGTCACTCCCTTATATCCTCCACCAACGTGGTACGACTTTGAACGATGTTATGGTGTTGTCATAGGTTATGGTGTTTGAGCCTGACGCAAGTGTTGGCAACTGTGCAGGCAAGGTGACAACATTGTCCATAGATACTGGAGTACCGCTATCCTCGTTCCATGCCTCGCCGATGTCTAAGTCGATATACAACGGGTTGCCACTTACCTGTTTTGTGGAATCGCAGTACAAGCCATAATACCTTATCGTCTTACTGCCAATAACAGACGAACCAACTGCCGTCGCTGTGGCTGTGTATGTGAATGTGGTCCCACTATATGCAATAACAAACGAGACAGAACCAGTATATGACGTCCCGTTTATCGTTAGGTTATATGTGCATGAAGCCGTATAAGACGCAGATGTATTATATGAGAATGCAAAACCGTCGGGGCATAATATCACATATCCATATCTCGGGTTTTGCAGGTTTGCGCTTGCTGTTGCGTTAGTTACAGACAATATGTTCAGGTTTGAAAAAGTGTCTGTGTTTACCGCCGCACTTATAATCACCTCGACTTCTGGTAATCTGTTACATGTAATAAGGTCACCGTTATTAATGTTTGTGGTATTATAAAGGCTTTGGGTAGTAGAGTTGTACCCCCCTCCTTCATCTGCCACCTGTATGTTGCCGAGTGGGATATTCTGTATGCTTATCATCCCGCCACCAAGCGTTATATCTCCATACCCCTTGACCTGAAGCTGTGGCTTTGCATCAAACAATGTCGGATTCGTTATCGTGCCATTGTTCGCTACTGCGACTGCCGTGTCTCCTGTTGTCAGGAAGCGCTGTGGCTTGCAGGTGAAGGTGATGTCAAACTCACCTGCTTTGAGCTGTGTAGATGTCACCTCAAGCCCGCTCTTGTACACCGCAAGTCGGTATTCGTCAGGATGATATTCGTCCTGAAGAACACAGTAGCCCTGACGTGAACAGAGCATATTACGGAACGACGATATGCCGTCCGCAAAGTCTTCCTCGTTGTCAGCAAATATCCCTGCAGGATATGTGACCTCGATGTTCTCGAAACGCTCATGATCAAGTGCGAACGCTCCGTTTCGACCTGGTATCGTCACCATTTCGACATCGCGCTCAGGCGCATTGTACACAGCCTCACCTGTTATGTATATCCCGTAGTTGCGGGACGAGTAACCGTCAAATGTCAGCGCTTTGAATAACGCCCCTGTCTTTGCTACTGCCACGCTAAACGCCTCCGTTTCTGCATCTCGATTATCTTCTGCTCGACCGCAAGAGCAAGCTCGTTCACGCTCATATTGTCAGAGCCGTATACGTTCACGACCATTCCACCCTGAAGCTCCGACATCTTGTCCCAGAGCTTGTCCAGAGGAACGACCGCTTCAGGTCCCGCTTCACCGATACCTGCAAGAGTCGGACTGTTAAAGATACCGCCCTTTGCGTACCACTTGATAGAAAGCGACGGGATCTTGCCTTTCACGAGGTCGCCGATGTTCCACCCCTTAGGACTGATACTGAAGTGTGGAAGCGGTATATGCGGACTCTTAACGCTGAAGCCAAAGAAGCCCTTGATCTTGTCCACGATACCCTTGATAGCGTTCTTTGCCGTCTCGAACGGATTTACAAGAGCGCTCTTCACCTTTGCGAATATGCCTTTCAGCCTCGCCACCGCTGCAGTCGCCGTGTTGAATATCGCCATGAATGTGGCGGAGAATATAGTCGCAAGCGACTTCACTACCGCACCGACTATCCGGATGGCGGCGCTTATTACTGTCAGCGCTACCTTCAGGCGTCCGGCAAGCAGTTTAGCCACGAGCTGGATGACTGGAGTCAGAGCCTGAAATACCGGCGCGAGCTGATTGGCTACTTCCGCTACCGTGTCTTTTATAGTTGCGAACAGCGTCTTGAACACGCCGAGTAACTGTTGAATCACTGGTAGGAATATCTGTCCAAGCGACGTAATAAGCCCCATTATGGTTTCACGGAACGTCGTGCTCTGTGCCAGCGCCGTTGCCACCACAGCAACGATACCCGCTATCGCAGCGCCTATCGCTATCATCGGTGCCGTGATCCCCGCGAGAACTCCCGCTACCGCTCCCGCTGCAGTTGCTAACGCTCCGAACAGTAAGAGCGCCGGCGCTATGGCTGCTACGAGTAAACTAACTCCGCCGACTATCGCAAGGATGACCGGATCTATGCCGGAGATCCAATTAGCGAACTTGCCGACGAGCTCAACTACTTTCTCAAGTACCGGCTCGAGCACTCCCGCAAGTGAAGCGCCGAGCGACTGGAACGCTAATACTCCGACAGACTTTATCGTGTCTATCTGATTATTGAACTCGTTGGCCTTGTCGAGTGTCTCCTGATCAACGAAGTCGAGCCCGTATTTCTGCATGGTCTCGGCTACCCTCTTGTAGGTTTCTCCGCCGTCAACGATGAGCGGGTTCAGCTCGCTCGCGGACTTGCCGAACAGGTCCATAGCGAGAGCGTCACGCTCGGTCTCGTTACCCATTTTGCCGAGCGCCGAAATAGCGTCCTGAAAGACTTCATCATTGTCACGAAGCGAGCCGTCCTCATTCGTGATAGATACGCCGAGTTTCTCGAACGATTCTGCAGCACTCGCCGAGCCCTTTGCGGCATTACCCATCGTCTTCGTCAGCTTGACGTGCGCTTTCGTGATGGTGTTCACGTCAACGTCAACGAGCTTCGCCGCCGCCGCATATAACTGCAACTGTTTAGTGCTTATACGATACTGCTTCTGCATCGTGTTAAGATCGTCAGCCCACTTGCCGGACTTGTATGCGAGAGCTCCTATGGCACCCGCAAGGACGCCCGCCGCTCTCGAGATCCCGCGCATCGCGTTCCCCGCAGCCGTCGCTTTAGATCCGAGCTCCTTCAGCTGTTCGGACGCTACCCTGAGCTTCACGTTTCCGACCGCCTGCAACTGCCCTTTGAATGTCTTCAGCTTCGACTCGGTCTCTATGATCTCACGCTGGAGGTTACGGTACTCTTCCGAGTTCTTGTCGACTCCCTTTGCGTCCATCTGCGCCTGAGCCTGCTTCAGCATCTTCAGCCTGTTGCTCGTGTCTGTGATCTTTGCTTTCAGGAGATCCTGTTTCTGTCTCCACAGCTCTATGCTTGTGGGATTGAACTTCAGGTCTTTGTTGACCTGCCTCAGTTCCTTGTCTATGCCTTTCGTGTTCTTGTCTACGTCACGAAGAGCCCTGTCAAGCTGAGTGGTATCACCCTGAAACTCTATTGTTATACCTTTGATGTTTCCGGCCATGTTTTCACCTATCCGAAAAATGAATCAATATCGCCTTGTGTCGCTCTCCGCCTCTTGCCGTGCTTTTCTTCGTACTTCTGCCTGCGCTCGGCCTGCTTCTGCCTGTCGTTATACGCTATGCAGTAATCTACGAGCTGTCCTATCTGCATGTGGCGGATGTCGGCCATCGTCAGCCCTCGCTCGATTCCTGCGAGGATGATGGTGTCGAGGTCGACGGTGTCAGTTGAACGGTTTTGAGCAGGTCGTTCAGCCTCTTCAGATTTTTTGTGCTTACAAGTCCTTTGAAGATGAGCTTCACGACCTCAGGAGCAAGTACGTCAACTGGGAACTCGTCGAACTGACGAACCCAGGTCTTCGGATCTGGAATGGTATCGTCAGCGTTCTTTGCGAGCGCCCATGTGATGTTGATGAAATCCACGAACTCAAGACTCGATACGTGCGCTATGGCATTTATCAGAGCGTCCCCGTCCGCCAGCTTCGCAAGGTCTGTTAGTGTTATCTCGTCCTTCTTGCCTGTCTCCTGCACGAGCCCTGATACGATATCAAGTACTCCTGCGAACATAGGCGTCAGCGTCGGGATGATGTCCGTCCCGAACTGGTCTCTGTAGATAAGCGCCCAGCCTACGTTATTGTCGAGCTGTACGTCCTTATCCCCTATCGTCACATTCTTGATCATATTGTTTCACCTCATTCTACGGAAAAACGAGGCGGGCCATTTCTGACTCGCCTCTTACAAATAAGCCTATTAAGACTCGCTCTCCAGCACAGGTGCCTGTGGATTGTCGAACAGTGTGTCATAGCCGGCGTCGTCTGGAACGAAGCTTGCCATAGATACTCCTGAATCGTTGTCACCTATGCAGGTAACAGCCAGCGTCTCTGTCACTGGCTCTTTGTTCTCCTCGATGGTGCTGAACTCTCTCGTGATAGCACCAAGCGAGCAGTTGTACATGATGATCCTGCGGCTCTCCGCGTCACCCTCAACCTGGAACGCGATGTAGACCTGAGGCTTTGTAGCGTTCTTGACGTTCGCAAGTCCGCCGTTCGTCAGAGTCTTATATCCGAGGAACTGTGTCTTGAAAGAGTCGTCAAACTTTGCTACCTCAAGGTCTCCCTCGAATGAGCCGCCTGAGTATGTGCTGTAATATGCGATATTATCAGCATAGAAGTCAGACTTCTCGCTCTGCTCCTCAGGAGAGAACGACACGGCACCTTTCTGATGATACGGTGTTCCGAGAGTGATGTTGCCCTCGCCGTCATCTACATAGGTCCCGACATGAAGCTGACTGATACCAAACTCAACTTTGTTCGCCATATGAACCCCCTATATCTGATAGTAAATAACGAAGACGCCTTCATCCTCGATGTAGACGTCCTCGCTTTTCTGATAAAGAAAGCCGTTCTCGAGGAGTACTCCCTCGATCCTTGCTTCCTCTGCTTCATCTTTCTCTGTGAAGTAGTACTCAAGCTGATAAGTGTTTCTTGTATGATAGAACGTGTTGTCAGCCTTGAATGTCTCCTGCCCTTCCCCGATATATACGAGATACGGCGGAGACTTAGGCGCGCTCTTATCTGTGAAATGAGAATATGCCACAGGGATTCCTACCCCTGTCTCCTCATCTGTCAGTATCTGATAAAGTGTCATTCCAATTCCCTCTCGATTTCTTTTGGAAGCTCCTGGTTCGCCCACTCTTCGACGGGCTTGATGTGTTTGATCCCGTTGAATCTACCCCACTCGCCTTTCGCGTTGACTATCCTGTGGCCGTTCTCCAGTAGGTGCGTCAACTGCCAGTCGGTCTTATTGTGAACGATGACATCCGTGACATGAGCCCGTGTCTTCATCTGCTTCAGCCCCCACCCACGAGCATAACTGCCCGTCTTTTTCGGTGAGTTCTCACGAAGCCTCTTCACACACTCTCTCGCCACCCTGTCGTTCGCTACTTCAGCAACGTGGTCAACTCGTTCTCTGTATTCGTCGAAGATCTTATCCATTTGAACCGTCAGAGATTCAGCCATTGTTCGTCCGCTCCTCGCAGATAAGCGATATCTTGTCACGCTGTGCGTTCCAGTCCACCCTTATCACAGTGTAGAAACGCTCGTGATACTCGACGACTTTCTGATCGTTGTAGTCCTCTCGATTCGTAAGCTCGAATGTGATAGACGGTTTCAGCCCTACCTGCGCCGCGTTATAGTACTCTGACTGATAAACTCCGCGAGGCATGACGAACACATCCGTCTTCTCCGTCTCGATGGACTCGTTCCCGTACTCGTCAAAGGTCGACGTGCCGTATGATATCAATGTCGCTACATCGTCATACATACTAATCACCCCACGTCGTATATCCCGTTGCGTTCGACAGCTGTGCTTTCTGCTCGTCGTATGACTTCTTCAGCTTGTCGTAATCATCAGGAATACCGAATGACATCTTGCAGTACGTGATGACCGCTCTCATGACGAGCTCGTCCTGTTCCTCCGTGACCGTCACTCCTGCGATACCTAAGTCGAGGAGCGCCGCCTGAATGAGGTCCGTCAGCTCATCATCGTAAGCGTCTGTCGATATTCTCAATGCAAGTTTTACTTTATCAAGCATTTTTTCTTACCTCACAAAAGGGACGGCCTCCCGACCGCCCCGTACTTCCTTTGGCATTTACTGCCTGTTTGTGGTGATGTTACATCTGCGCTATTGGATAACTATCCGCCGATGTCGCTTCGAAAACCAACGGGTTCGTCGGGTCAGTTAGTGTTCCAAATGATATCTGATAGACACTATCACTAATCTTTGCGACTTCAGAAGATATCATTGTTATTACGGCGTTCTCTGATGTTGCAAAACGCAAAACCGTCATCGGAGCATCAAACACTTCCTGCCACGTATTCGTCAATGTAGGAATTCCACCCTGCATTGTTGTCCCTGTTACGAGCACGCCACCGCCGTTTGCGATACCGTCCTCGATATGATTCAGCTTTGCCGCTGTTATAACATCACCTTTTGCCCACGTGTTTTTGTCGTAACTCATCTAATCACCCCGCTTCCGCTTCGTCTACGAGAGCTGAATCTACGAGATTGTTAGGCACTGGGTGTAGAGTCTTCGCTGATGTTTACGAGCATTCCAGGTCCGACAACCTCGATAGCCGCATACAGACGACCAACGATCTTCACGAGGTCCTTCTCAGCAAGTGAGAGGTCATCAAACTTGAACTTCACGCCGTCTCCCTCAGGAAGGTTGGCCTGTACGCCTGCGAGGTCGCCTACGATGGCTCCGTCCATTCCGGACTTCTGAATAACAGTAAGTCCGAAGAACGGATCATACGCGTAATTACCGGTAAGAGCGGCCTTCTTCAGGTCTGCGATTGTCTGTCCGGAAGCCACGATCACGAGGTCTCTCGCGCCGTCACCGAGCTGTGCGATAGCATCAAGAATAGTTGCAGCACTTACAGGACCTGCTACTACAGGAACTCCTACAGCACTCGTTGTCGCTGTCGTTGGCGCAGCCTGGATCTTGTCGATCACGATGTCCGCAGCCTTCTCGACGATCTTGTTTGCGATCTCGTCATAAACGTACTGAAGGAACGCTTCTGATCCGAGCGCAAGTACTTCGTCTGATACTGTGATCCATTTCTTGATCATAGTCGGAACCATGTTCACGATACCGAGCATCAGTGTCTCTTCGTCGATGTCATCGCCACCCTCTTCGTGAATGGCAGCACCTGTCGATGAAGCCTCAAATCCAACCTTCAGATTTCCGGCTACGAATGTCTTTGTAACTCTTGCAAAGATCTTGTCGTTCTCCCAAGCTTCCCTGATCCTGTTCTCAACAAACTCAGGAACAGGTACTACAGGATAAGTCGTCTCGTCGTCAGCGTTCTGTGTAAGAAGTGATCTGCACTCAACGTCCTTGCCTGTCTTTACATACTTTGCGTATGCGTCGATATACTCTTTTGAGCTTCTGACTTCTTTGATAGTCATTTTTCTTTCTTCCTTTCCCTCTTCGATTACTTCGCCGGCGCCGGAAATTACTTCCGCTGCGGCGGCTTTCCTCTCTTCGATTTCGAGATCCAGAGCTTTCTTCCTCTCTTCGATTGCATCAAGCTCGGCGTTCAGCGTCTCAAGCTGTTCCTTGTCAGCTGACTCTGTCTCAATAGCAATCTCTGAAGCTCTTGTCTCGAGTGCATCGAAATCGAGCTCTTTGATTTCCTCAATCGTCATTTCTGTTTACCTCCATTAAGGCTCTCGCCCTAACTAATGCACGGCGCCTCTCGGTCTCAAGTCTCTCGGCTTCGAGTCTCTCCGCCCGAATCCTCTCGATCTCTCCGTCTATGAGGTCTAACGAACGAGCGCTGATCGACGTTCCTTCGTTGGCCGGTAATGATACCGCCGATACGTCATACAATTTCTTGATACCGGTAATCGTCCTAAGGAACTCTTCTCTTCCATCTTCGGAATCTCTGCTCTCTACTTCGTCAGTAGAAATAGTGAATCCAAAGGACATCTTGTCGGTATACCCTCCACGGATCTCTTCGTAGAGCCCGCGTCCGAGCTCTGTCCCTCCGAGATCTGCCTCTATCAACAACCCCTTCTCGTCAGGCTCGACGGTCAAGGTGTTGTTTCTCATCCTCGCGAACACACGGCCCTCGTGGTCATACTGCATGATCACGTCGCTCATGTCCGCGTCTGCGAACGCATTCGCGTCTACCTGCTCGTAAACTATCTCGTCTTCGTTCTCGTATAACAGGTAAGGCTGGTTGAATGTCGTCGCATAGCCTCTTACGAGCATCTTCTCCTCTTCAGCTACTGCATCAAGACGGAGCGTTCTGTACTCGATGTTAGGATTCTTTTTCGCCATTTTCGCTTTCCTCCTCTTCAGCCCCGAGCTCGTCGGTGGCTTTGTACTCGCCCCTTATCGGAGCAACCTGCCCCGCTCCGTCCGGAAGCGGTGCGTAATTGAACAGCTCACGGATCTCGTCTATCAGGATCGCTCCTCTGTCGCCGAGTTCCTTCGCCATCTGTACCTTCTGCGCAGTACTCATGTACTGGAGCCTGTTCGCGTTCGCTATGATGAACGAGCCCTGCGCACGCTCTCTCTCGGAGAACAGCATCTTCGTCAGGGCTTCGCTGAACTGGATCGCAAACGGCTCTATCGCTCCATCGAAGAACGCTTCGAGATCCTCGGCCTTCGCGCTGTTCTGAAGCACGTTCTCACTCACGCCGAAGTAGTTGTACACGTTCTCCTGTATCTGCTTCATCTGATCCGCGTCTATCGCATACGGCCTGACATCTATCTGCTTGATGTCCTTGTATGTGTTAGGGAATAACAGGAACCCGCCTGACTTCGCCTCGGTCGCAAGGTTCGTCTCCGTGAATCTCTCACGCTCTTTCGCAAGGTCTTCAGCACTCGAGAAGTTGTTCAGCGTCGCCATGAATCTGAACGTGGCAGCGTTCTTCACGCCCTCCTGTATGCCCTGATTCTGTATGTGTATCAGCTGCATAGTCTCTCGGAGCGGTGCGTTCGAGTCGCCGAAGAAGTCGCTCTTGTACTGATGCTTCGTCAGCACAGCGCATTTCTTGAACTCGACCGCTGCGGTCTGCCCGTTGCTGAACTGATACCGAAGCCATATCTCGCCGTCATATTCGACCAGCGAACACATGGACGGCAGTATAGGGAATACTCCCGTTATCACCATTCGTTCGTCGAATACAGGAACGATGAACGCCGTGTTGTTGATGTCCAGTATCGTGCTTACCCTGTAAAGAAACTGACTCCAGGTCTGCCACTGGTTAGGACCAAGAGCCAGCTTGGACTGCAGCGACTGGTTCGCCGTTCCTTCCGTCTCTACCTTCAGCTTCGATATGTGCCTCGCTCTCGCGTCGATCGCGGACCTTACTATCTCGCTCTCGTATATCGCTCCGCCCCAGTTCGTGAACACAGGCGCGTATGCCGTGAGAGTCTGAAAGAAGGACTTCGCTTCCCTGAGTGCGTCCTCTGATTTCTTCGCCTCGCTCGGACGAAAAATCTTGTCGAATAAAGACATAGCCTTATTTCTCCTTGTTGTTCTCAAGCTGCCATCCTATCTCCGAGTACCATTTCTGACGAACGGTCATCGCATCAAGTAAGGCAGCCATTCCGTCGATGTGAGCTGTCGGCTTTATCTTTACGAGCTTGCTCCGCCCTTTCTCCGTGCTCACTTTCAACGCCGAGTTGTATAAGTGGATTTTCAGGAGATCATTGTCTCCTATGTGTATCTTCCCGTCCTTCAGATAACCTTCCAGCTCCTGTATCACAGGGTGCAGGTTGAAGCCCTGAAAGACGTCGTCCATGTGGAAGCCGTATTGCTCCATTTGCTGGACTAAATAAGCCGCTGAGTATCGGTCGTAGCCGACCTGAAGCGGGTATATCTCGTATTGCTCGACCAAACCCTTGTACCATTCGTACACGTCGTTGTAGTCGATTATGTTTGCGCCTGATGGCTTTAACAGCCCGCGCTGGATGTAGATGTTGTACGGCACGCCGTCTATCGCCTGCGCGTCTTCTATGCGTTCCGACGGCAAGTAGAACTGTGCGAACACGTACAGCTCGCCCTCTCGCTGTATCACTATCGTCGCAGCCGTCAGGTCTGTCGTCCTCGACAGGTCGACTCCGCCGACACAGTAACAGCCTCGGAAGTCCTCAAGATGAAGAGGCTCGCCATAGGCCTGTTCGATCACGTTAGATCCAAGCCACGCCAGCGAACTGTTCTGCTTCAGGTTGCAGTACTTCGTGATGAACTCCGCCTTCTTTGAAAGTGAGCCCTCCGCTACCGCTATCTCCTCAAGCATGTAGTCTTCAGTTATCGACGAGCCCAGGTTCGGGTTCGCCTTCCGGAGCTCGTTTATGTCGTTCCACTTACCGATGTCGTCTATCATGTACAGGAACGGCAAAAGCTTCGTTTCCTTCGAGTCGCCTAATAAAAAACGAGTTGACCTCTTCAGCAACTCGTCATAGATGGAATCGTTTATATATCCGGATGTCGTCACGCTCAGGAGTATCGCCTCAGGCCGTGCACCCATACCGGACTTCATTACCTCGTACTGCTTCAGACCGGCGTCGCCTTCCCAGCTCGCTATCTCATCACAGATACACAGGCTCGGGTTGAAGCCGTCGCTCTTCTTCGCCGAGAACGCTATCTTCTTTACCGTCGAATTAGTCGCCGGTATCGCAAGGTCTGTCATCCTGTGGCGGGGAAGCTCGGAGTCGTCTTTGACTTTCCTGTTGTGTTCGTCCCTCGCGGACAGCTCCTCTTTCAGGCGCTCATACTCGGGATCAAGTGTGACCATCTGCCACACGTCGTTGTATACCAGGTCGGCCTGTTCAAGTTTAGGAGCGATACAGAACACTCGAGCTCCGTATTCGCCACGCCTGAACTCGTAATCCGCTACGGCTGACGCAAGCTTCGACTTGCCGTTCTTCCGACCGACTACCAGTAGGATCTCACGGAACTGTCTCCGCCCTTTCTCGTCTACTATCCCGTATACGCAGGACAGCATCGCTTTCTCCCACAGCTCGAGCTTCAGCTTCTGCGTCGCCTTCGGGCCTTCCGTGTGAAATGCGTGCTCTTCTATCCACCCGATGGCGTCGTTCGCCTTCTTCTGTTCAAAAAAGAAACGCTTATCGTCCAGACCGTGAACGATGTACTCGTATATGAGCATCACCCACTTGCCGACAGCCACGTTTCCGTCTTTTATCGCCTGATAGTACGTGTAAATGTAATTATCTTTGCCCATTCTTGCTTCATTCTGTGCTCATGTCCGGCTAAATCCGAGCATTGTCTCTCTCGCATTATATAAATCAATATTCCTCCCAACAACGGTGCCAGGTTACGGCTATTTTTGAGCACCATAGGGGGGAGCCGCCGCGCTCACGCGCCCGTTATCATCGACTTGATATCGTTCTGCTATCTTTTTTCTATGTTTCCCACCGAATCTTTCGTGCTCGCCTTCGTGCTCCTTCTCATGGCACTTACGGCAGAGCAGTTCAAGGTTGTCAAAGTTTAATAATACCTCAGGCATTTGTATAGTCTGAGGTGTCACTCTTATCTTGTGGTGTACTATGACTCCTGGCTCGCCACATCTTTCGCATAGATAACAAACCTTATGCTTGTATGCTTCCCTGCACTGCTTCCATGCCGTGCTGTTATAGAACTCTTGAGCAAACGACTTAGCCATAGATATGGTCTCTCTTTTTGGAATTACATATTCTGTGAGCCAACTGTACATTGTCCCACGAATGTAGCCCACCTCTCGCAAGTGGAATGATATGGTCTATCGACGGATAATCGTTTCCGCATATTTTCACTCCATCTTTGATCACAAAGTCCTGCTCGTCGCAAGGCTTCCCGCATATCTTACATAAACCCATGTCACGTATGAAAAGCCCCTTGACCGTGATATCTTTGTCCACCATAGCGTTCTGTATCTTGGCTCTCCGTTTGTTCTCTTTTGCTTTATCATTTGCCTTAATAGCGCAGGCATCAGAACAATAGATAGGTCTTGTTGTCATGCTCCCGCAAACAGGACAAGCATGCGGAGTTTCTCTTTCTAAGCGCTTCCTTTCCGCCTCGGCTTCTTTCTCGGCTTTATGTTGTGCTATAAGTCGAAGCCTCTCTTCACGTTCGTATTCTGCTTGAGCCTTCGCTTTTCTGCGCTTCGCCTCAACACAACATGGGCATACAATAGGCTGATGTGTCGTCAGATGATGATATGTCCTTTCAAACTCTCCACCGCACTCTGTACAACGCACAAGTATCTGAGAATCTTTGGTCACATACCCTGAAACATATTCAAGCAAGCCATTAGACAACTCTTTTATCTTTACTGCAACATCAGCCTGGTCATTCTTGTTTAATGAGCCCCTGCCGCCCTCAAGCTTGATTTGATGGATAGAACAATAGTGCCTGACTGAATCAGGGCTTACTATCCCTAACACATCTGCAATCTCGTAAGACGAACAGCCTGCCGCTTTCATCATTCGTATCTTGCTATCATTCTCTTTTAATATCTTTGCGAAAGCCTTAGCCATGATCCTCTCCTGTAAGAGATTTAAGATACAGGTTCGACCAGTGGAACGAGAGCCTTAAGCATACGGCTCTTCTCAGGTCTGCTTCCTTATGCTTCTTGATAAAGTCCTCGTATGCCCTCGACATCTTCAGGATGTCTTTCTCGGTCCTCGTCTTTGACAGGCTATCCGTGTTCTCGTAGTAGTGCGTGATCGTTACGGCGTCGAAGCATCTTATCCGTTTCTCTTTCACGAAGCAGTCCATGTTGAACAGCTCGTCCTCTCCGAACTGCATAGCCTCGTTGAACCTCAGGTCCTTTATCAGGTCGGCTCTGTACAGCTTATTCCATACACAGCACCAAAGGACCGGCAAATGACTAAGGTCATATAAGCCGGATATATTCGTATACTTCAGAGCTGTCTTTCCGCTCTTGGCGTAATGCCTGTAATGGTTGAACTGGAATATGCTGTGATCCCTGCCTATCCGTATCGCTTTGGCAAACAGCTTGTAAGCGTCCTCGCACATCGTGTCGTCTGCATCAAGGAATGTTATCCATTCGCCATGTGCTATCGACAGACCTGTGTTCCTGGCTCCGCTCACTCCCGCCTTGCGCTGGTTATCTATAGCCACGATCCTGTCGTCACTCTCCGCATACTGGGTAACTATCCCTTTCCCTTTGTCGGCGCTACTGTCATCCACAAAGATAAACTCAAAGTCACCCTGCTGTCTTATAAGGCTCTCGACACATCGTCCTATAAATGCCTCAGCGTTCTTGTACGGAATGATTACGGATATCATGGATTACCTCGTACTTACACTTGTCCGGAAACATCTTCCGGATCTGCTTGCCAACCTTGCCGGTATTGAATGACGCATCACTCGTACTCACGAAGTCACGTCCTTCTTCTATTCCCTCATCAAGCCCTACGATCTTCACATCGTCATGCTGTACTCCGCCTATCTCCGCATAGTTGCCGTATATGCTGCGGAACATCGGACATTCAGGGAACGTCTTCAAAGCCTCAAGCATCTTCGCCTTGTCTACCAGCATCGGTATGTGGAGCGCATAATCGAATGTCGTCATGTCCGCACCCTTCAGAATGTCCTCACACATACGAAGCATCTTGGTGTACCCTGTGTGCTTGTCGTTGTATCTGTGTTCCACCTTCAGGATGTGATCATGAAGCATACCGCCGAAGTACGGCTCGCCACTCGTCACAGGCTGGAGAACAAAGAAGTCATCGTTGAACAGCCAAAACTTCTCGGAGATCCCCTCGGTCTTGCATGCCCTGATCAGAGAGCTTCTTGCTTTCTCCCATTTGATCAGGCCTTTCTGCACCATCGGTATCGCCTTGTCAGGGAACAGCCCTGACGGCTGTCCACCGACGAACCACACGTTCCCGTGAGGAAGATTCTTCAGGCTCCTCAGGGAATACCTGAGTTCGTCAGGCTTCACCTCGTTCTTCAGAATGTAAACGACATCGTACTCTTTCATTGACCTGCACCATACAAAAAGACACGCCCCGTTATAGCGTGCCCTTTTGCTTAGTTGTAATCGTTAACTTGGAGGCGCTGATACTGGTTGCCCTGCATCCTTTCTCTTCCACAATAACGATATAATACTTATATACTGCAAAACAATGAAATGTTTTACTCGCCCCACCTTCTCTCTCTTTCTATCTCGTCAGCCTCGATAGAATCTATCAGGTCTTCCATGTCTATGTCTTCTGATATGCACTCGTCACAGTCTCCACAACAGAATCTGCCATCGCATCTTTCGGGATCATATGCCCATTTGAATACACTCATTTCTCTTTCCTTTCTCCGTAAGAGCAATAGTCGGTATCGTCCAACGGGCCAAGCAGTGCGTCTTTCCTGTCGCAACTATATGCCCAACCTTTAGCACCGAGCGGAACGCCGTTTGGCCATATTGCATACTTACAGTCCTTGCATCGTACCAACACACCCTTCTGTTCATAGCCAACTTCCTTGCCGTGGTTGTCCCATATCCGTGATATGATTACTTCTTCACTATCCTTACTCATGCTCTTGCTCCTTTCATAATTGCCTTGCACCCACCTGCAAAGCGGTGAACCGTTTCGCTTGCCTTCGCTTATCGGCTCTCCCACTTAACCATCTGCTCACATGGTACGCACTGAACGATATAAACCAGCTACCGTCATTAAGCGTGTGAGGACGGGTCACCCTAATTACTCACTCATTCTCTTGCTCCTTTATTTCACTAACAACTCCGCTCGCTATCGTTTGCCGTAGCGATTGCTCCAACTCGTCTATTTCTTGATTATTCATTGATGAGTACACTATCAGAATGGCTATTTTCTCGCCCTGTATCGTATCGGGATTTAATCTCGAAAATGTGGTTGTAACTTTCATTTCTCTTGCTCCTTTACTCCCAGCAGGCAACCTCGGTGTCATCGTACCACTTGCCTGTCTCTTCGTCTTTCCATCGGTTTACATTTCGCACGAACTTGTTTGCGTCCTTCAGGAAGAAGCCTTTGTGCTCCGCTCCGTCCTTCGTCCAGAATCGCACTCTCTTCGTTGATGGTGGTTTCATTTCGTCCTCCTCATAATCCCCTACGGGCGCATCGCTTCATTCCTTTGATGATTTCTATAAACGCCTTTTAACATTATCACCACCGACACGCCCGCAAGGTTTTATACATCAGCTTCGGGGGTTGGGATTTAGCTTATAAGGGGTAAAGGGATTAGATATAAACTTTCGTACTTTGTTCAGTACAATTTGAGATCCCCCGAAGCATGATATCAGTTTAGTATTTTCTCGACGGCTGCTACCGCCCTGCGGTGCAGATAGTATATCGACCTCTGCTCATAGTGCATTTCAACCGCTATCTCTTTCCACCGCTCACATCGTATGTACCTCAGCTGCAGGATGAGCTGATAGTCAGGCTCGCTCACCTGGTTGATCACTTCGTAGACCGAGCACATTATCTCAAGCGCTTCAGCCCGCGCGTCCATCAGCTCGGCTTTCAGGTCTGACACACGGGCCACCACCTGTCCTATCCTGTCCGGCTGTGGCGAGGTCTGCACCCTGTCACCCTCCATCACCGGAGCGACATTCGTGCTTTGCTCGCTTAGATCCGAAATCGCTTTCTCAAGCCGAGCGATCCTGATCTTCGCTCTCCTGTACTCTTGCAGAAACTTCTTCGCGTCCATTTACTTCTTCCTGTGCATCCACGGCCTCAGGTCCGCTATCCAACCACTTGATTCGACTTTCTGTAGCTCCTCTCTCCATAGAGCAAGCTGTCTCTTGTACTCCTTGTACTTCTCACACTCGGAATGGCAACCGACATATCTCTCCTGACAGCCTTTGCACGTCCCCTGTGGCTTTCTCATAATCCCCTCGGTTCTGCTTCATTCTCCTGAATACAAAACCATAAAATCATCAAGGCGCATCGTCACGAGCCACTCACAGTCGTTCTTCCTGTGCATCACTACAGGAACCTCACCCTCGCGTGCGTCATGTCTCGACTGGCTCATAGCATCATACAGGTTCAGCCGTTCCACTCGCTTGCACTCGATGTGGATTCCTGGAAGACCGACCACGTCCGCGTCTCCGTTAGCTCCGGAATACTGCTGTCCCCTTCGTGCGTCATAGCCGTACTCCCTCAGCTTCTTGGCGAGCTGTCTCTCACCCCTCGCGCCTTTCTGCCTGCTGTTCATTCTCTCTCTCCTTAGAACGGAACGTCTTCGTCTAACGCATCAAAGTCCTCAGGATCTTCGATCTTGTTCGCCGCAGCGGAATAGCTGTGTCTCTCCGTGTAGCCCTGTCCGGCTTTCTCCTCGCCCTCAGTGAAGTCGCAGATGAAGATGTAGAACACCACCTCGTCATCCTTAGTCTTGTAGAACTTCTCCCACGCCACCTTGATGTTTATCCTTGCGTGGTCTTCTACCTCGACGCCTCTCTTGAACTGAACAGGCTTGTAGGCGTATTCCTTCTCGCCGTCCATGTTCGTCTGCATGATCGCTACCGTGTAGAACGCTCTGCCATTATGATCATGCCTGAAGACCGTAGCCGGTCCTTCGTATGAGCTCCTCATTGTTCCTCCTCCTCATATCCTGAAAGTAATCCGTTGTTGCTGTGTTCATCCACCATACATGAAGCACAGTCTTCGCAATAGAACTCTATGTCATCGTAGAAGTGTCTCCACCAGTACCAGCCGTGAATGACCTTGCCACAGCATTTACATCTGATCATGGTGCTTCGCCTCCTCCATGAGCCTCCTCTTGATAGGAGCGAACTGTTCGTGCGCTGTCTTCAGCAGCTGCCTTGTCTCCTCAGGTGTGTACTGCAGAACGCCGTTCACGTAGTGATATGTCTCACCATCCACGTTGTATGTAGCCTCGTCTGGAATGACAGGCATGTTCGACCTTCTCTCTATACTCTCTCTTAGTTCTTCTCTTTCTTCTCTTTCTTTTCTTTCTTCATCTGTGATTACTTGCTGGTTGCTTGCTGGTTGCTCGTTGGTTAGGTTGCTGGTTAGTTTGTTGGTTACCCTCTCGCCCGCCGTTTGGTAGAGCTCCCATTTTTCAATGGTTATAAGCGTCCACTTGTTGGTTGATGTGCTGGTTAAGTTGTTGGTTGATTTTAGGTGATTTATCGCCGTCTTCAGTTTCTGTCTTGTTATGCCGAGCTCTTTCGCCATATGTCCGAGGCTCGTTATGAATTGTCCAGGCTGAAGAATCTCACCGTGCCAGCGCTGTGTCGAGTAGTTCGCCTTTGCCAAGCAGTACACCCATACCTGTACAGTTACAGGATCATCAAGCCACTCCCACTCAAGTATTGACCTGTATAGTTTGACGTAACCGTTCATTACTTTATCTCCCAGTTCTTTATGTCTCCCTTGATGAATATCCGGATGAACTCGTCCTCACAGCCGACGTGCTTGATGAACTGAAGTTCCGCAGCATTCCGCAGCCGTCTGTTCAGCTCGCCTTTCTGATCAGCGTGCACCTTGTCGTGGCAGGACGGGCAGAGGTTTACCCACAGGCCGTATTTTTTGCACAAAGACCTATTGCCTGTTCCCGGGAAAACCTCATGCCGTGCTGTAGCCGTTATCCTGCCACACAGGAAGCATTTGCCGTCTTCTGTCGGCAGTAAGGAGGAGTTGTACCCGTTCCTGTCCATTTACTCGTTTCGCTCCTTCATCATCTGAGCGACCAGTTCGTAGTACTGCCACTTCTGCCCCTTAGGGACTTTGTCGAGTCCGTGCTCGTCTGAAAGCGCCGCCGCGTCGAGAGCGTGCTCGCTACAGTAGATACTTAACAGGCGCTTACCCGAGAGCAGTTCGCGCTGGTTCATGAGAGCATTCGCGAGCTCGTCGGCACTCGATATGTTCTCCTCCGAGCCTATCCCTGCGTTGGCGAGAGCACGCCCGATAGCGGATGTCTCGCAGTTCTCCACGTATGAAGTACTGTTAATCCTGCTCGCTTCTTTCTCCTCTTCTGCTGTTCCTGACGCGAGCAGATGCCCTGTCTCGTCATATATCTTCGCCTGGATCAGAACACGCTCGTCGTCCACATCACACACTGTGGTGTCTATCGTTCCGTCAGGACATATCGCCCTGAAAGCGTTCAGCCTTGTCGCTACCGTCGCATAGTTCCTGCCCTTGATGTTCATCGTCGTCAGGCTCTTGTTGGCGGCCGCAAGCTTTTCTTTCGTTATGGTCATGCGTTGGCCTCCTTATCCACAAGGCTATACTCGGCAAAGCGTTTCTTCTCGCCCTTCAGCGTCTTGTATGTCACAATATCGGACCTTATCTCGTGTCCCTCGTCCCTGAGGTCCTTGATTCGTCCCGAGAGCCTGTAGATCCCAAGCTCGAGATAGGCCTCAGCCGGATTTATGCTGCCATGTTCCTGCATATAAGCAAGTATCTCTTCACACTGTGTCATCTTAATACCTCCAGTAATGTTTCATCCCTGTTCGTCAGCTCGTAGTATGCCTTCAGGATTTCACCCTCGCTCATGCGGTTGAGCTTCCATATCCTGAGCCACCTAAACGGGCTCTCGAGGGACCATATCACTCTGCCCCAAAGATCTTCAGGCTTTCTGCCCACATATACGGTAAACAAATACCGTTTCTTATCTGCTACCAACTTACTTGGCATATTGCACCTCCTACTTCATATATGGCAGCGGAAGAGGCATCCATGCGACCACCTCGGTCGACTCACACCATCCGCCGTCTATCATCCATTCTGATCCGCTCCAGGTAGCGACCTTTTCGAAGCCGTCCTTCGTTGTCACGAGAGCCTCGCCCCATATGTTCAGATCCTCATCCTTCGGCAGCCTGTGTGCGTTCCACTTTACAGGACACCCATCAGGCCAAGTCCTACTACACACACTGTCCATCCCACAGCCATGCCAGTAAGTATGATTACCATCCCTACTATCTGCTCTATCACCCATTTGATCATCTAATCCTCCTCCGGTATTACCTTGCCCTGAACGACCATCTTGTACAGCCACTCGCACGCTGGAGTGAAGTCCTTTACCGTACCGTACTCCGCGTACTTGCATCCGTGACTCCGCTCACGCTTGCTCTTGCCCTTGATCATGTTCGGGCAGTCCTTGCAGTAATACTTGATACCCTGAAGCTCGAACTCGTCGGCGACTGTCTCAGGAACCTTCTCCTGTTCCTCGTAGATGAAGTGGACGCACATCGGTGCCGTGTCCCATTGTAGCTTTGCGTCCTCTGTCAGCTCGTCGCTCACCGCGTTGAACTTCCTGTCGAACTCGTCCGCGTCATCCGCCTGAACGGTCCGCACCCGCTTCCGTGTGATAACTTTCATTAAAAAATGCACCTCCATTCTTTCAATGGTAAGTGCATTATATTCCCTGCCCTGCAATATCATGTCGGACAGTCATAATTTTCGGAATAGATATTGCACTCACCAAAGACTTTGAACTTTCAACGATTACAACTGTTTCTGATCGGAAGAAGAAAGAATATCCTGAGCTTTTTTGACAGCACCCTCTCTGATGATGTCCGTCATGTTTACCTTGCCTACTTCAGCTGCTTTCTCGACGAGCTTACGCTCTTCTTCCTTGCACCTGATCTGAGGAAGATATGC
>Ga0310786_10002815_pt1 | contig 26019 bp, 22 predicted proteins | sample AusTroGonzalo_MG_FD_203881 | JGI IMG/M metagenome (GOLD analysis project Ga0310786, IMG submission 203881) | Bovine rumen microbial communities from tropical cattle in Woodstock, Queensland, Australia - Gonzalo_03 (v2) (version 2) | ecosystem: Host-associated > Mammals > Digestive system >...
TCCGTTCGATAAAGGGGGCGCTTATGCTCAAGTATTACAAGATCGAATCCGGTCGTCTCTCTGTAGCTCCGAGCGAGGAAGCTGCTGATATTGTCATGATGGGTTCATTGAGCCAGGAGCAGCGTAGCGTCCTTGTCAAAGAATATGAAATTACCGAACATACGATAGCCTCTGCATTCGACTCTGACGAACTTTCCCGTATTGAATATGACGATGATTTTACGACCATCGTGTTTAAGAAACCCAAGAATTATTCTGCCGAAGACAATTTCCAGTTCCGTGTAGAATCTTTTGGTATCTTCATTTTCAAGGACTGGGTCTTGCTCCTTACGGACAGCGATATCCCGGTGATGGACGAACGCAAGTTCTCCAAGATCGATAGCCTCAATACTTTTGTGCTTCGCGTGCTGAGCTTTGCGATTGCCCACTTCAATGAACACTTGAAGATCATCAACCGCATCAACGACGACTTGGAACTCCGCCTCAATACGTCGATGGAGAACAAGTATTTGCTCTCGATGTTCAGCTTGAACAAGGGCTTGATTTACTACGTGAGCGCCTTGAACAGTAACGATACGTTGCTCCGCAAATTGCAGCTTGGCCGCAGCCTCAACTGGACCGAAGCCGAACGCGAACTGCTCGAAGATATCCAGATTGAAAACGGACAGAGCTTGCAACAGGCTAACATTTACGCCAACATTTTGACGTCCATGATGGATGCACGTGCAAGCGTCATCAACAACAACGTGAACCAGCTCATGAAGAACCTCACTATCGTGACGATTTCCATATCGCTCCCGACGTTCTTCGCGAGCTTGTTCGGTATGAACGTGAAACTCCCGTTTGGCATGAATGGAGATGCAACGGTCGGTTCTCCGGTGGCGTTCTGGATTATCATCGCCATCTGCTTCCTTTCCGTGTTTGTCTTCTTGGCCGTCTGGATGCGCAAGAAGTAATTTAGTTGACATAGAACAGGAATTAAAAAACGCGGCTTTCACCGCGTTTTTTTTAGCTAAGAAGATAATTTGCTTGTTACTTGAGGATCGGCGTTCTTGCGATGGATCTCTTGACGAATGCCAAGACGCACTTTTCCCAGTCAGAACGGGTCATTGCGTAAGTGAAGGTGCTGCGAATTTCTTCGTGACCGAATGCAACGCGTTCTCCAGCCTGGTTGTAAATAGCGTAGTCCGCGTAAATCCAAAGTCCTTTTTGAACGATGGATTCGCCAGCGAATGCCATGCTGTTTTGACCTGGATTGACGTTTGCGCCATATGCGGCACCAGAAAAGTAGTAGTCATAGTTTTTGCTAGCGTCTTCTCTGCGGCTAAAGATAACGTTAGAGATTGCCAAATAATAGCCGTTGCCCTGTTCTATGGAGGCTGGCTTCGGTGTCTTGAATTCAGTAGTATCGACGTGGTCGGTTTCGATAATCATGCCCGTAGAGTCGACCTTCTGGTAATCCATAGCGATGGAATTCTTGATGTATAGCTCATAGTCTTTTTTGAGTTCCAACTTGAACCATTCGCCAAAGTTGTTTGCATATTCTTCGATGTCATCCTTGAGGTCATCTTGGTTTTCAACGAGCGGTTCCGTAAAGACAACGGTCAGCTTTGTTGGCTTGTCAGTCCAGGTCGGGGCTACTGAAAACGTGGGGGCTTTCTTGGCGCAACCAGCGAAAATCATTGCGATGGCTGCAAGTAAAAGAATTCTGAGTTTCATTCCATTTTCTCCGTTTTAAAGTTTATTATTGTACTCTAAATATAAAAAAATGCGACGAAATGTCGCATTTTCTGCAATTTTTAGTAACGTATAACTGAACTGCGCCGGAACCGCTCTAGTTCCCGCGTTCGCTCATGCTTGCAAACATGGCGACAATTTCTTCGGTGAAATTGCTCTTTGGGAATTTATCCGCGATGGCGAGTGCTTGTTCCAAGTGTTCCTGAGCTTCGGCTTTGGCCTTTGCAAAACTCTTGCGAGCCATCAGGCGGTCCTGAATCTTTTCCGGGATGCCCTCTGCCGAAGCCTTGGCGATAAAGCCTTCCATTTCGCGGCGTTCTTCGGCTGTGCAATCTTCGAAATAGTAGAGCAATGGGAGCGTAATCAGACCGTTTGAAAGGTCTGTGAATTTCGCCTTGTCCATGTTCACGGAACCGTAGCCGTAATCGAGCAGGTCGTCAATAATCTGGAATGCAATTCCAAAATGCGTACCCATCTTGGCACATTCGTCAACCATAGGTTGGTCAAAACCGGCCATGATGCCACCGAGACGAGCTGCTGCATCAATGAGCGCTGCTGTCTTTCCATCGATAATTTCGTTGTAGGCTTTGCGCGAAAGGCTCATGTCTCCGCAATGATCGAGTTCCATGATTTCACCGATAATCAGCTTATCGGCTGCATCCGAAATAATCAGCGGTACGTTACGGACTTCTTCGTCGATGACGCAACGCATGGACTGCGAAAGCACATAGTCGCCAATGAGCACGGCTACTTGCGTACCCCATTCGCGGTGGGCTGTCTTTTGTCCGCGGCGAACTTCTGTCCCGTCGATGATATCATCGTGGACGAGACTTGCGAGGTGCAGAAGTTCTATAGCGGCGCAAGCGTGTGCTACACGGTTAATGTCTGGCTTTTGCGCACCGCAGTTGGCGAGCAAGCATAGGAGCGTTGAACGGATGCGCTTGCCCTTACGGCTAAAAAGCGTTGTAAGGCGGTCACTGATTCCTGCAGGGGCGTTCTTGGCCACCTGCATAATGACTTTTTCCGTTTGATCGAGCTCAATTTTCACCAAGTCTCGAGCTTGCGCTAAAACGGCTTTGAAGTCGGCTTTCGTCGGACTCATTTAAATATCCAAATCTTTCAAGACTTTGTATGCGTTCGTTTCGATGAACTTGCGGCGCGGTTCCACGTCTTCGCCCATGAGCATGCTGAAAATCTGGTCGGCAAGCACGCTGTCTTCCACATGGCACTGCTTGAGGAAACGAGATTTCGGATCCATGGTTGTCTCGTTCAACTGTTCCGGCGACATTTCGCCCAAACCTTTGAATCGGTTGATGGTCACGTTCTTGCGGTCTTCGACTTCGGCCATGGCCTTGTCTTTTTCCTTTTCATCGAACAGATAACGTTCCTTTTGACCAACCTTCATCTTGTACAGCGGAGGCATGGCAAGGAAAATGTGTCCTTCGTCGATTAGCGGGCGCATGTAGCGGAAGAAGAACGTCAAAAGAAGTGTCTGGATGTGAGATCCGTCCACATCAGCATCGGTCATGATGATAATCTTATTGTAGCGGAGCTTTTCAATTTTGAATTCCGTACCGATACCAGTTCCGATAGCGTTGACCAAGTTCTGAATTTCTTCCGTGTCGAGCACGCGGTGGAGGCTTGCCTTTTCCACGTTCAAAATCTTACCGCGGAGCGGGAGAATGGCCTGGAATTCACGGTTACGGCCCATCTTTGCAGAACCACCTGCAGAGTCACCTTCCACGATGAACATTTCGCATTCCTTCGGGTCGCGGCTAGAGCAGTCGGCGAGTTTTCCCGGAAGGCCGCCGCTTTCAAGAACGTTCTTGCGGCGGGCGAGGGTGCGTGCGCGGTGGGCTGCTTCACGAGCTACGGCAGCGTTATAAACTTTGTCCAAGATAATCTTGACGGCAGCCGGATTTTCCTGGAAGTATTCTTCGAGCTTGGCACCGAATGCAGATGCCACATAGCCTGCAATTTCGGAGTTGCCGAGCTTACGCTTGGTCTGGCCTTCGAATTGCGGCTGAGAAACTTTAATTGCAATGACGGCGGTAAGACCTTCACGGATATCGTCCGAGGTAATCTGCGCTTCTTTCTTGCCCTTCGGCATGTCTTGTGCAAACTTGCTGATAACGCGCGTGAGAGCAGTCTTGAAGCCTGTAACGTGCGTACCACCATCGTAAGTATTTACGTTGTTTACAAAGCTAAAGAAGTTTTCTTGGTAACCGTCGTTGTACCACATGGCGACTTCGAGCGGATATTGGCCATCCGGGAGAAGCAAGTGGATCGGTTCGTTGAAAAGCGGGGTGCGATGTTCATCGACATAGCGCACAAATTCAGAAACACCACCGGGGAAGCAGAATGTATCGGTCTGCTTGTGTTCCGGATCGCGTTCGTCGGTCAGCGACAAACGGAGACCGCTCATGAGGAATGCAAGTTCACGGAAACGCGTAGCGAGCGTGTCGTACACGTAAACGGTTTCAGAGAAAATCGTATCGTCTGGATAAAATTCAACAGAAGTACCGGTCGTTCCATCGGATGGTCCAATGTCGACTTGCGGGCCGGTCGGGATGCCACGAGCAAATTCCTGGCGAACAACTCTGCCGTTGCGGCGAACAGTTACAATAAGCTTGTTCGAAAGTGCGTTCACGCAGCTCACGCCCACGCCATGAAGACCGGCTGAAACTTTATAGGAGCTGTTGTTGAATTTACCACCGGCATGGAGTTTTGTCATCACGACCTGGATGGTGCCCACCTTTTCTTTCGGGTGGATGTCAGTCGGAATGCCACGACCGTTGTCGGTAACGCGAATGCCGTTTCCCGGCAAAATGGAAATTTCAATATGGTTGCAGAATCCGGCTAAAGCTTCGTCCACGGAGTTGTCGACCACTTCCCATACGAGGTGGTGTAAACCACGAATATCGGTAGAACCAATGTACATTGCAGGGCGGACGCGAACTGCCTCTAAACCTTCAAGAACGGTAATACTCGAACCGCTATAATCTGCTTCCGCCTTCTTAACTTCTTCTGTTTCTTCTGCCATAATTCCTCTATTAAAGCTCTTTTAGATGAATCGTATTCCTTGAATAAACGGCTTTCCTAAAAGGGCATTACACTTACCAATAATAGCTTTTTTTTGGATGTTCAATTCGAATTTTAACGCCGAATTAGCGACATGTAGCACCAATATATTTTTGTCGATTTTCTCAGGTTTTACATGGTCTTTCAAGAGGGGACCAACCACCTCCGAGAACCGCTCCGAAATGGTCTTGAAGTGGATATCTTCGGTAATGTGGTTCTTTGCAAGAACTCGTTCTAAAAGGACTTGAATGTCCTGGACTTTGTTCCCCGTATAGCTCTTGTTGCTTGTGCGTTTTGTTTCAAACATTTGTACAAATTTATCGCAGTTAAACAAGCAACAATTTGGAGAGCGTAAACCCGCCAATCAAAATGCTTGTCATGCCGGCAACGACGGTTGCTTTGGTGCTCTTGCCAACGCCTTCTGCACCGCTGTGGGTATAGAAACCGAAGTAGCAAGCATAACTCGAAATGAAGAATCCATAGAGCGTTGCCTTGATGAGGCCAACGACCAAGTCCCAGTTTTGGTAGAACATGCGTACGCCGTAAAAGAATACGGACCATGAAACTTCTTTGTAAAGGTGGGCGACTTCGTAACCGCCAGCGATACCGATAAAAATGCTTAGAATTGTAAGCACCGGAAGCATGATGACTGTGGCGATGAGTCTTGGAGCGAGCAAATACTTGTAAGGATTGAGCCCCAATACTTTGTATGCGTCAAGTTGCTCTGTAACCGCCATGGTTCCAAGTTCCGAGCACATCGAAGCGCCAATGCGACCTGCAAGTACCATGGCCGTAAGGATTGGGCAAAGTTCCACCATCACAGATTTACCGACCGCCATGCCGACAAACATCATGGGAATCATGTCGCCAAACTGGTACGCGAGCTGCCACGACATGATGGCGCCTGTAGCAAGCGATGCTGCAAACACCACGGGAATACTCGTAATCCCCACGTGGTGCATTTGTTCGACTGTCGTGTGCAAATTGGTGAAGGCTCCGGGGATGTTCTTGAACAATTCCCAAATGAACACGATGTAACCCACAACCTTGTTCAGGAAGCGTCGGACAGCACGTCCAAGGCCTTCAGCCATTTTGTCTATTAACGAAATCAAATCGAGCCGCTACTTCTTTGCTTTTGCAGTGTTCTTTTTCGCTTTCGGCGGAGCGCTAATAGATTTCTTGAAGAGCTGCATGTCACTCAGGTACTTGATGGCTTCGTTCAGCTGCTTGTCGCGCTTGAGAGAGAACGCGGTGCTGACGGAGTCGTTTACAAATGCCGTGAGGAGTTCGCGCTTGATGCCGTCCTTGATGTAATCCTTGTTGGCTTCGAACTGGGCGTCGCGGTTATCTTCAAGAGCCTTGCGCATTTCGTTGATTCTCTTGACGAGGTTTGTATCCGAAATGGTCTTTGCGCTGTCGCCCATGTAGTTCTGTTCGCGGACAATGCTCTTTTCAAGCTGGTCCACGCCTACAAGTGCGTTGCTCTTAACCTTCATGAAGTTCGTGTCTTTCTTGCAGAAAGCCTTGAATTGCGTAAAGAGGGAATCCGGTACAATCCATTCGGAGTTTACCTTGACCCCTGCTTTTTCGAGGCTCGGACGAATCTTGACGGCGAACTTGAAGTACATGGCCATGCGTTCCTGCACCTGGACTACCCAGGGCATCGGATCGAGTTCCACGTCCACGTCCGGCTTGATTCCGCCACCGCCAAACATCATGCGGCCATTGTTCGTGTAGAATGTATCGCGCTTTGCTGTGTCAGCCTTTACGGAATCTGTTTTTGCAACTTCATTTTCATCAGTTTCTTCATCATCTTCTTCTTGAAGCTTCAATCCCTTGATGCCGTTTTCTGGTTTGTTGATGCAACGGCCGAAGGGGAGGTAGTAGAATGCTGTGGTGAGCTTGAGGGCGTTGCCAGCATTATCGAGCGGGAAGATGGTCTGCACGGAACCTTTACCGAACGAAGTCTTACCCACGATCAAGGCGCGGTCCCAATCCTGGAGTGCGCCGGAGACAATTTCTGCCGCACTGGCGGATCCTTGGTTTACGAGAACGACCATCGGAACTTCCGGCTTGACTAGCGGAGTTCTACGGGCGGCGCTTTCTGTTTTTTGGGTGCGTCCGCGTGTGCTCACGATGACGTTACCCGGCTTGAGGAAAAGTTCGCTGATTTCTATTGCCTGGTTCAAAAGACCACCCGGATTGTAGCGCATGTCGAGGATGAGCTTCTTCATGCCCTGCTTCTGGAGGCCGCGGAGTGCGTTTTCAACATCACTTGTGGTCTTGTCGCTGAAGGTCGCAAGCTTGATGTAGCCGATGTCCGACGTGACCATGCCGTAGTAGGGAACAGCGTGGACGATAATTTCTGCTCTGGTGATGGTGTAATCCATGAGATCGGGAACGCCTTCACGTTCAATGGCGACCGTCACGTCTGTTCCGATTTTGCCGCGCAGCTTGTTGACGGCATCGTCGAGCGACATGCCTTTAGTTTCCTTGCCGTCGATTTTGCGGATGCGGTCTCCAGCGCGGATGCCGAGCTTGAATGCCGGTGTGCCGGAGAGCGGCGAAATAACTGTAAGGATGTTGTCGCGGAGGCTAATTGTAATGCCCACGCCGCCGAACTTGCCTTCCATGGAAACGCGTAAGCTTTCATAGTCCTTGGGGGCAAAAACCGTTGTATGCGGGTCCAGAATGTTTCTGATGCCGTTGATGGCGGCGTCAGTCAGTTCTGTCGGGTTTACGTTTTCTACGTATTTGCGATTGACTTCGGAAAGGACCTTGTTCAATCGTGAAACTTCATCATAAAAATCTCCGGGAGGAGTTTTTTTGTCGGTAGCGGCGTTCGCGATGCAAAGCGCGGACAGCGTAGCCATAAATACAGAGCGGATACAAAAAGATTTTAACATCATGGTCTAAAAATACAATTTCGTGTCATTTACAATTGTATTTAGATAAAAAAAACAATGATTTTAACAATCAAAACGATAATAATTGGATATTCAGCAAGACTTTGTCTCGTTTTATAAATGAATAATTGTTTTTGTTTAGAGAAATGAATCTGAAAAACGTAGGAACTTGGTTCCTAAATGCTCTTTATAAGGAAAAACCGGCTATGGATAGCCGGTTTTTTATACGAAAGGAGAGAGTATGAAAATTGTAGGGAGTAATAAATCTTTAAATTAAGCAGCTTCGTTGAGGAGACGTTCGACTTCAGCATCGCGGAGCTTGTTCAAAGCGTTTTCCTTGAGTTGGCGCACACGTTCCTTGGAAAGACCCACCATCGGAGCGATTTCCTTCAAGTTCAGGTCGGAATCCATCTTGAAACCGTAATAGAGCTTGATGATTTCTTTTTCCTGGCTGGAGAGGTTCTTGTCCATTACCTTGTCGAAAATTTCCGCACGGTTGTTTTGATCGGCAAGTTCATCGGCACGGCTCTGGCTGTCAGAAATGGTATCACCAAGAGTTGCATCGCCATCTTCGTTGACCGGAGTGTCGAGGGAAGACGCGGCGTTGCCCATCATCAAGATTTTTTCGATTTCCTCTGCCTTGTACTTGGAGAGGCCTTCGAGATTCTCGGTGTTGACGGTGAATGTTCCGCCAATCACTTGGTGCATGCCGTTTGCGTGGCGGTTGAAGCGGCGCAGCATCAATTCCTTTTCTGCGCTAATGCGGATCATGCGGCCTTTTTCAGAGAGGGCGCGAGTGATGTTCTGGCGAATCCACCACACTGCGTAGCTGATAAACTTGATGTTCTGGGAGCGGTCGAAGCGACGTGCTGCTTCGATGAGGCCCATGTTCCCTTCGTTGATGAGCTCCATGATGTCAAGACCACGACCTTTATAGAGGTTAGCGATGTTCACGACGAAGCGAAGATTGGAGTTGACGAGCATGTCCAAGGCTGTCTTGTTTCCTTGTGCAGACTTTTCAAGCAATATCTTTTCCTGTTCTCTTGTCAGTAACGGGTAGCGAGCGATGTCGTTCAAGTATTGCATGTAAATGTCTTTCTGTTCGCGATTGTTAAGGGTTTTCATGGTGACCTCCTCATTTTTACATTTTCAAATTTACCTCCAGATTGAAATCCTTGTGTCATTACTTAGAATGCTGCGTGCAAAAGTTAAATTGAGTTTTTGTTAAAAAAGTTCGTGTTTTTTGTCACGAAATTGTCATGAAGGGCCAAATTGGCTGGTTTTTGACTAAATTTTTTAGTATGAATGACAAATCTTCTACAATAAATACTGACAATCATGCAAGTTTTATCCAAAAAACGCGAAACAAACTAGCTGTTTTGCAAGAAATGGACTTTGAACGTAATGAAACGAAGGTGCGTAATCTATTAAAGGATGAACGTGAACTTATCCAGTTTCCAATTCCGCTCTTTGTCCCGATGCTATTTGTTTGGTTGTTCATGATTGTATTCCCGGTGGTCTTGATTTTGGATCCATCGAATGAGTCTAGCGTTAGCGCGAATGTGAATAGCCTAATTGCATACTATTTTCCGTTACTTTGCACATTTTTTATTTTCTTTTTAAACCAAAAGTATCTTGTTCCTTTGTTTATTTTTAAAAAACGTTATGCAATTTATTTTGTGAGTAACGCTGTACTAGTGTTTGCTGCTCTGTTTGCTCGTGAAGTGACTTTCTTCTTGATTGAACATACTCCTGATGAGGGCTTCTCGCATTTCTTCACGGATTTTTGCTTTTCGTCACTGAAGGGCCATTTTGGCATTGGCACCGTATTGACGTTTGTCATATTGATAGTTCTTGTTTGTGTCATTTGCGTGGTTTACCATTTGATGGTGCGTCAAATTGTACGCGCGTTTGTACTTCGTGAACAGAAACGTATGGGCTTGCAATATGAACTTGATTTTTTGAAGAATCAGTTGAGTCCGCATTTTCTCTTTAATACGCTGAATAATATCTCGGCTTTGATCCAGATTGATTCTAGGCGCGCGGAAAGCTCTATGAATAAACTTTCGCAGCTTTTGCGAATGATGCTTTATCAAGTCAAGGATAAATATATAACGATACAAGAAGATATTGATATCTTGCAGAAGTATGCCGATTTGGAAAAGCTCCGTTTGGATGAACGCTTTGATTTTGTATTTAATGTGAAACTTGAAAATCCAAATGTGATGATAGAACCTTTGCTGATGATGCCCTTGATGGAAAATGCAATGAAACATTGCGTGAATCCGAATGGCAAAAGCTTTGCGCATATTTCGATTACGCAGGCCGGGAACGAAATTCGCTTCCATTCCGAAAATTCTAATTTCCCGAGAAAGTCGGGCCGCAAGAATGGTGGACTTGGACTTGTCACTTTTGAAAAACGTTTGGATTTAATTTATTCTGGCTCGTACGAGTATTCTGTGAATATTGTCGATGGTGTGTATATAAGCGATTTGACAATTCATTTGAATCGAGAAAATTCGTAAAAATTTTGATAAACCCTTTACACTTTCAAAAAATTATTATAGTTTATTTACCGCTTTGATTCTGTCGAGGCGGTTTGTTATATCCTTTAATACATTCTTTCCTTACATCGCTTAATAAATCCTTTACGGCTGAATAAGCCTGTTTATTCTCTAAATCAAAAAAAGGAAATCCTATGATGCGTAGGATGTTTAAAGGTATTGCCTTGGCTGGAGCAGTGTTTGCTCTTAATGGCTTTGCTCAGGAATGTAAGGACGTTGCACTGTATTCTGACGGTAGCGACAAAGGTCAAATGATTGAATCGGGGAGATTATTCCCGGAGCCCCCAGAATGGCGGGCGAATTGGGGAAATCTCGACGGAATGGTGGCTCCGTATATTCGGTTGTCTGGCATGAAAAATGTGCAGGGCGATTGGAAAGGATTGCTCTTTTTCCCTTCGCTCCCGTTGCATGTCGATGGTGGCGAGCTTCGTTTGAAAGTACACGCTACACAAAATGCAAGGTTTGGCGTTTGGTTAAAGGGGGCTTCGTCAGAAAGTCTAACTTACAATGTCGCTTTGACAGCGAATAAAACCCAGTTGCTTAAAATCCCGCTTGCAGAATTTGGCGTAACAGGGCCGATTGATGTTGTTAATGTGGGCGTTGGGCTTTTTCAAGTTCCGCAAAATCAATACACTTCGCTTTTTATCGATGATATCGAATTTAGTTGCGTAAAAAACAATGCTAGTACAGGTTCTTCAACATCGAGTGAAATAGAAAAAGACGCCTTGGTGTATGAATTCTCTAATGCGGATGCATGGTCTTCGGCGCGCGATGTGCGATTGTTGCCTGCAAAGGAAACGGAGTTCAGTGCTGCATATACGCCTCAAGAGCGTAGTTTCCTTCTGTCGAAAACGAACGCGGATTTTCTTGTGAGTGAACTGGAACATTTGAAAATCGTAAATAGTGTTCGTGCAACAGAAATGCTTGCAAAAAAATCGCGGTTGACATGGTACGATAACCTGTATTTGATTGTGCGGAACCGTATTCATGAAAATGTTGTCGCAAATCCGAAACATCTTTATTTTGAGGCGGAAGCGGTTGCGGCGAATTCAGATTATACGGTAATTCCTTTGCTTGTTGCCGATTTGGATTACATGTATAAAGCATGTGCAGATTCAGTGTGTGGTTCAACGCAAAACGTGAATGCCCATTTGCTTATGGCGGGTTTTCCGACATCTTTTGTGCGGGGGTCTAAAATAAATCTAGTGCTAGACCCGTACTTTATTGTAACGAAACAAAAGGATTTGCCTTCCGTTTCTGTTTGCGTTTCGGGAACGTGTAAAGCGCTCCCGGTGAAAGGTTCGCTTGAACTGGAGTTCCCGTCATCGGGATTGCAGACGATTATTGTCAAAATGAAAAGTAATGGACGAAATATTGAACAGAAACTCTTCGTGGAGGTAAAATAATGCGTTATTTATGGCTTGTTCTTGTGGCGTTCTTGGCGATGAACGTTATGGCGGAAAAAAGTGATTATTCGTTCTTTTTAGAGGATGCTGGTAGATTATGCCTTAAAAAGGGGTCTGCTCTTTTTGAATTTAAAGGTGTGGATAATCAAGGTTCTGCCTGTTTTGGGGAGGCGCTGTCGGTCCGGATTCGTATTTTAGAGGCTCCTGAAGATGAAACGTCTCCAACGGGGATTTATTTGGAACGTCCATTTATGATTATTGATGGTATCAATTTGGATCCTGTCGAAAAGAGGACTTTGACAGATTTGGAAAACGATGTTTCCCAAGTCGGGATTCCAAATATTCTCAAGACTCTTGGATATACGCCGATTCTTGTACAGTTTACGGAAACAGTTCGAACTTCGCTCCAAAAGAATTCGATGGCGTTGAGTAAGTTATTTGCGTTCTTGAACGACAATAAGCATATTCCATTTCCTGGAGCTAAGGACGATGGCTTTGTTGTTATGGGCATAAGTCAGGGCGGAGTTATTGGACGGTATGCATCCTATCTTTATGATATGCATCGTCATGAATCCGATGCCCCGATCCGTTTATTTACATCGCTAGATTCTCCGCATCAAGGGGCGGTTATGCCGATGGGACTTTTCAATACGATCGCTTTTTGGAGTGATAAGGGTGGTTCTTCGTCAGCTGAAATGTTCAAGGATATTTTGCTTTCGAAGGGCGCAGCGGATTTGTTAGTTTATGAAAATAAGTGTGTTGGGACTTCATGTTTTTCTGAAGTTAATCTCAGGAATAGATTCCTTTTTGAAGATTATCGTAATGCAGCGGAATACAAGAAATTCCCGGTGGTGCTTATTGCGCAAGGACAGTTGAAAGGTAAAGACCCTGAGCATAAAAACGATTATTATCGATTGGAACGTCATGTATCCAAAAGCGTGATTACGCTAGGTTCTGCAATTAGTCACATGCATTATTCGGATAACAATGAAACGGTTTCTTTTAATCGCAAAAAGGAAACGACAGATGATCCGATAAAAGTAGATTATCGTGCGACCTCCAAATATGATTTTATTCAAGGCTCTACGTATCCCTTTGCGGCGACCATTTATAAATCATTGCGTGATGGATTTTATGAGGCTATGCCTGATGGTATGAAACAGGAAGTGCTCTTTTTTGATGTCAGTTTGAATACATCTTGGGGCGATGATGCTTTGATTCAAGACCGCAGCACGTTTATTCCGACTGCAAGTGCAATGGATATGAAGTGTAATGGCGATTTGGCGATTCGCTCAGATTGTGGCTTTAAACAGTCTTACAAGGATTTTCCGTTTGAAAATCCAGGAAATCGAAGCACTGCAAATGCTGCATACGCCGTGGATCCGTCGCATCCGCGATTTAATGAAGCTATTAGCGGACGCCATGTGGAAATGCCTGTAGAAAATGGAACTATAAACCAAGCCGTTTTTATGGGAATGCAAGTGGACATGTGGCGCATCTTATGCGAAGTGGCGAAGTATGATTTTGATGAACGTGTGGGACAGTTTAGAAATCCAAAATTGGTGGGTTATTTCTCGCCGGATACCAAATGCATGGATTCAAGTAAAATGCCGGATGTTATTCGCTATGCGGGAGCTGTTCAGCAGATTCCATTTGCGTATGCGCGTTATGATTACAATGCTTCTGCTACAGAAATGAATCCTGTGGTAAAGTTTAATTTGCCAGCGGGTTGGAAAAAGGTTGCAACATGGAATTATGGTGCAAATGTTCCTGCAAACACGTCGTTTGAAGTGAATGTAAAGGTTGAGAATCTGAAGGGAAATTGGATGAAAGCAGAACTTCTTGTATGCCGTACAAAGCTGTGCACTGGCTATTTGCAACTGAATGAAGTTTCTGTTCCTGTTGATGGCCGATTGCATACATTGCGTTGGCAGATGCCTGCAAATGATGGCGCGCTGAATGGAATGCGTTGGTTCCGCTTGGTGCTTAATTCGGATGGTGGCGAAGTCTCTGTTTCGAATGCTCACCTTCTTTTAGATACGCGAAGCGATGCCGCCGTTCCTGCAAGAATCGCATCGCCAAAAATTTATCCAAATCGGTATGAATATATACCGTGGGATCAAAGTGTTCATGTGAATCCGTATCTAGACGAATTGGGCGCAGGACTTGAAATCAATTACGATAAGGCTTGGCATGGTATGCATTGGGATTTGGGCAAGATGGTCTCGATGGATGATTATAAAAATCTAGTTGTCGATTATTGGCCGGGAACTTGCCAACGAACGCTTGCTTATTTTGACTCCAAAAAGCTGGTTGCAGCGAATCTTGCAAACGGTAGTTTGCAAAATGGGTTTGTTCGAAAAATTTTACCTTTGGACGAAATTATCGATATGGGCGTGACGCCACATGGCTCTAAATCCGCTCATCGCTTGAATTTGCAGTCGGTCGCCTCAAATGAACGTTGTGTCATAAAGTCGATTTTGCTGCAATAGAGCTGTCTTGATGTGCTGAATGAATTATGATATATTATTTGAGCAAAACAAATAAGTAGGAGAAAAAATGAAAAATTCGATTCTGTTCTGCATGTTGTCTTTTGCGGCGTTGTCTTTGTGTGGTTGCTTGAATCCGCATTTGAGTTCAATGGGGGCTTCGCAGATGATTGTCGCTCATCAGCCCCGTATGACTGTGAATGGAGATTCATCTTCGATGACTTTATCCGTAGATGCTTTTGGCGGAGCTAAAATGGATGGCCGAAATATCAAGGATGGCTTTACTGCTGGCGGAACGGCTGCCTTGAATTATAGACCGCTAGGGGCTTCTTCGCCTTTGTATGTTGAGGCGGCTTTTGGCGGTAAGGGTGGTCAAGCTTCGCTAGATTGCACGGAAGCGAGCAAGTGTAACGATGGCTATATGGCATGGCTTGCTAGTCCAGAAGGGAAGAAAAAGTATTCTTTTTGGAATTTGCAAGAACGTATTGCTGTTGGTGCAGACTTTGATGCTGGTCCTGTAATCTTAGGCCTTGGTGCAGGTGTTCAACTGTTCGAAGGCGGTGGAAAGTTTGATGATGTCCGCGACTATCTTGGAAAGAGTTATGCCGATAATGACGATGAAGGGTATGGCGTGAAACTTTATTCTTCGGCTCGTCTTGGTGCAAGGCTTGGTCTATATGGCGTGATTATGGCTAATGTCGACATCATGTGGCTGAAAACGATGAACGTTGGGCTTTCGCTGAATTATTTCCATCCGTCTGGATTCCATGGTGGAATTTTTGCGGTCGAGAAAGTGGGCTACGGTCTGAATTTTGGCAAGACGTTTAGCTTTTAGCGGCTGATATGCTGAATAAATGTGTTAATTAATTTGTTTTAAACATTTCTTTATTCATATAGATCCTTTGCTGAATAAGGGCTTCGAGTTTTTCTTGGAGCCCTTTTTACGTTTTTGAGGTTTGCTTGTGCGCAAAAAAAAGGCTTCGAGCGAAATGCTCGAAGTCCTTTTCAATGCTTGAGGCGATGTCGCTAGACTTTCGCGAAAGCTTACTTGCTGAGGGTCTGAACCTGCACGTCCCAGCTCTGGTTGCCAAGAGCGATACGGTAGGTGCTTGCAGCGCCGGCCTTCATGTTCTTGGTGTCGACAGCCGGAGCGGCGTTCGGGTCCTTCTTCGGCACGCCAATGTGGCGGTTGCCCTTGAGGAATTCGATACCCTTGTTGCCAGCCTTCGTCTGGAGGCAGCCCGTGATGAAGATGGTTTCGTCGTTGACCGGGAGACCATTTTCTTCGAGGAGCTTCTTGGCAGCCGGAATGCCCGGCGGAAGGATTTCTTCTGCGCACTGGACGCCCGGATAGGCTTCCTTGAACGGCTTCATGCCGAACTGGTCGGCAGCAATCTTCACGAGTTCCGGATCCGGTTCGCACGGAGTCTTACCCTGGTAACCGAGGAGCATCTTGCCGTAGCCTTCGGTCATCTTGAACCACGTACCGCGACCGGCAGCTTGGTTCAAGGTGTTCATGTAGGCCTGCTGGAAGTAGAACTGGGAAACCGGCGTCACAGAGGATGCGAAACCACCGCGGCGGACGCATTCACTCATGTTTTCGATAACCTTCGGGAAGAGGTGGAAGGTCTTGGTTTCACGCATCATGAGGGTGTTTGCAGTGAGAGCGCCACCCGGCATCGGGCTGAAGATAACGTCGGTCGTAATCTGACGAGCTTCAGGCGGGAAGTTGTAGTCCTTGAGGCATTCAACAGCGACGTTGTTAGCTTCCATGAGTTCCGGAATATGATCGTCGACGATGCTGTCTTCACCGAGGGCGAGCTTGTAGTCCGTACCCTTGAGGGCGTGGAACATGGAGAAGAGGTCCGGCTGAGCCGTACCGCCAGAAAGCGGTTTGCGGCCGAGGTCGACGCCATCTGCGCCACCTTCGATAGCTGCCTTGTACTGAGCCACACCAGTACCGCAAGTGTCATGGCTGTGGATGCGGAGTTCGACCTTGTCGCCGAGGAGCTTACGAGCACGCTTGAAGGTCTCGTACACCTTGTTCGGGTTGGTCGTACCGGAAGCGTCCTTGAAGCAGACGGAGGCGAACGGAACACCGGCGTCCAAGATATTGCGGAGGATGCGTTCGTAGAATTCCGGATTGTGAGCGGCGTTGAGGTCGCATCCCGGAGGAAGTTCCATCATGGTCACGACAACTTCGTGTTCGAGACCGGCGTCCGTAATGCACTTACCGGAGTAGATGAGGTTGTTGACGTCGTTCAATGCGTCGAAGTTACGAATACGGGTCATGCCGTGCTTCTTGAACATGTCGGCATGGAGCTTGATCATGTCACGCGGCTGCGGAGCGAGAGCCACCACGTTGATACCGCGAGCGAGAGTCTGGAGGCGGATCTTCGGACCGACGACGCGACGGAATTCATCCATCATGTCGAATGCGTCTTCACCGCAGTTCTGGTAGAGAGCCTGGAAACGGGCGCCGCCACCTGCTTCGAAGTGGGTGATACCAGCCTTGACGGCTGCTTCAACTGCAGGCATGAAGTCTTTCATGAACACGCGAGCGCCGAAAATGGACTGGAAGCCATCACGGAACGAGGTGTCTTGGAACAGAATCTTTTTCATAATGTTTTCCTGTGGGATAGGATCCCTGAGTTTTACTGTACAATAAAAATACGGGAGCAAATATAGAAATAGACGAAAGACGAAAGACGAAAGACGAAAGGAAAATGCCCAAAATAGACGACAAATGTGTAAGGCGAGTGGGGGTGTTTTTATGGCTGGAATGCCCAGCGGATGTCTAGAACGATTCCCTTGAATGCTGTGCCACTCCATTTTGAGGTGAGGCCAAGACTCCAACCGTTGATGATTCCGTAGCGGTTCTTGATTGTCGATTCAAGTCTTTGCATGGATCTTTCGTAGCGGATGCCGAGGGCATAATAAAAGATGTTGTCATCCAACAAATACACTCCTGCTCCGATTTCTGGAAGGATGGCCCAGGTATTATATATGTTGTGTAAAGAAATTGCGGGTCTATATAAAATAGAAGCGTCGATTGTGTTCAAAAAGGAATTATGCTTGAACACTTTCTCATCGTCTTTGTAGACAAATTCTCTACCCGTGTTGGCTCCGAAGGCGAGCGTTGATTTTAGGGTTAAAGTTCCTATTGGTGTGAATCCTCCAAGAAATAAATCAATTCCCAGAAATTCTCCATATACGGAATCGTTATCGCCAAACAGATGCATTGCCGATATCCCAGCGGCAAAATAAAAAGAAGGATCGAGGCGTTTGGGGATTGGCCCCATGTTGTAATAGTAACTGTAAATGGGGGAGCTGTATTGCGGATCTTCTTGCACGATGGAATTTGCCAAGGTCTGCATTTTTAATTGGTGCTTATACCATGTGGTGTCTTTGGAATTGTCGTTTTGGGTGCGGAGTTTTTTTTCGTAATCTAGGATAGCTAGCGTTGCCGTACGACGCTTGAGTGGAGGTATTTTTTTTATCGAATCCGAATATAAATTGCGGTTCGAATTATAGACTGAATCAAATATGGAATCGGGATTCATGCTGAAAAAAGTGGCTAGGCTATCCCATTCCATCCTTGCGAAAAAGAGGTTGTTCCTATTTATGCCAAACATCTTCGTTAAGAACTGCTCATGCTCTAGGGGGAGGCGCGGGTGTTCCATGTAGTAGCGGTAGAGCGAATCTTTGATGGTGTCAAAGCGAAGGGTAAATTTAGAGTCATCAGGATGGTGAAAGTATTTTGTGGAATCTAAATAGCTATAGAGGGTTGAATCACCGTAGTAAATGGCTATGGAATCGGCGAGGCTTTTTCGAAAGTTGTATAGCGTGTTTGCGTCTGCTGGTTTTGTGTCCAATATACACGATGTTTCGATTTCCTCGATGGGTGCTAGTTTTGCAATAAATTTCAAATTTCCTTTCTTCGCCCAACCTATGCATCCTGATTTCGTTTTTAAGAGAACGAAATCGTTATCGCTAAATTTTAGAATGAAGGCTGTATCCATGAACGACATAACACATTTTGTTCCACTTCCGTCTTTTAATTGTGTGAGCAGAATGTCGTTTTCTTGAGGTGTAGCGAAATGCGCTGCACTGGTATGAAAAACTAGTGCGAATAGCAATAAAAAAAGTATTGTCTGAAGTGTTGATCTCATATTTGTTCTGCTTGAACAAAATACAAAATTCTGAAATAATATGACAATAAAATGTAAACGTAAATTTTCAAAACGAACATGTAGATAGAAATGGGCTTACTATATGGGTTAAATGTCGAGTGTCTATTGGATTTGAAAAGTTGAAATTTGTATTTTTGTTCTAATCATATATTACACATTTCATTGTGTTGGAATACGGAGTCTTGTAATGAATAATAAGTACGCTCTAGCTATAGCTACTGCTCTCCTTGCCGCGGAATCTGTTTTGGCCGCTCCATCTGGCGACAAAACTGTGGTTGCTTGTGGCTTTGACGATATGTTCGGTAATTCGTGCTATTGGCGCTGCCCGGATATGGAAGATACGTTTAGAACGGAAAAGAAGGACGATCGTTGCGCTAATGTGCTTTTCAGGTGCGCCAATTACCCGCGTTCATTTATGCGTTCTTCTGTTGGTAGCAGCGAAATCTGGATTACTCCGGACAAGTACAACTATTATTTCGGTAAACTTCCGCAGGAATATGATTGCAGTATTTCTGAAGAAGAACGCGCTGCAATGTCTTCGCGCGCGACTCAGCCGACTGCTCAGCAGAATCAGTATGCATCGAACAAGTATCAGAATACTTCGACTTATGATGAAGCGAGAAATTTGTTGATTGATAACCGCGATGGCGAACGCTATTCTACGGTTAAGATTGGTGGCCGTGTGTGGATGGCGGAAAACTTGAAGTTCCGTTTGCCGGACAGCTACTGCTATGAAAGCAATACCCAGAATTGCGAAACATTCGGTAGACTTTATACATGGCATGCTGCAAAGAAGGCTTGCCCTGATGGATGGAGCCTGCCGATGGGCGATGATCTCAACTATCAGGACTTCAACTTGAATAGCTTTAGGGTTCTTGATGGTGGCTATTATGTCGATGGCGAACGCTACATAGACTTGGGCAATCGAGCCTTCTTCTGGCTTGGCGATGACAAGGGTGGCGACCGCGCCGATGCGATGAGCTTTAGAGGTCAGAATCTCGAAACGTTTGCATTCCAAGGAAGGAAGGCGAATGGATACTCTGTTCGTTGTATCCAGAATTGGGAAACCGCTTGTAAGGACCGCTTGGGCGCTGTGATGGACAATGCGGGAAAAACGTACAGGACGCTTAAGGTGGGCGACCAGACTTGGATGGCCGAAGACGTAATCCTTGATCGTTTGGACGAAATGGAAGCTAGAAACCTGAACCGTGGCTGTCCGCGTGGCTGGCATGTGCCGGAACAGTCCGAATATGAACAGCTTTTCTCGAAGGCTTCGGAATTTGAAATCCATGCAAATGACAAGCGCTTGAGGAACAACCGCGATACAAAGGAAAATCCGTGCAGCTTGAATTTCGACTTTAAGCGTGGCTACTGGACTTCTTCGAAGAATGGCAATGAAATGACTTACGTGGATTGGAAGTATAATGCCGTTCGCGAAAAGGGATCTCCATACTTCAAGCATGGTGATGCTTATACGAATAAGCTTCGTTGCGTCAAGAATGCTCCGTCTTATTCTTCTTCTAAGCCGTCTGTAACGACAACTCAGCCTGTTGCAACTCCTGCAACTAAGGGAAGTGCTGCAAACAAGACGGTCTTGGAACAGTTTATTTTGCAGGGCGTAAAATTTGGCGTTGGACAGTACAAGTTTACGCGTGAATCTTCTGATGGCCTGAACAGACTTGCGGATCATTTGAGAAACTACCAGGGCAAGACGATTGAAATTGTCTCGCATACAGATAATCTCGATCGTCCGGAAAGAAGCCGTGTGCTTGCCTTGAAGCGCGCCGAAGAAGTGAAAAGCTACTTGGTGACGGCTGGTCTTTCGGGACAGAACATCATTGCAACGGGCAAGGGCGGTGACGAACCTCTCGTTCCGAACACGACTCCTGATAACCGCATGAAGAACAACCGCATTGAAGTCTTTGTGTATTCCAATGATGCTCCGGCTCGTACCCAGAATACGAGCGCTCCTCAGCAGAAGAATTCCAAGCCTGTGGCTGAACCAGCTCCGAAGAAATGCAAGGAACGTGATATGGCAAACGCCAAACTTGGCGAATGCTATTCTTACACCGAAGGTACGAAGGACCACAGACGTTGCATGGCTGCCTACAAGAACTTGCTGAACCTTGCAAACACTAAGTGCAAATAAAGTATAACTTGATTGACGATTAAAAAAGCGCAGCCCATCGGCTGCGCTTTTTTGTCTAAGTTCTAAGAGGGCTGAAGGCCCGCCTTAACCCCTAATACCTAACACCTATTAAATGAACATCATCGTGTTTAGCTTCGCGCGGTATTTCCATGTGAGTTCGTGCTTGGGACCGAGAACGCCGAAAAGCGTGAGCATGGCCTTCTTAGCGGCGCTGTCATTCCATTCGGGGGCTTCGACGTACAAGTTCAAGAAAGCCTGAAGCGCACTTTCGAAATCTTCAGCGCAGGCGAGCTTGCAAGCTTCGTGATAGACGATGGCTTCTTTGCCTTGCACGTCCTTCTTGGCGACTTCGGCGTGGAAATCGAGAAGTTCCAAGAGCGATTTTGCTTCGCGGTACTGGTCATCACTTTCGACAAACTTGTTTAAAATTTCTTTTGCCTTTTCGGTGTCGCCAAGACCGAGACTTGCTTTTGCCCACAAAAGTTGGAGCTTCTTATCGTTGGGAGTCTTGGAAAGAGCTTCGTTCAAGGCTGGGAGCGCCTCGTCGAAACGCTTGTCTGCAATAGCTTCTTCGAGTTCGTTCATCATGCGCGCTTCGTCCGTGACGAAAAACTTTTCAAGACGCTTCTTGAGGTCCGCTTCCGGGAGGACGCCTTGGATGACATCTGCTATTTGGCCTTTATCGACCATGTGAATCTCGGGGACGGACTGCACGCGGAACATCTGGATGAGGCGCATGTTTTCGCGGTCGTCGCAACTCACGACGCCGAGTGTGAAGTCCATGCTCGTAGAAAGTTGCCCGAGCAATTGGGAGTACGGTGCGCAATCCGGATATTCTGCGGAAGAGAAAAGAATGGCGACTGCGCGTGTTTCGGAGGCCTTGATGACCTCTGCTTCAAAATTTTCTGCTGTAATCTGAACTACTTTTGCCATGGCTCCAAATATAGAACTTAGAACTTAGATCGCTTCGCTGTAGAACTTAGAACTTTGAAAAATCACGGGATCCTTCGACTTCTACTCAAAGAGCATAGCTCAACTACAGAACTAAAGTTCTAAGTTTCGTATAGCTCAGGATGACACTGTTATTTCTGAGTTCCACCTACTATGGACCTGCAATATAAGTGAAATGCTTCTTGCAACTAAAAATCTAATAACTAGTAACTAATAACTAGTAACTTTCAATCCCTAATTGCTATATGGCGCAACTTTGTAGCGCTTATAGTGCGGCTCGGTTATGCCCAACTTCGTCGGTCGCAACTCTCGCCTTTTACTATATTGAAAAGCATGTGTAAATGTTCTTTTTGTGGTTCAGAAGTCGAGGCTCTCAGAATTGTCAATCTTGATCTGAGGATTTGCCCGAAGTGTTATTCCATCTATTTCCCGTGCAATCAGACGTTCGCTTTTTACGGCGGGCTTTCTGACAAGACGCGAGAATTGTGGCTTGAAGATTTGAAAAAGAAAAACGTACAGGATCCGCCTTGCGAAAATCCGAAGTGCATCGATCATGGGGAACCGCTTGTGAAAGGTAAACTCCCGCATTATGGTTTTGATGGCTATGTGACGACTTGCTGTGAAACTTTCCATATGCCTCCTTCTACGGTAAAGCAGCTTTTGCAGTGGTCGCTCGATATCAAGGCCGCTCCGCAGGCGAAAGAAGGTAAACATCATTTCTTCTTTATTCATTGGATTGATTCGCTCGTGTCGAAACTGTTTGGCGAAAAACCTGTTGAAGAGGATCCGTTGGATTTTATTCAATACAATCGAACTTTAAGGAAATTTTTTGAGTAAATGAAAAAGTCATATACGATTTTAGCAATCATAGCCGTTATCATTGTTGCTGTCTATGTAATGCTCCCAAAAGAGCGCTTTGCTGAAAATGTGTTTCCATTAGGGGATGGTGCAAAAGTATCTGCTTATGACGATAATGCGGATGGTGGTTCGTCCGTTGTCCGGTTGAATTCGTCGGATTCACTTGTGTCGTTCCAATGTGCACTTGGCGCTGATGAAAAGAAATCGGCATGGTGTGGACTTGTCTTTGATTTTGACCCGAACGGCGAAAAGAAATACCATAACTGGAAAAATGTGGATACGCTTTATTTAGACATCTTTGTTTCGGGAACGAATGAAGTCAATGTGAAAACGTGGACGTATGATCCTGATGTGACAGATTTGTCTAATCCGAGCTCGTTTAAAATGTTGTTGAAAGAGGTCCCTGTAAAGCCGGGACGCAACCAGATTGCGATTCCTTTTGAACAACTTTATATTCCCGATTTCTGGTATGATAATCTCGGTGTGAAACGTTCGCGTAATCGTCCGCATCATGAAAGTGTCGCACGTGTGGAAATTTCGGCCGGTTGGAACCAACCTCGCGGGCAGAACTTTGTCGTAAATGTTCGGGAAATTTCTGTGGGCGGTGTGAGCAACAAGGCTTACGGGATATTCTTGTTCATGATTTTGGGCCTTATGGTTGTGGCGATTGGCCGTAGTCATCCAGTGAAGGAGTATGATGAAAAAAAATAGGTGGATTGGAATAGTATTTTTCTTAGTCCTGCTGGTTGCTTGGGGCTTTTTCTATTCACGCTGTGGGGGAGAGACTGTGGAGCTTTTCCCTGAGCGGACATTTGAAATTTTCCCGTTAAACGATGCCGCGGTCGGCGGGTTTTCGACAAGTGAAGTTCAGGCGACCGACACCTTGCTTATTTCTTCGGTGGTGATTCATTCGGGCAAGGCTTTTACCTATGCAGGTATTGGCTTTAACTTGAAATCTAAGGATAAACGCCCTGTTGCGGGTTTTGATTTGACAAAGTATGATTCCATGGAAGTACATGTTGCGTCGAAGCGCATGAATTCTATGAAACTCCGCATTTTGACGGATGATCCTGTTTATTCGCGCAATGGCGATTATGCAACACTTCGTGTTTTGGAAAAAGAAATCCCGTCATCGCCGTACTTGCTGATGGGGGGGGCGAAGGAACGTTTTGCGGTGAGCAAGTTTGCTCTTAGCGATTTCAGGGTTCCGGAATGGTGGCTTTCACAGCAGGGACTTGAAGAAGATGACGGAAAAACGTATTTGGATCGAACTTCTTTTTTTGAAATTGTCAGTGGATCGTCGACGCTTCGAGGCATTCCTGATGAAATGGAAGTCCGTTACGTGCGCATTTGGGGCCATGGTGATGAACGAAAAAACGTAATGTTCATTGCGCTTGGCGCGATTTTGTTTGGACTTGTGCTATTTTTAGTATGTTCTGCAAAACTATGCAGGAGGGAAAATGCAAAGAAATTGGACGCTTGATAGGGTGATGCGCTATGTGCTGATTGCCGTAGCGGTTGCTGTATCTCTTGTTGTGTTGAATTATTTGAGCGGTGTTCTGTTCCCGTTTTTTGCTGCATTCTTGATTGCCTATATTATGGACCCGCTCGTTTGCAGGTTGCAGATAAAATTCCGCTATCGTGTGATTGCTGTAATCGTTGTGCTTTTGGGAGCCGCAATTATTATTGGCGGTTGTATGTATTTCTTTATTCCGAAAGTTGTCCATGAAGTCCAGTATTTGGGAACGCTTATATCGCGAATCTTTACGGACTCCGCTTGGAGCGATAGAATCATGACCTTCTTGCCTGCGGATACATGGGCTTCTGTCAAGACGATGATTTCTTGGAATAGCATTGCCGAGGCTATGGAATCGCTTGATGTATGGAGCGTTTTCCAGACTGTTTCGGACCGCATTCTTCCTGGTGCTTGGGACATTCTTTCGAAGACTTCGACAATTCTGATGGGCGTCTCGAGCGCGGCTGTGGTGTTTATGTACCTTGTCTTTATTATGCTCGATATGCATAAAATAAGGAAGGGCGTCCGTCGCTTGATTCCGCGCCGTTATCGTCGCGAAGCGGGTGAATTTGCTAGTGCTACAGATAAGTTTATGGGAACGTACTTCCGTGCTCAATCCATGGTCGCCTTTACGGTTGGTGTTTTGTATGCAATTGGTTTTAGCGTAATGGGACTTCCGATGGGAATAGCATTTGGACTTTTCTCCGGGGCCTTGAACATGATTCCTTATATGCAACTCACAACGATTCCTTTGGCCCTTCTGCTGGCGGTGGTTTACGCTCTGGACAAGGGGATGCCGTTCTGGGAAGTTGCCATCATCATCCTTGCGATTTACCTTGTCGTGCAAATTATTCAGGACTTTTTCTTGGTGCCTCATATCGTTGGCAAGTCGATGAACCTGCCTCCGGTGGGCATCCTCTTGTCGCTTTCGATTTGGGGCAAGTTGCTTGGTTTTTTGGGACTCTTGGTGGCAATCCCCTTTACGTGCATTTGCCTTGTTTATGTAGAGAAATTAAGGACTAGAGCCGACCAGTACGTGGAAGATACTGGCAGACTGGCTCCCAAGGCTTGATTTTATGCGGTTTTAAAAACTTTTTTCAATAAAAATCAATCTTATCTAAGAAAAAAAAAGTATAATATTACCAAACAATTCACAAATCTGACTCAAGGAGTTATAAAATGAACAAACAAGATCTCATTGAAGCTGTGCTCGCTAACAAGGAAGCAGGCATCGAATCCAAGGCTGCAGCTGCTCGCGCAATCGACGCTGTTCTCGATGGCATCGCTGCTGGCATCAAGAAAGACGGCAACGTTCAGTTGATCGGTTTCGGCACTTTCGCTGTGAAGAGCCGCGCTGCTCGTACTGGCCGCAATCCGCAGACTGGTGCAACCATCAAGATCAAGGCTTCCAAGACTGTTGGCTTCAAGGCTGGTTCTGCTCTCAAGGCTGACGCTGCTAAGAGCAAGGCTAAGAAGTAATTCTCTGAGCTGGATTTGCTTTTTGCAAAGGGAAGGGTCGCTATATTGGCGATCCTTTTTTTGATGTTTTCTTTTTTATAAACGTAATTGATTTTAAATAGTTTATTATATTGAGGGATAACAACTTAGAGGTTTTTATGAAACGAATTTTTTTAGGAGTGGTTGTCGCGGCATCACTTTTGGGATTTGCAGGTTGTGCTGAATATGAAGAATCTGATAATGAAAGTATTCGAGAACAATGCATGAAGGATCCGCATCTTCCGTTTTGTGATGAAGCGCAGGATGAACCGGAACTCGAAAATCCTTCGACGGATGATGATTTTTAGTGTAATCCGTTGAAAGGTTCGCTCATATATTCTATATTTGCGCAAGTTTAAGTCTTTGCGAAATAGGAAAGTAGATGAACGGAATTTCGATGAATATGAAGTGCGCTTGCGGCGCCCATCATGTTGCGGAAACCGCTGCTATTGCTATTTCCATTTTTGATTTTAATGCTGAACCGTTTGGTTCAGCTTTTTTTATACAGTGTCATCCTGGAGCCGAAGGCGATAGGATCCATTAAGGTTTTAATAATAATTAGTCAAACGGAGAAACAAAAATGAAGATTGAAGGCATCGACAAAGTCCTTATCATCGGTTCTGGCCCGATCGTGATCGGTCAGGCTTGCGAATTCGACTATTCCGGCACCCA
>Ga0310786_10002816_pt1 | contig 26014 bp, 55 predicted proteins | sample AusTroGonzalo_MG_FD_203881 | JGI IMG/M metagenome (GOLD analysis project Ga0310786, IMG submission 203881) | Bovine rumen microbial communities from tropical cattle in Woodstock, Queensland, Australia - Gonzalo_03 (v2) (version 2) | ecosystem: Host-associated > Mammals > Digestive system >...
GACGTTTTCTTCGGTGATGAACTGATGTTGAACGCAATAGGTTCCAGAATAGAAAAGTTTTACCATGTTTTTATCCTCTTGACTTCTATAATATAGTAAATTCTGGGTTTCCCGTAAATAAGAAATGGCCGAGGTATTTCACTCAGCCATCTCTTATCATCATCAGGAGGTTATGGAAAGGTTAGATACCGCGTTGAGCCTTAGCCCATTGTTCGCGGAGTTCGTCCCAACTCATTCCGGGATTGAATAAATCCGGTTCGTGTGTTGGACGCTTAGTAGTTTCCGTCGACATAGGCTGCGTAGAATGCTTCGTACTCTGGGTCATAGTCTTTAATTTCCTCGTTAAACTGTTTCTTTAATGGTTTGATACCGTTCTTTGTAGATGCACGATGACAACGGCGTGCCCTGTCGTGCTTAGGGTTGATTCTTCCGATTGGTTTATGTACCACGTGGGACCAATAATACCCCATCTGTTCCCGGTTCTTCCAGTTGATACCGTACTCCTTCGCAAGAGCATCGATCTCCTGTTCACGCTGACGGAAGAACGACTTATCGTCATTAAGCGCCGGGTTCGCTTTGTACATCGCGTGATACCGTTGCATGAGTTCTTCCAGCTTCTTGTGGAATTCCGCAAGGTGATGCTGTTTCATTTCTTTCTTATGTCTAAGCATCGTTACATCTCCTTACGACCAAACAGCAATGCTTGCCAATGCAACACAGAATGCAATTCCGAGAACAACTTCACCGATACTAGTGATTTTGTCAACTGTTTTCATAATCTTATTCATTTCATTTCCTCTTGATGACTATAATATAGTAAAATACCGGTCTTTTGTAAACCGGTATTCTAAATTTTTTGTTATTCAGACATTATATTTCATACATCATTTCATCGTCCAAAAGTCGAGCTGCTCGAGACATTGCTGAACGGATTTCATGACCTCCTGCAATATAATCCTTTATCTTCTCAATGTCAGTATCTTTGTTCTGCGTTGTGATTTCCCATTCCGTACCGTCTTCAAATGTAATGATCTGATGCATGTGTGGTTTGTAGAATAAACCCCATTGGCGCATCTCTGAAGAATGTTCTTCCGTTCTGGTATCGCTGCCCCATGTGAATCGGATGTAGTTAAACCTACCAGGATCATCTACACCATCACTGATATGGAATTCTGGGTAACAAGGTGTTCTAAAGGTACATACAGGACCATTATCATGCCTGCGAAAATCATCATCATCATTATAATCAACAATCTTTTTTATTCCGTTTGCCATATATTATTTATTATGAGATGCACGCCACTCAGCAGAATATGTGGGCCAGTTACGACGGAACTCCTCTGCGTTCTCCTTGATCCACTGGAGAATGTACTCATCACCGGGGTCACGACCGATCTTCTCACCAAGTAACCACTTGGCGACTTCTATTGCCTCCTTCTGGGCAAGCATGAATTCTCTATGTTCTTCCGGTGTCATTTCCATAATATATTTATTTCTCCCCACTGTAATCTAAATATACTAAAGATATCGGAATCTGTAAGCCCCGTTTAAAGCAAAAAGTTCATTAACCCTGTTACTTATACTATTAAAGTTAAAAACGAGCCCAGAATGCGAATATAAGCGAAAAACGACGCAATCCGGGGTAGGATCACGTCGTCTTTTCATCATCAGGAGGTTAAAATTCTATTTATTTCCGAGGAGCCAGTCCTCACCATCATCACAGTCCAGATTGTTCTCTACAAACTCTAGACATTCATCACCATAGTTAGAGTTCTGTGCACATGTAATGAACGGAGAGAAATCCTTACTGGTCATCTGTCCATCCAACCACTTATTGATGGCAAGATCAGTGATAACATCATGTCTCTTTACCAACGAGTCATACTTATTATCAATGTCACCGAGTCTGGTAGAACGGAGGGTTCTCATCTTTTGGAGTTCCTTCACGTCCTTTATGTAGTTTTTAATCCTTGTCGACAGTTTCGCTCTTGCCATAATCATCTCCTTTGATATTACAAATATAGATTATTTCCCTACATTTGTAAATACCGAAAGATTTGAAAGAAAAATTCAGATAATCCTAACAGTCTTCGTCATCAACTTCAACGAACTCCGTGGTGACACACATATCTTTCACATCGCTTTCGGACATTTCGGAGAGACATTCACGACATACCTGTTCCCAGTCGAGTTCACCGGTTTCGAGTTTTTCGAGTAACTTGTTGGTATACTTTCTTACATCTGTGTACATATTAACCTCTCTTGTTGATACCAATAATATAGGAAATTCTAATCAATTTGGTAATGGATATTCTGTATTTTCTTTTAATCAGATATCCATGAATTCAACTTCAGAGGCAATTTCAAATTTCCGTGGTTTGTTACTATCAATATAATTCCTAAGAAACTCTATTTGACCATTACAGTCATTTGTAAAATCAATGGTCGTTCCATCGTCCATATAAAATCTAACTTCTTGTTGATAACCAATGGACCATTCCGGACCATCATGGATCATTATATAACTACAAAGACTACCAGTAAATGGGTTTAGGTATGGTTTTATTTCCGTTAAGTCACTTATCTTAAAGGTTGGGAGTCTTCCCCTAAAATTTTCACTAAAACCAATAAGCTTTGCCATAATAACCTCTTGTTCAATAATATAGAAAATTCCAGTCATTTTGATAACCAGAATTCTGCATTTTCTTTCAAGCAGATGACAGATGTAACCACGGTTTCTTTTCACTGTGGTTACTGTGATTACTTGTGTGTGATGAAAAAAGTCAGGTTCAGTGAACCCGACTGGAAAGAAAGACTACTTGTTGAGTCTATCAATAGTCTTTCTTATTCGTTCAACAGTATAACTATCAGACCATTCGAAATGTCTTCTGTAGTCACTGTTGTTACACTTACGATAACACATGTCTTTCAGTTTTTCGTACAGTTTAGTATCTGGTAGATCATAGTAGATCTTACCATAGACTCTTACAACATCAGTGACTCTTAGAATACAGTTACCATAGTAACTGACATTGTAACTTCCGGTGGTCGGACAAATAGAAACATGATGAGACATAATTTACTCTCTTGTTGATGATGATATATCAAATATAGTAAAAAATTTAAAGTTTATCAATCCTAATTCTATATTTTCTTTCATTCAGTCAACTAGATGTCCATGAATTCAACTTCATTACTAACTTCAAACTTCGACTGTGCTTCCAGTTCATTTCCATTCGCTACATATTCTTCCAACATCTGGAGACAATCGGTTACTTGTTGTCTTTTCGTGAGGTCATATTGTCTTTCCTCACCGTTTTTAAATTTAAATGTTAAAAGCACATAGTTATAATCACTGGTTCTGTCGGGATGATAACAATCCAATCGTTTTGACTTGTTTTCCATTTTACCATCATTACTGATGGCAGTAACATACAACATGTTACGGTCCATTCTGGGGTTAATGTATTCCTGTTTCTCCGAACCCCATTCATACCATCCTTCATCGGAACCACAACAACATTCATTGGAATTCTTGAGACGAATATATACAATCGGATTCATTATTAACCTCCAATATGGATCAGTTCACTGAGTGGGAATGTTTCTTTGAATCGTCTTTCCAGTTTATGCTTTGCCTGATCAACGTTATCCCCTTGAAGGGAAACGGTCATATCACGGACATTACCCTTTTGGTCTCGATACTGAATCTTGAATGTAAACATGATGGTTTTCCTTAATTCTTTTAATAGAATATAGAAAAACTTAATCGTTTTGTAAATAGAAAAAATCTGGACTAAAAAATCCAGACTTCTTTAACAGAATATAACCTAAATAGATTATATTTCATATTGCATGTCATCATCACTTAATAATTGGGCGGCCTTTTCCATATCTGATGGTTCTGGTAACTTGGTGTACTTACTATCTATATACTTCTGGAACATCTCTTTCATGTACTGAACACTTTCAGAGGATATAGTTTCGAACGTTATCGTCTTTCCGTTTTCAAATTCAAAAGTATAGACTTCATGCTCGCCAGTAACTACACTTAACCATGTTGCCATACCAATATTTTGTGTATCATCATTATCAATTTTTTTAATTACATCACAATCATCAGACAGAGGAAACTCCATACATGTTTCATCATCTGACATGTTAATCTTTTCCGGATAAACAACACCATGTCTTGGCATGAGTATAAGGTCTTCCCCGTATGACCTAAGGTAAATGTATTTAATGCCAATCATATTACTCCTTATATTTCGTACTGCATTTCGTCATCGAGTAATCTGGCGGCGCGGGACATCTCCGACTGGTATTCACCCGGTAACACCTCATATCCGGAATCAATGTAACGCTTTAAGGATTCGTATATCATCCTACGCCATTCGTCATCACATTTTAATGGCGTGTCCCAAACATATCCATTACGAAAATAAAGCTTCATACGGCCATAGAAATTTCCACCAAGATAGTTACCAGGATTCTCAGGTTTGTCAGCAGCTATTCGTGCACAGTATGCACCATTAATTCTTTGCCAATCAACAACAATCTTTCCAGTTTCTGGGGTTCTAATTGTTTCTGGTTCGTTTAAATGATCTTTCTGGTATAACTCTATCTTATCTACTAATACCATGATCTCTCCTTAGATCTCATATATCATGTCATCATCCAATAACCTTGCGGCACGAGACAATTCTGATTGGTGTTCACCAGGTAGGTCTTCACCATTGGAATCGACATACCTTTTTAACTCTTCATAAATCATTCTTCGCCATTCAGCCTCTGGTTTCAATAACGTGTCCCAGACATATCCGTTTTCAAAATAAATTTTTATCCTTTTAAAGTAATTACCTGTGAGAAAGTGACCGTCCGCTTCAGGGCTGTTTACTCTAAGCATTGCACACATAATATCAGCCTCATACAATTCCCATTCAACATAAATATGTCCAAATGGACATTGTTTGGTACGATCAAGACGTTCTGGTTCACCATTATTATTAAGGGTAAAAAATTCTACTTTAGTTACTTTTATCATATATTATTTATATGATTTACTGGCCTTACCCTAGTTGTCTGAAGTTCTGGAGAAAAAATAAAAAAGGACTGGATTATCCAGTCCTCAGGTATATAGGTCAGAAACCCTTAGCGGGCAACCGGTGCCGGAGCGGCAGCGTTCTGGAGCAGAGCCCCGAGAATGGACTGCAGAGCCGGGTTAGACTGGATTGCAGCGGTCAGAGCCGACAGATTGACCTGACCCGGAGCAACACCACCAGCGACCGGGGCGACAGTGGCCTGGGCGGGGCGGTTAGCAGCTTCGTATGCCGCAACCTGACGTTCGGCTTCAGCCTTATACTGTTCGAGCGCCATCTTAGCGTTTCCGATTTCCGGGACAGTGTCCGCAAATTCCGGACCCGAGAGAATCTGAATCTGACGGGTGACGTTGGTGATGTCCTGGCGGAGAGAGTTGATCTGTTCTTGAGTCATTTTATAACCTCGTGGTTAGATTGTTTAATTGTTTCTTGTTTACGATGTAAATATAGTTAAATTCGTGAGTTTCGTAAGTGGTAATCTTTAGAATTTTTTTCTTCAGATAACCTTGACTTAGGCAGTCGCGATGGTGTTAAGCATCGTCTGATACTGTTCACCATTCAACGATACCTCGTCTACTCGCGGTTCATGTCCCACCAATTCAACATACTTGTTGATAATAGTATTCATCTTCTGGCGAGAATACATCTTACAGAGAGTGCCGAAATTGAGACTGAACATTTAACCGTCCTTGTTGATTGTTTCGTTATGTCTATAATATAGTTAATTCTAATCAAACCGTTAATAGATATAATCAGAATTTTTATATTCAGATGACTTACTTAGAAGTAATCATCGTTTCCAGACTGTACATGTCTGATCCGAGACCTTCCGCGGTACATTGTTTAATGAACTTGTGAATGGTGTCGAACTTCTGATCGTGGTCACTATTCATGCTAATATCAAACCACAACATGAGTGTTCCATCACACGGAACATTCGCGAGCAAATCTCCCGCGTGGGTCAGATCATACGCATATGTTCCAGTTTCACTGTAATGTTCCATGGCGAGATCCCAGAGATTAGCGATCTTCCTGAACATAGTTTCCGCCAAATCCTGGGTTTCACACTGTACCATAAACGTGTTATGCTTCTTGTCGGCGATAATCTCGAGTGTATTGAACATTGTAACCTCACTGTTATAACCATAATATAGAAAAAACCGGTCACTCTGTAACCGGTTATATTCTGATTTTTCTTTTTCAGATGACCTAGGGATAGAAAAGGTTCATGCATTCATTAAAGAGTGCTGCTGCTTCCTTCCAGTCTTCATTAGTTAAATCCTTTCCCTGTTCAATCTTGTTGGCATTCTTCGCGATGAGAACGGAAACCTTATTCAATTTAACAAATAATTCATGTCTCTGTGCATCGTTCATCATATGCCTCCATTTCCTCAATCTTCATTGCGACTTTTTCCTTTTTATTTAATACATCCTTCTTCAATCCAATTCCGTCCCAGAAACATTTTCTCATGGGAATGGATCGAACGATTCGAAATGATCTTTGTACATCTTCTTCCGTAAACCCATACTTCTTCAACAATGCGGTACGTTTCGCGTCATGTTCACCAAACGGGGAGAACGGGATTCTATTCAATTCCTGTACAAACCGGTACAACTTATGGTCATATTCATCTTTCTTCGTGTTCTTCATTATTAAACCTCGTTGTTACATGCTTAATATAAAAAATTCTGGGTCTTTTGTAAACCCAGAACTTAATTCATTCTATATGCAGATTACTTATGATACAGTAATGCTCTGCATTCCCTTAGGCATTCACGACAAATGTTGTTGTAGTCTTTATAGTTCCGTTCCTTGAAATCGTCGTACACCTTCTTACCATACGTCTTCTTGGCATCGCCCAATCGTACCGTATCGGTGAACGGAACACCACATGCTCTACACGTTCCTACTCCCATAGTTACCACACCTTCAGCTGTTCTTCGAGCGGAGCTTCATGGTCAAACCCCGTTCCTTCCACCATCTTCGTGAGATACTTGCGGGCCTTTTCCTTGCTTTTGTTAGAACCCCAGGAAAATGATTTGAGCAAATCCTTGAATCTGAAAAACCGGAAATATTTGTCGTTTTCTTCTTTTTCTTTCGGCGATGGATTTTCACTGTAGATGTATTTTACCTTGAATATTCCCTGGTAAATATTATCAACAACGCGTTCAATGAGATTCGACGTTTCCAGCTGGAGAGCATACGAGTAACCCTTCATGAATGCATCGATCGCCAGGTCACGTTGTTCTTTGTCTTCAATACCAGCCGAATCAGCGAGATGCTTTGCATTCTCCTCTACATAGCTGAATACTTCGTTTGCTTCCCGTTTAGTCTTCGCAATCGGGAACAACCACTTTAAATCGTTATGTGTTCTTGTAAAATGTCTCATCTAATCTCCTGTCGTTTATGTTTATAATATAGTAAAAATCTCTGGTCATGTCAATTAGAGATTATCAGAATTATTCATTCAGATATCATATATCCATGAATTCAACTTCATTACTAATTGTGAATTTAGACTGATTAGCGACTTTGAGAGCTTTCTTTAATCCTTCAACAGCAGTCTTTAAAATTTCCTCATCAAATTTCCGTATTCCAGTATCATCATCAAATTCACAATCATGACCATGTATACCGTCAGGGTTAAAACATTTATATCCCCAATCCGGTTCGTCTGTTATACTATAACTATTAGTACCAAATTCCGGCATCTCACAATTAAACCCATGCTGGTTAATATAAGAGTAAATTGAATCCCTACAGAACAGATAGTCATGGAAATAAACCGCTTTACCGAGAAAATCATGATTCGCATGAATTATCACATTACTGTTATCATCAACACGTGCGACATCCATACCAACTTCATTATTGATATAACGGACAATTTCAACAGCATTCATTTTCTTCATCATATTCATAATATAGTAAAAATCCCTGGTCATGTTAACCAGAGATTATCAGAATTATTGTTGCAGTAGACTATGGAACATATAACACAGAAGGGTTATCCTTATGAATGTCGCATTGTTTCATCCAATACTTATTCTTGAGACAATGACCTTTCCAGTAGAAATCCAACATGTGAACATCCCAGTCTGAGAGAATCGGCATCTTAAATGAAATCTTATTCCTGTCTTTCTGATATGTTTCATGTTCTGGTAGGAATTGTTCAAATTCCTTTGAAATCGGTAAGTATGCATCAGTCAATTCAAATACCGTATACTTATTATCCGGGTCATTGAACATTCTGGGCAATGGCAATGTAACACCATTATCCTGGCAATACTGTTTCCATTTCTCACTAAATGTCTGAACGTTAAACGGTTTCGCAATAATATGCTTTCCGTGCTTCGTGGGGACGATTGGGGTCGAAACCTTTACATTCTGATAGGCAATCTTAAAAGCGTCTTCTGGGTCACGATATGACGAATTGATATAGACTTTAGAGAGTTCCTGAATACGTCTTACATAAGGTTCGCATTCAAACATCATTTTCATCATGTCGTCTTGATACGGAATATACTCTTCATCGAGATCAACGATCCAGGTCTTATCCTTACCAGCAGCACATGTTTCCCCAGCAGCGGAAGCTACCAGATGATATGGTGAATTAAAAGTCTCACCAGATGCACACTGCGTGGCGATATGCTTTAACATTTCCAGTGCGATACTTTTATATGTTCGCTTGTTAAGCCTGATATATGCTCTGACATTGAACATCTTGCACATGGCAATAATGTCTTCTTTAATCTTATCGAAATATTCCAGTGACGGAACGAGATAATCCTTTACGGACCTGGAATGCATGTTTCCATGATATCTGGGATCAGCTTTACCATCCGTATGTGGATCATCGGACTGTCGTCTCAGTAACTGCACGTAATAACAGTCACCATCATCTTCAAACTTCAATAAATCTCTGATTTGATCAAAATTATCAACCATTTCTTTTTCCTTTCCCGCCAGTTTTTATTTAAATATAGAAAAACCTGGAAGCTTTGTAAACCCCCTGGGTTATGTTTAATCTTCCCAGCCATCTTCGTCTCCGAATCCTTCAGCGAGTGCTACAATCAGTTCAAACCAGAATTCAAAAAACCGTTTTATCATTTATTATTCTCCTTTTTCCATTCCTTACGTTCTTCTACCCAGCGCTGAACGTTGTGATTAAATTCATTATGAGACGGTTCATGGTTCCAATAGGTTCGAATGATGAACGAACCCGGCGAATCCGGAACAATCTCGTAATCGCTCAATCCGTTGGCATCGTAGTAATTATCCATACGGCCAGCGACATAACCAGCATCAGTCTGATACACACCAGACAGAGTAATGTCCAAGTCGTTATTAACCGTTGCTTTCATTCTTAACCTCGTTGTTATATTCATAATATAGAAAAAACCGGTCACTTTGTAACCGGTTATATTCTGGTTTTTCTTTTTCAGATTACTGTTGCTGTTTCTTTTCACCTTCGGGATGGGCGTAATTGTGGATGATCGTGGACACGTCATTGATGATCTTTACCGTGTTATCATTGAGTGCTTTACCAACCTGTGTTTCCGTGGTAATATACTCTGCTGTCTTAGCGCCAGCCGCAATGTAACAGATTTTCTCGGACGGAATAAACATAGCGATGAGCAACGGGATGATCATGAACTTCCAGAACTTCTTTCCAGTTGCGGCGAATTCAATTCGCTGTGCTTTCTGTTTTTCATCATTGTAATTTTCATAGGCATAGCCCAGAATGGTAAACACCAATGCAACGATTCCGAATATGGCGGCGAGCGCTATCATAACACCGCAAACGGCGCTAACGACATCGGCGAGATAAATGAGAGTGATGATATTGGTCATTGTTTTTAACTCCTATTGATTGTTCTTGTTTATGTTCATAATATAGAAAGAATTGCCAGAATTGTAAAATAAAAAGTGGTCCAAACTTTCGTTCAGACCACTAGTCTTGCTTGGATATAACATTTTGTCGCCTTGAAATACCATTATAAGCGGTACCGGTAGATTTGCACTACCCACTTATTATATCACGCCTCGATGGAAGCAAGAACATCCCAACCTGTCTTAAGGAAACCGGCGGCGTTACCACTGTTATATTTAAAGTCAGTAACAGCAAAGTGACTGCTTTTTGATGGGAATACTAAACCCAGGTTCGTTTAACGAGAAACCAGTCTCGGCATACGTTAGTATATACAGTATATACCAACTCTACTAGGATGTCGATGCTAGACGACTAGGCTCTATCAATAATAAAGTTGTGCTGTTTCTGCAGTCAGACCACCGTCCAAGACTACGAGACCTTTCTTACTAATTCCGTAATTCTGACTATAGAACGCAGAAATGTCATCTGTAAGTAAGCCCATTTGCGGAAGCTTTCGCAAGTCCTTGAAAAACTTATGATTACAGTATTTAGTTTCATACAGGTCTTTCACAGTTTTATTTCGGAACTTACAATTAGTCAATGCATGGGAAATCATGCTGTCTAATTGTCCTTTGGTACAGCCAAACAATTCCACAATCTTTTTGTTCGTTACCGGTGCCGCGTATTCCGCGATAACCCAATAACCTTTCCTGCTGCTGGAAACATTCCTGTTAAATACCGAATTCTTAAGCTTGAAATAAGCTACTTCATTCAAGTTTTGGGCTACTCCAATGTCATTCATGGCCACTTTGATTACATAATCCTTATTGAGCCTGTATGTCGCTCTGGATGAGCCCTGGTTGATGTATTTGGCTTTGATTCCGTCTAATAGGCCATAAATCTTTTCTTCCATATCCTTATAGGCTGGAAGGTGATAGTCACCATCAGAAAAGGTTTCCATCCCTTTCATGACCTTAGTCAGTTTCTTTGTCAACTCCTCAAACATACTTTATACTCTTACGTTCGGATCTTCGAACTTAATACCTTTTTTCCGGAGAAAATCCAGAACCTGTTCGCGGTTATACTTACACAGTTCAATCGTCCAACCGCCGATAGTCAATGTCTGGAGAGACTTTTCGTTACAGAACAGGATCACACTGTCTTCACGCGGACTTGCCGGTTCCTGGATCGTCATGTTCGTACCGAGATGTTCCAGTACGATGCCAGTGGAAACGTAACGTACCGTTGGCCACACACGTGCTTCATGAGTCATTCCGTAATAGATTCGGGGTCCGCACACACCGAGATGTTCATTGTTCTGCTTCACAATGATGTCGAAACCACGTTCGATAAAATTGTCCTGCTGGAGTTTGGTGAAGTAAGCCTTGTCATGATTCATTTGATAACCTCGTTGTTATGATTATAATATAGTTAATTCTGGGTGAATTGTAAATGGTAATTCTGTATATCTTGTTAATCAGATATCCATGAATTCCACTTCATTAGACACTTCCAGTTGCGGACCTTCAAACTCACCGCGGTTAAACGCATCGATGAACTTCATTATGTCCCTACCAACTTCGGCATTAGTAACGGTATGACCTATACCTTCACCGTCCGTGGTATCGAATCTAATTTCCTTACCATTGGAGAGCTTAAATACAAATGTCTTTTGGTAGGATATATTCCATTTGGCAACCCAACCATCATCACCCGTCATGATGACACGTTTTAGATAATTACGTTCTCTATCAACATCATACGAGAGCTTCACAATCGGCCAGTGATTATACAGAACCTTATAGAAGTCCGTAGAATCACATGAAATTTCAAGTATCTGGTTAATAACAACATTTGCCATATTAAATATCCATGAACTCCACTTCACTGGTTACTTGGAGATTAGACTTGTTTTCATACTTACCGTTATGGTAATCTTCAACGAACTTGAGAAACTCCTTGTTGAATTCCAAATCGTCTTCAACATCGCCCCTTGTTCCCTTGAATTCGAATTCTTGACCATCTAAGAGGCGAATCTTAAATGTTCTTTGGTAAGCGATAAAATACTTGCCATAGGCAGGAGAATTTTCCAATACGAATTCAACCCAATTGAGGTGACCACTATCAGTTACATGTGGGATTACATCAAAAATCTTACCACACCAATCATGACTAGTCAGACATTCATAACCGTCTTCTTCAAAATAAACAATCGGATTTCTTTCATTCATGACTATAATATAATAAATTTTTCAGGATATAACACAAAAGGGATGTCCAGAATTTTTATCCAGACATCCCTAGTTTTGCGAGGTTAATTTTTAACTAGCAGCGGTAATTTTCCCAATCATCGTCACTACCCCAGTCAGTATCTAACTGCGGAGCAACTTTAGCAGCTTCCTTTTTCGGTTCTTCCTTCTTAGCTGCACCAGCACCGTAAACCTTACGGTAGTAGTCGACAGACGGACTGGAGAGCGACGGTTGAGTTGTAGTCGTGGTCTTCTTGGTTTCAGTCTTTTCGTCGTCATAGACGTAGCGATTCAACTGATAGTCCCAGTGGCCAGATCGATATTTGCCAGTGCCAGTAGAACTTCCGTAACTGGATCCACCATAGGTGCTTCCGCTTCCGTAAAACCCACCGCTAGAATATCCCGAATACGTATACGCCCTGTAGCCGTATTCAGTATACTCTGGCACTTCTCCTTCAAATTTGGTGAGATATTTCAGACCGTCGTAGTTGAACTTCACGATGTCAATGGTCTTATCAGCAGCTTCGTTGAGCATACCGACCCACTTTTTCATCGGGGTATACGTCTTGATGAGTTCGTTCAGACGGAGTGCAAACAGGATTTCCTGTTCAGTGATGCACTTTGCAGATGCCTGATAGCAGTGGTTCATTTCCGCTTCGTTCTTGTTCGAAATAAACATGCTGGAGTAGAATCCCTTAAGGTGAACAGCTTCACCGAATTCAGATGCATGGCACCATACTCCGATAAAACGGTTCACCTTAATTTTCTTGTAGTTCTGGCGATTAACCAAAAACGAGTAACCGGTTCCTGCAGGGTTGTACAAGCCCATCTGTGAACCATGACCGCAGCAGATGAGCGTATCATGTTCAGCTTCAATCGCTTGTTCAACGATTTCCTTAGCGTTCACCGTCTGTTTGTTGACTTCAACCAACTTAACGTTGGGGAGCCCTCTCCAAATGAATTTCAGAACTGCGGTATCAGTATCACCCGCGTTCGAAAAGATAACAGTTGCCATTTTATTTTACCTCGCAATTTGTTTTGTTTACGATGTAAATATAGCTAATTGTTATCCACTCGTAAACAGATTAGATTTGAATTTTTTCTTTCAGATAACCCTCATTATCGTTGCGGCATGCAGACAGAATCCAGGAACATGCTGTGGGCCTTGCAATAGGCAAGACTCATGTCATGAGCTTCAGTGATGGACGTTGCATTGACACCGATTACGATCTCCGGACCGCAAACCGATTCCTTAACGATTGCAGGATATTCTCGAACTTTTGTATTTGCCATTTGTAACCTCTTCAATTATGTTTATAATATAGTTTTTTTCGCTAGACTTGTAACCCTTAAGATTGTAAATTCTTTTATTCAGATGTCCATGAATTCAATTTCATCAGATACTGCAAGCTTCAGTTCAGGTCCAGATGCTTTCATCATAATATCTACCAGATTCGTTTCACCCTTGCAATATCTGATCTCTGTTCCGTCCGGCAATTTCAATAAATTACCACTAATCATGGAACAATATGTACAACCGCCATATTTTTCTGGATAACCGAGACCATTTTCCCAAACAAATTTGATTCGCCGGGTAAACCTACGGTCAGACCAACCAGTATCAATAACAGTAACTTCTATTTCATGCGGCAATTCATAAATCGGTTTTTTAGTATATTTTTCAAAAAAATCTTTTGTAAATGCCATATTAACCTCTTGTTGTATCAAATATAGTTAATAATCTTAATACTTTAAACATGAAATTAACAGAATTATCTAATCAGATATCCATGAATTCAATTACATCAACTATTTTTAGTTCAGGACCCTTTACCCAATCCAATATAGCATTTATAAATCGTTCTTGCCAGTTGTCACTATCTTTAGCAAAATCTTTTGCGCAAATTCTAGTTCCATCTGGCATAACACAAATAGAGTTATAATTTAGTCCACACCATTTACCACCACACATGGTTTCCGGGAATCCAACACCACAGTTACTAATAAACTTTATCTCAAAATCAAATTCGTTATAACTACCATGCCAATGAACCTTTACACTTTTAGGTAATTCAATTACATCGTTACCCAACATCGGTTTCATTTCTTCAAGTGTAAATTTACGACTCATAGACATACCTCATTCTTTATACATGAATAATATAAAAAATTCTGGTCATTTTGTTAACCAGAATTCTATATTTTCTTTTAATCAGATGTCCATGAATTCGACTTCATCAGATGCCAGATTCAGTATTGGTCCGTCAGTTGCACTACCTCGCGCGATCCATTCCAGAATCTTATGCATTGCTTCACGGGAACGTGCAATATCAGTCATGTCAAATTTATGAAATACACCATCTTCCGTTCTGAAACAGAACCAAGTATAATCACCCTGTCCAGCAATACCCCTACGATTTCTTGGGCCAAACCACCAAACACAACTATCATCTTCAGCTAAATAGAAAGAACCTGCACGGTAATCATCTTCCACAACAGTATTTAGATTATAACCACGAGATAAATCATCCAACGGAATGTCCTTGCGATGTTCAATAAAATCATCAACTTGAGCTTCGGTATAACCTTCAAATAAATCGTAAATCTTAAGCATATTTATAATATAGGAAATTCCGGGTCTTTTGTAAACCCGGAACTTAATACTTTATATATCAGATGTCCATGAATTCTGTATCATCAATCAGCCGTAGCTTCGGTCTCGCGTGGTTCTCCGCCCATTCGATTATCTTCTTAACAAATGTTTGGACCCTAATGGATTCTGTTTCGCCATAACTCCGATCACTAGCATTAAAAACTGTTCCGTCTGGCATCGTACACCTGGAACGTTCACTGATACTGACGTACTTACACCCATCCCATCGACGTGGAAAACCGGCGGCATACGTGCTAATAAACTTAATGGGAAAATCCCAATGTTCACCACTAGATTGCCAATGAACGTTTATTTCTTCGGGTAATTCAACGGTATTTTCACCCAAAGAATTCTTCATTGATTCTAAATCAAATTCTTCTACGCTTTTTTGCATAACTTATTTATTGTGTATGTGCCGGTCTTTGCAGTTAGGGTTAACGCAATGAGATGGCGCCGTTGACTTGTAATATACTCTTACACCCTGGTTATGTTCCGTTCCGGTAAAGTATGTCTTCTTCCTGATATATACCCTACCATAACGGTATTCAACCGGTTTCTCGATGTATACCGTGTCCACTCTCGGTTCAGGTTCATAATCCTCTTCAGAGTGGTAATAATCACCAGGCTTCACAGTATCGTCATTCTTTTTCTGAAAATTTCCTGCGAAAACTGTAATAGCCAAGCTTAACAGAATAAATAATACTTTTCTCATCCTTCCCTCTTAATAACATCATCAGCAGTTTCACATGGTTCAATGACTGGAACGTTTGCTAATCGATTGTCTAACGAATTGACCATGGAAATCACTACACAGATGAATCCTAGTCCATTGATACCGACTAGCACACCCTTTATGACAGTTGTATACCAGGTGACACCCAGAATGATCCATTCCTGATTGACCGCCAGCAACAATGCATTGACGTCCCAGAACACGGAATTTTTAAAGTTCTGCTTTGTCTTGCAGCGCAGGCTCATGACCTGACAGAACAGAATAGCGATGAATACGGCGACAACGAGAATTGTATCGGTAAGTGCTTGTGTCATAGTTTAATCTCCTTGATTGTTAATATAGAAAATTAGATGTGATATTTCAACCCAAGATAAATCTGATATTTTGATTGGTCAACCTTAGTCTCAACCAGATGAGTCGTAATATCTGCATATACCGACATGTGGTAGTTTAACCTTAATCCAACTTCCAATAGGTAATTAAATTCGTCAATGGTATATGGTAGTTTCTTCTGTTCTATATCACCGTCGGTACATGATAGATAGGTGGACTCATGGAATGTATCTACATGATAGATCGCCATGTATGCCATATAGAACATCTCACCCATGTAGACAATACCACCAAAGGTAGAGGTCCATGTTCCGTATTCATCCACGATCACATCATCATCCGGGCCATCCTGGAGATAGTTATCATAGTTTAGATTGGTCTTACCATTGACACCGAATGCGAAATTGTCGTTCACTACGTACAGAAATTCCGCACCAGCACCGACAGATGCCGCAAACCCGTCATAATGATGACCAATTCCACCATGGATGGATCCATTAAAATCCATGTATGGGGAGAACTCAAACTTCTTTTCCTGACCGAATGCCAGCTGACAACCAATAATCATTAGAAATATGATTGCCACGATAATAGAACCTGCGGGATTTGCATCGTATTTAAACATAATGTCCTCAACTTTATACCTATAATATAAAAAATTTCTGGTCGTTTGTCAACCAGAAATTATTAGAATTATTCTAGCAGATACCATTAGATATCCATGAATTCAACTTCACTAGCTACATCCAGCTTTACCTTAGACTCACCATAGACTTCCGGTGAAACGATATCTATAATGTCATGGACACGACAGAAATCTTTAATCTCTTCATCGGTGAGTTCATCATACATCTGAAATGTCCATCCACCTTCTGGATCACGAATCCAGAGGGAACAATCTGTTCTCCAGGAACAGGCGCCGTTTATCTCGCCAATAGTCTTTTCGAATACTTCTGAAGTAGCTGGTTCGATATAGTCGCACCAGGATTCATAATCATTGTCTTCCGAGATACCACGATCGATCATCGCTCTTTGGATGATCTCTATACGTCTTCTAAATTCTTCGTATTCCATAATTAAATGTCCATGAATTCAACTTCGTCTTGCACCAGGTTGAACTGTGAGCCTTCCAATGTCTTGGCATACTCCAGCAGCTCCGGCACGTTCTTGCAACGGTAACCATCAATTTCAAACACGTATTTTTTACGGGTTGGAGACTGAGCGCCGAAAAATGAACATCCATCAGATGCATCTCCGGCATAGACAATATCATAGTCACCATCACTGAGCTTTGCGATAGCACCAAGCTTGAATGTCACAAATACTCTATCCGGATGGCCACCTTCCAGGTTATAGCATTTGATAAACGGTTCCTTTTCAAACACTGTGGTGGAAGGCTTATCGAAATAGTCGCGATTTTTAAGTTTTCTTTCTAAGTATTCATTCATGTTCTATAATATAGAAAAAACCCAGAGTTTTGTCAACCCTGGGTTCAACGAGGTTATTATTCAGATTTCTTTAATGGTTATAGATTACAGCATCAGCCAGTGAATCAACTTCGTCTTCTGTTAGTGGAATCTCTGAAATGATTTCCACTTCAATAGAATCTTCCATAGGTTCCATCATTGTCAAATAGACAGTATCATGAACTTGCACTTCATGGATGTGTACATGGTTGATGGTGTCATGTATTATTTCCGTTCGGACATATTCTACTGGATCCTTTGGCTGTTCTTTGATATATTCATCGAACTTTCCAGCACCGAGCGCTATTAGAATAATTATTCCTAGCGCTATTGCACAAAACCCAACGCCAATTTGATATTCTGAACCAATGTAATATATTCCCATGAAGATGGCCACGATGGCCATAAAAACTACTACAATTGTGCCCATTAGCCGAATACCCTCGCAATGCCGCCCACAACGGTTGTAATACCCTTCGCTTCCGTTTTGACCAGATCAGCCGCGAGATTCACCGCGGATGTAATCGTATTACAGAAATGTGCACCGCAATGGTAATTACCCGCAATCATTCCAATCACGAAAAACACTGCAGCGGCAATGATGAGAATCATGGTTACTTTTTTCATTTTAAACCTCGTTGTTTGTTTGATTATAATATAGGTTATTACCGACTGACAGTAAATGACAAATGGTCAGAATTTTTTAATCAGATATCCATGAATTCTGCTTCAGTTCCAGACAATTCAAGCTTAATCTCAGGTTCACCAAACGGTATATACTTGAACTTATTGTCAATGAGTCTTCTAAAATAGTCCAGAATCTTCCTTTGGGCTTCTTTATCCTTCTTGATCTTAACGTTCCTATCCGGCTTGAGAATAACCACTTCACCGCTGCTCCATGTGAGTTTAATGGCATGCTGGCATCCAATCCACCAACCAAAACCGATGGTAGAAACATATCCATCACCATCGCTGTCCGGTTCATTTACATAAGTTTCGCTACCACTACGCCCGGTATAATGGATATCGCCGTATGCACAGCTACCGCCTTCTTCAAGAGCTTCAGCGGAGTTATAGTCACGAACTTCAATATCAATCGCCATTACTTTTCCTCTTTAGGTTCTACATGTTTCTTGTAACAGACGTCACAACATTCACCATTCTTAATCACAGGTTCCGCACTGAACGGTGTGCCACGAAACTTCTGACCACAGAAACAACAGGTAAACAATACTTCTTCCATTTTATCCTCCATTAAATGTCCATGAATTCGACTTCAGGAACAATCATATACTTTGATGGAGTGTCACAACCACCATTCTTGATATAATCTTTCAGAAATTTAACGAGTTCTTTGTATACTCCAATCGGTTCCTCGTCGTCATCATCCCATTCATCCCAGATGCTATCACCACTGCGGACTTTGAACTGTTTGGTCGTGCCATCATCAAACAGAAACGTTATCGAACTACTACCACAGATGTATTCATAGTCACGATAGTTTCCATTTTCAGCATCTTCTTCGTTACGATACCAATAGAGAGGAATATCGTTATCGCAGTCAAACCATGGAGTTTTTAGATTATATACATCTCGGTCATTGTCACCAAAACGGAGTACTATCGGTTCTCCGTCATTGAAAGTCAGACCCGATTCATCTTCGAACCATTCGTATTCTGGATGCTCAGGTGCTTCTTTGTCTCTGCTGAATGCTATAATCCGTTTCATACTTATAATATAGTTAAAATTCTGGTGATTGTAAATAATAAATGGTCAGAATTCTTTAATCAGATGTCCATGAATTCTACTTCTTGGACAATTTGGAGTTTAGAACCATTACCGAAACCATGTTCAATATATTCCTGGAAATAATTATATACTGCTACTTTATAGTCTCTTTTAGTGCTGTAGTTTTCCTGGTCAAAATCAACACGTGTGCCATCTTCAAACCAAATGGTTAACCGGTCTTGGCATCCAACATGCCATGTTGTCCATTCCTGTCTTCCGCGGTTAAGATAACCAATGCAGAGATCCAAATCAGAACCGCCACGTCCTAGACTGGATTCTACTTTAAATGTATTCATTTCCATTCGGTTACTAGGGAAACGAGATGCAATGCCCCAACCACGATCTGTAGCAGATGCACAATCCGTTGTTTTACTAAGGTCATCAAATAAGTTAAGAATTCTGTTCATGATTATAATATAGTAAAAAACCAGAGTCTTGTTAACCCTGGTCTTATGTTTTACTCCTTTCAGTCGTCTTTAGTCTTGCCATCCCCAAACTTCTGGCGGATAGTCTTCTTCATTTGCAATTTCAGCTTCGAGCTTAGCCAAACGCAGCTTCTTTTGACGCTTAGACAGCTTTCGCTTAGAACGGGTTTTAATGACTTCAGCATCCCCGAGAGATGTTTTGCGGATTCCGCCAACACCTTTCGGTTCATAGGGAACAACGCTTTTCCCTTTTGAGACACCATCGTAGACAGCGGGCCGATAGCTTTTGGCATCTACGACGCCACCGACGTCTTCAACATATGTGATGCCATCATCAAAATCGTCTTCCGTCAAATCGACGCCCCAACGTTCGGATTCAGACTTCAGAATGGTTCCGTAGTTATACGAGTATCTCGGTTTCGGAGTCGGTGCAACCTTGTAGTAACGCAGACCGTCGTAATTGAACTTGACAACTTCGTTCGTGTAGTCAGCCTGTTCTTTCAGCTTGTCAATCCACGTCTTCATCGGTGCATAGTTCTTAATCAGTTCGTTGAGACGGATGCAGAACAGAATTTCCTGTTCAGTAATCGACTTACCAGAAACACTCTGAATACCGTTTGCAGATGCTTCACCACGATTGCTGATGAACATGCTGGACCAGAAACCCTTGACTCCGTAGGTTTCAGCAAAATCCTTTGCGTGGCACCAGACAGCAATCACTCGGTTGCATTTAATTCGCTGGTAGTTAGACTGGTCAACGAGATATGCACCACCCTTGAAACCCGGATTCATCAATCCGCTCGGAGTTCCGTGCCCACACATAATCAGTGTGTCGTGTTCATTTTCAATCGCCTCGTTTACCAGTGCCTTCGGGTTGACTGTATCGCGAGTGATTTCAACAACTTTCACCTTCGGCATACCCATCCAGATGTACTTGAGTACAGCAGTATCAGTATCGCCCATGTTAGAGAAAATCACTGTAGCCATGTTTTTGTTTCCTTATGTTTGTTTCGTTTATGTATATAATATAGTTAATTTAATGGCTTTTGTCAATAGAAAAGATTAGAATTAAATTATTCAGACAACCTCTATAAAATGGTCGAGGACTCACCCTGGATGGGCAAGTCCTCTTATTTGCACACCTTCCGATTGGAAACGATTTGCATAGACAGTGCATTTCGTGCCTGTGCTAGCCGGTCAAGAAACTCCACTCTGGAGTTTTTTAATTTTGAGAATGACATGCAGCAAGTGCGGCTAATGATGCCAGTTTATAACTCGGGCCTCTGCATATCGGCACTTTCGTGTGACCAGGTTTATGTTTTTCTGATTCTCTTAGACAAGTAGAGTAATCAGTTGGGTTTTTGTTTGTTTTTTCCTTGCGGAAAAACAAGAACCGGTTTTCAGAAGTCTTTTTTGACTAGTATTATTAGACTTACGAAACCTATAGCGTCACATGCTAGCCATTTCGTATATCAGTCACTCTTCACGGCCAAACCCGTCGGTTATCGTCTTGAAGAACTGAACTACTTGATTATTCGCATTAACGTTTTCGTTCTTGTTTAAATATAGTTAAATTGGGATCAAATGTAAACGTGATGGATGATTAAATTTTCTTTCAGATTACTTCCAGAGCTTCATCAGCTGACTGCCCTTGAGAGTTTCGACACCGTTTTCAATCAACTTGACACGGAACAGAGTCTTGCCAGAGGCGAACGACTTACGTTCACGGACAACCTGGATTTCGTTGTCGCCAATCTTACCCTTAATAACATCCGGAGTGGTTTCCCAGTTAGCCGGATTTTCCTTAATAGCCTTGGCAATTGCCTTGACCTTAGCCGGATCCTGGTCGATCTTGTGGAACACCTTGCCTTCCTGCAGGCAGTAGAGCAATGTGTAGAACAGCTTTTTCTTCCATTCACCCAGGTTAAATACCTTGGGCGTTCCGTCTTCCTGGACCTTGTAGAAATTCGTCTTGTTGAATTCCCTTGCAGTCTTCGACGTACGGTTGATGTTTTCTACCACGAACGTGCCAGTCGGCGCTTCGATAGTCCAGGAGTCCGTTCCTTCCGGAGTATTGGCAACCTTCGAGAAGCGGCCAGCCTTTGCGGCGGCAATCACGCTGCGGAGAGTTTCTTCAACGGTCATAGTGGGGGTTTCTTCAGCCATAGTTATGTTTCCTTTTGTTTTATTGTTTATATTCTAAATATAGTTAAACTTTTAGATTTTGTAAATGGTAATTTTTAGATATTTTTTGTTTCAGTCACCTAAATATCCATAAATTCCACTTCGGAACTTAATTCAAACTTTGACGGTGGAGCTATATTAAATTCATGATCAATAGCTTCACGTAATTCTTCTATAAACTCAGTATGACGGTGACAACGGTCATACTTTTTAGATGTATATAAAATTTGATTGGTTTCCTGGTCAACGATCAGAAAAACATCTTGGCAATGCAATGACCAACCAATTTCTCTACGGCCCGTGTTTTTATTATAAACATAAGCAGCAGGTTCGCCATCAATTTCGAATTTTAATTCAGAAATATCAGATTCTGAGTCATCAGAACAAAGGGAATGCCCATCAAAAATATCGCCAACGTTATAGCGCAAATTCTCGTCATTAGCATCAATAAATCTTATTTTCATGCCTATAATATAATAAAATTCTGTTCCTTTGTCAACCCAGAATAATTAGAAATATAATTTACAGATAACCGGGGTATATTCCGACTATAAATAATACATGGCAAGCTTTAAGGATTATATAGACAATCTGCTTTTACCTGCGGAACCTGAACCATTAACAGAAAAAATGTGGTTCGACTATAAAACCCGTAATGGTAAGAAGACTAAGAAATGGCATACGGATAGAAAGAACTTCCGTATCCAGATTAACAAAAAGACCGGGCAACCAAAAGAGGTCTATATCTCGCCATCGGAAAGACTTAAAAGAAAGATCGGCCAGCGCAAGGCTGCTTTAAAACGTAAGTCCAAACAGCGTAATATCACAGCTAAAAGACTTAAATCATTCGGTGTTCGTTCCAAATGGGGTATGAAATATAATACCAAAGGTCACGTACAGAAACAAAGGAAGGGAAAAGGCGCAACTGACCCATACCATGAACACAATGGTTTGTACCCTAATATGTACGAACAGTTGTTACTGGAATTCCCGCATGTAGAGATTCTTCCAGATATATTCTGGGATTTCTATGAAGAACGTGCGCATGACGGTGGTCAGTGGTTAATGCAGTTAGTTTCCCTTTATAAAGATCACCAAATGGTTTCACTTAATAAAGGTAATCCTTCCGATAATAATAATTGTCCCGATGCTGGTACCAAGGATGGCTTTATACAATTACAGTCGAATGACCTGGAAAAGATCACTTACTCCCTTTGCGAGGATCCATGGTTCATTAAAACTGCTAAAGAAGGTTATAAAAATCTATCGGAAGAAGAAAGAGAATTGTTCGATCTATACGTAGATGAGCGATTGTTAATGAAATTGATTCCAGAAGATTTATTATAAAAATAGCCGGTTTCTTAACCGGTTATTTTTATTTTGATGAATACTGATGCTAATGGGTCATAAATACCCGTATAGATTGATTTATACGGGTTCTTCTTGTAAATGGATAATGGAAATACTTTTCTTTTCATATTAGTCCTTGAATGCGAGTTTGTTGGCTTCACGTCTGTCATACTTCTTCTTAGACGGAACGACACGAGTTCTCATGGTCATACCGTTTGAAGAATTAGCAATTCGTTCTGCTCTTTGTCGCTTGGACTCTTTTGCTTGTTCTTTCTTGTTCATAATAACCTCTTGTTTATATTTATAATATAGAAAAAACCAGAGTTATTGTAAACCCTGGTTTTAAATGTTTTTGTTTCAGATGCCAAGTAATGCATCTACCGCATCGTCGACTTCATCCTTAGGTGCAGATGCTGGGGGTGGAGGTAACGGTGCTGTTTCCGCCGGATGTTCCAAAACCTGCTTATAGTGTTCTTCAAACTGATCAATACTCTTTCGCATGTCTTGAACTTGTTCCAACACCGTTTTAATGTTCTGTTCAATAATATCGAGTTTAAACCTCAGGACTGCAGTGTCCTTTGGTGGTCTCGGTGGTTCAGGTTTATATTCTTTTTCTTCAGCCATAATCTGTAATTACTTTTGTTTAATGTAAAAGGTGAAAGGATGTCGGAGAACTTCCCCGACACCCTAAGGTGAGGTTAACTAAACTTTCACAGTTCCCGTAAATGCCTTACCAGCAAACGTGCAACTGGATGCTCGGTCAGCATGGATTTTCAGAACCTTTGCGGCATACACCAGTTCATTGACCTTGCTTGCGGGAATCGCCATGCCTGCAGTTTCCTTCTTGAGTTCGATCGCAGCCTTCGTGGTCTTGGAGCTGAATCCCTTGATTGCCACTTTGGTAGACACATCCTTAGCGGCAGACACATACGTGGCCTTCTTGCTGTAAACACCATCCGGACGCAGACCGAGCTGATACAGACGGTATTCTTCTTCAGTCATCTTCGGGAACGCGGTTCCAGGTGCAGCCTTCTGGAGACTACCCACAAAATCCTTGACCTTCTCCGAGAAAATCTCGTCGATGTTCACAGTAGTCTTGTCCGTGAGCGGATAGTCACCGAGATTGATAATGTTGTTCTTGATTTTGACAGTGGTCAGACGAGCCTGTTCAGTCTTGTCTTTTGTGACCTGCAGGAACTGCTGATAGAGTTCACCGTCGCGAACAACACAGATCTGGCGATACTGCTTGCAGTTATGAGTGGTGCCATCCGGTTCCGTGAGCACACCATCCTGTTCAAAACTGATATTCAGATTACCAGCGGACGTGATGCTGATGTTGTGGATGGGCCATTCAGTTTCATTCGGCTTGAAACTTACGCCGTTATCGGCATATTCAGCTTCCGTGACCTTGTCATAGTTGGTGAACGGTGAGACCTTGATGCCGGCTTCTTTGATTGCAGTGAGAACTTCGATAATAGTCATGTGTTAACCTCGTTTGTTTCGTTGATGATTATAATATAGTAAAATACAGAGTTATTGTAAATGATAGACTCTGTATTTTTCTTTTGCAGATAGCCTATACCATAGCGGCCAGGGCTTCGGCTTCAGCTTGCTTGCGAGCACGGTAACGCTTGAGACCTGCAGCCATCGCAGCATCACTGTATGCACCAGTTTCGTGCACAGCATCGTTGATATGCTGGCGGATGTTGGATGCGTTAATCAGACCACGACGACCATAGCGGGACTTCCAGTATTCGTGACTGACACCGTGACCAATCTGACGGTATGCGAGATCTGCGATCTTGTCGAACAACTGCTTGTCGGCGAGATACGAGTAGATAGGACCATAGGCCTGGAGAATTTCACGACAATTCATAATTAAACCTCACTGTTTTATCGTTGATGATTATAATATAGTAAATTCTAGAGCTTTTGTAAATAAGAAATGACCGAGTGTATTCACTCAGTCATCCCTAATCAGGTTCGCAATCTATAATTTATTCAGTAATCTTTTTCTTCACTGTATCTACACCGTCGGCTGCGGCCTCCTTAGCTTTAATGAACCGTTCCTTAGATGCTTCGCGAACATCGCCAATACGTGCCTTTACCGTAGACTTCGCAGAATCAACAGCTTCCGACGCTGACGATTTTACGGAATCCGCAACAACACTTGCCTTAGACTTGGCTTCCTTCGCGATTTCCTTTGCACCGTCCGAGAACGTATCAGCCACACTGGAAACGAGTTCCGATGCCTTATTTGCCACCTTCTCGGCATTGTCACCCGTGAATCCCTTGTAGACAGCGTAACCGCCAACCGCGATAATCGCAGCGAGAATGAGTGCACCAATCAATTTAATCATGTTTTGTTCCTCTTTGTTAGTTGTTTTACTTGTTTAAATATAGGTTATTTGGTTTAAATTGTAAAGCTTAATGCATCTGTTTCCACCATTCAGTAACCTGGTCTGGAGTCATATCACTTAATGGACACATAGGATTCGGACCCCAAGAACCACAGTTATGTTTCTCTTTATACAATCTGGCCATAGGTGACCAATGGTTAAACTTCTTTCCAGAGATTTGCCATTCCAACCAGAGTGGGATATATTCCTTAATAAGATTTAAACGCTTAATAAGATCCATTTCCCTACGGATAATGGTGCTCATGTGGGCGAGTTTTTCTGCGGTCTTGTAATAATCCTTAACATAATTATATTCAAGACGTTGTGCAGCAGAGAGAAGTTGTTCATGTGTTTTAGGCATGTTTATAATATAGAAAAAGCTCTGGTATTTTTCAACCAGAGCCTTAATTCAATTTTCTTTCAGATTACTGGATGTTGAAGGCCTTACGCAGTGCCGAGAA
>Ga0310786_10002817_pt1 | contig 26011 bp, 50 predicted proteins | sample AusTroGonzalo_MG_FD_203881 | JGI IMG/M metagenome (GOLD analysis project Ga0310786, IMG submission 203881) | Bovine rumen microbial communities from tropical cattle in Woodstock, Queensland, Australia - Gonzalo_03 (v2) (version 2) | ecosystem: Host-associated > Mammals > Digestive system >...
AGGAAGCTTAACCATTCCATCTACAAGCCTTGTTTCCTGATGGCTGAATACAAACCATATAAACTCAATACCGGCACTTCGTAAGGCATTGGCAAGTTTAATCATCCTTTCGCCACCCTTTTCTCTTGTAAACCTTGAAGCCGTTATAAGGAATAAGCATTGGTTTGTCTTTTGCTTTGGATATGTGAAATTGTGGATAACTTCATAATTATCGACATTCTTAAACGTATTGGCACAGGTTTGAGATACAAAAACCACCTTATCTCTTTCGGGTTGGATATCGCAACAGAACAATGCCGAATAACATCCATGAACCATCTGAATGATTTTTTTTGCTTTAATTTGCTCTGGAACCTTGTCTGTTATTCTCGTATTGATCAAAGTGTCGCATTCAACAAGCCTATTGTTTAACTTCATAACCTGAACTATCTCAGAAAGCCTTTTGATTTGTCTGCCATCCATGTTCTCGGAGAAAATAACCATAATGTCATAAAGCTTATACATATTCTGACACCAATAATAAAGCCAAGTCTCTATTCCACCGATTTTCTGCATATTGGCACAGTAAATAACCACCTGTGTTTTAATTCTCGGTCTAAATTCTCCATTCCTTGCTCTCCAAGTTAAGCTGTTCTCTCTTCCGGCTCTATAAAAATAGATTGGCTTCGGAATGTAAGTCTTGCTGTTGGTAATCGGAAGTCTGTTTAAGAAATCGTCATCTTCAGCCACTTGCATATCCTCATTGAACTTTATCCCTTTTATGTATTCCTTTTTAAATACCCTGTTCCAAATACATCTGTTCCAAGGATTGAACTCATCAGACTCGGATTGTATGATCTTCCCAAGTTTGCCATCAATGGACTTCCATGAAATATAAACAGTATCAGGATTGTTTTCTATCGCCTTATAAATCTGTTCTATATAATCTTCAGATACCATATCATCGGAATCTATAAAGACAATATATTCTCCTTTGGCTTCTTTAAGTCCTCTGTTTCTTGCTGATGATACTCCACCATTCTCTTTACGAATGTAATTTACATTTGTAAAATCTTCATATACCACATAAGGCAAATCGGAGCCATCGTCTACAAGGATGATTTCCGTCTTATCGTCTGTCTGGGGAACTAAAACCGAAAGAAGCTTATCCGTCATAGGTTCTGTGTTGTAATACGGAATTATTATCGAAAGTCTTACCATTTTATTTTCCCTTTCTTATGATCAATGTCCTTTCAGGGTTATCTTTTATATAAGCATCACTCCAAGATTCGCATTCTTCCTTCGTTCCCTTAAAAAGAATCTGCTCTGACTTAGCATCTTCAACAAAATAATCTCTTTCAATCATTCCTTATCTCCTTCTTTCTCTGTCCATCTTATCCAGAGAGAAAATTATTCCCATAGTAAAACCACTTATAAGTCCCATAATCAAAAAGCTTATAGAAATAAAAATTTGAAGCATTGTCATAAGTTATCTCCTTTCAGTTCTGCTATTTGTCTGTCAATCAGTTTTTCTACTTCGTAGCGGTCTATTGTTGCTATTTTGCAATCATAAGATAATGCAATTACTTTTACTTTTAACTTTTCAAGTTCCGTAATGGCACAAAGTTTTTTCTGTTCTTCAAAATAATTATCTGCACGTTTAAAAACTTCTGCTACAAGTTCACTATCTTTCATTTAATCACTTCCTTTCAGTTTCTCTATATACTCATCGATTATAATTACTGATCTTTCATAAGCCATAGTCATTCCCCACTCGCAATCTGTCTGATTGGTTTCCGGGCAATCTTTTCTTCTCTTATCTTCAATTTCTGTTATTATCTTTTCGAGCAAGGCAACCGCCGGATTGCCCTTTTCCATTTTGTCGAATAATCTACACTCCGTACACGACGATTGTGACATTGTATATTTATGTTTGCAATCTGAACAATAATTCATTTATTAACAGCTCCTTTCGTTTCCATCTCCAACAAAGCAATGAAATCAGGATTCCTTCCGTTTTGGTAAATCGACTTCTTATATAATTCTTCATTTCTTATATTCTTTATTTCTTTTATGTTGCCCTTTGTTTGCCCTTTGTTTGCCGTAAGAGTGCCCTCGTGATTGCCGAAGTGATTGCCCTCTTGTTCTTCATATCCTTGATATTTGTCCCAATTTAATAGGGTTACAATGCTAAAATGTGAATGCCCTTTGACTGCCACTTCGCCTGTCCTTTTTAAGTGTTCTATTGCAACTCTGGCAGACTTAACCGAAATATTAAGGCTTTGGGCAATAGATTTATAGCTTGTAACAAGACTCCCTCTCGGAACATCATACCCTTGGAACCGAGAATCTTCCCAATTTGCATTTAGAAGCAGATGGAGAAATACATTCTTTGTATGCTCATCCTTGTACCATTCCCAATCAAGAATAGACCTGTGAAGTTTTATAAACCCTTTATCTGTCATTTCTCTTCTCCTAATGTTTTCATACATAACGGACAATATTTCATGAATAAGTCTAAATCCGTCAGAGGTCTGCCACACTTCGGACACTTGATCTCTTCTCTTGGCTCTTTTGCCGTAATATCTTTAAGGACTAAACCATTCTCCAATTCTTCAGCCACTTTATCAGCTTCCCCTTCAGTTTCAAACCTTCCATAATACCAAAGTTCATTTGAAACCAACCTTGCGACAACATATCTTGATTTTCCTTCGGAAACATTCTTAACCTTAACTTCCATATCCTTACATTTCATCATCCTCACTCTCCCTTCTTGCTATGCATAAGCACATTACGATAACACCAAGTAAGGCTCCTGTGCTAAAACCTAACCCCAGACCAAATAAAAACATTATCATTTTCGCATCTCCTTTATGTATTCGATAAAGGCTTCAAGGCAAAGACAAACAAGAAAGCCGGTTATAAATACTTCTATGTCTCTGCCAAGAATCGTCACAATGGCACCACCATAATTTGTCCAAGTGATCTCTTCCATGAAGCCGTTTAACATTTCTCCAAACTCATTCATAATCAAATCCTGCTTGTTTTGCTGTCTCAAAATGCTTTAATAAACAATCGACACAAAGCATATCGCCATCGTACATATATAAATCATCTACATCTGTTTCTGCTTCGCATTCATCGCAGAAATATCGAACTACATTCGAATACGGACATGAATTTCCCAAACAGGGAAGTCCGCAGCTTACACATTCATCGGTTACAGTTTTCGCCATTTTTCGCTCCTTCCAATGCCCTCTGTGCTATTCCTAATGCTTCGTGAAGTTCTTCATCGGAATAATTGCTCGGGCAATTCTCACAGTTCATTTCACAATGTTCAGAGTATCTGCAAGCTCTGATTTTGCATATTACATGGATTGCTTCTGTATTAGACATGTCAATTCTCCTTCTGTTATGTTCAAATAACTCTTTATTTCTTCAAGATGATATCTTCTCGGCTTTGTTCTGCCGATTTCCCAATTAAATATGGTTCCTCTCGCTACACCAAGATAATCTGCCAAGGTCTCTCTGGATATGCCTTTTTCCAACCTCTTTTTCTTAATCAGGTTTCCGAGTGCTATGGAATCAAAGGTCCCAATGTAAATTTCTTCGCCAACCTTGATATAGTTTTTTTCTATTATTGGCTTGAAGCCTTCGGAACGTATCATTCTGGCATAAGCCTTAACATCTGTTTCAGGAAAAGTCCAAATTATCATTCCTTCAAAAAGTTTCATAATCTCTCTATTCCCTTCTTTCTTAATTCGTAGCAATAACCTTCGTCATAATTTATCTTTTCAGCTATTTCAGACATCTTCTGACCTTTTACATAGAAAGCTCGAAGAACATATCTTTCCGGGCATTCGCCAAGTTTGTCCAATTCATCATTTATCTCCGAAAGGATTTCCATTTTTCTAAGATTAAGCTTCTTGATCTCATCGAAGCACTCGGCAATCTCGCACATTATCTTTTCGAATTTGTTCTCAGGAGTGTTCTTAACATTTATCTTGTCATAATTGATTCCGGCACCCTTTAAGCAATCTTCATAAGCTTTGATTTCCTGTTCTTTCTCCCAAATGAGTAAATCTATGTTTCTTGCTCTTCTAAGCCATCGCTTTCCTTCATTAAAATCCATTGCTGCTCCTTTCTATCTCAACTTCTATTCTGGGATTGTCCTTATCGTAGAAAACTCGGCTTCCGTCATGACTTGCTATGATCTTGCAATTGTCATCAACGAGCATTCCGCCTTTAACAAGAACATCATCCAAAGCTTCAAGGAGATTCGTTAAATCAACTCTTCTCTTTGTTTTCATATAAAAATGAGCCTTAACATTCACAGGATAATCAATTCCGATTTTTTCGATGAACCATAAGGCTGATTCTTCAAATTCCTTATAAGCCTTAGAAGGAATTATCATCGGTCTGCCATTGGTAACGATAATCTGTTGACTATTCTTTTTAGTTCTTGGCTCAATTGGTATAGTGAATTTCATATTTTCCTTTCATAAAATAAATTGTCTGATAAACCTGTTTGCATATTGGGGATGTATTGTTGAACGATTTGTTTGCTCAGATTTTGTTTTGTCGAGATTCGCTATTCTGTTACTTCCATTTCCACCACAAATTGTATAAGTTGGAACTTCAATAATTGGTTCAAATACAACATTGTTTGTAGGTTGGAAATTTACAAACCAATATTGCGTTGGTTTCTTTACATAATCCCCATTTAATGTTCTATCCTTATCAATTAAAGCAGCTTTAATTGGAAAATAAGTTATAAGATAATGAGGTGGAGTACATGGATTTTCAACCACAAGTCTTAATTTTCTTTTAAGACATATCAAAAACAATTTGCTAAAGATTTGATAATACTCGGCAAGTTCCTTATGCTTTTCTCTCGCATATTCAATCTTTTTTTCATCGCTCCAATTTTTCATAGAATGGCAATTTCCTGACATCCATAGTTGTATTTGTGCTTCAAACCTTGTGCATGGGAAAAAAGCTAAAATAACATCTTCTTCTAATATGTTGTCAAAGATAGATGGTTTCCCTTCGTACCCCCCCACAATTTCAGCAAACAAGTCAACAACATAATCTGTTTGTCCATATTCGTTTTGTATGTCATAATCAAGAGCTTCAATTCCTAATTTCTTAAACTCATTCTTGAAGGTTCCTGATTGTTCAAATAAACAATGTGCTTTCATAAATAACTCTTTCCAAACTCTCTTATCCATTCATCCCGGGTATGTTCTTCTTCAAACTTCCTTTGTGCCATCTGTCTACAAGCCAACATCTTTTCAGGCTTGGAATGAACTCCTTCAACTCCTGTATGATGGTTCATACAAAGTGGAAGAATAAGTCCAAATTTCTCTGATTTTCCTTTATTGGCTCCATTCATCATGTGATGAATCTGTGGATAGGGTCTGCCACAAACGAAGCAATGTTCTAAGTCTGTTGTGAATTTGCTTTCCATAAATTCTCCATGTGTCTGATCTCGTCTGGAGAAAGGGTCGGTATTCCGAGTTCCTTGGCTTCTTCAACTGTCCCATCTATCAAGGCACTCATTTCGAGCGAATCATATTCGTGTGTCGGTCTTAAAACACAATAATGAGTGAACTCTTTGCCGTTCGTATGCCCATAGCCGATCGCCTTAGTGTGAATATCTTCTCTTTCAGCCATTGGAATACTCGATAAAGCTGATATGATGTATCTTTCTCCATTGATGATTTCTTCTTGCCCATACCTTGCCATCAAGAGATTCTTTGTAAATGCTTTGGAAGTGCGATTCTTTTCTGCTATTTTGCCGACAAGCAGATGAAAATAAGCATTTGCATTAAGCGATCTCTTGCCCCTGACCTTTTTGACATTGATTGACACATCCCCTTCAAGTCCGTTTATCTCGTCTACGGCATCAACTTCAAAGGTCACTCGGAATTTCTTATCAAAGGTTTGGACGATATCAAGAATTTTTCCGTTCATTATATTTCGCCTTTAACTTTTCCCAATTGTTAACAAGGTTCATGAACTTTGCTCCATTCAGTTCTTTAATTTCGCTGACACCATAAAGTTCTCCAATGTATGATTCCGGGATGTTATCTTCCTTCATCATCTTAGTAAGAGCCTTTCTCTGTTCTGCCGTGATTGGTTTCTCTGCTTCCTGTTGAAGATTTGCATTCTGGACTTCTTCTGCACTTGCCACATCCGCATCAATGCCAAATCCACACATTCCCAAAGCTCTTCCACAAGCCGAGGTTTCACAGTTCTCGATATATGAAGTCTTATTTATAAATGAAGAGTTCTCCTTTTCGTAAGCCGTTCCTGTGCCGAGAACACATCTCTCTCCGTTCTCATCTTTATATCCAACTGTGGCTTTTATGATGCACACTCCGTTTTCGTTGGAGATCAGGTCTGTACAGATAAAGCCTGTCGGGAAAAGCTTTCTAAAAGCCTTAATCCTCTGAGAAACCTGAGCATAAGGTCTGTCCTTAACATCTATGGTCTGAATTTCTTTGTTAACTCTCTCTAAATCTTCGTATGTAATCATTGATTTTCTCCTTTGCAATAAGATATCCACCGGCAATCAAGCAGCCTAACATCGGAAATGAAAATCCGATATAAGCCATCCAGAATCTTGGATTCATATATACTTCTAATAAATCTTTCATAATGCCCCCTTTCTCAAAGTCTCGGATATTTCCGTGACGAAATATGAGAATAAGTATTGTTAACTGTTACCTTCCGAGACTTTGTGTTCATTCATGGCATTCTATTAAGTGATAAACTGCAACAGTTTTGCCTGTGTAGTTGCACTTCTTTTTTCCAATAGGTTCCACAATTCCCTTCTGGGATAATTCCGTAAGGCGAGGAGCTGCAAAGTTCCTTTCGCTTGTTGGAGTATAATTTCTAATCCACATTGCAACCGATATTTCCTTTGCTGTCATAGGTTCGGAGTGTTCTTTCATAATCTCTACGATCTGTTTGTATCTTCTCTCTTTGTCTACAACATCATGTGAATCGTGCCTTGTGTTTAAAGTTACGATTTCGCCCGGTAAACTCATTTCAATATCATTCATATTTGTTCCTTCCCATAATCAAAACTGACTCCCAAAATCTCAAAAACATTCAGAATCTCCCAAACTGTCCAATCTGTGTTGCCTGATAGTTTCTTGCTTACCGAAGCTCTTGTTATATTGAGTGAGTAAGCAAGTTTTTCTTGGCTTATCTTCTGTCTGCGGAGTTCTCCACGAAGAAAATCATTCAGTTTTTTATAATCTTGGGAAACTTTGTTAAATTTCATAACTTAAACCTGTTCTGTTTCGTGTACTTCTTCCGCAAAAAAATAAAGTGGAAGTTGTTCGTTGGGAATTTCCAAAGCCTTTGCCCAATCAAAGATATCAGCCTGACTCAATGTTCTTTGATGGTTGAGATATGCCGAAACAAATCGAGTTTCTTTGCCAATTGCTTCTGCAAATGCTCCGTAGGTTAAAAACTTCTCAACGATTCTTCCACGAATTTTAGAAGTATCTACAATCATATTCTGTTCTCCTTTCTGTTCTCTTTCGTGAACTGTCTTTAATATATCATTGGTGTTCTATTTTGTAAACACATTTTTGCAAAATTTTGTAATTTTTTTGCAAATATATGCCGATTATGGTATATATAGATGGAAAGGAGTGTTCACGAAATGAAAATCACAGATTCAAGGCACAGGCTTAAAGAGTTATTAAACGAGAGTGGAGATACGCAAAACGAAATGGCAAGAAAGACAGGTTTAACCAAGTCTGCTATTTCGAATTATATAAACGGAACAAGGGAGCCAAGACAAGATGCTATTTTAAAAATAAGCAATACTTACAATGTTAATCCGGCTTGGCTCATGGGATGTGATGTGCCGAAAGAAAGCATTGAGGATATTGAAAAGGACATTATTGAACAGCAATTAGATTTATTTGGGAAGGAATATTCCGAAGATATAACTATCGAGAAACAATACCTTCTTAACAAAACTGTTGGTTCGTATCACGATATAAAAGAAGCCATGGAATTATATGAATTGTACCAAAAAGCTGATCCGAGCATTAAGACCGCTATTGAAACATTATTAAAAAAATAAAGAGGAATGAATAATGAAAAAATTGATTTTTGCATTGCCTATTATTTTGTTTTTAGGCTGCACTTCTACTGAAACAGTTGTTACTCCAGAACCTACGGAAGTAAACATTGAAGAAATTAAAGAACAATTAAAAGAAGAAATCAAGGAAGAAGTTAAAGAAGAGATTAAAGCCGAAGAAGAAGCAAAAGCCAAAGAAATTACAATTGACAATTACGATTATAAAACAGATCCTGATACACTTGTTGTAAATATAAATGATGATAACCTTTTTGATTATATTGATTTGCAAATCATTCAGGAATCTGACGGGAACTTTTTAATTTGCACTCATAGTCTTATGTATGACAAAGGTTATGTGGTGGTAGGAACAGAGAACTGTACTTTAATTATGTATGTGCCTGCACTTGACGCGCCTGTTGGCTCTGGTATTTTTACTTTCAAAGTTCCTATGTCTTTTACAAGTGAAGAAGAAGCCAATAAATATCTTGAAAATATAAACGATTTTACCATTACTCTCGAAAACCAAGACGCTACAATTTATTATCAAAAACTTGAAGATGTTAAATTTGGTTATAAATTTGAAGGCGGTTTGAGAGTTGTAAACGGTGAAGAAACATTTTGTTGGAAAAACTGTCCCTATTAAGGTCTCTGCTCCTGTTCCAATAAAAGCTCGCGGATGAACTCCTTTTCTTCTTCTGTTAAATTATTATAGTAATTGATAAACTCTTCTTTACTCATATTCACTCCTTCGGAGATTCCATAAGCTCGAAAAGGCAACCCAATGTTCTGATAAAACTATCATGAAGTTATGCTTGGAATCTCCGATTCATTTCTATAAATTGATTGTAATGTACCAACCCGAACCAATGAAGTTCCACTTAAACCCACTTTTGACATAGGAGAAAATGCCAATGACAGACACAAAAGAAATCATTTTGAAATTAAAAGAAGCAAAAAAGGAAAAGAATCTTTCCATAAATGACATCGTTGAATTGACAGGAAACTATCTCTCAAAGACAACTGTGCAAAGAGTTTTTGCTGATGGTTCCGAGAATACTTCCTTCAGATATGACGATACTATCCGACCTCTGGTAAAGGCTTTGTTGGATGTCGATACAATCGAAGCTGATGATGATATGGACACCAAGGCTTTGAAATCTTTATTGAAACTTAAAATACAAAGAATTGAGGAATTGGAAAAACAGATTGTAGATTTAAGGGTAATGCTCTCTGAAGAAAAAGAAAAAAGTCATGAGAAAATGGAAAAGGAAAGAAAACAGTATGATGCCCATATTGCTCTCTTGAATGAGCAAATTGCCCTTAAAGATAAGCGAATGGATGAACAATCCGAAAGATTTAACCGAAAAGACGAGCAATATACCCAATTGGTTAACAGGCTATTAAATTGCCATTGTTGTAATAAGGGAGAAAACTAATGACGATTGAGCAGCTTCCAAGCAAAAAAAGCTATCGAATATCAGAAATGCGAAACGGAGTTCGAGTGCGTATCACAATAGATCATAAACCGACAGACAGAGAAGCAAGAGACCTGATTGATAAGAAACTTGGAATTGTCAATGATAAGACTCCTTTTAAAAGAGCAGCTGAGACTTATATTGATTCCAAATCAAACATCCTCTCTCCTTCTTCTATAAGGGGATATCGGTCAATTGTCGGTCATTTACCTGAGAACTTCTTAAATGCTCCTATATGCTCGATAAATAAGCCGACCCTACAAATTCTCATTAACCAACTTTCAAGCGAATACAAGCCAAAAACTGTTCGAAATACAAGTGCATTTATAATGTCCGTACTTAAATTCTTTGATGTGAAGGTCAATTCTCCTTCTCTTCCGGCAAAGGAAGTCAAAATGGATTATATCCCGACAGAGGATGACATCAAAAGGATTCTATCTGAAGTCAAAGGAACTAAATACGAGGTTCCTTTTGCTCTCGGAACTCTCGGACTCAGAAGAAGCGAAATATGTGCTTTGGAAAAGGAAGATTTGAATGGCAATGTCCTGACGATCAACAAAGCATTGGTTTTAAATGAAAACAATCAATGGGTCTTAAAGCATACAACCAAAACAGACAAGTCGACAAGAACTGTTGTTGTTCCAGACTACATTGCTGATCTCATAAAAAAGGATGGAGCCTGTCCTTGCACTCCACATTCGTTATATTGGAAACTCCAAAGAGTTCAGATAAAACTCGGCATTCCGAGATTTCCTTTCCATAAGCTTCGCCACTTCTTCGCTTCCTATCTCCACGATAACGGATTTACAGATAAGCAGATTCAAGAGATGGGCGGATGGGCAACAGGAAATATTATGAAGTCAGTTTATCAACACGCTATGTCGATGGACTCAGCCAAGAGTGAAGCATCCAATCTGATAGGCAACCTTTTATAAATTGCCCATATTTGCCCACGAAATTTTACCGCATCCGTAAAAATAAGGCTTTGTAGCATTCACTCTTACAGTTCAAGTCCCGCCGCCGGCATCTTTTAGGAAAGTCCCTAAATACCGAGAAAACATAGTAAACATCGGTATTTGAGGACTTTTTTCAATTCCAAATTGTAAACAATTATTTACATTTGTAAAGTATATTTTTCACAAAAATTGCCCACGAATTGCCCACAAAAAAGAGACAGATTGCTCTGTCTCCTTTTTCTTTAATCGTTTTCGATTCTTCTCAGACAATCTCGGATAGTCTGTCTTTCAGCTTCGGAATTGGCTTCATCCATCATTCTTTCGAGTTTGGAAATCATTTCTTCCTTCTCTCCATCTCGGCTGTAACCTCTTCTGTAAGAATATCTTCTTTCGCTGTATCTTCCGTCATTGTCTCTATCCATTCTTCCATCGTAACTCATTCGGCTATATCGAGTTGTTCTTCCGTCAGCATAAGAGCCATCGTAAGAATTACCATAATCTTCCATTGCTTCAATCGTCTTGATGTAATTCATGGTTTTAACTGCCTTATAGATATTGTCAAGCTCTGTTGGAGTGATATCGCCTTTTTTGACAACAGGCTCAATCATATCTTCAAGCTCATAACATAAATCTTCTAAAATGTGCATACTCTTCTCCTTCCTATGCTACTCTGGTAATAACCAAGTTTGCATTTTGTACATTTATTACTCCTGTCGGTTCTGTTGCCGGATCAAGTGTTGTTGCATCGACATATCTTACCGAAGCCGAGAAACAACATCCCTGTGGAACAGTAACAATTGCTGTTGATGTCACATTACCGAGTTCATCAACTGCCTGTGGAGTAAACACAGCCAAGCTCGTAGGTCTTGCTTCGCCATTTACGGCAATAGCAACTCCAATCGGAGTAAGGGTTCCATCCTCAGGAACCGAAATGTTTCCATTAAATGTCAACTGATAACGAGCAAAGCAATTGTTGGTTTTGCCTTTGAGAATAAAAATACCTGTTTCATCTTCGTGATAAACACACCCAGAATTGCATGGTATAGAAGCAGTAAACAGAATCGGACTATTCAAAGCCACATTCTGTTGAGCATTTGCTAAATATTCTGCCATAACATTACCCCCTTACATACCGCATCCGCATCCGTTATTGTTGCAAGTAAAGATGGGAGTTCTTCCGTAAACAGGAGTTGAAGGAACAGGGCAGTTAGAAAGTCTGTTATATAAAGCATCAACTTCATTTGCAAATCCCTGTGAGATGAGTGCATTCTGTGCTGTCTGGGACTCTCGAAGAGTTGCCATATTGAGCTGACTTCTCAAATTGTCATTCTCTCTCTTGTAGCCATCTAATTCGAGTGAGCAAAGCTTGTCGAGAATAGCCTGTGTGTTTGCCGTATTACTTGCGATAACATCACGAACACCATCGGAAAGAGCCTGTCTGTCTGCACAGTTCTCTGTGGCAACAGTATATTTAAGATCTGCGATGTTCGCTCTGTTTTCACAGCAGCAATTCTGAAGAGCCGACTGAATGCCAAACATCTGCTGCATATCAGCCATCTGTCGAGCATTAGCACCCATTTCAACACCTGAAAAACCATTTGCAAGTGCCATCTGCATATCGGAGCAACATCCACAAAGCTGTGTAGAAAGTCCATTGATGCCATCACGAATTGAAGTGATACCATCATTAAGCATTGCATCTCTAAATCCATTGTTTGTGTTTGAGTTAATGTTCTGCTGACCTGTTAAAAGCCAAGGGAAATCTCCGTTTCCACCGCCAAAACCGCCACCGAAGCCATTGCCCCAACCGCCACCGGCAAGAAGAAGTAAAAGGATTATCCATCCCCAATCTCCACCGAAGCCACCGAAGCCACCATTACCGCCACCATACATAGGTGCGACAGGCATTACCATTCCATTGTTTTCATCTGTAAAAGCCATAATTTTTCTCCTTTCAATTATTAAGGTTAGGGATTATTTTCAGATCAAATAATCCGTTTATATATCAAAGCCTGTGCACCGACTTTAATACCAAATTTGGTCTTATAAACCGATTTTTTGCAAAATTTCTGCAAATAAGAACCAAATAATGTTAATTTTGGACATTAAAACATTCCCTTAAACATCGGATGATTCCTTAATTGCATCGCTTTGTTCACTTGCTGTTGGGAAACTTGCCCGGTATTTAATAAATGCTGAATGATTTGGTTAGGGTCATTCATGCTCTGTGGTATATTAAATCTCTGTGACAACATTCCCATTGGATTTTGTTTGAACTGATTTACCATTTCTTGTATATTCATTGTCTTTCCTCTTCTTCAAAGTTTCAATTTCGCTCCATAAGGAAGTAATCTGTTCTTGGAGTGTTATGATCTGTGTTTTTAAACTTTCACATCCACATTCCTTCTTTGGAATCTCTTCTTCCTGAACATCCTCTTTGACTAATCTGTATTTTTCAAACACAGGCTTGTCCAATTGAGAAAATCCCATTGTCTTGGAATATACATAAGGAGCATTTTCATCCTTGAATGTGACGGAATTTCCATAAGCAACAGGATAATTTCTTGCTTCTATCTCATTCCGAACCGGGATAAAAGGACTTTGAGTCTGTTGCTGCTGTGGAGCATAGTTTTGATTTTGCATTAAATAAGGGTAATTTGTTGGGAACATTAGAACTCCTTTCGCCAATAGAAAATAGGAACCTCATCTCCACTATCCCAAGAATCATAATAATTTCCGTTTTTAACGGCAACCACATGAGTTCCTGTTGCCAAAAGATAAGAACCTCTCGGATGGTCGAGACAAAACTGTTTTACCGAATAGCAATTAGGGCAAGTATCAGGAATGACATATTGCCGATAACCTCTTTTGTAAAGAAGCGAACCCCAAACAGCATTGCTTGATGGCATATCATCCATCTCGAAGCTTTCAAGGCATAATTCAACATGAACATCCTTCCAATCCTGATTAGTCAACTTGGCAATCGCTCTGATCACACAATCGCCCACTAATTTTTTTGATGGGTTTGGGTTATAAAATCTATATGCCATACCTGTCTTACCTCATAATAAAATTGTAATAAAAAAAGGAAGTGCAAACATTTACACTTCCTTTACAAAAAATATCAATTTTTATTATAATATCATATTTCTTAACCATGATTCCTTTTGTTCAGCTCTCTCATTGGCTAATCTCTGTTGTTCGATTTGTAATTTTTGCCTTTCGATTTCTAATTTTTGTCTTTCAATTTCCAATAATTCCTCTTCAGTAGTTTTCTTTTCATTTTGTTCACCCATAAGATATCTCCTTTTCATATAATATTTGATATTTGCATATCAATTTTTTTATCGGACATTTTCAAAAATACTTTAGAGTAAATTAAAAAAAGGAGCACTAAAGTGCTCCTTCCGCAATTTTTATACTCTATTCATCTTGTTTTTGACTCTCCGAGCCAATTTGCTCACTTGCTGTTCGGAAATATTCATTTCAAGAGAAATCCTAACATTTGTCCAATCTCTCGACTTCAACAGGAAGTATTGCTTTTCGCTTTCTGTGAAGTTGCAAACACTTATAAAATGATTTATCTCCGGCAAAGTGTAATCTCTTATAAGCATATAGTTCCCTTATTTAATTCTAATCTTGTCTCCTATATGAATAAGATTGGGATTTTTTATGTCGGGATTTAACCCTAACAACTTATTCAAGCTTATATTAAATTTTCGAGCTATTGAACCTAAAGTGTCTCCTTTCTTAACAGTATAATATTCTTCTGTTGTGTCAGCCGATAAATATATCTTATCTCCGACATTTATTTTGTTTATGTCTTTAATCTGAGGATTATAAGACACAAGCTTTGCAAGGGACATTCCATTTGCATAAGCTATGGAACTTAATGTATCTCCCTTTTTAACATAATAAACAGATTGAGTCGGAGTCTCTTGAGGTTCTTCAGACTCGTATTGTACCCAAGGAGTAAATCTTCCATGATGAGTCCACTTGCCATTCTTGGAACCGCCCTTTTTGTTTCTTCTCGTTCCGTCAGGGTCAACCCACGAATATACAACACCGCCACCGAATGACTTCGTGCATTCAATGACATTATATATTCCACCGACTTCAACTCCCAAATAGCTTCCGACATGACCTTTCATATACAAAAGCAAAGGATGTTTTCCGAGATCAGAGAAGTCCTCTGACACATCAGAGCATTGGCACAGGAGTTCAGCTTCTGTGCAATCGCCTGTATTGGATAAGTCCTTCTGATAATAACCAATGTTATTATTGAATATATTATATCCATTAAGAATTGCCTTGATTGTATTCAGGCAATCTCCAGAAGTTCTTCTGTCTTTATTTATATAAAGAAGATTATAAGGATATTTATTCTTGTAAAAAGTCTTACGAGCCGCAATATTTCGAAGTCTCTCGACATATTGTCTCTCGGTCATTATAACCTGTGGATTCTTAGCGATAGCCATTATTTGCCCCCTAATTTGTTATACTGTAATGTGGATATGCCAATCAACGCACCAAGAAAAGTGTCAATTGCAACAATAGTTCCTTCAACTTCTGCGAGATAAGGAAAACCCCAAATCTTTCCAAGAGTAAACCAAAGTGTTGCAACCGCCGGTAAGCAAATCATGCAAATCCATTTCAAAACATTGTAAACCTTGTCATTAAGAATCATATTCGTTCTCCTTTCATTCGATCTCTTCTTTTGTAGGAAGATTCATCAAAGTTTCTTTTCGCTTATCCATAATGCCGTTTGCCCCTAATGAATGGTAGGCATCATATTGATTTATCCAATCTTCAAGCTCGGCTTCATAGATAAACTTTCTTTGAGTGTACTTGTAATAGTCCTTTAATAGTTGGGAACGCATTTGAGCCTGTTGAGCAGACATAAGAATTTTAATCTGCCCCGAATACTTCCCCATTTTCTTAAACAATGCCGACAACATCACAAAAACTGTCGGAAAACCTAAAATTGCCATTATGTTGAGTATTATCATTGTTTTTTCCATTGTTTTTCGCCTTTATTAAATCCTTTTAACTTGATATTATACGATATAAACCATTGTCAATACATACCAGAGCCCCGCTTGTAGTGTTGCAGATGTGTTTTTAAGTGATACAGTTCCGTCTACTGCAATATTGATGTCAATGCCTTTTGTATTTCCAAATACATCAGTTGTCGGTCTAAAACCTGCGGGTGCCTGTCCGATCACTTCATTGGGTGCAATATCTGAAGTTGCATATAATGTTGTTTTAAGTTCAACAACTTTTCCGACTTTCTCAAATCTTAAAGTGTATGCATTGTTAAGTTTTGCATTTGAAAATGCAACCTGTTGCACATTATTTGTTTCCATTGAATTGATTTTGTCAGCTACACTAACCCCACTTGAATACTCCGTACCTGTGGCTGTTGAAGCCGATTCAATTCCATCTTCAATATGATTCATTCTTGTAGGATTCACATAAGATGTGGTGTCCCAAGTTTGCTTACTGTATGCCATTTGCTTCACTCTCCTTTTCTTTTTCATATGCTTCAGCTTCGGCTTTTAGAACTTGATTCATGCTCTCCGTTGCCGTTGCAAGGACTCTGTCTAAAACCATTTTCTTGACGGTTATAGGCAGAGTCGACTTGTTCAATGTTGCGACTAACTCGTTTTCGAGTGTTATGATCTTTAAGTTATCTCCCATATTTGTTCTCCCTTCGATTTTAATTGTATCTAACATAACCACCGCTTAAATAAACTTGTCTGTAAGTGCTTCCGTCATACAAATAAAGGTTTCTGACCTGTGTTGTTGACGGACTTAATACATTGACAGAGCCAAAGTTAAAATATCCACTTCCTGAAGTCTCCAATTTTGAAGCACTAATGGAATTTGCAGCAATTCTGTTTGCGTTCAGAGTTCCGGCGGTTATCTGTCCCGCATTGATATTTTGTGCCGAGAAGTTATCTGTTGTAATAGCTTTGGCATTTAATGTGTTGAAATTACCAATCAAAGCATTAACTGTTGCTGCCGTTGCATATCCTTCAATCTCAACATCCTTAAATATGGCATGACCATCGTATTGCAAAGCATATTTTATGTCATTGCCTCGTTTGTTGATGATTGTTCCGTCTGATTGGATTGTAATTGTATTTCTTCCCTGTGAATGCCAAATCGACCCATTCGTAATATTCCAATTGCCAATTTGTCCTGAACTTGCATGAATAGTTCCAGAAAAATAACCTGAACCTTCTATTGTGATTCCGTTTTGGTTGCATTGAAAAACTGTTGATTGTTGACTATATAATGTAAATTCTGTTGATGTTAAACTCCAACCGAATGTATTAAATGAACCACCACTTTGAGAAACCTTAGCTGAAATCTGACTTGCTTGTTGTGTTATCTGCGATTGTAAACTGTTTGTTGTGTCCTTAGTCGCATAAGTGGCTGAAACTGTTGTCTGTATTTGTGTCGCACTCTGCGTGATTCTGGAATCGGTCTGAACTTTCGTATAATATCCATCTTGGAGTGTAACCGACAATTCTGAATATTCACTCGTCAACTGTTCGGCTGTTGCTTCCAGAGTGGCAATTCTTGAAAGAATCTGTGTATAGTCAGAGTCTGCGATTTCTTTCCAATACCAAACACCATTCTCCAAAACAAATCTATAAGCAAGGTTTGTGTCATCTACATAGCAAAGGTCTGATCTGTGGTCTTTCCTGTTCTTCTCTGTGTATGTGAAGTGTGGATATTGGTCTCCGTCAGCTCCCATGTTCTCTGTATAAATCGGAGCAGTTCGAATCGTATTATTACAAGGAATAGAAGTTGTAAAATCCCAATAAGGATAATTCAGAAGCGTTGGGGCACCACTTTCTCTCTCGTAATAAGCCGTTTCTCCGTCAATTTGCTCCTGTAAATCTTGAATTTGAATCTGTAAACCTTCGGCTGTTTGAACAATCTCTGTCTGGAGTCCTCTTTCAACATCGGTTATCGTTGACCGAGTTTCTTCAATATCCCTGTGAAGCCTGTTTGTCTTGCCAAGTAATGAAATAAGGCTCGTATTTGAATAAGAAGCAGCTTGGGAATACTCTGATAAACCTTTAGCTGATACAATTTCCCTTTGCACATCTGTAGTTCTGTTAAGGATAATTGATTGATATGTATTTCCAAATCCGTCAGGAACTGTAATCAAATCTCCAAGTTCATAAATTGGATTGTACATCTGTTCAGATTCTAAAGGTTGAAACGTAAATCCTTCAAGTTCATCAAAGATAGCATCTGCAACTGTCTGAAGTTCTGCGGCTGAAAGACCATAAAAGAACATATTGCCCTGAATGATGTAAGCATTGGCTCCATATCCGGCAACTGCTCCGATATCCTCTTCGTCCATACGAACAATGACTTTGTCAATTCCTTCCGTCACATAATCGGATTTCGTCATGTCGCTTACTTCTGCAAGTGCGACAGTTCTGTTGTAATTGGAAATATTGATATAAGAAAACTTCCCATCATGATCTATATGCCCAAAGCACACATTGGCTTCGCATAAAGGCTTTATAATGTCTCTTCCAAGGATTTCTTCTCCACCAATAGAGCGATTGACGATAAAATCATCATTTATAAGAGTTGCTGTGTTCTGGGTAATATTAAAATGCGAGAAGAAAGAATCACGGAAGTTCTTCATTGTCATAGGAAGTGAAAGAGCATCATACCATCCTGTCACATCCGCATTGAAGATTCTATAAAGGGCATCATAAGCTACAACCTTCATAGTATTATTTCTTCCGTCTAAATCTGCTGTATAGATTTTTCCTGTGAATATTTTGAGTTCAGAGGTTGTTCCCTTTTGGGCATAAACCTCAATCGAATCTAAATGAATATCTGTATTAAAGTCATTAAGAGTTAATTCAACTCCCGAACTGATACAACCAACGAAAAAGAGATTATCGGTATCGGAAATGGATTCCGAAAACTCAATGGAACTGACTTTTTCATCAGGAATCGACATTTCGAGTTCAGGAATATAAACCCTAACTTTTGTATATGAAATTTGACTCCATGCTGTCTGCGTTGCTTGATCAACTGTTCTCATTTATTGTTCCTTTAAAGTAATCTGCGTTGCCCCATAAAAGGCTCCGTCCTGTTTTACTGTGATATGGTTCCAAGTAATTGGCTCGATATCAAACACTCCTTCAGAGTAATCATTCGCAATTTCATTCCAATATTGAACTGTAACGGAACGAGATGCGAAGAAAAGTGCTATTGTGTTGTGTTCAGAAGCCAAGTGTTCTCTTATCGAGAATGTTATTGTGGTTCTATCATTCGGATAATATGTTTTATGGGATATCCCATTCAAATCATCCCAACTCTTATTCACTCTCGGACTTCTCTGGAATGAATAAGAGCCTTTCGCCATATAAGTATTGGGGAAAATCGTTCCGCCTATTTTTATTCTGTAACCTGAATATGCCATCGTTTACTCCTTATAAGGCAGATAAACCGCCATGAGTTTTCTTGTAAACTGTATTCTGTGAGACTATCTCATCAAAAAGATTCTTTGTGTTGGGATTGATTGTCACTTGTAAGCCAACTGTCTGCAAAGCTTCGATGAATGCCGAAGTTATATCTTCCTTAGTCAGAGTCTGTGTGTTTTGTAACGGCTCGACCTTTGCTCCCTTGGGAAGTGTAAGAAGTTCGGCTCCCGCTTCTCCAACAATTGCCTGTCCTGATTCTTCAACAACTCCACCTTTTGCCAACATAGGAATCGACACTTTGGAAATTGTTGCTTCTGTTGTGTTAAGCTCGACACCCGGAACGAGGTTTGCAATCTTCTTGACACCATTTATAATCGCATTGATCATATCAACCCAAGAATTGATTGTGGCTTCAACATAAGAAAGGATTGAATTGATGATTCCCTTCGCTATGTCTTTAATTCCTTCCCAAGCTTTTTTCCAATCTCCTGTGAATACTCCGCTTAAAAACTTGGAGAATCCATTGAATATAGATATTACATTCGCAAAGAAAGGTTTCAAATTGGTAAAGATCGCACCGATAGTCTTGCCAACCGTCATCTCAACTTCTTCAATTATGAAAATCAAAGCGGGAATGACAGCCGTGACAATATTCGTGATTGCATCAATAAGACCGGGCAATAATGTTGTAAGCAAATCCACTAAAGGAACCAAAATAGTCATCAATAAACTGCTAATAGGTTCAATCAATGGAAGTAAGGCTGTTATTAAAGGAAGAAGTGATTCGATTATCTGTACGGCTAAGGGAAGAATCTGTTCTATGATCTCCATTGCCACAGGCATCAATGCTTCCAATATCGAGAACAGCACAGGAAGTATGGCTGAGACAACCTGAACCAAAAAAGGAACTAACTGTGCCATATATCCTTGAACTGTCGGCATAAACTCGATTATTTGTTCAAATAATGCATTTGCCACGGGGAATAAAGCAGTTCCTATCTGTGTTGCAAGGGAACCCGCCATTTGTTTGATGTCAGAGAGCATATCTCCAAAAGCAACACCATTTTTAACAGCATCTCCACTCATAACCAAGCCGAGATCATTTGCTCTTTGGATAAGTCCGTCAAAATCTTCTCCAGATTGTTCAATCAGAGGAGACAAATTATAAGCGACCTTTTCTCCAAAGAGTTCGGCAGCAGCTGCACTTCTTTCTTCAGCCGTTCCGAGAGACATAATCTGATTTATTGCATCATCAAAAGAAAGGTCGGTTCCTTCAAGCTTCTTTGCTGCCTGTTCCATTGTGGACATTTCAACACCACATTGTCCCGCAGCATAAGCCAATTCCTGATAGGATTCTGCCGATATTCCCATTCTGATAGATGCTTTGTCAATCTCATCCGTCTGTTTGGCAACCTTGTCCGCAACACCCAGAGCTGCTCCGCCGACAGCCGTAGCGACTCCGACGGCAGCAGTTCCGAATTTGATCGCTGTTCCGGCAACATTTCCGAGTGTACTCGCAAAACTCGAAGCCTTTTTATCTGTTTTCTGTAATGATTCATTAGCTTTGTCGGTATCAATGAAAACACTTCCGACAAGTTTGAACAATTCAACCGCCATTCTTAAACCTCTCCTGAATCTGTTCGGCTTCTTTCAAGATATCTTCTGAAGGTCTCCAATCAATGTTGGAGCCTGTCGCTTCTTCATAAAACTTATCAAAGGTCATATAGTGACCACCTTTAATAAGCATTGGCAGCAGAACAAGATATTCTTCACGAACTTTGTCCTGTCTGTCCTTGGTTATAGCCAAGACAATAAAATCAATAAACTCTTCGAATTTCATGTCAGGGAAGTCATATCTCCCATATCTACGAAGCAAAAGTTCCTTGATCTCTATTTCATTGACTTGACTCCCAATGAGAAAAAACTCTTCCATTTTTCCCAATCGGCAACCTGTTTTATTTTTTCGTAAGTTTCAATAGGGTCGAGCTTCGAAACCTCTTCAGGTGTAATTTCGAATATTGAAGCAAAGAACGAATAAATCTCTTCTTCGACTTCTTTATTTGAACAGTTCGCAAAAACTGTGAAAAGCAAATCAAAGCCGATTGCTTCAACATCCTTTTCGTTTCCTATTGAAATCTTCTTAATTTCTTCTTTAAGGTTTGCTTTCGTTAAGATTCTTCCGAAAGCGAATATGTCTGAATTTTGTAAATTTCTCATATTTGTTCTCCCTTTGAAAATAAAAGGGGAGTGGTAAAACACTCCCCAATTTCTTAAACTGAAGCTGCAATGCCTGAGTAAATGTCAGTAAGACGAGTAAGCATTGTTAAAACATTCATGGTAAGTTTTGCTCTGGATGACTCCATAACAACTCTTCCCTTAACTGCTCCTCTGTCTCCGTCTGCATTGATCTCTCTGAACTCTCTTTCAACATTGAAAGAACCGCCACCACGAGTCAATGCTACTGCTGTGGAGCCAATGTAGAATACACCGGCACCGAGAACGATCTCACTTGCTCCGGCTGTTGTCGCACTATCCATTTCAATACTCCAAGGCTCTGTTGTAGATGCTGAAGCACTATCAGTATTGTTATAACAAGCCTGAAACTCTATCGAAGGAACAATATCGTTCTTTTCTGCGATTGTCCATTCGATATTTCCCATATTGATAGCATCAGAAAGTTCGATAGTTACGGCTTCGCCACCCTTGGTCTTTCCGACCCATTTAACAGTTTTGAAATCAGCCGAAATAACTTCGCCTGTTCCAATATACTTTGTTGTTGCCATTTTTCTACCTCACATAATTCTGTATTTGAAATCTGATTAACCTGTGCTTAATGGTTTTGTCCGAATCCTGAATAGTTTTTCTGTCGATTTTATAAAATGTCGGCAAAACTAATGTTTGCGGAAGGTTTTGAGTATGAAGCAAATCTTCAACCTTATCTGAGAGTTCTTCTATCTGAAAAGATGAAGTTCCTTTATCCCAGACATCGACTTCCAAGATATAATCCTGTCTCGAAATGTCTCCAAGGTCTACCGACTTAAAATTGAAAACAATATGAGGATATAATTTATCATCATTTGCCGTTTCAAAGGAAACATTGGTTGTGATAGTCTTTAACTTCTCTTGTATTAACTTCCTTAAAGCATTTGTCCTTGTATCATTCGCCATCGTCATCAAACTCGCTTTCGTCAATAAGTGCCAAAGCCTGTGCTTCATCTTCAAGAGCTGAAAGATATTTCGATTCAATCTCTATGATCTTAGGCACATTACCTTCAACCGCTTCGGTCATAAGTCCAAGTCTCGGAACTGTACTCGTGCCAAATTCCTGTTCATATCCGTAAACACCTTTTAACTGACTCTTTTTAAGACCAATCTCCACTCTGGGAAACTTTGTGTCTTTATTGGACAACACAATTGATTGAGTGGCTTTACCCGCATTCCCTGTTTCTTTATCAAAATAGGAATAAAACGAATCTCTAAAGGTTCTTTTTACGAATTTTGCCACATCTCGAAGTGCTGCTCTGTTCAGTTCAAAGATGTAATACTCACAAGCATCGACATTGGAAGTATATTCAACTCCATTCTTGGTTATCTTCGTAACCGATTTCGGAACACTCATTCAATACCCCTTGCACATACGATTTCAAGGTTAATTTTGTTACGATATGTTCGTATAACTGAATAAATCTCTTCGACACCACCGAAAGGAGTGTATTTAAGTTTCTTCTCGTCCTGATAATCTGCAAAATCAGCTATCACGAACTTGATTTCAGGCTTCAATCCAACCGCTTCGGCTTGATAAAACTCTGTCTGTCCAATCGACTTCACTTCTGCGAACACATTTCTCTCTATGAAAGTCTTGGTTGTGTCTCCATATTCGTTTACTGTATTTGTTTCTTTCATTAAAGTAATAACCGAATCAAACATTGTCTAACTCCTGTGGAAACGATTTCCGTAAACAATCACATTGATATTTGAAAGATTCCTGATATCTGTCAGCATCTTTCACATCACTCGCATAATATGCAAGTGCATAGGTTTTAATTGCCGTTTCGATTATCTCGTCATCTCCGTCTGCTTTGTCGGAGTCAACCCCGGCTCGTTTGAGTTCCGCACGAGCCGAAGCAATAACATCCGAAATTTCTGCATCAAGAAGGTTATGAGATATTCGAAGAGCAAGTTTGACTTTATCCGCAATGGTTGGGGAACTTTGTACAGGGGAATTTGTTGTTGTTTCTTCATCTTGCGGAGTTAAAATTTCATCTGTCATTCCTTGCTCCTTTCCGACTATCTTCTTCTTGTCTCTCTTTTAGGCTGCTCCAAATCCCTTGACCTTCTTTCTCTCGGTTCCTTGGGTTCTTTGGGTTCTGCCTTTGTCGGCTTCGGCTCTTCTAAACATTTGCCAAAACCTCTGTTTTCTATCTCTTTGGCTCTTGCTTCAGGATATTCAACTACTTCTCCGACTTTACGGAAGATGTTTGTTTCCTTATCAATAAAGCCTTGTGTAACCGACAATTTCATAACGATACCCCCTTAATTAAAGTGAAGCGGGTTTTGTAATCTTAACGAAAGCTCTGGGAGCAACAGGCTCAACAGCAACATATTCTCTACCGAGAATCTTAACAAGGTCACTTGTCATAGCTGTCTTGTCATCGATCTTAATCTGTACAGTTTCGCCATTAGGGAAGTTAGCTAATGCACCGTAACCGAAATCGCCAACGATTGCATAAGTATCGTTCTCGGATGCAGAACTGATTGCCGGAAGATTATTTGTAAGAATAACCTGAAGTCCTTCAAAAGGATCTGCGTTGAACTGTCCAGAGTAAACAGCTGCTTTGAAAGCTGCCTTTGTAGCCGGGTTCATTACAACAACAGGATTTCTTGCTTCTGCATTAAGCTGACCGAGAGCTGTTGCGATTGTGCCAAGAGCTGCACCGGCTTTAACAACCTTCGCATTAACAGATGTTGCTGTTGCTGATGTAGGAAGAGCAACGATCTTATCGATGAGAACATCCTCTGCTTTAAGGGAAATCTTGTAAGAAATCTCTTTAACGATATAGTTAAGGAAATCTTCTCCACGAAGGTCAAGAACCTCGTCAGATACAGAAATCCACTTCTTGATTGATTCAGGAATAAGTGTAACGATGCCGAGTGTAAGTTCTTCTTCAGAAACTGCTCCTGAACCTTCATTGTGAATAACAGCATCTCCGGCTGTAAGTTCGAACTGCTGCTTGTAGTTGCCTTTTACATTGATTCTGTTGACCTTGCTCATGATTTCGCTCTGGAGCCAATCGGTCTTGATGATATTGGAAACCAAATCAGGGATTGCAACTTCTCCGGCTTCGCCAACATTAGTTGTGAGCAATGCTCTACATTCTGTTGCATCTCCTGTCTTGATGTACTCTGCAAATGCATCAATGTACTCTTTTGAATTTCTGTACTCTTCAACTTTTTTCATTGTGTTTTCCTCTTTTCTTTCTTCGATCACTTCAGGAACTGCTTTGCGTTCCTCGATTTCCTTTGCCATTGCCTTGCGTTCTACAAGGTCTTTAAGTTCTGCCTTTCTTTCGTTGAGAGCTTTTCTCTCTTCTGTCGCTTTGTTAATGGCTTCAACATCTTCGGAAGTTTCAACCATTGAATCAAGCTCGGAGATTCTTGCTTCAACTTCTTCAAGAGTCATGTCTTTTAATTCCATGATCATTTCTCCTTTTCATAAAGATATTTCTGTCTCGCAACTTCAATTTCATGCTCTCGTGCAAGTCTCTCCGCTTTCTCCTGTTCGATAAATCCATCAAACCGAGACCGAGTCGCAACTGAAATGTCTGTTGTCGGATTTGCCGGGAAACTTACTGCCGATACATCATAAAGCTTTGCAATATGACGAATTGTTCGTAAGTGTTCCTTTGTGTTATATTCATCATCATCCACGATAAATGCGAAGGACATCTGGGAATACATTCCTGTGTCGATCTCTTCAAACATCTCTCGTGATGCCGATGTCTTTGATAAATCGGTTCTTGTGAGAAGTCCTTTCTCATCAACCGATATTTCCAAGGTTCCGTTCTTGGTTCTTGCAAAAACAGTTCCCTGATGATCTTTAAGGAATACAACATCCGAAAAGTCTGTTCCTTCAAATGCTTCAGGAAGAATCTTTTCTTTGTATTCTGTTCCGTTCTCGTCTGTAAAGAGAACATATTCTTCAAATGTTGAAGCATATCCTTCAACTAAAAAAGAAGATTCTTCGGAACCTTCTTTCTTTCTTACCTCTACCATTGGCATATTTCTGTATTCTCTATTGTCTCTTATTGCCATTATTCTTCATCTCCTTCCTCGTTCTTTGGTCTGCCGACAGGATCCCCGGTTCCATCATCGTCTGTGGAATCGCCTGTCTTTTGTGTATCAAGTCTTAAAACAAATTCATCTCCACCATCATACGGAGCCATATTAAACAACTCTCTGTATTCATTAGGAGTCATGAGACCTCTATCCACAAGAGCAACCATTGAAATCTTTGTTTTAGCACTTGCGTACTGTAAGCGGTTTGATTCAAACCAAACTTTATTATCAAAAGATAATTCTCTTTCCGAGAATATCTTTCGTGTAAGTTCCAAACTTAAAGCAATAAGGAAAGGCTCAATTCTTGACTCATAAAAGGCATCGTATTCGGTTTCGTTATAGCTTGAAGTAATAATCTTTTTATTAACTCCGAAATAACGATAAACTCTTTCTCTGTAACCATCGGCTTCTTCTGCTGTGGCTGTGGTCGGCTTCAAGTTGATTTCTTTGAAGTCCTGTGTGGCATCAAGTGAAGCGATTCCACCTTCGTTTTCAAGGTTCATATAATCCTTAACAAAGGTTTCCTTCTGTTTCTTCAGATCATCAGGGGAAAGCATCGCTTTGGTCGATTTCAAGATTCCTCGAAGGTTAGCCGTACTCTTGACTGCATTCTTTAAACCTTCATCCATTGTGTTTGTGACATCCAATGTTGAAAGCAAAGGTCTGTTATCTTCTCCGGCAAAATCT
>Ga0310786_10002818_pt1 | contig 26001 bp, 41 predicted proteins | sample AusTroGonzalo_MG_FD_203881 | JGI IMG/M metagenome (GOLD analysis project Ga0310786, IMG submission 203881) | Bovine rumen microbial communities from tropical cattle in Woodstock, Queensland, Australia - Gonzalo_03 (v2) (version 2) | ecosystem: Host-associated > Mammals > Digestive system >...
TAGCTGCTATTCGTAACAAGGTCTACACCAACAAGAGACTTGTCGACATGTCTAACATGGAAGTCCAGAACGCTTATCACCAGAACAAGAAACTCTACGACCAGATTGCAGAAACTATCGCCGTGCCGGTGCAAAACACCAGAATGCTTACTCCGAAGCTCGCTGGCGCAGTGTTCTTCCACCTCGTGCATGACCTCGGATATGACTGGGATACAGTTGAATCATTCATCCTCGGCGCAATCTCCGAAGACAGTCACAACGATCCGCATGTCGATGCTCTCCGCAAGGGCCTCTTCCGCTGGAAGAACACGAAGCTCCCGGAACGTGTCAAGCTCGCAAACGTCGCACGTTCATGGAACGACATGGTCAGCGGCGGCAAGGTTCGCAAGTTCGACGACCGTATCGAAACCATTCCGGACTTCGTCAAGGCTTAACAAGTTTTCTTTGCCGAATACGAAAGGCAGTCGAGAAATCGGCTGCCTTTTTTCATTCAAATGTAATCGGTTCTACCAGCGTTTCTGATTCAAACCAGTCAATATATTCAGTGATAGGCTCCTTAGTTTCTGGATACTTCCGGAATAAAAGCTCCTTCGTATGTCCGGTTTCCTTTAGCATCTTTGTTAGTATTTTCTGGTCGTCGTTAGATGAGTTTGTATACGCCCTTAGGCTGCAGTTGTTTACATATAATCCGCTACCGAACCGACTAAGGAAAATGTGTACAAACTTCCTTGTAACAAAATCATTCGCACTCGACTTTGCACGAGCAATGTCAACATCGCTCAATACAGTCAGTTCATTTTTTGGAAAGATGTTGATGAATATGCTCCGTTCAGATAGCAAGAACGCCTCTCCATTACCGAAAATAATAAACCGGATATACACCTTTACCGACGCAGAACATCTTGCGCGTTTCTTTAAGTATTCCGTACGACCGCTAGAAATCTTCCGAACGACACGCTTCAGTGCAGTCACTGCTGCGGCGATGTATAGCGCAATGCATATCTTCTTCATGTATTCTAGTCCTCGTGAACTACCCACAGCCTAAATGCTGTGAGCTTCGAGTTTTCGCTTCGACGGAGCCACTTGTGCTACCCAAGCGGGACTTGGATGCATAGAGGCGGCTACCTCAGCGGAGGCGTGTTCCACACACTCAGCACGTTTAGTCGTGCCAAACAAAAGCACATTACAAGCGGAATGCCAATCCCTCGGCTTGGTATAACCACAATCACAGTGATATGTGCGTTCATCTAAGCCAATGGTATTTACGGCACCGCAAACTGGGCACATCTTGGTCGTCGGCAACCACTTGGAAAGCACGAATGCACGGTCTGCCTTGGACAGCATCTTGATACGCTGTTTGAGAGCACCCATGCAAGAGTGCTGCACTTGCTTTCCAAACCAGGTCTGGTGCCAGTTCTTGATCTGCTCGTCTTGTATGTATATGACATCGTAGTTGGACACAAGGTCGTGGTAGATTTTGTTGCAGATGTCCTTGCGGATATTGGCAACGTGTTCATACTCACGTGCAAGCTGCTTCCTACAGTTCCATCGCCGCTTCGAGTCCGTCTCTGTCTTGTGCCTGTTGAGCATCTTGCTCAGGTACTTCAGGTACTCAGTTTCTTGCACTTTGCAATCGTAGGTCTTGTTGTCCGATGTCGTGATCGTGTTCTTGATGCCGAAGTCCAAGCCGACACTCTTGTGAGTGCGGTTTCTCGGTTCCTTCGGCAACATAATTGTGAGTTTTACATAGTAGCCGGATGCCTTGCGGATTAGCTTGGCATCGGCTGTTTCGTAGTCCTCAAACTCTATCTGATGCAAGCCGTTCACCTTCAGTTTCCTGAAACCAGGAATCGTGATATGGCTGGCATCCAAAATCTTCGTGAAACCCGTAATGATGGGGATGCAGTTCACTTCACTCTTGAACTTCAACGCACCGACCTTGATGCCTTTCTTCTTGGCTTTAGCAAGGTTGATAATGTCCGTCATCTTCTGGGCCACGGTCGCCCTGTGAAGAACGGACGGCAAAGTGACGGGCGACGTTACTGGATTCTTGTCCTTGTCGTAGTGAACAACGTCCTTATGTTCGGTGTACTTATAGTCGAATATGCTATTGTCGGGATTGTCCTTGGACAACGACAGCATGTCGTTGATTACCCACTTCGCCTCCTTGAAGCACTGGGCCAGCTTTTCGAACACCGATTTAGGATTGTGTCGTATGGAAACTTTAAGCTCGAATACACGACATATCTGCGACTTACGACGGGCATGTGTCTCAGCCATGCTCGCCTTAATCTTCGCCTTCGTATCTTCACTTCTTATCAGTTCCATAGCAAGTTTCTTGACTATACTTATAGTTTAGTGGTTTTACTCAATAAATATATCTATTTTGATGTCTATAAAATGTTATTTATTTCTTACATTTACTATCGGCGGGTCTTACCCACTGCCTATGTGTCAATATAGCGTTTTGTGTTATCATTGAGCTTCGCAAACAATGCGTTCTTGGGACAGCCTAAATAAAATAAAATAAAATAAAATAAAATAAATCGGCAAGTACTTCATAGTTCCCTCGGAATACGCATGAACGCCATAATGACCCTCGATATGCGGATGCGCTGGTCGATAGTTAGTGTTGCGTCTTTCAAGTCCTTACAACCGTTGTACGGTGCCGCAGGACTACGCAAGTTGAACCCGACAGTGATCGGCTTGCCTTTCGGAAAGACTTTCTCGGAAAGTACCGCACAGACCGTGTTGAATAGTCTGATACTCGGTCTGTCTAAACCAGAATCACATCTGCTTCTGAACTTTCGGACAAGTCCGGTTCGGTAACGCACAAAGTTATACGATTTGTCACTCTTTACATATATCCACAGCTCTAGGGTTTCTTCGTAGAAACCATTGTCGTTCATGGTCAGCCAAATCCTTGCGTCACGTCTGGCCATGATGTTGCGGTATCCGGAGACAAGCCCGGCGACACCGCTGAGTACATATATTGGCCACATAAGTTGTTTCATCTAACCCTCTTGGGAAGATTGCGGAAAGCATGCTCGACACGGTTGGCGTCCAGAACGGTGTCGTCGTCGAGAACCTTCCAGTTGACTGTCGACCTTACGTCCATCTCGGTACCGACTGCCGCTATCCTGTATCCCATAGTCGTCTTCAGGCCGCCATACACGCGCTTTATGTAGTTGTCCATCCACCTGTTTAGTGATACCAGGAGTGCCGCCGTGTCCGTCCAGTCATCTGTGCGTACCTTCCTACGGAGTCCGCTGTCCAGCTCGACCGTCATGAACCAGTCATGGCCGCCGCATGCACCGCACCGGATCCGCATGATTAAAAACAGCTTCACATAAAGGTACGGCTCTACGCTGTACCATAACCGGTGAGCGAACCTCTTGTTGGCAATGTTCCTGGCGGCATGCACTGCGGCGCCGACTAGGAACCCTATGTATGTAACCCACTTCAGCATATGATCAGCCTCGGATCTATGCGACCGTCATCGACCATCGTCTGGAATAGAAGAGACCGCATCCAGTTCATCACCTCGTACACGTTCCTTATATGAACCCCGGATTCGCGGCAGAACGTGCCGAACTGGTACTCCGGAGATATGGCCAGCATCCCTAGACCGTCGTTTGACACAACCGTGCTGGGCAGCGTAGATATAAAGTACATGCATGCTCCGCCTATGCGGTAGGAATACGTTCCGCCGATCCGACGGTTTATAGACGATATGTACGCATTGTCTTGCTTCCATCCGTTGAATATGGCGTCCGACGGCAAGTAGACCCGGTGGAAGCTGTAGTAGTTGAATACCTCTCCCTTGACGCCCTCGCGCACCGTCTGGATATAGAAGTACAGCGGCGCGACGTCTCCGCTGTAGCGCGGGTCGATCCGCATGAATTCGGATACCCGCCCCAGCTCGTAAAAGCGCAGCCGCCTCATCAACGCCATGTACATCCCAATCGCCGCTATCCCTATGGAAGCTATCGGAAGAAGAATCCTCATTTCAGTACCTCGGCTGACAGCTTCCCTTTCTCGACAAGCTCTTTGTAGAAATCATTCTTCATCCCCTTCATGCACGTCTCCACCGTGCGCATGGGTACGCCGTGCCTCTTGCAGAACGTAAGGAAAGTGTGCTCGTCAAGAACCGTCCCGGTGCCGTCCCCGTTGTCCCTCATGTAGCAGCACGGTATCGTGCGCTCAAGGGTCAGATGGAACCCGTCAAGCCGATCTCTGTACCGGAGCCCCAGATGCCCGTCCACCAAGTACTCGTACAGCGAGCATGCCACCGACTTGGGCACGTACACCTTGCTCGTGTTGAAGTATACCTCGGCAGATACCTTGAGCCGCCCATTCAGCCTGACGCAACTAGTCTTGTACAGACAGAACGTCAGCGGCTCGTAAAACCACGGAGCCGCCTTCTTCCAGTTGATAACCCCGGCAATGTCGGTGCGACTAGCAAACCGAAGCTTGCCCTTGACGCCTCGGTACATCCCTAATGCCGCTATGATCATGCCCACCAGCAACTTCACCTGACTTCCTCCTCGCCCATCACGCCGTCCTCTACAAGACGCGCATACAGCTGGCCGGAAAAGTCCTTCATGGTATCCAATATGCGCGACAGCCGTATTCCGTGCCTACGGCTGAACTCCTGGAACCGGAACATCGGCTTTATGGTCTGCGTATACGTACTGTCCGAATCGTTGTACTGGCACGTGCATGAATAGATGGGAAGCGACTCGCATATGCTCATGCAGTATCCGCCTATGCGGTCGCTATACCTATGAGATATATCGTATACCAGATCCATCAGGTATACGCGGTTGATGTCCCTCGGCAACCATATCCGGGTAAAGTTGAAGTACAGCTCTTCTGTCGAATACCGCTTGGTGCGTATGCTGAAGTAGTACGGACGGTACCGCTTGTCGTTGTACAAGTCCGTAGCGGGAAAGCCCCGGCCTCCAAGGCCACGCGCATAACTGGCCTTGTGCAACATGGAACGGACAGCCCCAGCCGCCGTCATGCCTATGGCCGTCACCAACATCGCTACTGTACGTATATTCTTCATATGGATCCAAATATAGCAAATCTGCCATATATATGGAAAGTATGCCCCCAGGCAATTTTTCAAAAAATCGGCCCATGGGCTTACCCAGAAATCGACGGGTAGGGTCATTCACCGCCGATTTTTTTTATCTTTCATGTGCTTGTTTTGCTTTGGCATGTCCGCCACGATCTCGTCGTATATGCCTCGCTTCTTCGCCGCATAGCTTTCGCTGTGGTATTTCTTGTTGAATTCGGTACGGCTGGAGCAACGGTGGGCGCATTCCCAAATATGCTCGTAGGTGAACTCATCGGTCTTCTTGTAGGCGCGTTCTAGGTGGCTGGTCAAGTGTTCCCAGTGGTTCTTGTGTACTACTTGGTATTCCGACGGATATTCCTTCATGAACTGCGCCAAAGTGGTACATTTGGAAGCCGCCGACTTTATGTCGTCCTCGGTCAGCTTAGGACGGTGCGCCTTCTGCATCTGGTCGGTCACCGTGCGATACAATTCATGACGCTTGATCTGGCTGTATAGGTTCGGATTCCTAGAGCGGAGCTCAGACATCGTGGCGTACCGTAATGCTTCCTCAATATAGCATTTGTGCTGGTATGCTAGCCGATCGGCCTTCCAGTTAGGATTTGTAATATCCGCATACCGAATAAATTGAGCCCGATTTATGCTAAACTGACGAATTACGTCAATCTGGTTCACCTTCAAGCCTATAATGTCAGCCAATGCTGATTCAAACCCAACTGGGATACTGAACTCGTTAGTAGTCCGCTTACTCGATCTCTTATGATGTATTGTTAATTTTCCTTTACATATCTTGTAGAATGTCGGCACAGACATTCCTAGTTCACCGGCGGCTGATTTGACGGTAATCGTATTCGAATGTATACGGCTTATGTATTGGTCTAGTATCGACTGGTCGATGATGAATTTGGGTCGACGTTCACGGGTGTCAGGAAGACTCGACAGTAAATATTGCCAGCCTCGCTTCTTGATCGCGGTGTATGCTTGCTTGTGTTCGGTTCTGAATTGTCGTTTGCTCGTACATCCGGAAGCCAGAGCAAGGATGACCTCCTTACTGTATTTGTATGTACGGGCATGGTCGGCCAAGTATTGTTTATGTAATTCGCGCAACAACGATCTATGCCGCAATTCAGCGTAGAGCAACTTGTCCATGCGCTTAATATCTTTGTAGGTGTCATAAGTCGATTTGGCGTGGCCGACTAACTCGTCGTCGGTATAGTGGTTATATGGATTTGGTGCATCTGACACTTGATTGGAATTTATGAATTTTGTGTACCCGCCCAAGCTACCGCCGCAATTACGGTTCAACACGTAATTGCCTTTTGACGTGTATTTAGCTATAAACGCCTTCTCTAAGTCTACCGCCTCGTTACTGTATAATCGACGATGTAGCTCAGTTATACGATAGGTGCAACCCGGATTGCCTTTTATAAAATTATGTATCGGGCTTGTAGACGGATTACGCAGTTCTTCGGTTATCCGGCGGTGCATGTTGCTGGTCAATCCTATATATACAGCCGACGGATGAGAAAACTCCCAACGATAGACAGACCATATAGGCTCCTCTTCAGCGGTCGCGTATGGTTCAAGTAAGTCAGTCCAGCGCTTCTTCAAGATGACTTGATACCCGGCTGGGTAGTTGACTCGAAAGTTGTAGACTGATTGCAATTCCGAAAGCAGCTCGGTGATGTATCCTCGCGTCCATTTGACTGGTGACGTGTTGATGCGAGGTATGTACATGCGCAGATCGTTCCATCCGTTACGTTTCATCGCCTTAAATGCGCCGTTATACCGCTTACGGAAATCGTTTCCGCTTGTGCAATCTTGCATAACGGCTCGTATACGCTCCCGCGTCCATGGTTCAGATTTGCTCATCAGATCCTCCTTATATGAGAGGCTGTATGCCCCCAAATTTTTTTTCGATTGTACCGCCATAGTAAATTATAGTAAAATGGTGGGGTATATGCTAGCCCCCCAAATAAAGTTTATTCGTTTTATATGATACCCATATATAAAAAATTCATTTTTGAAATATTGTTACTGGAAATATTATTTGAAAACGGACAGACATTATCCTAGACCCCAAGCTCTGGTATGGGACTGGCTTGGGCCTGGCTTGGCATGGTTGGGATCGAGTGCGCGGAGTCGCATGGGCCCCGCAGGGGCCTGGGTAAACAGGAACACGATTATACTGCTTATATGTATACTACGGCGTTCTTAGCCTAGACTAACTTAGACCTGGCTAACATCAGATAGACTACTCGCCTACAGAGTCCTTTACGGCGATTTGGACTGACAGAAAGTCGGCGGGGCTGCCATGTCCGCCTATTCTTTAAATGTCGGGCAACGATGCCCAACACCGCTGAGGCTCGGTAAGCCTCACACACCACTATCAAGGTTAAAGCTATGTCTATCAAGAAGCTTAATCTCGATGTCCTCAAGGGACTCGCTAATACGTTCGCAACTCTTCACTATACCGCTGATTACAAGAGCGTCAAAAAGGCAAGGGCTGCAAACGAAATACTCACAAAGTTCATCGAAGACAACGGCGAACACGTTGCCGAAGTCGGCACGCCTTGCCCTTTTGCTCGCATTACCAAGCGTTCTACCTATACCATTAGCATGGGCGGCTCGCTCAAGTATAAGCGTAAAGCGGAGCTGCTCATTGGTCGCAATGGCGTGAATGCAGAATACCACACTGAAAAGCGTGACTTGGGCATGTTCCCCATTTATGGGGAAATGATTTGGGTCAAAAATGACTTGTCTGAAGTATATATTCGGTGCTATCAAGCCTCTATGCCGAAGCCGTCATATTATATTAACGGCAACGAAGTGAATAAAGCAAAATTTATTCAGTGGGGAACAAATGACGATTTCAAGTCGGCAAGCGGATTGGAAAAAAATACTTCTGTTGTTGCGGACATTAACGGCGACATTATTTACGCCCAAGATGAAGACGGAAACGTCATTCTTGACTCCAACGGCGAACCGAAAACCATTCCATTGCCACCAATTAGAGCAATAAAATTATCTAATTGCTCTATCTTCCGCAAGGGCGTTGACCTTACGAAAGAAATCTTTACTGACGAAGATTGGGACGTTGCAGATTTGATTAAAATCCGCGACGAGTTCCAAGCTCGTCTAGCTAAGGAAGCTTAACAATCGCCCCCAATATGGGGGCTCTTATATTTTATCTTTTTAGATAAAATATAAGAGTTTCCGTAGTGGTGTGCGGTAGGCGGTAGCCCTTACTCCAGGGCTGCCGCCTTTTTTGTTTGTAGTGATCGCCCAGGGACTGACAGAGTGATCACGGGGCTGCCATAATGGTATTATTTTATTCAATGTTAAAACACGAGGTAACAAAAAATGCGTAAACTTTTCTTAACAATACTAACACTTTCTGTATTTTCGTTCTCTCACGAATTGCCAATTTGTGAGGAATATGAGAGCGAACCAAATATAAAATGTATTTCAAGCGACAAACAAGCGGTAATAATCACGACTCATTTAGATGGGTCTAGGACTTACGAATATTTTAGTAATAACAAAAAGATATATTTGGAATATGGCGAGAATTATGTTCTTGCCAGTAACGGAATTAAAACGCTTAATGTTTCGCCAATACCTACAGAAAAAGATGATATAGATAGATACATTACAGAAGTATATGAGTTAATGTTTAGAGGCTTTTAAAGCCTCTTTTATTTGGCGGTTCTGACGTCGGACTGACAGACCGACGGCGGGGCTGCCATGGGAATATATTTATTTTATGTAAGCCGATGGGGCTTACGAAACACCACTAAAAAAGAGGTTTTTATGGGTTATAAAAAGACCAACAAAACCGCTACACAAGTAGCGGACGAAATCAAAGAAACTATTACAAACAAATTTCTTGAGTGTTTGGATAAGGGTAAAATCCCATGGCGTCAGACGTGGAACTCGTCTTCTAGTGGCTTCTTGAAGTCCGACGGCAAAAGCTATTCATTCATGAACACGTTGCTGCTCGCACTTAGCGGTGGCACTGTGGGCGAATACGTCACTCTCAAGGCGATTGAGGAACGCACACACACGTCCGCAAAAGACGGCACTGTGTGGCAGTTCTTTGAGCGTGGGGAAGACGGCAAGCCAGTGAAAGGGCATCGCGTCTACTTCTATACTCGTGTTGAATACAAGCGTAAAAACGCCGATGGGACTTTGATGCTGGACTCCGACGGCAACGCTGTCAAGGGATATTATCCCTTGCTTAAAGCCTCCACAGTGTGGCAAGTCGGTGCTCAAGTTCATATACCCTTGAAATTTGAGAAAAAAGATTTAGTCAAGCACAATAATAATCCAATTTATAACGTTGAAAAAGTTGTGATAGACTACCAAGCTCGTGAAGGCGTGAAAATTAATTTCTTGGATAACGTTACGCCAGCATATTCCCCTACGTTGGACGCCGTTCATATTCCTCATATAGAGGAATATGAAACAAGTGAAGCATATTACGCCGATTTGCTTCACGAATTGGCTCACTCAAGCGGTCACGAAAAACGTTTAAAACGTGACTTGGCTAAGATGGATAGAAAATCATATTCTTATGAGGAATTAATTGCAGAAATCTGCTCGTGCTGTGTAATGCATGACCAAGGCATTAATACCGATGAATATGATAAGTTGTCTGAGGCTTATGTCCAAGGATGGGCTAAGTCACTCCGCTCAGATAAAACAATTGTTGAAAAAGCGTGCCGAGCTGCAATAAAAGCGGCTGAATATATCTACGGCAATAAAGAATAAAATAAGGGGCGAAAGCCCCTTTTCGCGTTTTATTTTTTAGCGATCGATCCAGAGACTGACAGACTGGCCTCGGGGTTGCCTCGACGGATCATTATTTCTTTGTAAAGCAAATGAGGTGCTTATGACTGAATACAAATTTATAATAATTGCCATATTGGCGTTAATCATTTCTGTAAAAGTTTTTGCCAATTCCAAAGCTTTGGCGGTAATTGTAGGGTATTGCGGAGTATACGCAATTCTTTTAATTTGTTGGAACACTCTTTTAAAGTGAGGCGATTATGGACTTTATTTCCAGTAAATCTATCACAAAAGAACGTTATAACGTTCTTTTGCGTGACGCTAAACCAATAGACTATAATAAATTAAAAGCTATTATAAAAGCCAAATGTAAAAAGCTTTATAATATGCTTTGCTTGGATTATCCTAATCCATATGGGGACAACTCCAAAGAAACGCCTAAATACTATGTTTTGGCTCACTCTATGAGTGAATACTTCATTAAGAAGTAGGACTGACGGCAGCCCTACGGGGCTGCCTCTTGTGAATATTTATATAGTGTAACAAGTTAAACCACAAAAAAACGAGGTTACTATGATTAATGAAAACCACGAAGATGTAGACGTCTATGATGTCGGTCTTGAAACATTTAAAAGCTATTGTAAAACCGCTTATGAGGCGTTCCACAACGGAACCGCCTTTATAGGATGGGGCGACTATGACGCCGAACTCCTTGAACGTGTTTACAATCAACGTAAGCACGCCGTCTATGACGAGCGTCAGAATATGCTTGTCTTTGACGAGCAAAACGTCGCTGGCGGTAAGATTCAGCTGGTCTATAGGCTGAACTACTACCAGTCCGCTGACGATGACGTGCAGCTCGCCATAGTGCTGAACGATGGCACGAGCTGCATCACGATGCAGACCTACACCGCACCTCTCGGCTTAGCCGTTAACAGATTGCTGTGGTGCATGCAGTCGCATTTAGACGGCATCGTTGACGTAATTAGGGACTTCAGCTTTTACAGAAGCTAGTCCGCAAACAACTCAAGGGGATGACGTAACGTCATCCCCTTTTCACTTATAACAAAGGAAACAAAATGAACAAACTAATTATTATTTCTATTCTCGCCGTCTCTCTAGTGGGCTGTGGCGAAAAGTCTAAAGCCGCCGCTGAAAAGCTAGGCGATACGACTAAAGAATTTATTTCTACAGCGGCGTCTGAGGCTGCCGATAGTGCAAAAGCAGCCGCTAAGGACGCCGCAAATAAAGCCGTGACCACGGCGAAAGCTAAAGCAGCAGAAGCCGCTGAAGCCGCCGCTGAAGCTCTCAAGAAATAAATACTATGATGCGGTTTTATTTTTTGACAGCTGAGCTGGTTTATTTGGTACTGGATCGCCCTAAAAAATCATGGTGGCGATCTATAGCCAATAAGCATTAATCATAGGCGCCAGTGCTGGCGCCTTTTATTACATTCCGTTCGCCCAGGGACTGACAGAGAACCCACGGGGCTGCCTTTAATGAATATTTATATAGTGTAAGAAGTTGAACCCAATAACAAAGGAGTTGATTATGGGTTATGCTGAAGTGAAAGGCTCTTACCATAAGGGCCCGAAAAAGAACAAGAGAGCACGTAAGTTCAACAAGCCGAATTTTGGCACGCCACAGAGTAGCTTGTCGCCAACCGATGAGCACGTCATTAAGGTGCTTGCACAGATGGGCAGTGCCGATATGAGTGCCTTCATTGAGGCAACCACGTTCCCCAATCCGAGGGACGTTGTCATCGTCAGAGGTGCCAATGGTCGTCCTCGTCCTATCGTCTTGGAGGACGAGGACGATCGTCAGACCCACAGCGGAAGGGTTTGGGTCGGCATTGCCGACTTCGGACTCGTTGGCGGTGGCTCCGCACGTCCTCAGCCTCAGCCCAAGCCTCAGCCTCGCGTTGAGCCGGTCAAGGTCAAGGTTAATGTTCCGCCTCTTCCGACAAAGGAAGAACTTGGTGGCGAAGTCGTCGGATGGCTCATTAAAAAGCCAAATGGCGAAGTGGTAGTAAAATTCAAATAAATTTTACTATCTTTGGGCTCGGATTTTTCCGAGCCCTTTCTTTTAACAATTATCATAGGAGTACGCAATGAATAAAATAATTATTGCTATCTTGTTCTGTGTAGCGTGGTGCTTTGCACAGAATGACGTCATAAATATTAATAAGACAGCGAACGGAACGGATTATATAATTTATCCATCGGCTCCGCTGGCTGGCGTTGGTGCTGTAAAATCAATTGAGCTGTCCGATATGGGCGACGCGTTCAAGGGAATAATAATTACTTATTCTGACGGCACAATCCAAAGCTATTACCTTGAGGCGGATAAACCGCCATCAATGACCATATATAAGGGCGATAGGTTCCTTTCATGGGAGTCCTTGACGCCTAATAAATTTAAAAAGGCTTGGACAACTTATATAAAGTTCTTCCAGGCATAGCTCCAGGGACGTAAGTCCCTTTTATTGTATACGGATCAACCAGGGACTGACAGAAGACTGGCGGGGCTGCCATTCGATTATATTTATATTGTGTAAGCCGATAGGGCTTAGTAAGTTGCACCACTAATAAGGAGTTGATTATGGCAACATATACCGATAAAGGAACGCTTTACGTCCGTTGGGTTCAGAACCTTGACCTCTCTAGCGAGGACGATTTCGCTACTGACTATTGCCTCGATGACCGCGAGGCTACTGTAGACGTGTTCATCGGCAAGCACTTGCACGAGGCTCTGCACCTCGATGACAAGGCTACCGACGTGCTGATGACCGCTCTCGGATGGCTTGAATGCGGCGACCGCATTGAGGCTGGCACCATCGCCATCGATGGGTGGTATACAGAGCCGACCTACTGCTGGTCTGACCCTAGCTGCTCCGACGCTGGCGACGGCGACGTGGACAGCCTCACGCTCAGCGTGGACGCCGATGGGCTTGTCGAAGCTCTCACAGATGAGCTGAGAGAATGGCTCGGCGATATTCTCAAGGACTCTGACGAGGATTTAGGTAAGCTCAGCAATGACGAGCTTGCTATTAAAGCTCGTGAAAAACTTAATGAGTCTAACGAGTGGTTAAATGCCGTCAAAAATATTATTAATAACTTGCCTCAAGTTATCGCTGATGAATTAGTCAGTGAGCTTGACGATGCTGATATTCTTTAACTCAAGGGGCGAAAGCCCCTTTTTCCGTTTTATTTTAATTGATCAACCCAGCGACTGACAGACTTGCGACCGGGCTGCCTCGCTGGATTATTTATATGATGTAAACAAATTTAACCCTCAACAAAAGGATTATTATGGCTGAAGAAAAAACATATACAACAGAAGTAACCAACGTCACAGTGTTTCCGTTTACCGATAAGGTAAATTTAGGCGAACTGAAAGCTATGGCAAACATAACTTTAAATGACTGTTTTGTTGTGCGTGGTCTTAAGTTGTTCTACCACAAGGAAAACGGTTATTGGGTGCAATATCCAGTGGATACGTTCTATAAGAGCGACGACTATCGCTCTATTTGTCATCCTATTACTAAAGAGCTTAGGGAATTAATAGAACACGCTATAGTAGAAAAGTATAAGGCTATTAAGGGCTAAGCACCAACGGCGTGGACAGCACGCCGTCAATACGTCCTACCGCGTGGACTGGCATGAGAACGGCGGGGCTGCCTCGCCGTTTTATTTATATGATGTAACTGATACAAACCACTACTAACAAGGAGTTGAATATGGAAGTATCAATCGTTTCTAGAACTACTAGCAGCGGACGCTGCCTTGAATATTGTTCTCTTAGCAAGACGGAAGCCGAAGAGCTCCGCCAGAATATTATTAAACGTTACGAGGGCTATCATCCGTCGCTGTGCCTTGATACCGAAGTGGAGACGTTCAGCACCGACGTGTGGGTCGTCACCAAGACCAAGGCTTATGGCTGCACCGGCGAAGACCCTATGACCGTCGTGATTAGGGTCGGCTCTCGTGATGAGTGCCTCAAGTATGCCCTTGCTGAGGTGGACGTCGTGCGGAGCTGCATTGACGGCGAAGTCGAGGGCGACGCTGAAGAAGGCTGGCGTGGCGTTGACAGCGAAGAGGACGCCGTCTATATCATTAAGCTGCATTGCAATAGAGCTTAACTCCAGGGGCGAAAGCCCCTTTCTTTGTATGCAGATCACCCAGGGACTGACAGTGTATCGGCGGGACTGCCTACCAGGATTATTTATATAATGTAAACAAAAGGAGTTACGAATATGGAAAAACAATTATCTATTATTCTCGGAAACGCTGAACTAGCTTTTAATGTTTGTCAGTTCTTGGAGCACCGCACCACAATACCGACCGTTGAAGAGCTTACACGTATACGTGGCGTTGGCTTGTTCACGGCACAAAAAATATTGGCGTGTATGGAACTGTCCGCCACCTACTGTGTAGGTCAGCTAGCAACGGTATATACCACAGCTGAAGCTATCGCCCAAAGGTTTTGCCATCTGAAATATGAGCAGCAAGAACACGGATACGTGCTGTGCCTCGACAGTGCTTGCCACGAGGTAGGTGTTCACGAGGTGTCTATGGGGCTCGCCAACGCCACGCCGTTGCACCCTAGAGAGGTGTTCAAGCACGCCATCGCCGATAACGCCATCAGAATAGTGCTTGTCCATAATCATCCGAGCGGCTCCACGGAACCGTCGCCGGAAGATTACAGTATCACTAGGGTAATGATAGCGGCGGGCAAGGTGCTACAAATTCCTTTGCTAGACCATATTATAGTTTCAAGAAGCGGCTGCACGAGCCTCCGAGCCCAATCGGCTGAAATGTTTGAATAAGCCTCGCCCTAGCGAAAGCTAGGGCATTTTTATTAAGCAGATCGCCGGACGACTGACAGTGTATCGACGGGGCTGCCTCCCAGGATTATTTATATAATGTAAACAAAAGGAGTTCTTATGGATAAAAAGAAAATCTATGTAATCGTCCACAAACAATATGGTAACGAGGCTGAAGCGTTTAAGAAGATTTATCTGTTCACTTCTCGCCTAAAGGCGGCTAAGAAAATGGTAAAGCTCTATAACGCTGCTAATAAGGCTGAAAATTATGTTTCACCAGTCCATTACGGCTCGTTTGGTCGCTTTACAACATATAATCCGTTAAATATTGATTCGTTCCATATATCTTGTAAGCACTGTAACGAACAGTCGGTTGAGCTTATAACCAAGTCCGAGGGCGAACCGCTGGACTTGTAGGACTGACGACCGGACGGCGGGGCTGCCTCGCCGTCTTATTCCTTATATGTAAACCAAGTTACCACACACAAGAGAGGTTATTATGGCGGATAATAATGAAGCTATGCTTAAAGCTATCGAGGCGATAGAAGCTGCACACTGCAAACTGCAAAACGCGGTCGGATCACTTCCGGAAACAAAAATAATACAGTCGCATATTACTTATGCTCTGCACGGCGTTGATATTAGTTTCGATATCGAGCGTCGAGGCCGCAAGCTAAACGTCGGGGCTGCATACCGGCATGACGGCTGCAATAACGTGTCTTATTGGGTCTCTCGTGACTGTGCTGAAGACGAACCGGACACGATTTGGACTCAAAAAGACACTATAATTGAGTGGGAACAGCTAATCCTTAATTGGTCGTAACTCCAGGGGCTTCGGCCCCTTTTTTGTAGCAGCTTCGCCCAGGTACTGACAGACAGATCACGGGGCTGCCATGCATGCTTATTTATATAGCGTAAGAAAATTCAGCCGATTGGTTGACAAGTTCTTGTTCTATACCGATATATAGTATAGAAAGTTGTTCCACTTAGCAAAGGAGTTTAAATGAACAACGTCCTCGTATCCCTCAATCCGTCTCGCAAGTCCACCAATAACATTAAATTTGTGTCCAAGAAGCCTACGGACTTCACGCCAGACGAAATGGAACGTCTGGCACGTAAGGGAATGGTCTACTTGCACCGATTTGACTGTAAGGAAGACTTGGCGAACTACTTGCCCCACAAGCGTCAGCAGCTCAAATTGCTCCGCAAAATCAGAGCACCGAAGAGCGTCATTGATGCAACGATTAGGTGCATTAATACGTTCTCACGCCGTTACCGCAAGCTCTTGACGTGGTCTTGCAAGCGTGCAACGCAAGAGTTTACTGACGCTCTCTTTTGGGCGACTGTGGTAGATATTACCGCACACGAAGCCGCCAGGGCAAAGAAAGCAGTCTAATCCGTTGGGGCGAAAGCCCCTTTTATTTTATGCGGTGCAGCCTCTGACTGACAGGTGATCGGCGGGGCTGCCTTTTAAATATATTTATATGGTGTAACAAAAATCAACCTCAACAAAGGAACAAATATGAAAAAGACATTTGCGAACGTAACCACCGACATTGAAGATGATTTCTCTCTTGCTAAATACGTCACTGATGACTATGATACTGGTGCAGAGAACCGCGTTTTGTGGGGCAAAGAAACATATAAATGCGAACTTGACGATAAAGAAATTGAATTCAAGCTCTGTGTCCAAGTAGAAGACCTTTATGGGCTCTGTGGCGATGACTCCGTTAAGGGTCAAGTGGACATTGAGGTGCTTCTCGTGCCACTTGCTACGTGCTGCTCTCAGAAGACGCTGGATAAGGCGAACAACGGCAACGGAACCGCAACCACCGAACAAGACTTGCTGGACTATGGCTGCTATGTAGTGATGGCTCGTGAGCTGCTCAAAGAAATTGACGGCGACGAACCGCTGGACTCTCAAATAGTTGTGGATAAAGTTAAGGTAGCTGCAAAGTGCCTCCAATTCTATGGTGGAACTTGTGGTTTCTATCTTGACCGCTATCAAAATAGAATTGGCTCTACTGGCTGGGATTATTTAAATGAGTGGTGCAGCGATATTGACTCGTGCAAAGCAGCACTTGACCGCTGGAAAGCAGAACAGAAATAAAACTAGGGGCGAAAGCCCCTTTCCGTGTAAATAAATAACTTATCAACAAAATATCAACAAAATCATAACACTTTATTAAACATTTTACACAATTTATCAACACTTCTCATCAACTCCAAAGCGCCTCACTAGAGGCCGGGGCTTCGGCCCCGTTATTTTATGAATATAATTAAGCGACTGACAGTATTGACACGGGTCTGCCTCTTAATTATATTTATATGGTGTAACAAAAATCAACCTCAACAAAGGAGCTAATATGGCAATTCAGTTACTCAATATCAATACCTCTTCCACAATTTATACAAAATCCTCCAGCGGACGCTTTACCAGCGTGCCGAAAGAAAACATTACGTATAAGGTACACGTCCAAGACGGTGCTGTTGCGTCTATCGGATATGTAGTGAACGGCACTGAATATGATGCATTGTATAAAAAATCCGATGACGGCGTGACGATGCAGCTTCTGAACGTTGTATCTACTGGTATCGGATTTGACTTAATCTGCAAACAAACTGGCTGTTTCCGCTCGGTGTTCTTTAATGGCAACCTGGACGCGACGCTGTATAAGGCTGATGGAACGATTACTGAATCCGTATATCACTTGCCAGACGGCGAATATGACGCCGTAAATATGTACTGTTCTGTTATGCTTAAGCTGGACGTTTGTATGGAAGACATTGGCTACCCGAATGAAGACTTTGCCAAGTTCTTTAACAGCTACACAGCGGACGGCGAATTGCATCCAGCTCAAGCCAGCAAGGTCGTACCGACCAAGCAAAAAATTCGTATCGGCATGACAGCTATTGCAAAAATGTTAGAAACGCTGGATAAAAACGGTCTTATGTTTGTGTATAATTCGGACACAGAACGTCTCGGCGTGATAAACAAATTATCTACTGACGAATTTTTCATGGACGATACAAACACAGTTCCAGACTTGGCGATTCCGCTGTACACTAGGGCGAATAATATCACAGTTAGTGAAAGCTGGAATATCAGACTTGTTGAACATCATGAATAAAACTAGGGGCGAAAGCCCCTTTTTTATTTTATGCTGATCAATACGGTGACTGACGGTTATCCGACGGGGCTGCCTCGCCGGATTATTGTTGTTGTGTCAACATAAATCACATTAACCAAGGAGCTAATATGTTTGAAGCTATGTCTACTGTCCGTAAAAACTTTCTTGACTTTATCAGGCTTATTTTTCCGACGGGCACTATTGTGTCGCCGTCCAATGAATCGGCTCACTATCCGGCTTCATACGCCATCGGTATCGAAGTGAGCGACCGGTGCGTGGACGTATACGCTCGTGTGCTCGTGGGCGAGGTTCCTATCTACATCGAGCGTAGCCTGGGTGAAGACGGCAGCATTCTCTATTACGGTAAGCTGTACAAGAGTTCGGACAAGTACGGCGAGGTATTCACAGAGCTTCTTGAGGAAGCAGAGTCGAGAAGCGTCGTCGAGTTCGCCGAGCTTGTGAGGGCCTGGACGAAGTAACGAGCGGATCAACGGACGACAGGTCTGTCCTGTCGCCATTTTTCCGTGTCCATCGATCCGGGGACTGGCAGACCGGTGGCGGGGCTGCCACGCCGGATTATTTATTTTGTGTAACTTAATCAAGGGAGTTAATATGAAAAGAGTTACTGTAGAAGTCAAGGGCATTGTGTCCTTTATGCTGGACGATGACGAAACACTTGAAGACAAGCTTACAGAAGTAACATTAAATTCTATATCGGAAGTCAAGACTATTGACGAGCACGACGTGAGCGACCAGTCGCTGGACTGGGCTGTGTACTACAACAAGAGGCTTGGCACCCTGCTTCAGATGGTGCTGGGCTCAGGCTCCAACATCGCTGAAGAGGACGGTCAGTACAGCAACGGCGTGCTAGTGACCTATGACCAGGACATCGTCGGCTCTACCTACCGTATCGGCGACAGGCTCGGCGATGAGCTGCTGGACGGTAAGCACGAGGTAGACGGAGCTTGCGACGGCGAGCTTACCATCGACGGCAAGCCCATTAATGTTGAAGACTCTGAAAGCGACGGCGATTATGAAGCCCAGTGGGTCGGATACAAAACAAAGATGGGTCTGCTGGGAAGCAAGGAATGCCTATCAGGTTATTTGGACGTGTGCGGGTATAACTGTATGGAGATTGACGACTGGAAACTTGTCGCAAAGGGTTAAAAAGTGTGGGGAGCAATCCCCACATTTTTTATTTATTGCGGATTCTATTCCGCGACTGACAGTATTGACACGGGTCTGCCTTTAAGTTATATTTATTTATTGAACCTAATCAAAGGAGTTGATATGGTAGACATGAATACAAAATTATCCGATGAAATAGAAGCCGCTCTTGCAAAGCTGGAGGACGGCGAAGTCGTTGAATGTGAAATCCAGTATAAGGATGACGGCGAACCTGAGACCGTGAGCATAGCAATGCACGGCGACGACGGCGAGTCCGACGATGACATTTTCTTTTACTGTGATAGCGTCAACGACTTTAGGGCGTTGCTCAAAGACGACAACGGCGAGGACTTCGTCGTCATAGGCTTTGACAACGGCAAGGACGGCGGTCGCTGGCACCGTTAACCAACTAGGCGGCTCCCAGTGAGCCGCTTCCTTTATGGAGGCTTTATGAATACAACGTACTCGATAACGTTCCGACTGGCAGCTACAGTCCAGCTTACTGAACGTGAGATATTGAACTTACTAGCTGGCGACAGCGAGCCGATACGACGCAAGCTGGAAACTGGAGAAATAGAACTAGGCGGAGGCGACAGCTATCTGCCTGGGTCCTGGATAACGGACAATGAAGAATTACCTCAGTCAGTACATGACGCACACGACGGCGACGACGTAGACATAAATGTGTAGGACTGACGCCGAACCGGCGGGGCTGCCTCGCCGGTTTATTTATTTGGTGTAACCAATCAACCTCAACAAAAGGAGTTACTTATGAACGCTGATGAATACATTAAATTTAAATCTGAAGCTGGTCGCTTTGAAGATAACGTTAAGCGTGTGGTTTTGACGTTGAACAAAGAAAATCCCAGTACGTATAACCTTGACTCGCTCAAGGTTGGCTACTACTGCGGTGACTTCATGGTTGTCAACCCAGAGAACCACAAGAGCTGGCACGCCTCTAAGGAAGAGGTCGAAGCCGCTATCGACCAGCTGCCGAAGCTCGCCGTTATCACCCACACGCCAGAGAGCGGCGACGACATCAAGGTCGGCGACATCTACTACTGCTCTTGGGGCTACAGCATGACGTGTATCGACTACTTCAAGGTCATCAAACGTACGGCTCACTTCGCTACGCTTCGAAAGCTTAACAAACAAAACAAGGGAGCCAACGCTTTTGTAGGAACGTCGCTGCCGCTGGATACGTTCGAGGATTATCACAACGTATATGATGACGAACGCTTTGTAGATACCGATGGCAAGGTATACGCCCAGCGAACTGTAAAGATTGGCAGCACAGCGGTACTGAACTACAAAAAATTCATGGTATGTTATCCTTGGGATGGGCAAGAACATCGCTATGACCATCTAGATTAAAGCTTCAGAGGCGGAGAAATCCGCCTCTTTTTTTATTTATACCCTTGACAAACTGTCAGATTAAAGATATTTTAATGGGACAAACATCAACTGAAGGAGAATTCACCCATGGCAAAAAATTCGATTAAGATCTATCGTCCGTCTAAGAAGCGCGTAGGAGGCTAAGATGCTGGATTCAGATATCGGCGTATTTAATATTTATTTCCATGAAGAGGCTGGCAAGTACGTCCACAGGACGCCAGTCAAGACCAAGCGGGCGCTGGATAACCGTGAGATCCGCGTAACGCTCAACAAGTCCAAGACAAAATATAAGATTCACCTAGTAGACTTGACGGCGTCACGTCAGAAGCTGCTGGCGAGTGGAGACGTGAAGAGCATCGAGCAGCTGATCCAGGTATCCAACGAACTGGAGAGCTCTTTCGGCAAGCTGTAGACTGACAACAGATCGGCGGGGCTGCCTTTCCGGAGTATCTATATGGTGTAACAAGAACGCCACAACAAAGGAGATACTTATGGCACAGAAATTCGTTACCAAGAAAATCGAAGAAGCTATTCTTAAAACGCCCTACGCTTCCACCGACGGCGTCGCCATCGACGACAAGAAGGTCATTGCACGCTACTTCAACCCAATGGGTGCTGGCACGTGGTACGTCATCGAGAACGACGACTGGGAGCATGGACGTACGGTCTTCGGAGCCGTGACGCTGGGCTATGGGCTGGAGCTGGGGCCGTTCAGCCTCGACGAGCTGGAGGCTATCAAGCTGCCCTTCGGCATGCACATCGAGCGTGACAGCAGCGTGGATCCCTTCAAGCACACGCTGGGTCACCTACGCAAGCTGCACCACGAGGAGCTGATGTAGGGCATTGGTTGGCTGGAGTGGCGACGACTGGGAAACCGGTCGTCGCTTTTGTTTGCCGTCGATCGACCGGAGACTGACAGAAGGACGGCGGGGCTGCCTCGTCGTGATATTTATATAGCGTAGGGCAATGAAGCTCTACGAAAGCTTATGGAGAAACTTATGAGAAAAAATTCCAAGAAAGTATTTTATGATGATAAGGGCATTGTGAAGCCGCACGCTAGTATTAAAAAGTATTCCCATAAAATTGATAAATACAAGCTGGAGAAAAAAGGCAATTCAAAAATGGGTGCGATTGCTTGCTGGTCTACGCTTATGGGAGACTTTGTATACAAAAACCTCAAGGGCGTGCTTCACGACATTACTGGTACTTGTCACAATTGCGAAGCTTGCAAGACCTCTTGCTACGTCCGCCATAGCTACAACGTCCGCCCTTCGGCGATACTGAACCACGCCAAGAACACATGGGGCATGAGGAACGACCGTTCCAAGGTCGCCGCTGACATAGCCCAGCAGCTCGCTCGTGGCACCATCGGCATAGTTCGTATAAATGCCTCTGGGGAAATTGAAAACGAAGACCAGTTCGCTCTGTGGTGTACGCTGGCGTATTCGTTCAAGGATGTTAAGTTCTACATCTACACGAAGAATTATCCAGTCGCCGAGCATTTTTTACTAAATGGGCTGGTGCCTAAAAATTTCGTGGTGGTCTATTCCGTATGGGGAAAATACGGCGTGGCTGAATATGAACGTGTAAAGCATCTACCGAACGTAAAGGCTTTTGTGTTCGATGATGGGAACATGCAGCTTAACGCCAAGGTACATTGTCCAGCGTACGTAGAAAAATTTAAAACGTCTGACAAGTACAAAAGAACAGATATACATTGCATTGATTGCAAGCTCTGCTTTAATAGCAAAGTTAAGGTCATTGCTTGCCATGACCACTAGGATTTTTCCATAAGTAGCTCCCAAGCCTCGCCCAGCGATGGGCGGGGCTTTCTTTGTTTTTTAGAATATAATTTTATCGACTGACAGCATTGACACGGGGCTGCCTAATTATTATATTTAATTAATGAACCTACAACAAAGGAGTTAAAATGAATTTTCCTATGTCTCGTGACGTACTCAAAAAGTTTAACTATAGCACGTCTCTCAAAATCGGTATGTACTTTCAATCCCATCCTACGGCGTTTATCCGTAATGATGACGAGACCCATGCACGAGCTCAGGCTATCGCTGACGCTGTGAACGCTGGCGACCCAAGCAAGTCCAGCCAAGACGGCGAGCTTGTGGGCTACATCTTAGACGTGCTGAACGACATGCGTGGACGTATCAACGGCTATCCGAACGTGCTCGTGGCGTGTGGCTATGACCCGTCTGTCCTCTTCATGGTGGCGGACACCGAAGAGGAAGCGAAGTCCAGCTGCGTGTTCATGCGTCTGTGCTTGACTAACTGGGAGGCTTAACATGGGCTATGATAACAAGATAACAGTATCTACTTATGACAACGGTCGTCCATGCGTTTCTGTAGAAACGCCGGACGGCGAGTCCTTTGTTTTGACGGCGGACACATGCCAAGTTGTCGCGATCGACATTCCTTGGGATGACGCTTCCATTAAGGACGCAAAGAAAACTTTGCTCGACACGCCCATGCTGGAAAGTATCGACAACAGCCTATACAAGCCGATCGAAAACATTATTTATCGGCGGACTGGCGACGAGGTAGAAGTCGAGGACTGCGGTCGGTGCCTCATGGAAGTCATCGAGGTGCTGGTCGAGGAAGGCGAATACTTGCTCAATGACAGGCTGGTCAAGCTGAACTGACCGAACGACGGCGGGGCTGCCTCGCCGTCTTATTTAATTTTTGAACCTACAACAAAGGAGATTATCTATGAAACTAGAACAGAAAACTATCGACCAGTCCAGCGTGCAGCTCTACATTCCGTTTAACGATCTTGGAAAGGTCAAGGTAGACATGAACCAAAAATTTTCTCGAAGGCTGCTGGAAGGTCTCCGTCGCACGATTGAAATCACTCGTGACGACTTCCGTTCGGCTTCAGCCCCCATGTTTACCGATTTCATCAGCGACGCGGCCATGAAAGAACTATGCGTCGATGTGGCGATGAGGCTGGATAACCGTAACCAGGGTTCCATCAGACGCACAGACGACTTCAATGCCGCCTTCTGGGAAGACTGGGAAAGCGTGCTGTGTCACTACGGCGTGCCGTACATCGAGGACGCGACGCTCAACGACTTCAAGGTCGGTGATCGTGTGTTCGTGAAGGGCGTGGCGTGGTCAACCTTCGGAACCGTGGCGGAACTGCCAGCACCGCCGAAAGTTGTCAATGACGGCGATATGACGATCGAAACAGATGACGGCCAGCGTATCACTGCCGATATTTGGGAAACAATAAAAGAATACTAAATCCAGGGGCGAAAGCCCCTTTTATTGTTAAAATATAATACCCAGACTGGCAGCATTGACACGGGGCTGCCTTTATGTTATATTTTATTATTGAACCTACAACAAAGGAGTTATTATGGCGGACAGAATAATTTTCAGACTGAAGCACGACGGCGAAACGCTGGCCTACCTTTATCAGCGTTGGGGAGCCGAAGACGGCGAGGAACTGGAGCACCTGACCAAAAAGGCTGCGAAGCAATACAGCCTCGACTTGACGAAGCGTGAGGACGCAATCCAGGCGGTTCGTATCGCTGGCGAAGGGCTGTACGGCCACGCTATATGGAACAACGCTGGCGACAGCACAGACCCAGACTACGTGAACGCTTTGAAGCGAGACCAGGAATACCTGGAGGCTCATCGAGACGACATCATCGCCGATAACCAGGACACTGGCGGCTTCGACTTCTTCTACGGCACGTTTGAGGACTATCCAGCGTACATTGACGGCTGGTGCGAATGCGACTACACAATGCAATCATAATCACTGGGGCTTCGGCCCCTTTTCTGTTAGATATAACTGTGCAGACTGACAGTATTGACACGGGGCTGCCTTTTGATTATATTTATATGGTGTAATCAAGGAGTTACTATGAAAGATTATTACAAAAACGAAACCACTACGCTCACGCCAAAGCGTGCAGCTGCCGTCCATGCAATAGCGAACCGTCTCTGCTATATCAGAGACAAGTTCAATAAGTCAATAGACCCGTGGACTAAAGTACATTTAATTGACGGAAAAGCCGTCCATACATTTTGGGTCGGCGGCGTTAAGTCTAATAGCTTACTTGCAGAAGCGGTTCACGAGGCCCTTCCACGTGTGCTAAAGGGTAAAACTATTACACTGGTTGCCTATCACAAAAGACACACCGTTTATACATACAACTTCTAAAGGAGGTTTAATCATGGCTTATGCAACACGTACAGAAGAATACGTCGGTATCACTGAATTGCTCGATCGCTTTGACGGCGAGTATAACTACGACGAAATTGTCGAAGTGTTACGAAAATACTATCCAGACCCAGCTGACGAAGATACTGGTATCGACGCTTCGCTCGCAGAAAATAATCCGGAGTTCACTATCGAACTGGACAAGAGCGACGAACGCTGCGACTTCTACTGTATAGAGCATTATATTGTTAAAATGCCCAATAGGGAAGCTGCTCAAGAACTGGCGGACGCTATTGATTTGGACGCCACTATCATAGAAGATAATTCTACTGGCACGACTGGCTCCAAGACGTTCCGTCTCACGTACCGCAATGAAATTTATATCAAAGCGGACAGCGAAGAGGAAGCTAGAAAGATTTTTGAAATCATGGACAAAGCGGTCATGAACAGCCGTTCAGAATTCGTAGAAATCAGCTCTGTTGAGGAACAGTAAAAATCCATGCCCCAGCTGGGGCGGGGTCTTTATTTTTTCCAGATCATTCTGGACTGACATGGGATCGGCGGGGCTGCCATAGGGAAATATTTATTAAATGAACCTCAACAAAGGAGTTAGAACATGAGTACACGTTCAATTCTTGCTCTTCAAAAGGGCAACAAAATCCGTTATTGCTCCGTACACTGGGACGGCGACTTACTTGGGCAAGAACTCCGCTACATGACCGACGCGGAGATTGAAGACCTCTACAGCAAGCTTGCACCGCTTGACGACGGTCATGGTCTGCGGTTGAGCTTCCTTGAGAACCAAGCTGGCTGGGAAGCTCGTCTTGCACGTAGCTGGGCTGAATACCAAAAGTCGTACCCAGATGATACTAGGCGAGACTTCGAAGCTATCTACATGGATCCGCAGCCTACGGCACATGACCCTATCAAGTCGGTGTACTACCTGTGCGAGTGTGCCACGCACATCGTGCTCAAGAGCAGCCCAGACCGCTGGGAGGATATAGTAGCCAATGACTCCATGTACTGCGGCGTTGAATGGATCTGGCACTATAACCTTGAAACCCGAATGATGACGTGGTTTAACTACCATGACTGGGCTCAAAAGTACCAGAAGCTGCGTCGCCGCCGTCGGAAGCCGAAAACATTTAAGTAAAAATAATTTAACATAAGAGTAAGTATTGACAGCTTACTCTTTTTGTTATATTTTTAATCCAAAAGGGGCCACTATGAAAAACATCAAAATCATTGAGAAAGAAATTACCGACGCTGTGGATGCGTTCAACTCCACGCACGAAAAGAAACTGACGTTCATCAAGGGCGAGCAGAAAACTGGCGACAAAAATATTAAGTACGTCGCTCTGTACAGCTATGACGGCAAAACGCCAGTAAATATCTTAGGCTGTGCCAAAACGCCTCACATGGC